>Ga0256410_1002352_pt1 | contig 12710 bp, 8 predicted proteins | sample PhyWR1_FD_185983 | JGI IMG/M metagenome (GOLD analysis project Ga0256410, IMG submission 185983) | Leaf surface microbial communities from wheat plants in UC Gill Tract Community Farm, Albany, California, United States - DLSL W.R1 | ecosystem: Host-associated > Plants > Phyllosphere >... | reverse complement strand
CGGGCACTAGGAGAATGTCGTCGAATGTCAGAGCTTCTTGGCTGATACGCAGCATCGCGGGGGCTCCCGAGCGGGAAAATGGAAGCGCGCCATTATACTCAGACACCCTTCAGGTCTCAATGTAAAACTCTGACATATTTGGGAATACGGATAGGAGGGGTTACAGCTCGACCTTCACCCAGGCGATCTTCTGGTCCAGCCAATCGGCGAACTCATCGATAAAGCTCTGCTTGAACCCCGCCTCCGCCCAGTTGTTGAAGATGAAACCCAGGTTGGAAAACCCGCATTCCTGCAGGAACAGAAACCCGTTGATGTCATCTTCATGCCCACACAGCGGGCAGGTGAAGTTGTCGGTGTGACCGGGCATCCAGTCCTCCAGGCTTTCGAACAGCGCCTCGCCGATTTCCTTGAGGCACTCCGGGCAACCGGCCTCCTCGAGAAAGCCCTTGGCCGGGGTATAGATGCAGCGCTTGTAAATGATCTCCAGCCCGTTCACCGGCTCGTTGAACGGCAGCGCTTCGGGGTGCAGCACCACGGCGCGGGCGCCGTCGGCCAGGCCGTAAGCCATGCGGTCGCCGGTACGGCCGCAGGTGGTGAGTTCTTCCTTGATGATGTTCTTGCGCACCAGCCAGCGCACGATCGCCCGTGCGCGGGGTTCGTGGACGGGCAAGGTGGAGATTTTCGGAACAAGGATGCTTTGGGAGTTCATTGGAGTCCTGCGGTGTGGCGGCTGGCGCCATCGGGAGCAAGCCCCTTCCACATATTGATCTGTGAACACGTTCAAATGTGGGAGCTGGCTTGCCTGCGATGGAGCCTTGAAGGCAGGCAGCTTAATCCCTGCCCCACGCAGGTCAAGTGCTCACATACCGTCCGATCAACGCAAGGCCGCTCGCCAGCACCAGCCACGTCACCACTTTCACGAACGCCTCGCGGGACAGGCGCCTGGTCAACCGGCGCCCGAACCATAGCCCCAACCCCATCGCCGGCAACAGGCACAGCGCCAACAATAGCAGCGGCAAATCCGCATACACCCCGGCCAGCAAAAACAGACTCAAGCGCACCAGCGTACTCGCGCTGATCAGCGCACTTTGCGTGGCCCGCGCCGGCTCCTTGGGCAACCGGCTGTTCAGGTAGATGGCATACAAAAAGCCGCCACTGCCGAACAACGCCCCGAACAGCCCACCGACGGTGCCCATGGGCACTGACCAGCCTGCCGCCAGTTGTGTCGGACGCGCCTTTACCAGGAGGCTGTAAATCGCGTAAGCGCTGATAAACAGCCCCATCAACAGCAGCAACACATCCGAATGCAGGTTGAGCAAAAACACTACACCGAGGGTGCAACCAATGGCCATGCACGGCAGCAGTCGCAGCAGTTCGGCCTTGCTCACCTCGCGCCGGGTTTGCAGCAGGCCGCCAAACGCGGCGACGAAATCCAGCAGCACCAATAGCGGAATGATCTTCGACAACGGCATGAAAAAAAGCAGAATTGGCCCCGCGATCAGCGCCGTGCCAAAGCCCGCGATGCCGAACACGACGTAGGCCAGCACCACACCCAGGCCAATGACCAGCCAGTCCATCCCGTTAAAAGACCACTGGTTCAACAGTTCGATTGCGGTCATGCAGGCTCCTTGCTCATCGGCGCCCCTCATCATAGTGCAGCCGCGCATGTGCACAAGGCCGTGGTGATTGCCCAGGGATTACCTATAAACTGCCGCCCATGATTAAAGACCCGTTTGCCCGCCTGGGCCTGGACCGCGAAGTCCTGACTGTCAGCCAACTCAACGGCCGCGCACGCGTGTTGCTGGAAGACGTGTTCACCAATATCTGGGTTGAGGGCGAGATCTCCAACCTCGCCCGCCCGGCCTCCGGCCATGTGTATTTCACTCTCAAGGACAGCGGCGCGCAGGTGCGTTGCGCGCTGTTTCGCAACAATGCCGCGCGGGTGCGCCAAGCGCTGAAAGATGGCCTGGCGGTGAAAGTGCGCGGCAAGGTCTCGCTGTTCGAGGGCCGTGGCGACTACCAGTTGATTCTCGACACGGTGGAGCCGGCCGGCGACGGCGCGTTGCGCCTGGCATTCGATGCGCTGAAGGAAAAGCTCAGCGCCGAAGGCCTGTTCAGTGCCGAGCGCAAAATGCCGCTGCCGTTGCACCCTCGGCGCATCGGCATTGTCAGCTCACCCACCGGCGCGGTGATTCGCGACATTATCAGCGTGTTCCGCCGCCGCGCGCCGAACATCGAACTGACGCTGATTCCCACCGCCGTACAAGGCCGCGAAGCCATCCCGCAGATTGTCCGTGCGCTCAAGCGTGCCGACGCGCGTGGGTTTGACGCGCTGATCCTGGCGCGCGGCGGTGGCTCGCTGGAAGACCTGTGGTGCTTCAACGAAGAAGCCGTGGCCCGCGCGGTGGACGCGTGCGTCACGCCTATCGTCAGCGCGGTCGGCCATGAAACCGATGTATCGATCTGCGACTTTGTCGCCGACGTGCGCGCCCCTACCCCGTCCGCAGCCGCCGAATTGCTCGCCCCCGACGCCAGCCACCTGGTGCGTCAGGTGGAGAACCTGCACCGCCGCCTGGTGATGCTGATGCGCAATCGCCTGCGCCACGACCGCCTGCGCCTGGAAGGCATGGCCCGGCGCCTGCGCCATCCCGGCGAACGTCTGCGTCAGCAGGCCCAGCGTCTGGACGACCTCGACATGCGCCTGCGCCGCGCCTTCGAGCGCAGCCTCAATACCCGCCGCGAGCGCCTGATTCGCCTGGAGACGCGCCTGGCCGGCCAGCACCCCGGCCGTCAGCTGGCCCTGCTGCGCCAACGCCTGGACAGCCTCGCCGAACGCCTGCCCCGCGCCATGCGCGAAGGCCTCAAGGCACGCCGTCTGCAACTGCAAAGCCAGGTGCAGACGCTGCAGGTGGTCAGCCCGTTGGCGACCCTGGGCCGCGGCTACAGCATCCTGCTGGACGAGCGCGGCCAGGCGATTCGCAACGCCGCGCAAACCCACACTGGCCAGCGCCTGACCGCGCGGCTCGGTGAAGGCCAATTGCAAGTGCGGGTGGAAGACAACCACCTCACCCCTGTCACCCTTTCGTTACTGGATTGATTGATGCCACGTCTCCTGAGCCTGCTGATGCTGTTGTGCCTCGCGTTCAACGCCCACGCCGACAGCTACATCACCCGCACCCTGAACAAACCGGTGCCCGGCGGGGTTGCAGTGGTCGACCTCGGCCCCGCGACCGCCGCGCCAAAAGCCAGCTACCAGGGCAAGCCGGTGCTGGTGGTGAAGGAACAGGACAACTGGCTGGCGATTGTCGGCATCCCGCTGACGGTGAAGCCAGGCAACGAGCGCATCAGCAGCGGCGGGCGCAGCCTGCCGTTCATCGTGGGTTACAAGAAGTACCCGGAACAGCGCATCACCCTGAAAAATAAAAGCCAGGTCAACCCCGAACCCGCGCAGCTCAAGCGCATCGAGGGTGAACTGGCCGTGCAGCTCAAGGCCTATCGCAGCTTCAGCCCCACGGTGCCAAGCAATCTGGTGCTGGACAAACCGGTGAACGGGCCGCTGTCCAGCCGGTTCGGCGTGCGTCGTTTCTTCAACGGTGAAGAGCGCAACCCCCATTCGGGCCTGGACTTCGCCGTGCCCGCCGGCACGCCGATCAAGACGCCGGCCAATGGCAAGGTGATTCTGGTGGGCAACTACTTCTTCAACGGCAACACCGTGTTCGTCGACCATGGCCAGGGCTTTATCAGCATGTTCTGCCATATGTCGAAGATCGACGTGAAGGTCGGCCAGCAACTGGTGCGCGGGGCCGTGGTAGGCAAGGTCGGAGCGACGGGCCGAGCGACCGGGCCGCACATGCACTGGAATGTCAGCCTCAACGATGCGCGGGTGGACCCGGCGATCTTTATCGGCGCCTTTGAGCCGTAGTCAGCCCACGAGACATCCGTTCAACAAGCCTGGTACTCCGTACTACGGAGACCCAGCATGCTCTTACATTTACTGCGGAACCCGATACGCCGAAAGGTCACTTACCCAGCGAGTTACAGGGAACGTGACACACATCCTTTCAGGCTAGTTGGAGACGCGCTTCGTGCCTACATCCGTCAGTTCAAAACCTATCCAGTTACTTCACTCTGAGCCAGCCCCGGCTTTGTCGCTCGCTGATACACTTCCTGCCACCGAAAAAGAGACAGATCAGTCCCCCCAGGAGCCGAAGTCGCGGCAATTGAGAAAAGGACCAGATGCCCCAATAAAACCGACGATACTGTCATTAGAACCGGCGAGCTTATCCAACGAGCTCTCAAGACACTTCAAAGTCGGCCCCGTTAAGTTCCTCACCTCCGAGTACGACACTCTCAGCCTCAAGATGGCCAGGCTGCAACGAAAACAGCCTGTATTCAGGGATTTCGTAAACGCTCAGATTGAACAGGCATTTCCTCAGCTCAAACCCCTTGATCCAGACATGCTGTCGTTCGAGCGATCCAGACTGGGCGATGACGGCCGCACATCCGTTGCTGTGTCCAAAGAGCCGCTTCTGGACGCGCTGACACGGGCAATTCAGGAAATCCACGCCTACCCGGATAAACCGTTTACCGATGAGCCAGGCGTCACATCGCAATTCATGCTCAAGACGACGCCGACCGAAGCGGCCCGGCCCATCACCGCTGCGGACTCACTGCACACAATAGCCAGGCGTATTGCGACCCAATTTCCAGAAACCGTGAAAAATTTCTGGACCCAACCGAATCCAAAAGAAATCCTCAAAGACGCACCACAGGATCAGTTGCTGTCGTTACACAAGAAACAGCTGTCAACTCTGGCGGCATTGGGCGAACAGGATGGCTATCTGAGTTCGCAAGCCAAGCGGCTGGTGGATACCGTACTCCAGTACCCAACGCGCGAAGAACGCAACCAGGCGCTTGCGCCAGAATCGAGACCAGGCGTCTACCCGCTCGTGATCAATGACAACAGCGCCAGTGGTGCACGCTTGGCGGGGGCATGGCTGGTCACCAGCAAGGAAGGTTCTGCACCTGGGAACGACGATGGGCCTGTGGTGCTGTGCACGCCAAGTGAGGGCCTGGAACCCTTCGAGAACAGCGCTCAAGCGTTCCAGGCGCTGGCCCAACGATTGGATGCGCGGGGCACAGCTGCAACCCTGCTCGAAGAGGGTCTGCCTCTGTCGGCACAAAAGACTCACAGCCCTTTACAGGGCCAGGACCTGATTGCAAGTCTTGTCCCCATTGAGGGAGACGTGATTGCCGAAGGGTTTACCCAATTGCTGAAGCGCCAGGCCGATGAGGTTCAAGCGACCCTCATGCAGACCCTGTCCACGGAAAACCAGGTACTGCACCCCACGCCCCTGCAAGACGCAGATATAGGAGCGGCTATCGACGATGCAGCAGACTGGTCAACGCAGGTTGATGGCAACAACGCCATGCTCGCCCGTTACGAACGACTGGCCGACAAAAAACAGCCGCAGTGGCTGAAAAATCTCACGTCCAGCCAGATCAGGGGTTATCAGTATCTTGACCGTGTAGAGCAAAAGAGCGTCGAGAGGCTGGCGCCGATGCTCGAGAAAATTCCTACGTTGCATCAGTTCGCCAACCAGCAATTGAACCTGGCCCTGCAAAAAAAATACCCTGGGGCGAACATCGACGCCCAGAAGACAACAGTCGTGACTACGACGAAGTCGCGCGTTCATACACGTTTCAGGCACGGAGCGTACACCCCGGCCAACTACCAAACCAAAGTGTTATCGCTCACCGACCTGTCACTGAAAAACCCGACGGCATTTCCCGCAGGTGACAGCAACGAACACGTTCAGGACACCCTGCAATCCAAGCTTCTTGATGCCCAGGGCAAGCCGGTGCTGGACAGTGACGGCACACCCATCGTGCTGAAAACCGCAGAACTCCTGGCATTGGTGGAAGATGCCGATGTAGGGGGCAAATACCTCGATAGGCTCCAATCGCAATTGGCACCGGATGCCAGCACCGGTGAGCCGCACAAACTGCGTTCAGCATGGAAACACGCCCTGCGCAGCACCATGAACAAGCATGCCTATCTGGCAAAACTCAGCCCAACGGCCTATACGGCGTCAGAAACAGACAGCGCGGGCAAATCATTGGCCCCACAGTGGGTAAGGGCAGTGATTGATTATCCTGACCCGGCTACACGCCCCAAGGTCGACGGGAAAACCGTTATCGCCAACACGATGTCGTTCTATGGCGCTCCAATTCAGGGCGTCACAGTGCTCAGTGACCAAGAGCACTCATCTCGGGTCTTGTACAGTCCCGAGGCGCCTGACGGCATAGCATGGCGCGCACTGGCCAGCCAGCAAGAGCTGGAGACCTTGATGGCTAAACCGGAGTGGAAAGCCTACGCGCGCGCTCGCACTCACTCGACTCCCATGGAGTCGCTACAGAAAACGGTTAAAGACTATCGCGACAAAAACATCATCGGCACTCTGGAAAACGTCCAGAAAGCCCTTGAACCGAAAATCGCCTATCTCACCCCCATCGATGGGAATCTTCGAGATGCAATGTACCAACAGGTGTCGGATATCCTGCTCAAGAATGCCGATTTGAGTTCGATCAGCAACGCCGAGGTGGCCAAGGAGTCGCGTTATAACAAAATGATGTTTGGCATCGAACTGGCAGGTATCTTTCTGGACATAGTGCCGATCATTGGCAAAGGGGTATCAGTAGCTTCTCGGCTGGCAAGAGCAGGGTTGAAGATAATGCGGATGCCGGGAAACTCTCTTGGAAAAATGCTCGGCAAACCCGGTCACCTCTCCAGGGCATTCTCCGATTTCACCGTTGTCGCCACCGGCCAGCCCATTCCCACTGTTCCGATTTCACGTCCCGTGTTCAAGCCAACTGCACAGGCGCAAACCCTGGCGCCTGGCACTGGCACCCTGGCAGTGCCATCCGGCCGGGCTACGCGGATAATTCCTGCGCCACCAAACGGCGCCGCTGCAAATCAAATTCAGTTGAACGTGCCCTCCACCTCCGCCGGCACGGGCACGCTATCCACAGCCAGCAAGATCAGACAGCCGCCGCGCCTGCCGGACTTCAGCCAGCACGCAGCGCCGCAGAGTGTGCTTGACGGCACAAAACGAGCGGATGGAACGTTTCAGGTCGGCGATGATTTCTACATTCCCTTCACCGACGGTACGGGCGTGGCGCGTGCCTATAAAATCAGTCCGATTTACAAGCTTGAAAGTGGTTCGGTAAGGGCTATCGATGCAAGCAGCGGAAAACAATTCGCCTCGCTGGTACGCACCGGCACCGGAGAATGGAGGCTCAATAAACTGAAAGGCGGAAAACCAGACCTTCCTTTGGACGACTATATGGACAGGGTATTGAAGGGTTCAGCCGCAGATGACTTCGTTGATTCGGCCGAAACAGGCAGGCTCAGGGAATGGTTCAGGCGTGACATGGGTGAATTCTATGATTCCTTTTCTATCAGGCCGCAGGCCCCGCGCCCGGCGATAGCGCCTGTCAGTGCTGACATAGCCCCAAGTGAGCTGATCAAAAGCACGCTTTCCCGCCCTGATGTCAACGGCTGGGTGATAGGGGAAAACCATGAACAATGGGCGAGCCTGGATTTTTTGATCAACAACATGGATCGATTCAAAGAATCAGGCGTTACCACGCTTTATCTGGAAGGCGGTTACTTTTTGGAACGCTCACCGACGCTCGCTGGCAACGCCTACACGGCAGATGACGCGAAATACCTGACTGCAGACTATCCGACTGATAGATACGGCGACAACAGACTGAGCCGGACCGATGTGCTGGAAGCAGCACATAAAAATGGCATCAAAGTCATCGGGTTGGAACATGCCGAACTGACAGTTCACATCAGTGATTTTCAGGGCTTCGAAAACAGCGAAAGTTTTTATATAGATCGTCTGGAAGAATTCAATTATTTCGCCACTAAAATTATCGAAAACACCCCAAAAGGGGAGAAATGGGTAGCGCTGGTCGGCAACTACCATATGAACAATTACGTTGAACCCTACACGGGCGCCGCCGTACCTGGTATCGCGGAGCTTACAGGAGGGCTGGGTGTTTCAATACGTGATGCCGCCAAAGGAGCTGCCAGCACCACCAGCGTACCTGCGCATGCCCACCATCTCACTGACGAGATGGAGTTCTGGAGAGGCGATGTGCAGATTGAACACAATATGGATAAGTACCTGAAGGCATAACGTATCGAGGGTTCGGGAAGGTGTGCCATGGTGCCCTTCCCTTCCCTCTAAAATTGCGACCGTACGATTTCTGACGCAAAAAAAGATCAATAAAATATAAAAAACGGCTTTAAAACATCATAAAAAATAAAATAAAGAGTAATTCCATCAATTTTCTTCACCGACTTGCCATCTTTCACCCCCGCGGTTAGGGTTGAGCACATGAAAACCTCTCACACCCTCATTCAGCTCCGCCAGCACCTCAGCTTGTGCCTTGTCAGCGCACGACTGCCAGGCTGAATCGATCTGCCTCGTCCAACGCTTTATCCCCAATAACAGTTTCACGGCAGGCCGCCTTTTCTCGGCCCCTCAACCAAGGATTTCCCGATGAGCATGCTCAAAGACCCGTCTTCGAAGTACCGCGCATTCCCGACCATCGATATCCCGGACCGCACCTGGCCGTCGAAGACCATCACCAGCGCGCCGATCTGGTGCAGTTCCGACCTGCGTGATGGCAACCAGTCGCTGATCGAGCCGATGGACGCCGCCAAGAAATTGCGCTTCTGGAAGACCCTGGTGGCCGTCGGCGTGAAGGAAATCGAGGCTTCGTTTCCGGCCGCTTCGCAAACCGACTTCGACTTCGTGCGTAAGCTGATCGAGGACAACCACATCCCCGAGGACACCACCATCCAGGTGCTGACCCAGGGCCGTGAAGACTTGATCGCACGCACCTTTGAATCACTGCGCGGCGCCAAAAAAGCCATCGTGCACCTGTACAACGCCACCTCGCCCTCGTTTCGCCGTATCGTTTTCAACCAGGACAAGGACGGCATCAAGGCCATCGCAGTCAATGCGGCCAAGCTGTTTGTCAAATACGCCGCGCAGCAGCCGGAAACCCAGTGGACCTTCGAATACTCCCCGGAGACCTTCAGCGCCACCGAGCTGGAGTTTGCCAAGGAAGTCTGTGATGCCGTGATCGAGGTATGGAATCCGACGCCCGAACACAAGATGATTCTCAACCTGCCGGCCACCGTCGAATGCGCCACGCCGAACATCTATGCCGACCAGATCGAGTGGTTCGGTCGCCATATCAATCGCCGTGACAGCGTGATCATCAGCCTGCACACCCACAACGACCGTGGCACCGGCGTGGCCGCCACCGAGCTGGGCCTGATGGCCGGCGCCGACCGTGTCGAAGGTTGCCTGTTCGGTAACGGCGAACGCACCGGCAACGTCGACCTGGTGACCGTGGCCCTGAACATGTACACCCAGGGCCTCGACCCACAGCTGGATTTCTCCGACATCGACGGCGTGCGCAAGGTCGTCGAGGAATGCAATCAGATCCAGGTGCACCCACGCCATCCGTATGTGGGCGATCTGGTACACACCGCGTTCTCCGGCTCGCACCAGGACGCGATCCGCAAGGGTTTCACCCAGCAAAAAGACGATACCTTGTGGGAAGTGCCGTACCTGCCGATCGACCCGGCCGACATCGGCCGCAGCTACGAGGCGGTGATCCGCGTGAACAGCCAGTCGGGCAAGGGTGGCATCGCCTACCTGCTGGAGCAGGAATACGACATCAGCTTGCCGCGTCGCATGCAGATCGAGTTCAGCCAGGTAGTACAGGCCGAAACCGACCGTGTGGGCCTGGAGATGACCGCGCCGCAGATCTACGCATTGCTGCAACGTGAATACTTGCAGGCCAACACTCCGTACGCGCTGGTCAGCCATCGCCTGCAGGAAGAAAACGGCAACAGCTATGTCGAGGTGGAAGTCTCGGGCAAGGGCCAGGGCGAAACCAACCTGCACTGGAAAGGTAAAGGCAATGGCGCGCTGGAAGCTCTGGTGGCCGGCCTGCCGATTGGTGTGGAGATCATGGACTACAACGAACACGCAATTGGCGCCGGCACCCATGCCAAGGCAGCGGCTTACATTGAGCTGCGGGTGAACGGCGAGCGTCCGGTGCATGGGGTGGGGATTGATGAAAACATCACCACCGCCAGCTTCAAGGCGCTGTTCAGTGCACTGAACCGTTCGCTGAGTCAGCAGGCAGCGAAGGCGGCATAAGCAAGCAATCCAGAAGCGTTATTGACTGGGCCGGCCTCATCGGGAGCAAGCCCCCTCCCACATTTTGAATGTATTCACAGATCAAAATGTGGGAGGGGGCTTGCTCCCGATAGCGGTCTGTCAGACAAACCGAAAACCATCAGCATCCAGATTCGCCGGAAACCGCGTGCGATACGCCGCCAGCTCCGCGGCATCCAGGCACACCTGAAACACCCCGTCCGCCTCCCCCGCACTCAGCAAGGTCTCGCCCTGAAAGTCCAGCGCCTGACTGTCGCCGGTATAGCCAAAGCCTTTTCCATCCGTGCCCACCCGATTCACTGCCGCCACATAGCACAGGTTCTCGATGGCCCGCGCCGGTAACAGACGATTCCAGTGCTGACGTCGTGCGCCCGGCCAGTTGGCGGTGTACAGCAGCAGATCAGTGTCCTCGGCATCACGACTCCACACCGGAAAGCGCAGGTCGTAGCAAATCAACGGACGAATGCGCCAGCCCTTCCACTCAAACTGGACCTGCCGCTCGCCCGGCGTGTAGTGGTGGTGTTCGCCGGCCATGCGGAACAAATGGCGCTTGTCGTAGTGCAGCACCTCGCCATCGGGCCGCGCCCACAGCAGGCGGTTGCGATGGCTGCCGTCGGCGGCCCGGATGATCACGCTGCCGGTGATGACCGCAGCGTACTTTCTGGCCTGGGCCTGGAGCCAGCGGTGGGTCGGGCCGTTCTCCGGCTCAGCGAGGGTTTGCGATTCCATCGAGAAGCCGGTGGTGAACATTTCCGGCAATACAATCAGGTCGGCGCCCCTGGCCTGCTCCAGCAACAGCTCGAAATGGTCAAAGTTGGCCTGGCGGTCGTGCCAGGCCAGGCTGGTCTGGACCAGGGCAATCGTCAGGTTCGGCAGTGCATTCAAATCACGCATAGTTTTTCGGCTGCTTGCTGCAGCGTCTCCTCGCGTTTGGCAAAGCACAGACGCACCAGGCGCTGGCCTTGGGGTGGGTGCTGGTAGAACACCGAGATGGGAATGCTCGCCACGCCGTGTTCGCGGGTCATCCACAGGGACATGGCGACATCATCCAGATCCGGGCGAATCTGTGAGTAATCCACCAGTTGAAAGTAAGTACCGGCCACCGGCGTGAAACTCAAGCGCGACGGCGCCAGCAGGTTACAGAACAAGTCGCGCTTGGCCTGATAGAACGCCGGCAGTTCGTCGACGTGTTCCGGGTGAGCGGCCATGAAGTCAGCCAGCGCGAACTGCAAGGGGGTCACGCAGCAGAAATTGACGTACTGGTGCACCTTGCGCAACTCGACGGTAAGCGCGGGTGGCGCGACGACATAGCCGGTTTTCCAGCCGGTGACGTGGTAGGTCTTGCCGAAGGAGCTGACGACAAAGGCGCGCGGGTACAGCTCTGCGTGGGCCAGCACACTCACATGGGGCACCCCGTCGAACACCAGGTGCTCGTAGACCTCATCGCTGAGCAGGTAGATATCGCGATCGCGGATCAGGTCGGCCAATTGATCCAGCTCGGCGCGGCTGATCAATGCTCCGGTGGGATTGTGCGGCGTGTTGAGGACGATCATGCGCGTACGCGGTGACAGCGCCGCCTCGACCTTCTCGAAATCCAGCGCGAACCCATGCAGGCTTAACTGCACATGCACGCAACGGCCACCTGCCAGTTCTACCGAGGGCGCATAACTGTCGTAGCAGGGGTCGAAAATGATGACCTCATCGCCTTGGCGAACCACCGCCTGGATCGCGCAGAAAATCGCGGCGGTCGCCCCGGGCGTGATGGTCACTTCACTGTCGGGGTCGACCGATACGCCATAGCTACGGGCAATCTTCGTCGCCACTTGCTGGCGCAGGGCCGGCAGGCCGGTCATCGGTGAATATTGGTTATGCCCGCTGGCAACGTGTTGGCCCACCGCATCGAGTAACGCCTTCGGGCCGTTGAAGTCGGGGAAACCCTGGGACAGGTTGAGCGCGCCGGTTTCGGCAGCCAGTTGCGACATCGTGGTGAAAATGGTGGTGCCGACGTTCGGCAGCTTGCTGGTGATCATGGGAGCCCCCCTTCGGGTGAGCTGCAAGTTTTAAGCTGCAACTCGCAAGCAGGTCAAGCAAGCAAACCGTCAGGCACAAAAAAGGGCTCGTTCAGAGCCCTTTTGTGCATCGCGGTTTTAGCGGCAAGCAATCGTGCTTGCAACTCGAAGCTGTCGCTATTTCTTGTCGCGACGCTTCTTGTCGGCTTTCTTGTGGTGAGTCATCAAACGACGCTTCTTGTTCACCTGACGGTCCGTCAGTGTGTTCTTGTTGCCTTCGTATGGGTTCTCGCCACCCTTGAACTCGATGCGAATCGGCGTACCGACCAGCTTCAAGACACGGCGGTAGGTGTTTTCCAGGTAACGCACATAGGACTTGGGCACTTTCTCGATCTGGTTACCGTGGATCACGATAATCGGCGGGTTG
>Ga0256410_1002335_pt1 | contig 12753 bp, 8 predicted proteins | sample PhyWR1_FD_185983 | JGI IMG/M metagenome (GOLD analysis project Ga0256410, IMG submission 185983) | Leaf surface microbial communities from wheat plants in UC Gill Tract Community Farm, Albany, California, United States - DLSL W.R1 | ecosystem: Host-associated > Plants > Phyllosphere >... | reverse complement strand
ACAACAGGAAAGGGCGGAGTCTGGCGGAACTGGTGGATCGTGTCCAGTTCGACGAAGTTACGCGTGTTTCAAGCGGTTGTTTGAAAATTGTGCGGGACCGTTGTGGCAGATGGATGTTGGCCGCCTGTGCGGCTCAGCATAGTTGGTGGGAATTCCCACCAACTATGACGCGCGCTCAGCATAGTTAGTGGAGAAGGGTTGCTAGTGGCCGGAAGCTGACCCCAGCATCGCGCTGCCAATGCCCACAAAGCATGGCAATTCACACCTTCGTTAGCCACGCGGGTTCTTTTCTGTACCAGTGTCGACCTTGACGCGCCTTGAACTATCCCGGAAGGGCGATCTCATGCCGATATCCCTAACCAGAGCTTGGAAACAACTGAGCAGCACACGTGTCCTATCCGTATGCCGACCAGGGTCGCCATCGTCCACGCGGTGACCCGGATGCGGCGCACGGAGTTGCCGAAGTACAAGACTAGGCGACTAGGGTCGAGCGAAGAACAAGTCCCCTCCGCCTCGTCCTGTCGCTAGGGTGGAGTGCTACTATTTAGGTAGATACAGGGGGCCGTCTAAGAGTATGGAAACGCAAATTACGTGTAGTTTGATTGACGGGGTGTCGCTTTGATAGTTCGCGTATTGCCACCTGACATCGTGTCCCTCGTTCACCATGTTCAACTTAACGAAAGTGGATGGTGGAAAAAGGCCGTAGGTCAAATCATCAAAGGAGTTCTCTGGACCAACCAGGCGGCTATGTCTGTGGTTGATGTCAAGGAACAGATGTTTGGAATGCTCCAGATCAGAGTGACTGAAGACGTTCTTGAGTCTCAGCTAAATTTGCTGCACACCCAAGGGAGTGTTTTCGTTGAGGCTGGGAAATACAGGCTCACTGAGGTGTCGCGGCGTGATCTGACAATATCCAACAAGGCAGCGAAGGTTGAGCAGGGAGAGTGCAAGGAAAGCTTCATCGCAAGCTGCGTAGAGCTATGTCCCGGCTTGGATCCCGAGCAAGCTTGGATTGAATTTTCTCAGGCACTGATCCGTTCGATTAGGATCTCCGGTGCCAATCTGTATCACCTCATCCGTGACGGAAATCTGCGCAAAAACATCGACTGGATGGCTGAGCTCAGGAAGAGGCATGGGCCAGCGCATGAGACGGGGTTGATGGCCGTTGCTGAGCGATTCTTTGCTCCAGAAAATCAGGTCTGTCGATCTCAGGTGCTCAGATTTCTTACTGCTCATTTTTTTGCTGAGGCAACGCAATTCACCCCTGAGACGATCACTGCAATCGAGAAGGGAACGAAGCCGCGCTCAATTAAAGTTGTTCTTGACACCAATTTTATTTTTTCCGTTCTCGGACTTCATGAGAATCCTGCGGATGATGCAGCTAAATCATTGCTTGATCTGGCGGCCAGTAGTAAAGGGAAGTTGGACGTCAAGCTTTATGTTCTCCCTAGTACAATCGACGAGGCGAGGAAGGTTCTTTCTCACCAGGTAGGAGCTATCGAGGCAATCCGGCCGTCCCGAGCCATTGCCGCCGCGGCCGCCGGGCAGCCGCTTTCAAGCATCGCGAAGAAGTTCTTTGAGCATGCAAAGAGCGTGAGCGGCCTAAGAGCTTCTGAGTTCTTTCAGCCCTACATCGATGATCTAAAGGCAATTCTTGAATCCCACGGAATACTTGTCCTTGAATCACAGCGGGAGTACTTCCATCAACGTCAAGACGTACTTGATGATGTTGTTGTGGAGATGGAAGCTGAGGCTAGGCGACCCGAGAACAAGCGCAAGAGTTATGAAGCGTTGCTGCACGATGCAGTTCTTTGGCATGTTGTGGCCGATCGAAGGGTTGTGCCGCCCGACAGTCCATTCGACGTCCAGTACTGGGGCGTCTCAATTGACTGGCGTTTGATCAGTTTTGACAAGAAGAAACGCGCCGAAACAGGAGCGAAAGTCCCGGTCATCCTTCATCCGGAAAACTTGGTGCAACTTCTGCAGTTCTGGGTTCCCAGAACGAGTTTGCTTGAAGAGACGCTAATCGACACTCTAAAGCTTCCTCTTTTCTTCCAGTCGTTCGATGAGGAGGATGAGAGGGCGACCCTTAAAGTTCTCGAACAGTTGTCTCGCTACGAAAAAATTGATGATCTGCCGGAGCCTGTCCTGAGGCAGATCTTGGCTAACAAGATTCTCAGGACCAGAATCACGCAGGTCGAAGCCTCCAACGACGATGAAGCATTGGAGCTTGTACGAGACGAGCTGATTGCGATTCATAATGAGCAGGCGGAAAATCTGGACAAGGCGAAAGGTGAGCTTGTCTCCGTATCTGTAAAGCTCCAAGATGCGCAAGCCTCGTACGACGATGCCAAAGGCCAGTGGTCAAGTAGTGAATCCAAGTATCAAAGTGAAGTTGAGAAGAATCAGGCGCTAGGCGATGCTCTCAACGGGGAGGCTAAGTTGCGTGGAATCGCGGAGCTGAAGCTTGCGAAAGCCAAGTACTTAATCTACTTCGTATTGGTGCCGACGCTTTTCGCTGCTGTGCTTGCCATCGGATCATATCTTGCCGCCGTTTACGTTTTCCCTGGCCGCATCTCTGGCTGGAAGATGTATGTGTTTGTGGTGGTTCCCGCGTTCCTGATTCCTTTTGCGATGTCATGGATGCTGGTGGATAGATACTTGAATACAAATAGACACCTAGACGGTTGGTGGCCATCTAAGTTGGGTGTGTTTGGTTCAAAGGCGTGGAAGTGGATTCTAGGGCTGGCTGCGACGTCGATAGCTACTAGCTATTTAGAAGTTATAGGGCGGTTGATGTCTGGCGAATCCTGAGTGTAGATGTTCCCTCGGGGGTGCCGACGCTTCTAAACCAGGGGCGGTCGGTCCTGTACGGACCGACCGCAAATACCAACTGAACGTAAGACGTACGTCTGCAGCACACCCAACTCGTGGGCGCCGATGACCTGCGCCCCGGCGTTGAACACCGCCTTCCTCCCCATTGGAAGCTCGTAAGTCGACCTCTGGGGCGCAAGCCGCACTCCGTTGGGCCACAAGTGCGGCGCCTTGGATCGCCCAAGGTTTTGTGGAAGTTTATTAACCCAACAGATGTCTGTACTTGGCCGGAAGCGGACAGCTAGTCCAGACCGACCGCCGGGAAGGGTGGTAGTGTCGGCTACCGGCCAAAAGCTGACATTCGGCTATCACCAAGGCGATCTACGGGAAAAAGGCAAAAACTTGGCTGGAACCATACTGGCTGCTTATGAGCCGCAAATCGTGCTGAATGGACATTCGTTTAGGCTGGCCCTTTCGACGCCGCCGATCATTCTCGAGGAAATAGCATAGGCAGCACCACCGGCGGCGCCGATGCCGACGTCACCGTCAATCGGTTCAAGAAGTTCTTCGGCGACGTGAAAGACAAACGCTTTTTCTTCACGAACGGACTGGATAACGCGGCGCTAAAGCATCTCGAGACGATTCAGGTGCTCCGCACCTAGAAGAAATCGTGCAGATGGCGACCCAACAGCCTCTCCGCCGGATCTCTCGAGTTCGCGCTCGTGCCGTGGCCACCGGCGCTGGAGCGCCAGCTCAGCAAGCCAGTCGCAGGCATCATGCGTGGCGATGGAACAACTGGCAGTTCGTCGCGGCCGTGGCGGACCAACTATCGATTGACCGCTCTTTATTCTCCCGCATGCTCTCCTATACTTGATGAAAGGGGGGAAGAACGATGTTCGAAATTACTGGCGCACAAGTCGCCGACCTCAATGACGCCGATCTGCGGACACTCGTCGCACGTCTCGCTTTGGCAGAATTGCGGGCGCAGGGTTGCCCCAGTTCGTCGGTGACCGCTGGCGGCAATCAGGATGCGGCCGATGGCGGGCTTGATGTCCGGGTCGAGTGCCCGTCCGCACTGCTGATGCCGGATTTCGTGCCGAGCCAGCACACAGGGTTTCAGGTAAAGAAGCCCGACATGCCGGCGAGCGCAATCCGCAATGAGATGCGTCCTGGCGGCGTACTACGGCCGGTCATCGCCGAACTCGCCGCTCGCTCGGGCGCCTACATCATCGTCAGCGCGCAAGGGTCGGTCGCAGACAAGCCGCTGAGCGATCGTCGCGATGCGATCCGGGCGCAGCTCGACGATCTGCCTGAGGCCGGGCAGTTGCATAGCGACTTCTACGATCGCGACCGGCTGGCTACATGGGTCAATCACTATCCCGGGATTGCCGCCTGGGTCCGCATGCGGCTCGGCATCGGTATGTCGGGCTGGAGCAGCATCGGCGATTGGTGCGGCGTCGGCGTGAGCGAGGAGACGCCCTATCTCTTCAATGACAAGGCTTGCCTAACTGATGAGCGAACGAGCGACCGCGAGCAACTCACCATCGGCGAGGGTCTCGCCCGGCTTCGCGTCTCTCTGACCCAAGCTCGCCAATGTATCCGGTTGATCGGCTTGTCCGGTCTCGGAAAGACTCGTCTCGTGCAGGCACTGTTCGAGGATGGTGTCGGCGAGGCGCCGCTGGACCCGGGGCTTGCCGTTTATACCGACTATTCGGTCGAGACTGACCCGACCGCCCGGGACATGGCGCGCCAGCTAGTTATCGCACGGCAACGTGCGATCCTGATCGTCGATAACTGCAATCCGGCGACGCACAGCGAACTTGCCCGCATCTGTTCGGAAGCGGGGAGCCAGGTCAGCCTCCTCACGGTCGAATATGATGTTCGCGACGATGAGCCCGAGCGCACCGAGGTCTTTCGCCTGCAATCAGCATCGCCCGAAATGGTGGAACTGTGGCTGGAAAAGACCTTCCCCAATGTGACACAGGTGGACCGGCGCACGATATCGGAATTCAGCGACGGCAATTTCCGCGTGGCGCGCGCCCTCGCCGAAACCCTCGGGAAAGGCGAGACCCTGGGAAAGCTCAAGAGCCGTGACCTCTTCGAGCGGATTTTTCACCAGCGCAACGAGCCCGACCGGGATCTCCTTTCCGCCGCCGAAGACCTTGCGCTGCTCTATTCGACCGATGGCGAAGACACGTCGGAAAGCGGGGAACTTGCGCGGGTTGCTGCTATCCGCGGCGCTTCCGTGGCGACGATATATGCGGCGCTGAACACGCTTCGTCAGCGCGGGATCGCGCAGCTGCGCGGACGGTGGCGCGCGATCCTGCCGCACGCGATCGCCAACCCGCTCGCCGGGTTCGCCCTCGCACGCATGCCCCCGGCCGATTTCGATCGCTTCTGCGCGTCGCTCACGGCGCGGATGCAGAAGTCCCTTTCGCGCCGCCTCGGCTATCTGCACGACAGCGCCGAGGCACGGGCCGCGGTCGAGCGCTGGCTCGGTGCCGACGGTCTTCTTGGCGATCTCACGGCGTTGGGCGAAGACGGCCTCCAGATCATCACGAATATCGCTCCGGTCGCGCCCGATGCTGTGCTCGCAAGGATCGAGCGAGACGTAGCCGGGCCGCGCGGCGCCGAGATACTCGATCCGCAGTCGAGCGACCGATGGCAGTGGATACGGTTGATCAAGCTCCTCGCTTACGATCCACCGCTATTCGACCGCGCGGCGGCATTGCTTGCCCGGTTCCTTTCCGCTGAACCGCCCAATCACAACAACAACTCGGCATCGGACATGTTCGCCGAGCTGTTTCACCTGCACCTGTCCGGCACCAAGGCTTTGCCGGACCAGCGGCGATCGCTTGTGCGCCGGTTTGCGCAATCTGGTGATCCGGCTTTGATGCGCTGCGCCGGCGTCGCCCTCGATGCGCTGCTGAAGGCGCACCATTTCAGTTCATCCAGCGACTTCGACTTCGGCGCCCGGTCACGCGACTATGGCTGGCACCCGCCGACCTATGGCGACATCTGGGCCTGGTACAACGGCGCGGTCGACTTGGCGGTCGAGCTTTCGCCAATCATCGAAAACGCCCGGGACCACCTTGCCCATAGCGTAAGGGAGCTGTGGCATTTCGGCGCCTGTCATGATGCGCTCGAACGGGCAGCGACCCACTTCTCTTCCGAGCGGCCCTGGATCGAGGGGTGGATCGGCTTCCGCACAGCGCTGCGTTTCGAGGGCGACGCTATGCCTGATGAGGTGCGCGCGCGTCTCACCGCGCTCATCGACCGCCTGAAACCCACCGATCTTCTCCATCAGGCCCGTGCGGTGGTACTGGGGCGCAGCAGTTTCGGTTGGGATGTCGCTGACGGTGATGTCGACGACGGCGATGTCATGAAGCCGTATGAGCGCGCCTCCCAGCTCGCGAAGGAGATCGGAACCGCGCTCGCGCACGACCCGGAGACGCGCGCTGCCTTCATCGCCGAACTGCTCGTCGAACAACATCCGCAGCGCGCCTACGAGTGCGGCATCGGCCTGTCGGATGGCGCCGCCGATCTTGATGCGATGTGGCGGGAACTGCTGGTCCTCTTTTCTGCCGCCGATGTGGACAGCCGGAATGCGACGGTGCTGGGCGGGTTCATCCATGGCGCACACGCTAGGGATTCGGCCTTCGCCGACGCCGCACTGGAGGATGTGATCGAGAATCCCGATCTCGCCGCGAGCTTGCCCTATCTTCAGGCGCGTGTTGCTATCGATACCCAGGGCATTGCGCGGCTTCGGCGTGCGATTGAACGTGGCGTCCTGTCGGCGCGGACTTTTCACAGCATCGCCAATGGCAGCGTCGGCGAGTCTCCACCCGACGCGCTTGGCCCGCTGCTCACCGACATCGCCAGTCTCGCCGACGGCGTGGAGATCGCGCTCGATATCCTTCACATGCACTTCTACCGCGATCGGGAGGAGGGCCGACAACGCGCTCCATCCTTGATTGCCGTCGGCCGTGAGCTGCTGCTGCGCGCCGACTTCGGGAAGAAGCAGTCGCTTCGCGATTTCGGGCTGCATACCGTCATTCGGGTCTGCTGCGCCGGACCTGATGGTGCGGCGACGCTGCGCGAGATCTGCGCGCGGGTGCGGGTCGGGCTGGAGACCGTCTATCTCTCGTCCTACGATCTTGGTTATGTCTTGAAGGCGCTCTTCGAAACGCATCCCCTCATCGCTCTCGACGAATTTCTGCTTCCTGAGCTCCGGCCGAGGAATCGGGGACTGTTTGAGGGGGACTTCGGGTCTGGCACGCCGGTGGAGGACGTCGGCGCCGAGACCCTTGTTCAGTGGGCGAATATTGATCCGGATCGGCGCTATCCGCTGCTTGGCAAAAGCATCTCCATGTTCAAGCGGCGGCAGGGCGACGAGGAGAATGGTGTCTCCACGCTTTTCCTGGAAATATTGGGCCACGCGCGAGACAAACGGGCGTTTCTCGGTGATATCTGGTCGCGGCTGCAACCGCGCGGCTGGAGCGGCTCGCTCGCCGATATCCTGGTTCGGCGTCGCGCAGCTATCACCACACTGGGTGACAATCTCGGAGGCGAGGTTCGGCAATGGGTCGTCGACATGCTGCCCGAACTGGAACGCTGGATCGAACATGAGAGCAAGCGCGATCGGGAAGGCGAGCAGAGTTTCGAATAGCTGCTGATCCGAGCATCCTCGGCGGGGCTCTGACGCCGGCCGCGGCTCTCGCGGAGTCTTAGGCCGGACCCGCCGCCCTTTGCATTCTGCCCGACGGCTTCGCGCTGGGCGAATGGCCGGTTTTGGCCGGAAGCAGACACTGGCTCCCTCCACCGCTATTCATTGTTGCGCGACAAGGCAATGGCATTTCCCTGCTGTCCTTCCACTCGCCCGAGCAATCCCCTATGCATCGTCCGCTACGTAGACGGCCATAGCTCTGAATGGCTCGCGATTCGTGTAGCCGAACCTGTTCTGGAATTCGTATACATGGAAAGCCCGTTCATCGGCGACTTTGGAAGATAGAAGTCTAAGCTGTGCGTAGTCGAGAGGTTCGCCAAAGGAACAGCACAGTGGGCCGTTATCGCCGCTATCTCCGAGCCAGTAGATCTCCTGCTTGTCAAAAACGGCGCCAACCCCTCGTTCTTGGGTGAGGTATGGTTCGCTCTCCCACAGGCTCAGCATCTCTTCGATGGATGGTAGGCGGCGCCTTGCCTCAAGGTCACCGCCCCCTCCAATTGAACTCGGAGAGGAACGCTGGTCCCGATAGAGCGCGCGCTCGTCTTCTCGCGAAAGCTGCGAGACGTCATTGACCCACCACGAAATACCATGCGAAGAGTCGCAAATCTTGTGCGACGTCACTCCTCCTTGAGTCGGCAAGCTAGCTAGACGCAACGACCTATTTCGCCAAGCAACTGGAATTCTTCGCATCTGTCGAAATGAGATTCCGTCTGCCTTCAGTAGCCTCCGGCAGTCAGCGACCGACCTAAGGTCCGGATGCTTCAGGGGACTAGCCAAGGGGAAGAGTCCAGTCCTGGCATGATCCATACGAAGGATCTCCATCGCGCATTCGTTTGTGGCGAGGGGATCGGAGGCTCCCCAACTGACAAACAGGTCCTTCATCAGATCCGTCCATTCAACGCAGAAGCAACGTTGATCGCCCCCCAACGCGGCCAAAAGGAACAGATACTCCATTACGGATCGGTGAGCAAACTTGAACTGGCCTGCAACATCCCGATTCAACAGAGATCTTGACTTCAGCTTCCACGTCTCCAGCGGTGTCTGATGCGCGCTTGCAAGTTCCTCGATCACTGACGGGGCAATTCGGTCGCCGTGGCCAGCACGCTGCTGAAGGTAGCTGCGAACGGCGAGCTCAATTGAGATCTCCCGCAAGTCGACTGGCCGAATCCAACCACTTTCTCGCTGAAGCCACTTCTCAACTAGGAATTCGTAGAGTCCAAAGAGTTCGCTTATTGACCTCCTCTCCCTCACCAGATCCGGGAGAAGTTCCAAGAGCATAGGTCGCGTACTTAGCTCTGAAACTGTTGCAACGAGAGAAAGCGCCTGCCTCCGCATTCCCCAGTTTTTAATAGAGACGAGCGGGAACTGCTTCGAAAGATAGGTCTTTACCTGATTCGCTGAGAGAGGTGCCAAGAAGAGTCGGTGCAGCGGCAGCTCCCTCCCTTGTCCAGCCTTTCGGGCTGCGACATACATGATTCCGCTGCTAGAAGGGATCGCGTCATCGCTTGCGAAGAACTGAGAGCGACAGGTCACAACAACATTTCTGAAGTCGGCCGCTTCGCTCATCAATTCTGAGAGGCGCTCAGTGGGATTGCCTGCTGCGTCAGGGTCTTCATCGAAAGCATCAAGAAAACACACGGCATCTCGCTTGTTGGCGACTCTGCGTATTTCTTCTATGGCATTGCCTCGGCCAAGGGAGACTATGACGACGGATCTCCGCTTGGAAGCTCGCTTCTTCATTTCTCTGGAGTAGTAATTAATGCAGAAGCTGGTCTTGCCCATGCCGGAGTCGGCTAAGAGGATGACGTGCCTCTTCTGACCACCGGCATCGAAATGATCGTCTATAGTCTGAAACAGCGGGCCAAGTGCAACGACGGACCGCAGGTCGTCTTCATTCGACGGATCAGTCTGCATGCAGTTTGGAGCTACATAGTTGCGTCCGGCGTACAGAACGTCATCACTTGTGAATGACGCAACTCCAGAGCTTCTAAAGATTTGTTCTGCAACCTTCCTGGATCGCCACTTGCTCTCCAGATCAAGCACTGCGTTCACAAGGCGCGGAATAGTCAAGAGCGCGCCCAGCAGCGTGCCTAGCACAACGAGTGCGGCCGAGTAAGGAGATGCTTTTACCGCTTCGACAACTGCCTGTACAGAAAGTGCTACCGACCACATAATCTCCCCCGGACGCTTCAATAAGTGAAGATGTCATCTAAATCAGTGTTACAAGTATAGCGGCCGGGATGGACTGGACATCGTCAATTGGCATCATGGATGCGGTAGTCAGTGTCCGCTCCTGGCCGAAAGCAGTCCTTGGCGCGAACCAGTCAGCGAGTGGCTGAGTGGGAGGGGAGCGGCTGCTACGCGACGGTTGCTACACCTATGATGTCTGGTGAGAGGCATCAGTCCCTATTGTTCTGGCGATGAGCGAGCCAAACCGCTGCCGCCGTAAGCGAGACAATTAAGAGCACGATAACCCCGGCAACGATGCTCATCTGCTGAAAGAGCGTCAGGTTGTTCATCTTCTGGTCGCCTGAATGGGTAATTGGAAATATGGCGCGATATCGGAATCAGGCAGCCATTGACGCTGCTCTAAAGGATGTTACGAGCGCGAAGATCACGTACTTCCTTAGTTGGAAGTCTACCTTTGGAAGTCTCAAAGACACAACGATGCGGCTGGTGTGGCTACAACTTGCGGGCTGCATGGCTGCATTGCCAGGGCGTTATCTGACGCGTGAGTTCCGGGAAACTGCTGCGAGCACGCAAAGATGACGGCCTACAAAACTCTGCGTCACTCACCGAAGATGAGCATGCGGTTAAATCAGAGGGAAGGAAGAGCATGCTCGGGGAGAAAGAAGTCTCTCGTGTAAGGCCCCCATGGATGCAGGAGGCTGTCGATCGGAAGTCCGAGGCGAGCTGACGTTCGTCTGACCATGGAGAGGGTCGGCGGGTGCTCTCGACGTAGGTATGTCATGAACTCATGACGTGGCAGCCCTTCGAACCGGTAGCGCTCTCTTTTCTCAAGCCAGACGTAGCAGACGAGTCGATGGATGAAGCTCTTGATCGCTCCCACTTGGTAATCACCAGTCCGGAACATGGAGCTATCGACTAGTTCGACTAGATCTAGCGCATACTCCTCATGGGCAACTGCTACGCGCGTAGAAGGGTGAACCTGATCAAAGCGCGTGCCGCAGACGCGACATGAATCAGCATACGCTGGGCCCCCAAGCGGCCTTGCGCCGCACTCTAAGCAACGATTAGTGAGTCCCATCCGGTGTACGTGGCAGGCCTTGACGGCCGAGAAGGACCACACAAGCTTATGGTGAACCGGGACGCTCTCTAAAGACTGATCCGCGACGCAGCCAGGACACCATTTGCTGAACCGGGAATAGCAAGTCACGGTACGACTTAGCGCTTTGGATAGGAACATGAAGGTTGAGTTCTTCAGAGCAACTTCGCACTCCGATGCCATTGTTGTGAGAAGCGGAACAACCGAGTGTTCGACCGGGCGCGGTCTGTCCAGCTGGGGGCCTACCACTGCCGTTATCCTGTCTCCAGGACGAAGCTCCGAGTGCCGGCCTGCCCTTCTTGCAATCACCTCGAAGAGGTAGGCAGGAGTCACACAGTGTAGACGTGCAAGCCGGAGCACGTATGAGTGCAGCGCCTCGACATCGCCAGTGTTTTTCCCGATGATTTCCAAGGGGAGTAGGCGTGGAGTGGTCTCGTCATCAGATTTCATTGCGGCGTGTTTTCCTCTTGAATGGAGCTGGTTTCTTGCTCGCTCGCAATGCCAACGTCGGCCCTGCTTCGGGCATGGCGACGTCCTCTTTTTCTGAAAAGTGGAGTTCTCCACGCCGGATCTCAGCGCTAACCGAGGCAAGCGCTGAGCTAAGCTGCCTAGTCCGAGCCCAATCACCCTGTCCGGGTATCGAGCGGCCTTCAGATCGGCAGGAAGCTAAGGCATTCCGGATCCAGCGTGAAAGCGCACCTATGCAGCCCCATGAGCCGTCATGAAGTGCCTCGATGTACTCGTCCATTGCATACTCGTCTTCATGGATGAAGCTCGAGTAGTGGCGCACTATCCTTGTCCATTCAACCATGTCCCTCTCTGACTCCCTGTAGCGGGGGAATTCGATGGTTTGAGATCGGCCGATCAGATGAGGAGCCAGGTTGACCGCGGTCAGAAGATCGTAAGAGCCGACTAGAACAAGGCGAACTCCTGTCCTGGCAGCCAGCACCTTGAATGAATCCAAGATTGCACCGGCGGACCTCTCCCCACCTTTCGCGTTCAACACATGGTGAGCTTCGTCTATGACCAAGAACTGCGTACGCCTTGCCACGAGGCATCTCTCGAACGCCGAACGCATCGCGCCCTCTGTGGTTCGGCTAAGAAAAGAGTCGCCGAGTCGCCCCTCACGTGCGGCGACGTCGGTGCTCAACAGCGGATGGCGGATCGAGTTCAAGCACGCGCTTAGGAAAGCCTTCGTTGAGAAGGCCCCAGCTGTTGAGTCGTTTCCAGCCGGGACGTAAACGGAGTGCATATGATCCTGCTCATCAGGGGCCTGCTTGGAGTGGGCTCCAAAGACTTGTCGGCTAACACTAGACTTGCCAACCCTGGGCGGTCCGACCAGAATCACTACCTCCTCCGTCAAGACTGCGGTCCGAGCCGCTTCCAGATAGCGTCGTGTCTCGTCATAGATTCTGTGGCCAAGTCGCTTGGCGACGACGAGGTCAATCTGCTCGGCCAGAGATTTCTCTTGCTCAGCCACTACCAATCCTCGACGGTCATTGGTTCAGTGCTAATCGCCTTGAAGCTTCCAAGGGGGAGGGGACAGCTGGTCGGATGTTCCGTTATCAGTTGAGCTCCGTTGGGCCCTGGCGCATGGGGTGACTTACGAGACCTCTCGAGTCTTTCAATCTCGGCAATGAGCTGCCTATCGGAGTCAGCCTTCATCAAATCTCTCAATGATGAGCCATCTCTCGCCCACACCGCATACGCCATCGCTTCGGCGTATGACTCCTGCCCTGCTTGAAGCGCAGCGTATGCTTTGCAAACAACCCACTGATCATCGAGCAGTGCATAGAGGATTCGCGGATCCTGGCCGTCGATCCGCGTCGGGACGCGTCTCCCCGCGAAAGCTGCGAGGGCGTCGTGCCACATGTGAAAGTCGCCAGCATGGATTCCCGTGTTCCCCGAGACCTTCAAGGGCTTCTGA
>Ga0256410_1002332_pt1 | contig 12757 bp, 7 predicted proteins | sample PhyWR1_FD_185983 | JGI IMG/M metagenome (GOLD analysis project Ga0256410, IMG submission 185983) | Leaf surface microbial communities from wheat plants in UC Gill Tract Community Farm, Albany, California, United States - DLSL W.R1 | ecosystem: Host-associated > Plants > Phyllosphere >... | reverse complement strand
AGGCTGTAGACCGGTTCAGGCGGCAGCAGCACGCCATCCTCGTCGTCCTCCGCTGCGGTATCGTCACAGGTCAACGGCCGCTCTGCGCCGCCGGCCTGAGTGCCCGGTCCGTCGGTCAAATACTCTGCGGTAATCCGCGGCGCGGCGGCATCGGAGGGGAGATACGGGCTCTCTTCCGCCATGCTTCCCTCGTGCTCGTCGGCAGCGGCCGCTTCGTCATCCCGCCAGAGAACGGCGTACCGCTTTGCCTCCTCCCAGGCCTCCCGCACCCGCTGATAGCCCTCCGGATCGCGCTCCGGGCGATGCTGCTTAAGCTGGCGGACATAGGCACGGCGGATAGCCTCTTCGTCCGACGTTGGCGCAATGTCGAGGGTGTCCCAGATGTTCATCGTTACTGAGTCCAGCTGTCATAGCGGGACAGCATCTGCTCCAGGTGCTGACGAAACTCAGCAATCTGTCGCATGTCCTGACTGTCCAGCAGCTGCTCAAACGCGGAGAGCGCTTCGTCAACCTGTCTGCGTTCTTCGCCAAGCAGGAAGCTGTAGAGCTGATTGCAGCGGGTCAGAACCCGACGATTTTCGGGACGGTCGCGCGGATGCTGCTTTAGCGATGCAATGCGCGCCAGGCTCTCCTGAATGGCGTCCTGGCTCATCTGCCCCGGCACATTTTCAATCACCAGCCGCTGGATGCTGTCGGAGGTGGAGGTCTGGCACTCCACTTCCAGGATACCGTCCAGCGTATAAGTAAAGCGCACGTCGATATTCACTTCGCCCGCCTTGCGTGGCGGAACGTTCAGCCTGAGTTCACCGAGGAAAATATTGTCTTTAACCCGCCGCGCCTCGCCCTGATAAATTTCAATATCCACCACGGTCTGATTGTCGATGGCGGTACAGAGGCTTTTCACCCTGCTGACCGGCAGAAAGGTGTTGCGCTCAATCAGCGGCAGAAAGAAACCGGCCTCCTGCTGACCATAGCGATCGCGCAGGGTGGCGACGCCAAGCGAATAGGGCATCACGTCGGTCAGGATCACATCCTCCACCGCGCTGTCCTCCATCACCATGCCCGCCTGCACCCCGGCGCCCAGCGCCACCGCTTCGTCAGGGTTCAAATCGTGCCGCGGGAAGCGGCCAAACAGACGAGCAACGGTCTGGCGGATCAGCGGCATCCGCGTGGCGCCACCCACCAGCAGAATATGGTCCAGTCTGTCGAGGGTAAAGCGTGCATCCTGCAATGCCTGGCTGACCGGGCGCTGAAGGCGGGCCAGCAGCTCAGCACAGATTTCCGCGAACTGCGTTTCGCTCAGCGTCCACTGCCAGCGCGTTCCCTGCCATTCCAGATCGGCCTGCGCCGGAGAACTCTGGCTAAGCGAACACTTAAGCTGCTCGGCCACCTGACTCAGCCTGGCGTGAAGTTCACCCTCCGCCTGTTCCAGCGCAGGATGCTGCCTCTGCATCCAGCGCAGCACGGCCGCACTGAAGTCATCGCCGCCGAGGAACACGTCGCCGCTGCTGGCGCGCACTTCCACCACGCCATCAAACATATCGATGATTGAAACGTCAAACGTGCCGCCGCCGAGATCGAAAGTCAGGTACTTCTGCTGCTGGTTATTCAGCAGCCCATAGGCCAGTGAAGCGGCCGTAGGCTCGTTCAGCAGTCGTCTGACGTTCAGGCCGGCCAGCTCGCCGGCGGTTTTAACCGCCCTGCGCTGCACGTCATTAAAATAGGCGGGTACGGTGATCACCGCATCCTCAACCGGATGGCCGAGCGCGTTTTCCGCATCCTCCTTCAGCTGACGCAGCAGTATCGCCGACAGCTCTTCCGCCCGGAAGCGCTGCGTGCCCAGCTCAACCACCGTTTCACTGCCCATCAGACGCTTAAAGCTGGCGGAGGTAAGCTGAGGATGCGACTGTAAACGCGCCCTGGCGGGCTTACCGGTCAGTATATTTCCCTCATCATCCAGCCCGACCACCGACGGCGTCAGAACATCGCCAAAACGGTTCGGCACCAGCTCCGAACGACCGTTTCTCCACAGACACAGCAGGCTGTTTGATGTGCCAAGGTCGATACCAATTACCCTTGCGGTACTCATCGCGATCTGTCCTTTTTCACACGCCGACGCGATGCGCCGACGTGGATAATAGTTATACCCAGTACTTTTTCTTACTGGTTTTGCCAATGCCCGGATTACAGCTGTTGGTGGGGTCCAGCCGACGGAAGTGGTGCTCATGCTCACCGGAAGCAGAGTAGAGATGGCCAATATTATGCTCGGCTGGATACTTCGCACCGCGCTGTTCAAGATAAGCCAGCACCGCCTCCTTGAACCTGGCACCGTCAACGCCCGGCTTAAGAATATAGTCCTGATGGTTGACCAGGCAGAAGAAGTGGCCACAGCACGAGTCTTCCAGCACCTGATCCTGGAGTTCAGGAGGCAGCTGTATCATCCACTGCTCGTCGTTACGCCGCAGCGCCACGTCAAAGGCGATCAGCCGCTCGTTGGTATCGATGCCCGCGGATTCACAGTAAAATACCGTGCAGGCACCGACGCCAAAGCGCACCAGAAACGCATCGCTTTGCTCGGCCTGGCTACAGTGGAACCAGTCGCCGTTTCTGTCGGCGAAGAACGTGGACAGCAGGCGTTTCATCGCCGCGGCCTCTTCGCCGCTCACCTTAATCATCAGATGATGTTCATAGCGGCGATGCCACGACAGCAGGCGCGGTGAGAGGGTTGAAGGTGTAAACCGATTACCCAGCTGGATCAGCCTGTCGATAAGGTTAGCGGGCAGCAGCTTCAGCTGTTTTACCCGTGCGTCCCAGCGGGCCTTTTTCTGCATCAGCGCAGGCAGGGCCGAGGGACCGAGCCGTTTGATAGACAGCAGCATATGCCGCGCGTAGCGCAGCGTCAGGCGAAAGGCGTTACGGTGGATATACTCGGCCTGAATCGGCAGCTCAGCCAGGTTTTCGATCAGGTAGCGTCGCAGGTCCAGCAGTACGCGCTCGTCGTTGCTGCCGATATAGAAGGTCTCTTCCTGCGGCGTGGCGTCAAAGGTCGCCAGCCGCACGGCGAAAACGATCACTTTTCCGGCGCAGCCTGCGCTGTCGTGCAGATACTGTGGATTGCCGTTGAAACGCGTAGGCGTCACCGCATCCACATCTTTAATCACCGAGGCATAATCATCCGCCCATATTTTTCCGGCCCAGTCATCGGCGGTGCCGGTGGTAAAGTCACCGGACTCCAGCCGGGCAATCATCTGTTCCGGCGTGCTGCCCAGGTCGATCCCCAGGTGATTTACCAGCTCCAGCTGCCCCTCGTCGGTGATGCGGGCAAAGAGTGATTTCTCCGTAAATGCCGGGCCGCGCTGAAGCAGGGAGCCGCCGGAGTTATTGCAAATCCCGCCCACCACCGACGCACCGATACAGGAGGAACCAATCACTGAATGCGGCTCTTTGTTGTAGGGTTTCAGGCTTACTTCCAGCTCAGTCAGCGTACTGCCCGGGAAGGCAATGATCTGCCGTGCATCGTCAATGACCTGCACGCCCTTGATCCGCCGGGTGCTGACAATCACCACCGGGCGATCGTAGTCGTCGCCCCAAGGCGTTGAGCCACCGGTAACGCCGGTATTTGAGGCCTGCATCAGAATGATCAGGTCGTTCTGCTGGCAAATCTGAAGCACCTGCCACAGCTTTAACAGCGTATCCGGCAGCACCACCGCCAGCGCCTCGCCGTGGCCTACGCGAAATCCTTTACAGTAATAGGCTTTCTGATAACTGTCTTCGATTAGGCTGTCTGGCCCAACCGCATCGCCAAGCTGCTGAAGAGCAATAGTATGTTGCATAGATAAGCGGCCTCTCCCTGGTTGATGGTTATGCCCAACGAGTGTACCCGACAGCTTTCGGCCAGGGCCAGCGCTTAAACAGAGAAAATCTATTAAGTTTTTGGTGAAAAATGCAGACGGGAACGAAGGCAGGTTAGTCTGGACTGATAAACGCAAAGAGGGTTTGCCCGTTTCCCGACAAACCCTCTTTTTTACAGGCGGATCGACGCTCCTTCTGCCATTATCCCGGAAAATGTCCCATTCACCGGGTCAGGCTATGCCTTACAGCACACCCTGAGCTAACATGGCATCGGCAACTTTCACGAAGCCTGCGATGTTCGCACCGTGTACGTAGTGCGTTTGTTTACCTTCACCGCCGTGCTCAACGCAGGCGTGGTGAATATCCAGCATGATATGCTGAAGACGGATATCAACCTTCTCGGCTTTCCAGCTCAGACGCGCGGCGTTCTGCGCCATTTCCAGACCGGACGTGGCGACGCCGCCGGCGTTAGCCGCTTTACCCGGAGCAAACAGCACGTTGGCATCCAGGAAGGCATCGGTCGCCGCGATGGTGGTTGGCATGTTAGCACCTTCGGCTACGGCCTTAACGCCGTTGGCAATCAGCTGCTTAGCCGCTGGCAGATCCAGTTCATTCTGCGTTGCGCACGGCAGCGCGATATCCACCGCCACGCCCCACGGCTGCTGACCGGCCAGGTAAGTCAGATTACGTTCGCGGGCATAATCTTCCACGGTGCCGTAACGCACGTTTTTAATCTCTGCCAGGTGAGCCAGCTTCTCGGTCGTGAAGCCCTCTTCATCAACTACCGTGCCACCGGAGTCAGAAGCCGTGACCACACGGGCACCCAGCTCCAGCGCTTTTTCAATCGCATACTGCGCAACGTTACCGGCACCGGAAACGGATACGCGGCTGCCTTCAAAGCCCAGGCCGTGGCGCTTCAGCATGGCTTCGGTGAAGTACACCAGGCCGTAACCGGTCGCTTCAGGACGGATCAGGCTGCCGCCGAAGGTCAGACCTTTACCGGTGAACACGCAGCTGGTGTTGTTAGACAGCTTTTTCATCATACCGGACATAAAGCCGACTTCACGGCCGCCCACGCCAATGTCACCCGCCGGCACATCGGTGTCCGGGCCCAGATGACGGTAAAGTTCAGTCATCAGCGCCTGGCAGAAACGCATCACTTCCGCGTTGCTTTTGCCTTTAGGATTGAAATCAGAACCGCCTTTACCGCCGCCCATAGGCAGGGTAGTCAGGGCGTTTTTAAAGGTTTGTTCAAAGCCAAGGAACTTCAGAATGGACAGATTGACAGAAGGATGGAAGCGCATACCGCCTTTATAAGGTCCGATAGCCGAGCTGAACTGCACGCGCCATGCGCGGTTGACCTGCACCTGGCCACGATCGTCGGTCCAGGCAACGCGGAACTGAATGGCCCGCTCTGGTTCTACCAGCCGCTCCAGCAAACCCTGGTCCTGGTACTGCGGATTCTGTTCCAGAAACGGCCACAGGGAGGTAAAGACTTCACGTACCGCCTGGAGATATTCCGGTTGGTTAGGGTCACGCTGTTGGACGGAGGCTAGAAACGACTCCAGAGAGTTAAAACCTTTCATTTACTAAATCCTTCTGACTCTGACTGTGGACTATGGACTGTCACCGTGGCTAATTAGGTGTTTTTTTGAGTAGCCATTTGAGGTGATATTGTGCGTCAACGACTATATCATTCGTTTTCTATGGCACAACAAAAAAGTTTTATCCCCTTAAACACCGGAAGTGCTATATCCGCCCGACTCTCATCCGCCAGTTTTTCCACCTAAACAGGCGTGCGGGCAGGCGTGGTGCGCTTTACAGCGGATCGAATAACCATTATCAGCAGCGATTCAAGCCATAGCTATAAAATTCAAAAAAACATACTTTACAATGACTTACATTTATCTATAAGTAAAAATTATGACGAAGAAACGATAATGAAAGTTAATCATGTGGTAACGTGTATAATTAAGCCATCGTAAAAAACTTTATTAACCCTGTCAAAACTGAGGTTGGCTGATTAAATTCATTCCATTTCAATACAATCCGTAAAAATTTTCATCTAAAATTTTAATAGCACTGCGGAATTAAACCGGGCATTGGTTTATAAACAATAGTTTTTAAGATACCGTCGATTTCGCATTCAAAGAATAATGTTGAATAATAACGTCCATTCAAGATCTCTTACTGCATGCCATCTGATGCGCAAGTCGTAATACTAACTTAATCGATTCTAATACCAGCTGATGTGACCTGAACTCACCTCATTTTTTAACATTTTTATTACATAGGCGATAAACCAACGTATCTGCATCTAAAGCTTATGGCGCTTAATATAAAAAACAGAATTAAATTCTGAAGTTATTATTTTTAATTAAACCATCAGGAATTAACTATCGAAATCAAAATAATAAAAAATAATCAACTAAATTAAAAAGGCGATGCTTTATAATTGCCGATGATATTTTTTGAATTCTATTAAATTTTAAGAGAACCTCATACAATGCAAAGGATTATAAGAATCTTACCCTATATCACAGGGGCAGGGGCCTTACTGATTACTTTTCTTTCATCGGCAGAGTCATTACCGGCGGGGATGCCTGACGGCGGCTGCTGGGCCAATCCGATGAACGCTCTCACGGTAGGGATTAGTCCATCTGGCTTTCCATCCAATTTAAAAGGCGCCACATCAACATCCCCCTACTCAACCACCCCCGCATGGTACGACGCCTGGTGCTACCATACGAAGGCATCCTCGGATCACCGGCCAACATCTTATTTCTCATCAGATCCGTCAGGATTTGAATCGGCAGGTGATAATTTCTATAAGCTTAGCGATGACGTAGACTTTAAACTCCTCGTCAAATTACAGGTAGTAACTACCCCCGCCCCTTTTCTTGAAGTCTATGACTCCTCAGCGAATGCAGGATCAGATTCACAGGGTGTAACCGCACTGCAGCAAGGGTCAGCAGGTAGTACCGGCTCGGTTACGTTCAGATTACGCAGGGATATTATCGGCGGAGCCTTTTATTTCCCCGGTGGAATCAAACTGGGCAACTTATATCGCTATACCTATAAGGGTCAAAAAGCCACTATTCCCATTCTGGAATGGTATACGATGCCATCCGTCATCCCTATCCCAACGGAATGTACAATTAATGGTGGCGCAAATATAAGTGTAAAATTTACTAACATCGACCCAGATGTCATGTCCAGCAGCGCAGAGACATCCATATACCGGGTCAGCAAAGAGCTCACTTACGCATGTAAAAGCAGCATCACCCGCAATGTAAAAATTAACTTTGTTGGGGGATCCGCAGGTTTTGGTAACGCCCTTAAAACGAGCGATGACAATATCGGCGTTGCGCTGACTATAGGTGGCAGGATTATACCGCCTTACGGCAGTTTCGTCACCCAAATGTATCAGGGAAAAGGGCGTGACTCTATTTATTTTGTTGCAATAAAACGCCCACAGTCGACGCCGGCAATCGGCAAGTGGACGGCGAATGCCACGCTGGTCATCACCGATTTATAGGGTCCAGAGGCCGTGTGATGCATGGCCGCTAACCCCTTTGCGTTGTTACAGCTACCGATCCTAAGAGTCGCTTTCATCGTGCCCCTCCGATGCCATAGCCTCAATAAAAACCCACCTTTTAAATTTAAAGATACCACTGCGCTACAGCCCGTTTTAATTACGGCCGCCGGTATTCTAAGAGAATAAAAAAACCCAGTCAGATCGCTGGGTTTAGAGTCAATACACTATCTGTTTGCGCAGGATCAGAACGGGATATCGTCATCAAAATCCATCGGCGGTTCATTATTTGCCGGCGCATTGTTCTGCTGTGGCTGCTGCTGCTGCGGGCGAGACTGAGACTGCGCGCCGCCGCTGAACTGGTTGCCGCCCTGAGGCTGCTGAGGCTGACCCCAGCCGTTATTGTTACTCTGCCCGCCACCCGCCGGTGCGCCGCCGCCCTGCGCACGGCCGCCCAGCATCTGCATGGTGCCGCCCACGTTGACCACGACTTCGGTAGTGTATTTTTCTACACCGGCCTGATCGGTCCACTTACGGGTTTGCAGAGCACCTTCGATATAAACCTGCGATCCCTTACGCAGATATTCACCGGCCACTTCCGCCAGCTTGCCGAACAGCACAACGCGGTGCCACTCGGTTTTTTCTTTGGTTTCACCGGTCTGCTTGTCACGCCAGCTTTCGGACGTAGCCAGAGTAATGTTGGCAACGGCACCGCCATTCGGCATGTAGCGGACTTCCGGATCCTGACCCAGATTCCCAACTAAAATAACTTTATTTACGCCTCTGCTGGCCATGTTGCTGTCTCCAATAAGTGTGTCTGACTAAGTCTAAGCGCAAAATTCTAACACGCACACCTCGTAATGACACGTGCGGAGATCCGGGTTTACGAGCAGGATCCAAAACTCTTTTTTAATACAACGCATAACGATCAAAGCAGCAAACCGCCGCGCAAAGCTGATCGTCACCAATGGCACCTGACGCCAAAACACTGGTTATCCATTCAGGTTTTTTTGTGCCATAATGATATGTTTCTTTTTTGGCCATGCCGGGCAGGTATGGTGGGTTTATGCTAATCCGGGAAGTGTGAATGGATAAGATCGAAGTACGGGGTGCCCGCACCCACAATCTGAAAAATATTAACCTGATCATTCCGCGCGATAAACTGATCGTCGTCACCGGCCTGTCAGGTTCCGGTAAGTCTTCGCTGGCGTTTGACACGCTCTACGCCGAAGGGCAGCGGCGCTACGTCGAGTCGCTCTCTGCCTACGCGCGCCAGTTTCTTTCGCTGATGGAAAAACCGGACGTCGACCATATTGAGGGGCTCTCTCCCGCTATCTCCATTGAGCAGAAGTCCACCTCGCACAACCCGCGATCCACCGTCGGGACCATTACTGAAATCCACGACTATCTGCGCCTGCTGTTTGCCCGCGTGGGCGAACCGCGCTGCCCGGATCACGACGTTACGCTGGCGGCACAAACCGTCAGTCAGATGGTCGATAACGTGCTGTCGGAGCCGGAAGGCCGCCGCCTGATGCTGCTTGCGCCGATCGTGAAAGAGCGCAAGGGTGAGCACACCAAGACGCTGGAAAATCTCGCCAGCCAGGGCTATATCCGCGCCCGTATCGACGGCGAAGTCTGCGATCTGTCCGATCCGCCGAAGCTGGAGCTGCAAAAGAAACATACTATTGAGGTGGTGATAGACCGCTTTAAGGTACGTGAAGATCTGTCGCAGCGGCTGGCGGAGTCGTTTGAAACGGCGCTGGAGCTGTCCGGCGGCACCGCCGTGGTCGCCGATATGGACGATCCTAAGGCCGAAGAGCTGCTGTTTTCCGCCAACTTCGCCTGTCCGGTCTGTGGCTACAGCATGAGTGAGCTGGAGCCGCGCCTGTTCTCCTTTAACAACCCTGCCGGCGCCTGTCCAACCTGCGACGGACTGGGCGTTCAGCAGTACTTCGATCCGGATCGCGTGGTGCAAAACCCCGATCTCTCGCTGGCCGGCGGTGCGATCCGTGGCTGGGATCGTCGTAACTTCTACTATTTCCAGATGCTGCGTTCGCTGGCCGAGCATCTGGGCTTCGACATTGAAGCGCCGTTTAGCACCCTGAAGGAGTATGACCGCAAGATCATCCTTTACGGATCGGGCAAAGAGAACATCGAGTTTAAATACGTTAACGATCGCGGCGACACCTCGGTGCGTCGCCATCCGTTCGAAGGCGTGCTGCATAATATGGAGCGCCGCTACAAGGAGACGGAATCCTCGGCGGTGCGCGAGGAGCTGGCGAAGTTTATCAGCAACCGCGCCTGCGCCAGCTGCCACGGAACGCGTCTGCGGCGTGAAGCGCGCCACGTTTATGTGGAAAACACTACGCTGCCAACCATCTCTGATATGAGCATCGGTCATGCGATGACCTTCTTTGAGAACATGAAGCTCAGCGGTCAGCGTGCCAAAATCGCGGAGAAGGTGCTGAAGGAGATCGGTGACCGCCTGCGCTTCCTCGTTAACGTCGGCCTGAACTATCTGTCGATGTCCCGTTCGGCGGAAACGCTTTCCGGCGGTGAGGCGCAGCGTATCCGCCTTGCCAGCCAGATCGGTGCCGGGCTGGTCGGCGTGATGTACGTGCTGGATGAGCCGTCTATCGGCCTGCACCAGCGCGATAACGAGCGCCTGCTGGAAACGCTGATCCACCTGCGTAATCTCGGCAATACGGTGATTGTGGTCGAGCACGATGAAGACGCTATCCGCGCCGCCGACCATGTGATCGATATCGGTCCCGGTGCCGGGGTCCACGGCGGGCAGATCGTTGCGGAAGGCACCGTTGATGACATTATGGCGGTTGATGCCTCACTGACCGGCCAGTTCCTCAGCGGCAAGCGCGGCATTGCCATTCCGCAGGAGCGGGTAAAGGGCGATCCGGCGAAGGTACTGAAGCTGACCGGTGCAAGCGGTAACAACCTGAAGGACGTCACGCTGACGCTGCCGGTCGGGCTGTTTACCTGCATTACCGGGGTTTCCGGCTCCGGCAAGTCTACGCTGATTAACGATACGCTGTTCCCGATTGCCCAGCGCCAGCTCAACGGCGCCACCATTGCCGAACCTGCGCCGTTCCGCGAAATTAGCGGCATGGAGCACTTCGACAAAGTTATCGATATCGATCAAAGTCCGATTGGCCGTACGCCGCGCTCGAATCCGGCCACCTATACCGGGATCTTCACCCCGGTGCGCGAACTGTTCGCGGGCGTTCCGGAGTCGCGTACCCGCGGCTATACGCCGGGCCGCTTCAGCTTTAACGTCCGCGGCGGGCGCTGCGAAGCCTGCCAGGGCGATGGCGTGATCAAGGTTGAGATGCACTTCCTGCCGGATATCTACGTGCCGTGCGATCAGTGTAAGGGCAAGCGCTATAACCGTGAAACGCTGGAAGTGAAGTACAAGGGTAAGAGCATTCACGAAGTGCTGGAGATGACCATTGAAGAAGCCCGCGCGTTCTTTGATGCCGTTCCTGCGCTGGCGCGTAAGCTACAGACGCTGATGGATGTGGGCCTGTCCTATATCCGTCTGGGTCAGTCGGCAACCACCCTTTCAGGCGGTGAGGCGCAGCGCGTGAAGCTGGCCCGAGAGCTGTCGAAACGCGGCACCGGTCAGACGCTGTATATCCTTGATGAACCTACCACCGGCCTGCACTTTGCCGATATCCAGCAGCTGCTGGAGGTTCTGCATCAGCTGCGCGATCAGGGCAACACTATCGTGGTGATTGAGCACAATCTCGACGTGATTAAAACCGCCGACTGGATCGTCGATCTGGGTCCGGAGGGCGGCAGCGGCGGCGGCGAAATTCTGGTCTCCGGCACCCCGGAAACCGTTGCGGAGTGTGAGAAATCCCATACCGCGCGCTTCCTGAAACCGCTGCTTGTCCGGTAGTCCGCTGTCGGGGCGGATCCCTCTTCGCCCCGTCCCTGCCACCGGCAGATTTCGCACTCTTTCGCGGAATTTTTCTGACATACAACGCTAAATCTTGCAGAAACAGGCAAGATTTAGCGACGTTTAGATATCCCTTCATCTTACTTTCACGGCTATTCTTTACCTTCAGCTTTTAAGGGAAAGGCCGTCCTGTGTCAGCGCCTTTCTCCCGTCTTTGTGGCCCTGCGCCATCTCATCATTTACTGGAGACATCAATGAATATTACCCATGCTTACGCCGCCCAGAACGCAACGTCAAAGCTGGCTCCATTTGAGTTTCAGCCGCGTGAACTGCGGGAACATGATGTGCAGATAGACGTTCTTTACTGCGGCGTCTGCCACTCGGACCTGCACCAGGCGCGCAACGAATGGCGCAACACCGTTTTCCCGGTAGTGCCGGGCCATGAAATTGTTGGGCGCGTCACCGCAGTGGGCGCACACGGCCACAAATACAAGGTCGGCGACCTGGTCGGCGTTGGCTGCATGGTCGATTCCTGCCGCACCTGTTCAAGCTGCCAGGAAGATCTGGAGCAGTACTGTGAAGAGGGCTTCGTCGGCACCTATAACGGCCAGGACCGCATCAACGGCGATATCACCTACGGCGGCTACGCTACCCAGGTCGTGGTGCATGAAGACTTCGTGCTGCGCGTACCGGAAAACCTCGATCCTGCCGCCGCCGCGCCGCTGCTGTGCGCCGGTATCACCACCTTCTCTCCGCTGAACCACTGGGGCGTTGGCCCGGGTAAAAAAGTCGGTATCGTTGGCCTGGGCGGACTGGGGCATATGGGCGTAAAAATTGCCCATGCGATGGGCGCGCACGTCGTGCTGTTCACCACCTCACCGTCAAAAATTGAAGACGGCAAGCGCCTGGGTGCCGACGAAGTGGTGATCTCGAAGGACGCCGAGCAGATGGCCGCACACGCCAACAGCTTCGACTTTATTCTGAACACCGTGGCCGCACCGCACGATCTGAATCCGTTTATCACCCTGCTACGTCTGGATGGCACCATGACGCTGGTGGGCGCACCGGAACACGATCATCCGTCACCGCAGGTGTTTAACCTGATCTTCAAGCGCCGCAGCATTGCCGGTTCGCTGATTGGCGGCATTAAAGAAACTCAGGAGATGCTGGACTTCTGCGGTAAGCACAACATCACGTCCGATATTGAGCTGATCAATATTAATCAGATCAATGAAGCCTACGAGCGCATGTTGAAAAGCGACGTGAAGTATCGCTTCGTGATCGATATCGATACCCTGCGCGGATAAGTCACTGACGCACGGCGCGCTGTGGACTGTGGACTGTGCAGGTGAGACACCGGGGCGACCTCTTCAGGTCGCCCCTTTTTTATGACGGTGATACGTCGCTGTACGCCGCGACGTGGACATCGCTCTCCCGAGGCAGCACGTCGCTGA
>Ga0256410_1002330_pt1 | contig 12759 bp, 14 predicted proteins | sample PhyWR1_FD_185983 | JGI IMG/M metagenome (GOLD analysis project Ga0256410, IMG submission 185983) | Leaf surface microbial communities from wheat plants in UC Gill Tract Community Farm, Albany, California, United States - DLSL W.R1 | ecosystem: Host-associated > Plants > Phyllosphere >... | reverse complement strand
CTCCCGGTGGGTCGATTCAGGCGTGGCCTGAAGAGTGTTGAAAGCGGGGCTTTGGCCGAATAGCTCGGCAAAGGGTCGCGAATCATACGCGCATGGCGCGCGTTGCGCATCAGAGAGTAGTCGATAAGCGCCAGGTCATTGATTTTTCCGCCGACCGGTGATGCCCAAAGCACCGCTGAACCCTTGTGGAAGGGGGCAAGCCCCTTCCTACATTGGACTGCGTCAGTCTTCGAACTGGCGGCGTTCGTTCTCGATGGCTTCGGCCAGGGCCCGGGCTTCGTCTTCTTCGTCGCTCAGGGGCGGTTGTTCGAGCGCGGCGACGGCGGCCAGGAGTTTTTCGCGGGCTTCGGCCACGCCGAGGATATCGTCCTCAGGTTCAGGTTCGACCTCCACGCTCGCCTGGGCTTCGGGCTCGGCGTCACCATCGCGCAGCAAGTCATCGAAGTCGGTCTTGATGCCCTGCTCCATGTCGTCCAGTTCCAGCAACAAGGTGTGGAAACTGGTCTCGTCCTTCGGCTCCTCCGGCTCGGCGCTGGCGTCCGCCAGTTCCTGCAACCCCGCCGGAACCGGCGCGTCGTCGAAATCGAGTACCGGTTCGGCCTCCATTTCGCGCAATTCGGCGAGCGGCGGCAGGTCATCGAGGTTTTTCAGGTTGAAGTGGTCGAGGAACACTTTGGTGGTGGCGAACATCGCCGGTTTGCCCGGCACGTCGCGGTAGCCGACGATGCGGATCCACTCACGCTCCAGCAGCGTCTTGACGATATGGCTGTTGACCGCCACGCCGCGCACATCCTCGATCTCGCCCCGGGTGATCGGCTGGCGATAGGCAATCAATGCCATGGTCTCCAGCATCGCCCGCGAATAGCGCTGCGGACGTTCTTCCCACAAACGCCCCACCCAAGGGGAAAATTTCTCACGGATCTGCAAGCGATAACCCGACGCTACTTCGCGCAGTTCAAAGGCACGGCCGTCGCAGGATTTACGCAGGATCTCCAGGGCCTTCTTGAACACCGGCGGCTCGGGACGCTCGGCCTCTTCAAACAGTTCGAACAAGCGCTCCAGGGACTGCGGCTTGCCCGAGGCCAAAAGAAAAGCCTCCAGCAAGGGGGCCAGTTCGCGAGGTTCAGTCAGATTCATGGTGTCAGCTCTTTATTCGGCTCGCGCCCGCACGTGGATAGCCGCAAAAGGCTCATTCTGGACCAGCTCGACCAAGGATTCCTTGACCAGTTCGAGGATCGCCATAAACGTCACCACCACACCCAGGCGCCCTTCTTCGGCGGTGAACAGCTCGACAAACGGCACAAACCCGCCACCCTTGAGGCGCTCCAGCACATCGCTCATGCGCTCGCGGGTGGACAGCGCTTCGCGGCTGACCTGGTGGCTTTCAAACATATCGCCCCGGCGCAGCACCTCGGCCATGGACATCAGCAATTCTTCCAGGCTCACGTCCGGCAGCAACTTGCGCGCGCGGGCCTCGGGGGCGTCGAGCTTGGGCACCACCACATCACGACCGACGCGGCTCAAGCCGTCGATGCCCTCGGCGGCGGCCTTGAAGCGCTCGTACTCCTGCAGGCGTCGGATCAGTTCGGCGCGCGGGTCATCCTCTTCGGCCTCCACCGTCTCCGAGCGCGGCAACAGCATGCGCGATTTGATCTCGGCGAGCATGGCCGCCATCACCAGATACTCGGCGGCCAGCTCCAGACGCACCGACTGCATCAGCTCGACATAGCCCATGTACTGGCGGGTGATTTCCGCCACGGGGATGTCGAGGATATTGATGTTCTGTTTGCGGATCAGGTACAGCAGCAAGTCCAGCGGGCCTTCGAACGCTTCCAGGAACACTTCCAGCGCATCCGGCGGGATGTACAGGTCCAGCGGCATTTCCATGACCGCCTGGCCGTAGACCATGGCGAACGGCAGTTCCTGCTGGGCGCCTGCCTGGGGATCGACGGATTCCACAGCCGACATTCAGGCCTCGGCCATAAAGGGCGCGGGGTCGCCGCAACCGACGCGGATCACTTCCGGCTCGCCATCGGCCAGATTGATCACGGTGGACGCCTTGGCGCCGCCGAAACCGCCGTCGATGATCAGGTCCACCTGTTTTTCCAAGAGCTGACGCATCTCGTACGGATCTTCCAGCGGCTCGGTCTCGCCGGGCATGATCAGCGACACACTCATCAGGGGCTCACCCAGCTCGGCCAACAGCGCCAGGGCAATCGGATGCTCCGGCACGCGCAGGCCGATAGTGCGCTTCTTGGGGTGCAGCAGCAGGCGCGGCACTTCGCGGGTGGCGTTGAGAATAAAGGTGTAAGGCCCCGGCGTGTGGGCCTTGAGCAGGCGGAAGGTGCCGGTATCGACCTTGGCGAACAGCCCCAATTGGGACAGGTCGCTGCAGATCAGCGCAAAGTTGTGTTTGTCGTCCAACTGACGCAAACGTCTGACCCGTTCGACCGCGCCTTTATCGCCGATCTGACAACCGATGGCGTAGGACGAATCGGTGGGGTAGATCACCACGCCGCCGGCGCGAATAATCTCCACGGCCTGTTTAATCAGGCGTGGCTGGGGGTTTTCCGGATGAATCTGGAAGAATTGACTCACGTGCTCTACCTGTTCAGACGGTGGCAATAATGGGGTCATGCTTGAATCGCCCCCACAAGAGCGGCAAATCCTCCGGGACCGGACGATACTCGCCGATCTCGGACCAGCCGCCTGGGCCATGAAAGTCACTGCCGGCACTGACCAGCAGACCAAATTCACGGGCAAGAATCGCCAGACTGCCAACCTGCTCGGCGGGTTGATGCCCGTTGACCACTTCGATAGCGTGGCCTCCCGCTCCAATATAGTCGCCGATGAGCTTGCGACGTTTGCTGCGGGTGAAATCGTAATGCCAGGGATGCGCCAGGCTGACCCAGGCCCCGGAGGCCCGCAGGGTCTCGACGGTGTCCTCCAGGCTCGGCCAGTGTTGCTTGACGTCACCCAGCTTGCCGGCGCCCAGCCATTTGCGAAAGGCTTCGGCACGGTCCCGCACGAACCCTTGGCGCACCATCCAGTCGGCAAAATGCGGACGGGCCGGCGCGTTGCCGCTGTCGCCCAGTTCCTGCTGGATAGCCCGCGCGCCGTCGAGGGCGTTGGGCATGCCTTTAAGGCCAAGCTTGCGGCTTATTTCTTCGGACCGCAGCCAACGCCCATCGTGCAAATCGGCGATGGCCCGGACCAGCGGCGCGGCATTCTGGTCGAAACCGTAGCCCAGTACATGAATAGTGGCGCCGCCCCAGGTGCAGGACAACTCCACACCGTTGACCAGCTGCATGCCCAGCGCCTGGGCCGCCGCGCGGGCTTCGTCCAGGCCTTCGAGGGTGTCGTGGTCGGTCAACGCCAGGACTCGCACGCCGTGTTCAAACGCTCGCGCAACCAGTGCCGCGGGCGCCAGGGCGCCGTCGGAGGCTGTGCTGTGGCAGTGCAAATCAACATTCACGGGGGGTTGTAACCTCAAGTCAGCTGGCGCTTTCGCTACCAAGGATGTTTGTTATTATGCCGACACATCCAGCTTCTGGCTCTTACTGTGAAACAATTCATCGACTTCATCCCGCTGTTGCTGTTTTTCATCGTTTACAAACTCGACCCCAGGGTCATCGATATCGCCGGCCATGAGCTGACCGTCGGAGGCATCTACAGCGCCACCGCAGTGCTGATCATCAGCTCTATCGTGGTCTATGGCGCCCTCTTCATCTCCCAGCGCAAACTGGAAAAAAGCCAATGGCTGACCCTGGTCGCGTGCCTGGTCTTCGGCAGCCTGACCCTGGCCTTCCACAGCGAAACCTTCCTTAAATGGAAAGCCCCGGTGGTGAACTGGCTGTTCGCCCTGGCGTTTATCGGCAGCCACTTCATCGGCGATCGCCTGCTGATCAAGCGGATCATGGGCCACGCACTGACCCTGCCGGAGCCCGTGTGGACTCGCCTGAACGTGGCCTGGATTGTGTTTTTCCTGTTCTGCGGTGCCGCCAACCTGTTCGTCGCGTTCACGTTCCAGGACTACTGGGTCGACTTCAAAGTCTTCGGCAGCCTGGGCATGACCGTGCTGTTCCTGGTCGCCCAGGGCATCTACCTGTCGCGCCATCTGCATGACACCGACCCCACCACGCCGAAAACCGAGGACTGACATGCTCTACGCCATCATTGCCACCGACGTCGCCCACTCGCTGGAAAAACGCCTGTCCGTGCGCCCGGCCCATGTCGAGCGCTTGAAAGTGCTGCAAGCCGAAGGCCGGATCGTACTGGCCGGCCCTCACCCGGCGGTGGACAGCAATGACCCGGGCGACGCCGGTTTCACCGGCAGCCTGATCGTTGCCGAGTTCGCTTCACTGGCCGACGCCCAGGCCTGGGCCGACGCTGACCCGTACGTCACGGCGGGCGTGTATGCGAACGTCAACGTCAAACCATTCAAACAAGTCCTGCCTTGATTCAGGTGACGCCGAGCCTTATCGGTTCGGCGCGCTCCTAATTGCTCATTATTCCCGGTAACCTGCCGACAACTTTCTGAATATTCGTGTGGAATCAGGAGTTCCGATGCGCTTACCTCAGTTGTGTCTGTTGGCAGTGATCATGGCCGGGGCCACGGCCCACGCTGAAGAAACCTCGAACAATGGCAGCTCCACGCCGCTGTCCCTGAGTGCCGCCAGCCAGGTCAGCGAGTTGCAGCAGCGTTTGAAAGAAAGCGAACGGCTGCGTGAAGAATTGAGCAGACAACTGCAAACCGCGGACGCCAACCGCGAAAGCGCGCAACTGAGCCGTTTGCGCCAGGAGAACCAACGCCTGGCCCAGCAGCTCAAAGAAACACAGGGCGGGGCCTTGAGCCGCTGGCTCACCGAGCAGCAGCAGTGGTTTGTCACGGGCGCCGCCGTCGCCCTGATCGCCCTGCTGTGCGGGATCTTTGCCAGCGGTGGGCACCGTCGCCGTCGACAATGGCTAAATTGAGTGAGTCATGAGCGAGCTGTTACTGATAGACGATGACCAGGAGCTCTGTGAGCTGCTGACCAGTTGGTTAAGCCAGGAAGGTTTTCAAGTGCGCGCCTGCCACGATGGCTTGAGCGCCCGTAAAGCCTTGGCCGACAGCGCGCCCGCCGCCGTGGTGCTTGACGTGATGCTGCCCGACGGCAGCGGCCTGGAGCTGCTCAAGCAACTGCGCAACGACCACCCGGATCTGCCGGTGCTGATGCTCTCGGCCCGGGGCGAACCGCTGGACCGCATCCTCGGCCTGGAACTGGGCGCGGATGATTACCTGGCCAAGCCCTGCGACCCCCGCGAACTCACAGCCCGCCTGCGCGCGGTGCTGCGCCGCAGCCACCCGGCCGCCGTGTCCACCCAACTCGAACTCGGCGACCTGTGCTTCAGCCCGATACGCGGCGTGGTCAGCATCGACGAACAGGAATTTGCCCTCACCGTCTCCGAAAGCCGCCTGCTGGAAGCCTTGCTGCGCCAGCCCGGCGAACCGCTGGACAAGCAGGAGCTGGCGCAGATAGCCCTGGGCCGCAAGCTGACGCTGTACGATCGCAGCCTGGACATGCACGTCAGTAACCTGCGCAAAAAAATCGGTCCGCACCCGGATGGTCGGCCACGGATCGTGGCGTTGCGCAGCCGTGGTTACTACTACAGCCTCTAAATGCAACGCCGGTCTCTGTGAATCAGCGAATATCTCTGTGGCGAGCAGGCTTGTCCTGCGTTGGGCTGCGCAGCAGCCCCAAAACCAGGCGCTGAGCCGTATCAGGTACACCGCGTTTTGCTGGATAGGGGGCGCTTCGCACCCCAACGCGGGGCAAGCCCGCTCGCCACAATAAGCCTACAAACTTTCCTTAACTGAACGGCATCAGGGCAAGCCCGCTCGCCACAGGACAAGCCCCACCGCCACGAAACTGCCTCTCGCGCCATTCGCCGTGGCAGTTTTGTCAGGCGCCCGCCAAACTGTCTTTACCGAAGCCTTACCCTGCGCTGACAGCGGCTGACCTTGATCGCCGTACTCTACTCACATCCGGACTCACCGGAATAGAGACAGGAGAATCACCATGCGCAAGACCCTTATCGCTCTGATGTTCGCCACTGCCCTGCCCGCCGTTGCCATGGCTGCCATGCCCGAAGGTCCAGGCCCAGGCGCCGGCCCGATGGGCGGCCCTGAAGGTCGCATGATGGGCGGCCCAGGCCCTGGTGCCGATCATGGCCCACGTGGCCGCGGCGGTCCGTTGCGCGAACTGGACCTGACCCCCGAACAGCATCAGCAGATCGACCGCCTGATGCGCGAGCAGAGGGAAGGCCGTCGTGAGCTGGTTGAGAAGTACCTCGACAAAATGCCGGCCGCCGACCAGAAAGCCATGCAGGATGAGAAGGACGCCAGCCGCAAGAAAACCCAGAGCAGCATTCGCGCCGTGCTGACGCCCGAGCAGCAAAAGCAGTTCGACGAGATCGTCAAAAAGCAGGACCAGCGTCGTGCCGAATGGCGAGAATTCAAAGCCTGGAAAGCGCAACAGCCGCAAAAAGCGCAATAATGCCCTAGTGTTACACCCCCCAGCCCAGCGGCCGTGCGCCGCTGGGCTTTTCCTGTTTGAGGGTTTCCTGTGCGTTCATTGTTCTGGCGCATCCTGGCCAGTTTCTGGCTGGCCATCGCGTTGGTTGCCGGGTTGTCGCTGCTGCTTGGGCACATGCTCAATCAGGACGCCTGGATTCTCAGCCGTCATCCCGGCGTCAGCAACCTGGCCAAAGAGTGGACTCAACTGTACGAAGCCCAGGGCGAGGATGCCGCGCAGCAACTGCTGCAACAGCGCAAGCGCCAGTACCACATCGACGTGCAGGTGCTCAACGAAAGCGGCGAAGCGGTGGTGCGTGGCACCTTTCCAAAACGGGCCGCTGCGTTTGAAGCGCGCCAGACCGACGGACAGGGTGGCCCGCTGCCCTGGCGGCGCCTGACCGCCGAGTACACCAGCGAAAAGACCGGCGACACCTACCTCTTCATCTACCGGATTCCGCACCCCGAACTCGACCAATGGCACCGCAGTAGCCTGGCGTGGCCATTGAGCGCGCTGGCGATTGCCCTGGTGGTGCTGACCCTGTTCAGCCTGTTCGTGACGCTGTCCATCACGCGCCCGTTAAGCCGGCTGCGCGGCGCGGTGCATGACCTGGGCCAGGCCACCTATCAGCAGAACAGCCTGGCGCGCCTGGCCAATCGCCGCGATGAGTTCGGCGTGCTCGCCACCGACTTCAACCGTATGGGCGCCCGCCTGCAAAGCCTGATCGGCAGCCAGCGCCAACTGCTGCGCGATGTGTCCCACGAGCTGCGCTCGCCGCTGGCGCGCCTGCGTATCGCCCTGGCCCTGGCCGAACGTGCCGGCAGCGAAGAACGGGAAAAACTCTGGCCGCGCCTGACCCGCGAATGCGACCGCCTGGAAGCGCTGATCAGCGAGATTCTGGTACTGGCGCGGGTGGATGCCGACAACGCCAGCGTCGAGGACATCGACCTCAACCTGCTGCTCAAGACCCTGCAAAAAGACGCCCAACTGAGCGCGCCGGAACAAACGGTGCAGCTCACCGCCGCCGCCGACCTGCACCTCAAGGGCTGGCCGACCATGATTGAGCGCGCGGTGGATAACCTGCTGCGCAACGCCCAGCGCTTCAACCCGCCCGGGCAACCCATCGAGTTGCAGGCACAGCTTCAGGGCGAGCGCATCCTGATCAGCGTGCGCGACCACGGCCAGGGCGTCGACGCCGCGCACCTGAGCCAGCTCGGCGAGCCGTTCTACCGCGCGCCCGGCCAGACCGCCCAGGGCCACGGCCTGGGCCTGGCGATTGCGCGCCGTGCCGCCGAGCGTCATGGCGGAAACCTGATCCTGGCCAACCATGCCGATGGCGGGTTTATAGCGAGCATCGACCTGCCGTTGGTGCCCGGGGTTGTCACAGCGGTGTGATGATCTTCTATAGTGGCCCTTCTCTTACGGAGGGCCCTTGATGACTGACCTGCTCAACACCATCCAAGCCGCACTCGCACTGCCCGCCACCGCGCCGACCTTCAACGGGGCCGGCGCCCTGCCCTCGGCGTTCGCCGTCACTGACCTGGCCAGCGCCAGCATCGCCGCCGCAGGCCAGGCCATGGCCCGGTTGATCGAGCAACAGACCGGGCGCCTGCCCGGCGTGAGTGTCGATCGACGTCTGGCGTCCTTCTGGTTCGCGTCCTCGATCCGCCCGCAGGGTTGGCAGGTGCCGCCACTGTGGGATGCGGTCGCTGGCGACTACGCCAGCGCCGATGGCTGGATTCGCCTGCACACCAATGCGCCCCATCATCGCGCGGCGGCCGAACGGGTACTCGGCAAGGTGGCTGACCGCGCCGGCATGGCCGCGAACGTCGCCCGCTGGAATGCCGCCGAACTGGAAGAGGCGATTGTGCAGGCCGACGGTTGCGCCGCGCAGATGCGTTCCGTGCAGGACTGGCAACGTCACCCCCAGGGGTTGGCGGTTAACAGCGAGCCACTGGTACAGCGCCAGACCTTCGCCACTGCCCGTGAAACGCCATGGCTCGGCTCCATCGCGCGGCCGCTGGCCGGCATCAAGGTGCTGGACCTGACCCGGGTATTGGCCGGCCCCGTGGCCAGCCGCTTTCTCGCCGGCCTGGGCGCTGATGTGTTGCGCATCGACTCACCCACCTGGAACGAGCCGGGCGTGGTGCCGGAAATGACCCTGGGCAAACGCTGCGCCCGGCTGGACCTCAAACGCAGCGACGATCGCCAGGCGTTCGAAGGTTTGCTCAAGGACGCCGATATCCTGTTCCACGGCTACCGCGCCGATGCCTTGGAGCATTTGGGCTACACGACGGCTGAGTTGCAGATACTGGCCCCCGGCCTGATTGACGTCAGCCTCAACGCCTACGGCTGGAGCGGCCCGTGGCGCAATAGGCGTGGGTTCGACAGCCTGGTGCAGATGAGCTGCGGGATCGCCCAGGCGGGCATGGCCTGGAAACAGGCCGATACACCGGTACCGCTGCCGGTGCAGGCGCTGGATCACGCGACCGGTTACCTGATGGCAGCCAGTGCCCTGCAGGCCTTGAGCGAGCGCTTGCGATCCGGGCGTGGCGGTTCGGCACGCTTGTCGCTGGCACGAACGGCGAAGTGTTTACTGGAAGCGGGGCAAGTATCGGAGCAACCGGCGTTGCGCGCCGAAGAGCCCGGCGATCAAGGCCTCGTGGTGGAGCAGACCGCCTGGGGCCCGGCGCATCGGCTGCTGGCGCCGCTGAACATCAGCGGCACACCGTTGCAATGGGATTTGCCAGCGCAGGAATTGGGCTCGCACCGGGCGCAGTGGTAAATCAGGATCTGCTCCTATCGAATATCGACTGCGCATGAGTTATTTCAGGCAACCACATCCCTGTGGCGAGCAGGCTTGTCCTGCGTTGGGCTGCGCGGCAGCCCCAAAACCAGGCGCGCCGTATCAGGTACACCGCGGGGCAAGCCCGCTCCCCACAGAGTCTCTCTGTTTGGCGCGCGACAGCGTTAAGTCCAAACTTAGCGGAGAGTCCCACCTTCGGATCGCATTTCAATGGCCGTACGCGGTCACAACTGTGGGAGCGGTTCACCTATCTGTGACATAGAGGAGAGATGCCGATGGCTACCTTTGAACCCGGACACTTGCATGTCGAGCGCCATGCGCTCAACCAGGACGACTACAGCTACAACCTGCATATCGAATACACCGTCAGTCAGGACCCCAAGGAAGGCACGGGCATGCTGTTCAAGCTGCACGGTTCGGTGCAGGGCAAGGACCTCAACGAGGAATTCTTCCTGCCCAAAGACCAGGCCTTCGATTTTGCCCGGCACGCCATGCACATCACATACAAGTACGGCATGCCGAAAACGGCGGTCCTGAATGGCACGATGCATAAGCAATACGACCAGATGTTCGAGGATGTGCGCCATCAACTGGACGTGAAATCCGGTGACCCGGTCAAGCCCGAACACTTGGAGTAAGCACACCGCCGCTCCCACATTTTGATCTCCATCATCTGCAAGGCATACTTGCCGCCTCCCGCTCTCAAGAATTACTAGCGCCCCATGCGTATCCACGTCAGCTTTATCGACCGCGTCGGTATCACCCAGGAAGTCCTGGCCCTGCTCGGTGGGCGCAATCTCAATCTGGACGCGGTAGAGATGGTGCCGCCCAACGTGTATATCGACGCACCGACCCTCAGCGCCGCGGTGCTGGAAGAGTTGCGCGACGCGCTGTTCAGCGTGCAGGGCGTGCAGGCCGTGACGGTGGTCGACATCCTTCCCGGCCAGCGTCGGCACCTGCAGCTCGATGCCTTGCTGGCCGCCATGACCGACCCGGTGCTGGCCCTGGACAGCGCGGGCAAGATCCTGCTGGCCAACCCGGCGTTGATCGCGCTGTATGGACGCGAACCCGCCGGCGATAGCATCAGTGAGCTGTTCAATGACCCCGCGCTGCTCGACACCTTGCTCGAACACGGCTTTCGCCTGCCTTTGCGCGAGATCAGCGTGAACGGCCAGACCCTGCTGCTGGACGCCACGCCGATCACCGATGCGGGCGCGCTGCTGACCCTTTACCAGCCCAACCGCATCGGCGAGCAACTGTCGGCGCTGCACCATGACCATGCCGAAGGGTTCGATGCACTGCTGGGCGAATCCCCAGTGATCCGCACCCTGAAGGCGCGGGCGCAACGGGTGGCGGCGCTGGATGCACCGCTGCTGATCCAGGGCGAAACCGGCACCGGCAAGGAGCTGGTGGCCCGTGCCTGCCATGCGATCAGTGCGCGGCACAGTGCGCCGTTCCTGGCACTCAACTGCGCGGCGCTGCCGGAGAACCTCGCCGAAAGCGAGCTGTTCGGCTACGCCCCCGGTGCCTTCACCGGCGCCCAGCGCGGTGGCAAACCGGGACTGATGGAGCTGGCGAACCAGGGCACGGTATTTCTCGATGAGATCGGCGAAATGTCGCCGTATCTACAGGCCAAGCTGCTGCGTTTTCTCAATGACGGCAGCTTTCGCCGGGTGGGCGGTGATCGCGAAGTGAAGGTCAATGTGCGCATCCTCAGCGCCACGCACCGCGACCTGGAAAAAATGGTCGGCGAGGGCACCTTTCGCGAAGACCTGTTCTACCGCCTCAATGTGCTCAACGTCGAAGTGCCGCCATTGCGTGAGCGCGGCCAGGACATCCTGCTGCTGGCGCGCTACTTCATGCAGCAGGCCTGCGCGCAGATCCAGCGCCCGATGTGTCGCCTGGCGCCCGGCACCTACCCGGCCCTGCTCGACAACCGCTGGCCGGGTAACGTCAGGCAATTGCAGAACGTGATCTTTCGCGCTGCGGCCATTTGCGAAAGCAGCCTGGTGGACATCGGCGACCTGGATATCGCCGGCACGTCCGTGGCACGCCAGAGCGACGGCGAGGTGGAGAGCCTGGAACAGGCGGTGGAAGACTTCGAGCGCGACCTGCTGGACAAGCTGTACAGCCGCTACCCCTCGACCCGCCAACTGGCGAGCCGGTTGCAGACCTCCCACACGGCTATCGCCCATCGCCTGCGCAAGTACGGCATTCCCAACAAACCCTGAAGCCGCGCACCGATCAGACTGTGGGCGCTGTCAGTGCACTTGGGCGCTTCAATTTTTGGTCCAGGAACGACATCCAGTGTACTGAAAGCGCTACAGCGGAACGATATCGCTACAGTCATCGCTTAAACGCGTCCTGCAAGGCTTTGATCCACATAGGCTTTTTTTCACGGGCCGAGCCGTAACGATATCGCTACACACGTACCCTTTAACGTTATATCCATATTTATCAAGCCATTGATTTATATGAGCTTATTAACATTGGCCGCAATATTGCTAATCAACGCTCATCATTCCGATTCTGGCCCCAGGAGTTTCCATGAGCGAGTTGCGTTTCACTGAAGATCACGAATGGCTGCGCGCCGAAGCCGACGGCAGCGTCACCGTGGGTATCACCGCGTTCGCGCAGAACGCGCTGGGTGATGTGGTTTTCGTGCAACTGCCGGAGTTGCAGGCCTACGCCAAAGGCGCTGAAGCCTCCACCGTGGAGTCGGTAAAAGCGGCGAGCGGCGTGTACATGCCGCTGGACGGCGAAGTGCTGCAAGTGAACGACCAGCTCGATGGCAGCCCGGAGCTGGTCAACGAAGACCCGATGGGCGAAGGTTGGTTCTTCCGCTTCAAACCGGCCGATGCCGAAGCGGTCGCCAAATTGCTCGATCAGGACGCGTACGATCGCCTGATCAAAGCCAACGCTGAAGCTTGAGGAGCGCACCATGACCATCACTCTCGGCACTGCCAACGAATTCATCGCCCGCCATATCGGCCCGCGCCCGCAAGACGAGCAGCACATGCTCGCCAGCCTCGGTTTTGATTCCCTTGAAGCCCTGAGCGCCAGCGTGATCCCGGAAAGCATCAAGGGCACCAGCGTGCTCGGCCTGGAAGACGGCCTGAGCGAAGCCGAGGCCCTGACCAGGATCAAGGCCATCGCCGGCAAGAACCAGCTGTTCAAGACTTACATTGGTCAGGGCTACTACAACTGCCACACGCCGTCGCCGATCCTGCGCAACCTGCTGGAAAACCCGGCCTGGTACACCGCCTACACCCCTTACCAGCCGGAGATTTCCCAGGGCCGCCTGGAAGCGCTGCTGAACTTCCAGACCCTGATCAGCGACCTCACCGGCCTGCCGATCGCCAACGCCTCTCTGCTCGACGAAGCCACCGCCGCCGCCGA
>Ga0256410_1002328_pt1 | contig 12766 bp, 10 predicted proteins | sample PhyWR1_FD_185983 | JGI IMG/M metagenome (GOLD analysis project Ga0256410, IMG submission 185983) | Leaf surface microbial communities from wheat plants in UC Gill Tract Community Farm, Albany, California, United States - DLSL W.R1 | ecosystem: Host-associated > Plants > Phyllosphere >... | reverse complement strand
TGATGGATCCGCCCCAGAGAGAGGCCATTAGCCAGCGCCGTCAGGACATGCTCTTGTCCGACAACCTCTGCAAACGTTTGGGGGCGCCACTTACGGGCAAGAACCTGATAGCTCATTAAGACTTCATCACTGATTTATGGAGTAATTTCAACCCAAGTAGTACATCACAACGTCGAAGACATTACCATGTGAGCATACCTGCTGGGTACCGAGGTTGAACCGATACCCTTTATCGTCCGATGGACATTCACACTTTAGTGTAACAGTACGCCCGCCGTCATTCCTATAACTTTGCATCATGCCAGCCAGGTGCAAACCTGTTAGCCCGTCAAGATAGGGAGCGCTTTGGCGTTTTTAGCAAGGACTGATGGGGGTGTAACAAAGAATGTCAGAATACAGCGCAGAATACGAAGAGGTAGTGGTTATACGTCAACCCCGCAGCGCACCACGGGGTGGTCTATCGAAGGTATCAATGCCCGGCGAAGTCGAGCAGGCAGTAGCAATTAATACCCAGATTATTCAGGCGCGTTTCGCCCCCGAGGTCCGGCAGATTGATAATAAATGCCGCATCTGTCACTTCACCACCCAAACGGCGGATCAGCGTGGCGGTAGCTTCGATCGTGCCACCGGTGGCCAGCAGATCGTCAACGACCAGGACTTTGTCGCCAGCAACGATGGCATCGGTGTGAATTTCCAGCTTGTCGGTGCCGTATTCCAGCTCATAGCTTTCGCTCAGCGTTGCACGTGGCAATTTGCCCGGTTTGCGTACCGGCACAAAGCCAACGCCCAGCGCCAACGCCACCGGTGCGCCGAACAGGAAACCACGCGCTTCAGTACCCACCACCTTGGTGACGCCCGTATCGCGGTAACGTTCGACCAGCAGTTCAATACTGGAAGCATACGCCAGCGGGTTTTCCAACAGGCTGGTCACATCACGGAACAGAATACCCGGCTTCGGATAGTCGGGAATGGTTTTGATACTGTCTCTAATATACTGAAGCTGTTGCGCAGTCGCGGTCATAGTTATTGCCTGATAAAACTACCTGATAACTTCCACACAGGCCTTCAACCACCACGCTTTGAACAAAAAAACGTCGGGAGGAAACCTGCGCACGAAAACGCCCAAATCTATGCAAAAAGACGGATAAATGCAACTGACGCCGCACGTTCAGCGCTGTTTTTGTTGCGGCAGGTCAATAACTGGCAGCCGGAGCATAAAGGTCAGCAAAATAACCAGGATCGCCAGCAGTACACATCGCACCCACCAAAGGTTCACCAACCAGAGAGAAGCGGCAAACGTCACTACAATAACCAGCACCGCTTTCCACTTGGCTCCGGGCGGTAACGCCTTATGCTGTTGCCAATGGCGCAAATAAGAACCGAACCAGGAGCGATACAGCAACCAATGATGAAAACGCGGTGAAGAACGTGCAAAGCACCAGGCAGCCAGCAACAGAAATGGGGTCGTTGGCAGCAGTGGCAGCACCACACCCAACGTTGCCAGCACTACGGCTAACCAACCCAGTATAATCAACAACCAACGAGTCATGCCTGTCCTTACCTATCATGATGGCCCGTTTACTGTAGCATCCTTGGCCATAATGCTGCCAGTTGGCGGCTTTATCCATCCGAAGCTTGTCTGATCGCCCTTTCACGGGCAAGCTTAGGCACTTACTGCCTTATCGAAGGATCTCACGTGACTACGCACCGCTTATTACAGGCGCTTGAACAGCAGATCGCCGCCCTGGCCAGCGAAATCCAACCGCGAGGTGATACCCCAATCTCGCAGGCGCGGTTTGACGTTGCCCTGTTCTCCAACCACGGCACGCGGTTACGAGATTATCTGGCCGAGATACAAAAGAACTTTGCCCAGCTACAAACGGCGGTCAAAGACAACCGTACCGCTCACGTCGCCTTTCTGGCAGAAAAGCTGGTGGCACAGCTCACCGCGTTACAGCGCGAAATGGCGACCCAGACAATACGGCGTAAAAATCAGCCGAAGGAAGTGGCGGTGGTCGATTTGTACCATAAGCTCGCCGAACATCAGGACTATGAACGCCGCCTGATCGCCATGATCCAGGACCGCGAAAGTCTGTTAGGGCAACAGACCACCTTCGCCGCTCAGAAGAAATTACAACAGGAACTGGCCGCATTCGAGGGCAGATTAGTGCGTTGTCGGCAAGCGTTGGCGCGCATAGAGCGCAGTATCGAGAGAAAAGAAAACGGTTTTTGAATATTTGTCACATTATTTTAATGATTATTCCCCTCCCCGCGCCAGGTTCACTATACTCAGCCAAAGCACAATCTCGTCTCTCCCGCGTTTAAAACACGGGAAGAACCCTTTACTAACACAAACGTTGGACTTATGTCGCTAGAGAATGCCTCCCCAGAATTACAACTGGCGGTAGACTTGATTTACCTGCTGGAATGCAACGAGATCGATCCGGCAACGGCGCTGGCCGCGCTGGATATCGTCAGAAAAGACTATCAGGAAAAGATGCAGCGTGCGGGCATCACCTCACCGTATTTGCCCGCGGGCCAATGATCATGGCCCGCTAGCGTTCTTGTCAGGTTCCTACACCGCGGGTTGATCACCGATGCCTGGAACCTGCGTCCGCTTGACCTCCTGCACTTCGTTGCCCTGCTGATTATGCAGATACACTTCCAACTGGTTGAAGGCGATATTAATGTCGTTCTCACGGCATAGGCGGTCAATCGCCCGGTTCAGTTCATCCACGGTATAACTACGATCGCGCAGCTCACGCACGTACAACCGCAGCTCATGGTCCAGCGTGCTGGCGCCAAAGTTGAGGAAAAAGACCATCGGCTCAGGATCCGTCATCACGCGCGGGTTTTCATGCGCGGCTCGCAACAGCACCGCCTTGACCTTGTCCAGATCGGAGCCATAGGCCACCCCCACTTTAATCAGCACGCGGGTAATGGTGTCTGACAGTGACCAGTTAATCAGCCGCTCGGTGACAAACGCTTTGTTAGGAATGATCACTTCTTTGCGGTCAAAGTCCGTAATGGTGGTGGCGCGAATACGGATCTTGCTGACCGTCCCGGAGTACGTGCCGATGGTGATGGTATCGCCGATCCGCACTGGGCGTTCAAACAGGATGATCAGACCGGAAACAAAGTTGGCAAAAATTTCTTGTAAACCGAAGCCCAAACCTACCGACAGGGCCGCCACCAGCCACTGGAGTTTGTCCCAAGAGACGCCCAGCGATCCTAACGCAGTGATGGTCCCCACCGCCGTGATCAGATAGGTCAGAATGGTGGTGATGGCATAAGACGCCCCCTGTCGCAGTTGCAGGCGGGATAACACCAGCACTTCCAGCAAACCCGGCAGGTTACGCGTCATGACGTAAGCGACGATCACCGCCAGGACGGCCACCATCATATTGCCCAGCGTTACCGCCTGCGGTATCACACTGCCCGCCACGCTGCTGGAGTAATGCCATAGGGTAACGCTGTCGAGGTAAGAGATCACCGTTACCAGATCCGACCATATCGCATAAAACGCACTGGCGAAGATTAGAAACAACACCATCGTGGTCAAACGCAGCGACTGCTGGTTGATTTGATCCAGCGCCAGAGGGGGTTCCTCTACCGGCTCGTTGCCTTCGGTTCCCTCTTTCTCTTTGGCCTGGTTTTGGCGGCGCGCTAGGGCACGGCGATAGGCCAATCGACGAGCTGCTACGCTCAGGCCACGGATCGCTGCCAGATAAACGATATTCCACAGGAAGTACAGATACAGGCTATCGATCCAACGGCCAGCCAAACGTAACGTGGTATAGAAGTAACCGGCAAACATCAACCCTAGCAGGATCACCGGTGTGGCAGCCAGCGCGGTGACCATCAGCAACCGCACCTTATGGGAGTCTTTTTCACGCCAATGGTCGCGGCAGATGGGGAACACCAGCACCGCTAATAGCGCCAATGTCAGGATCACCACCACCTGGCCAATAACATCTTCGACCAATCTCAGCGGTGCTTTTTCTCCCAGCACTGACCAGAAGATCAGCGGTAACAGGGCAAGCCCCAACCTGAGGGTCTGGCGGCGATAGTGCGCACAGCGATCGGCCGGGATATTAAAATGCCGCTGCGAAATACCACCCGGAGCCAGCATGCGGAAAGTGAAGACAAACACTAGCCAGAACAGCGCCAGCTGTTGTGACAAGGCCCAGATAAAGTCGCTGATGCTGAAATCGGCCCGATAGAACCAGAACCCAGCACCGAGCAGCAGTAAAGAACCCGGTAACACCTTTAATAAGGTGAGCAGAATGGCTTTCGGCGTATGCAGTTGGCTATCGCGCTTTAGCTGGCCGACGTCATTGGCCAGTTTTTGCAGATGCCTGTCAATCAAGTGGTAGCGCCAGCGCAGTAGACCAATCACTACCAGCAATGGGATCAGGAACACCAGGGCATGCAGCCCGCCTAACAGCAACTGCCCGGGTTCGAATTTAAAATCCAGCCCGGCCAGTTGCTCTTTCACCGCGCCAGGCAGCCCCTTGAGCCAAGCGAAATCGATAGGTTTGTTGCTGTTAACCCAGAAAATCTGCTGGGTCAGCGTGTCCTGTACCGAGCTATAGACGCTGGTCAGTTGCTGCTGATTAATCTGCAGGTTGATAGCCAACGACAGTTGGTTATTGAGCTGTTTATTCAGTTGATCGAGCAGCTCACGGCGCATATCGACAATTTCATTCAAGGCGTCAAGCACGTCACCGCTGGCCTTTTCCTTACTGTCGGCCACCAGTTTGTTGATGAAGTCATCGCCCTTGAACAACTCATCGCGCTGCTGGTTGATCTCAAACTGCTCCAGCCGTAAGTCCGCAATATGAGTACTCATATCCGCTACCAGTGTACCCGGTGGCAGGTTTTGCTGTTGCTGATAAAGAATGCGCGACAGCACCAGGCTCCCCTTCAGCACCTGGATCTGCTCTTTCAGGTTTTGTTCCGATTGCAGGCCGCGATCGAGCCAGTTTTTCACCTGAATATTTTGCTGGAACAGGGTATTACTCTCTTGCGTGGCGGTAATCAGCCGCTGGCTGATTTGACGGTTGATGTTCAGCTCTTTGCTCACCAGCTTGTCGCTCTGGATATCGCTGGCATCCTCCGGATTCTGCGCCTCTTTGGCCGTCTTTTCCGACAAAGTCAGCCGTTTGCTGTTTACCACGTCCTGCAACACCTGTACCCGGTTGTCCAGGGCGTCGATGCTCATGGTGGTGTAATCACGCTGCTTCTGGAGCAGGTCTTGTAAAGTAGTGTTGGCATCCAGGCTTCTGCGTTGCAGGTCTATCTCGGCATTGAGCAACACCTGCTCCGTATTGAGCATGACCTGCTGGGTACTGCGTAACACCTGTTGCCCCGGTGCGCGATCGCTTAGCAGGTTACGGATTTCCTGCAGGCGCTGGGAAGCCGTGTACATACTGCTCTGTACGCGCTCTGGCTGGGTCTGCAGCGAGATAAGCTGGCTGTTGTAGGTGGAAAGGTTTTCCTGGGTGTCCTGCAGCTCGTCCAAAGTCTGATACAGGCGGCTTTCCAACTGACGTAGGGAAAGCGGAAGCAGTTCGGCTCGCGTCACCGCTTCATCAGCCGGATTCTTCAGCGACTCCAGATCCCGTGTGACCTGTTGTAACTTGGCCGGGGCCTGCTGAACCTGCTGTTTAAGCTGATTGACCTCTTGCTTGATACGATCGATGCCGTCAAGCAGTTCCAGCGTGCGATTTAAGTCCTGAAGAGAGAGCTTTTCGACCGGCGTCAGGTTTTTTTGCTTGTTCAGCGCCTCTATCTGGCTCTGAATGTCGCTGCGCGCAGGGAGATCGCCGCTCTGTGCCGCGAACGCGCCCAAAGGCAGCGCCAGTGCAGCCAACAACAAAAACCATAGCGAAATAATGCGGAATTTATCCGCCGCGTAAGACAAGAAAACCGTTTGGAATATGGGGGGAATACACCTGCGACTCATGATTTAGCGTCGGTTTAACCATCAAGCGTCAAGGTTATCATGATCGCCGGTTGGCCATGAATAAGAAAAGCGTTGCAGATGATGAATCGCCAGGGATCAGAAAGTCAGCACTTTCTCTGCTGCCAGCGTCCACTGGGCCAATTCCACCAGAGTGCCAATCTCTACGCCATCGGCCAGCTTCAGTTGACTGACACCACGGGCATCGGCACAGGTTTTACACAATTTGACCGTTACCTGCTGCGCCGTCAGAATCTCTATCATCTGCTGCAAATGATAGCCTTCACGCGGCTGCTGCCCGGCAATACCCGCCACGACCGCATCGGACATCAGAAACAGTTTCAACTGCAGCTCGGGCTGCTGTTCTTTCAAGGTGATCGCCAGACGTAACGCATTAAACAACGATTCCTGGCCATAAGCCGCACCGTTGGCAATCAGTAACAGAGATGACATTGGAATTCTCCTTATCGAGGTCTACAGGACTGGCGCGTTCATACGTAAAGAAGGGCTAAGCTGCGCCATTTCGAGGAAGCTGTCGACCAAGATACTCGCCTCGGCTTTGAGATCAAAGCTTTCCGGCATAAACAGCCAGTTCTCCATCAGGCCTGTGATGTAAGCACGCAGGATGATTGCGGCCCGACGGGTATGCAGATCGGCAGGGAGTTGCCCGTGATCCATACTATTACGTAAAACGCGTTCGATACGATCATAGCCTTCAAGGTAAAGCACCTTGCGAGCGTCATGTAACGGCATCATTTCACCAATAAATTCGCATTTATGGAACACGATCTCCATCAGCGCCCGGCGCCGACAGTCATCGACCGTAGCGGTCAGAATATAAATCAATATTTCTCTTAAAATACGCAGTGGATTATCGGGATACTTTGCCTGATACTCTATCTCCAGATCGCCTATTTTTGACTCTGAGAGCTCCCAAACTTCATTAAACAGGTCTACCTTGTTCTTGAAGTGCCAGTAAATTGCACCACGCGTAACCCCGGCAGCGGTGGCGATATCAGTCAAAGAGGTTGCCGAAACGCCACGCTCGGAGAATTCCCTCACTGCGGCGTCGAGGATCTGTTGTCGTGTTTCTTGCGCCTGCTGTTTGGTTTTTCGTGCCATGATGTTGTTTTTTAGGGGCGGTGTGATTTACATACATTCGCGAATGTATGTACCATAGCACGCAGATAAAATTAACGCAGCAATGGGTTTTAAAGCTTGTGATCCATTGATCAATTTGAAATCGGACACTTGAGGTTTTTCTATGAACAAAAACAGAGGGTTAACGCCTCTGGCGGCAGTTCTGATGCTTTCAGGCAGCTTAGTGCTTACAGGATGTAACGATAAAGAAACCCAGCAACAGGCTCAACACCAGGCTCCTGCCGTGGGTGTGGTGACGCTGAAGGCTGAACCTCTCAATATTACTACCGATCTTCCTGGCCGTACCGCAGCATACCGCATCGCCGAAGTTCGCCCTCAGGTTAGTGGCATCATCCTGAAACGCAACTTTACTGAAGGCAGTGATATCAAGGCGGGTGTTTCACTGTATCAAATCGATCCAGCGACTTATCAAGCCGCTTATGACAGTGCCAAAGGCGACCTGGCCAAAGCCCAGGCCGCGGCAGAAATCGCGCGTCTGACGGTCAACCGTTACAAGCCTTTACTGGGTACTAGCTACATCAGTAAGCAAGACTTCGATAATGCCAACTCCACCCTGATGCAGGCTAACGCTTCCGTGGTCGCTGCCAAGGCCGCGGTAGAAACCGCACGTATCAACCTGGCTTACACCAAGGTGACTTCCCCAATCTCTGGTCGTATCGGTCTTTCATCAGTAACCGAAGGGGCGCTGGTCACCTCAGGTCAGGCCAATGCGCTGGCTACCGTGCAGCAACTGGATCCGATGTATGTCGACGTGACCCAGTCAAGCAACGACTATCTACGCCTGAAACAGGAATTGGCTAACGGCACCCTAAAACAGGAAAACGGCAAGGCTAAAGTGAAGTTGCTGCTGGAAAACGGCCAGGCCTATGCACAAGAAGGAACGCTTGAGTTCTCCGACGTGACGGTTGATGAAACCACAGGTTCCATCACTATTCGTGCCATTTTCCCTAACCCGAACGATGCCTTGCTGCCAGGTATGTTCGTACGCGCCCGTCTGGATGAAGGCGTGCGTACCGATGCCTTGCTGGTTCCGCAACAGGGTGTCACCCGTAACCCGCGTGGCGAAGCTACCGCGATGGTTGTAGGTGCGGACGATAAAGTGGAAATGCGTACGCTCACCGCCGCGCAGGCGATTGGTGACAAATGGTTGGTGACGGCTGGTTTGAAACCGGGCGATCGCGTCATTGTTTCTGGCCTGCAGAAAATCAGACCTGGTGTTCAGGTGAAAGCGCAAGAAGTTGATAGCAAGCCACAGACTGCGTCTGAACCCGAGAAGAAGTCATAAAAAGGAGCCGGTAATACATGGCTAAGTTCTTTATAGATCGCCCCATATTTGCCTGGGTAATCGCCATCATCATTATGTTGGCGGGCATCTTGTCGATCATGAAGCTGCCTATCGCGCAATATCCAACCATTGCGCCACCAGCAGTCACGATCTCCGCCAACTACCCGGGCGCTGACGCCAAAACGGTGCAGGATACCGTGACGCAGGTTATCGAACAGAATATGAACGGTATCGATAACCTGCTGTACATGTCCTCCAACAGTGACTCGTCCGGTAACGTCCAGATTACGTTGACCTTCAACTCTGGTACTGACCCTGATATCGCTCAGGTGCAGGTACAGAACAAGTTGCAGTTGGCAATGCCACTGCTGCCGCAAGAAGTGCAACAACAGGGCGTCAGCGTTGAGAAATCAAGCAGCAGCTTCCTGATGGTCGCGGGCTTTATTTCCGAAGACGGTAGCATGACGCAAGAGGATATCGCGGACTATGTAGGTTCCAACATCAAGGATCCTATCAGCCGTACCTCTGGTGTGGGTGACGTTCAACTGTTCGGTGCCCAGTACGCGATGCGTATCTGGCTTGATCCCAACAAATTGAACAACTACCAACTGACCCCAGGCGATGTTATCGCAGCGATCAAGGTTCAGAACAACCAGGTTGCTGCTGGCCAGCTCGGTGGGACACCACCGGTGAAAGGCCAACAGCTGAACGCCTCGATCATCGCGCAAACCCGCCTGACCTCGCCGGAAGAGTTCAGCAAGATCCAGCTGAAAGTCAACCCCGACGGCTCGCAGGTACGCCTGAGTGATGTGGCCAAGGTTGAACTGGGTGGTGAGAGCTACAACGTTATTGCCCGTTATAACGGTAAGCCTGCTGCAGGTATCGGTATCAAGCTGGCAACCGGTGCCAACGCCCTGAATACGGCGTCAGAAGTCAAGGCTGAACTGGCCAAACTGGAACCGTTCTTCCCTGCAAGTCTGAAAGTTGTTTACCCTTATGACACCACACCATTCGTTAAGATTTCTATTAACGAAGTGGTAAAAACCCTGATTGAAGCGATCATTCTGGTGTTCCTGGTGATGTATCTGTTCCTGCAGAACTTCCGTGCTACGCTGATCCCAACGATCGCCGTGCCGGTAGTATTGTTGGGGACGTTCGCCATCCTGGCAATGTTTGGCTTCTCGATAAACACCCTGACGATGTTCGGCATGGTGTTGGCGATAGGCCTGCTGGTGGATGACGCCATCGTGGTGGTAGAAAACGTTGAGCGTGTCATGGCCGAAGAAGGCCTGCCGCCAAAAGAAGCTACCAAGAAATCGATGGAACAGATCCAGGGCGCATTGGTGGGTATCGCCATGGTGCTGTCAGCGGTGTTTATCCCGATGGCCTTCTTCGGTGGGTCAACCGGGGCAATCTATCGCCAGTTCTCGATTACCATCGTTTCCGCCATGGTGCTGTCGGTATTGGTCGCGTTGATCCTGACGCCTGCGCTGTGTGCCACCATGCTCAAACCGATCCCGAAAGGCGATCACGGCATCAAGACCGGCTTCTTTGGCTGGTTCAACCGCCTGTTTGAGAAGAGCACCCATCACTATACCGATAGCGTAGCGAACATTCTGCGTAGCACCGGGCGTTATCTGGTGATCTACCTGCTGATCGTGGTTGGTATGGCAGTACTGTTCATGCGCTTGCCTTCCTCGTTCCTGCCGGACGAAGATCAGGGCATCCTGCTGACTATGGTGCAAATGCCAGCGGGTGCCACTCAGGAACGTACCCAGAAAGTCCTGGACGAAGTTAACCGCTACTACCACGAGAAAGAAGGCGACAACATTAACTCGGTGTTCACCGTTAATGGTTTCGGCTTCAGCGGTCAGGGTCAGAACACCGGTTTGGCGTTTGTCAGCCTGAAAGACTGGTCTGAGCGTAAAGGTGAAGAAAACAAGGTGCCGGCAATTGCTGCCCGTGCAATGGGAGCTTTCTCGCAGATTAAAGACGGCTTGGTATTTGCCTTTAACCTGCCAGCAATTGTGGAACTGGGGACGGCGACCGGTTTCGACTTCCAGTTGATCGATCAGGCTAACCTGGGTCATGAAAAACTGACAGCAGCACGTAACCAACTGTTGGGCATGGCGGCAGAGCATCCTGATTTGCTGGTCGGCGTACGTCCGAACGGCTTGGAAGATACGCCTCAGTTCAAACTGATCGTCGATCAGGAGAAAGCACAGACGTTGGGTGTTTCGCTGAGCGATATTAATACGACTCTTGGTACCGCACTGGGCGGCTCGTATGTGAACGACTTTATCGACCGTGGTCGTGTGAAGAAAGTGTACGTACAGGCTGATGCTCCGTTCCGTATGCTGCCTGATGATATCAATAACTGGTATGTGCGAGGTAGCACCGGGCAGATGGTTCCGTTCTCCGCCTTCTCCACGGCGAAATGGGAGTACGGTTCGCCGCGTCTGGAACGCTACAACGGTCTACCATCAATGGAAATCCTTGGCCAGGCTGCACCGGGTAAGAGTACCGGTGAAGCGATGGACATGATGGAACAGCTGGCGGCGAAACTGCCTAACGGTGTCGGCTATGACTGGACCGGTATGTCCTATCAGGAACGCTTGTCCGGTAACCAGGCTCCGTCACTGTACGCCATCTCACTGATCGTGGTGTTCCTGTGTCTGGCTGCTCTCTACGAGAGCTGGTCGATTCCATTCTCCGTGATGTTGGTTGTGCCACTGGGGGTCATTGGTGCCCTGTTGGCCGCCACCATGCGTGGGCTGGAAAATGACGTTTACTTCCAGGTAGGCCTGTTGACAACCATTGGGTTGTCGGCGAAGAACGCGATATTGATTGTCGAATTCGCCAAAGACCTGATGGATAAAGAAGGTAAAGGGCTGATCGAATCAACGTTGGAAGCCGTGCGTATGCGTCTGCGTCCAATCCTGATGACATCACTGGCCTTTATACTCGGGGTTATGCCGCTGGTTATCAGCAGCGGCGCAGGCTCTGGTGCTCAGAACGCGGTAGGTACCGGCGTAATGGGTGGGATGGTGACAGCTACCGTCTTGGCTATCTTCTTCGTACCGGTGTTCTTCGTGGTGGTTCGCCGCCGCTTCAGTAAAAAGACTGAAGATCTGGAACACGCCCATCCGGTTAAGCATCACTGATACTTTCCTGCTGACAACCAAGGCCGCGCAAGCGGCCTTTTTTATGCCTGCCAGTTAAGCAATAGGCCCAGCGCTGATTAACATTATTTTGGGGTTGATCCCGCTCCTAGAGAGGCGCATAATAATTGTTATATTATAACATAACAACCGAGGTCATCATGAAGACAGGCATCCATCCAGACTACCGTACCGTGGTATTTCACGATCTTAGCGCCGATACCTTCTTCAAAGTAGGGTCGACCATCAAAACCGATCGCACTATCGAGCTTGAAGGTAAAAGCTGGCCCTACGTCACAATAGATGTCTCTTCCGCTTCGCATCCGTACTACACCGGAAAGCAGAAAGAGTTCTCAAAAGAAGGCAGCACCGCGCGCTTCCAGCAGCGGTTTGGCCATTTGGTTAACAGCAGAAAATAATCGGGGTTGATGATGCAAGTATTGAGTTCACTGCGTTCGGCGAAGGGTCGCCATCCGGATTGCAAAGTTGTGCGCCGTCATGGCCGCGTCTTTGTGATTTGTAAGTCCAACCCGCGTTATAAAGCGGTACAGGGACGTAAGAAGAAACGTTAAGCTAAAGTCTTACAGGTAACCAAAGCCCCGCTGCTGCTCAACGGGGCTTTTTTATTGCCAAATACCGCAGCAAAGAGAAAATCCCACCGCATGCGGTGGGAAAAGAATTTATTTCATGCTGCCAACAATGGCCTCGACATTGTGTTTAAACGCCTCAACATAGCTGGCCGCCGGACCTTGCGGTTTGGATAGTGCTTCAGGATACAGTTCACCTCCCGCTTTCGCCCCCGTAGCTGCCGCGATCTGCTGCACCAAACGCGGATCCGTTTGGTTCTCAATAAAATAGGCTTGGACTTTTTGCTGCCTGATCTGCTTGATCAACCCGGCGACATCGCTGGCGCTGGCTTCAGCCTCGGTAGAAAAACCGACCGGAGAAAGGAAGGTGATGCCGTACTCCTGGCCAAAATACCCGAAAGCATCATGGCTGGTCAGCACCTTGCGCTTTTGCTGTGGCACGGCCGCGAACTGTGCTTTAGCCCAGCCATCAAGTTGCTGAAGCTGCTGAATATATTCACCACCACGTTGGCGGAAATAGGCGGCATCTTCTGGATCTGCTGCAATCAGCGCGTTCATTACGTTGGTCGCATACTGCACGCCATTGTTCATGCTGTTCCAGGCGTGT
>Ga0256410_1002307_pt1 | contig 12833 bp, 9 predicted proteins | sample PhyWR1_FD_185983 | JGI IMG/M metagenome (GOLD analysis project Ga0256410, IMG submission 185983) | Leaf surface microbial communities from wheat plants in UC Gill Tract Community Farm, Albany, California, United States - DLSL W.R1 | ecosystem: Host-associated > Plants > Phyllosphere >... | reverse complement strand
ATACTGATTGGTTGCATTGTCATTATGAACTCTGAAAAAGTATCCACCTCCAAAATATTTTTGTGGACTATTGTCTACAATCAGCTGGTCATTGGCCTGTTGGCCAAATGATAAAAAAGTATATCCCCCGGAACTATTGAATCTGGCATTTCCACTAACATCTAATGTGGCTATAGGATTTTCATTATTGATACCTATCATGCCCGATTCTGAGACATAGATTGTCCCATATCTTGATTTCAAATTGATAAAACTTGAGGTTGCATTTAATTTTATTCCCCCAAACCATGTCATGTCTAATCCCCATTTTCCACCAAATCCTTGATTTGTACTAGATATATGATAATTAGCTTTTTCATTAGAATTACTATAAGCTAAATTACTATATAGATTAGTGAAAAATATGTCATCATGAGATACTGATGTTTGTGCTTTTACCGATAAGGTTGATAAGGCAAAAAGAGATGCAAAAATAATTTTTTTCATAATAGTTTAATTTTTAATAAATGTTAATGTATATGTTTTGTTTTTTGTTGTAGTTAATATAATTCTGTAATATCCTGTTGGTAAATGAGAAATTTTGATTTCATCTTTATTTGGTGTAGGATAATTCGAGCTTGCTATTTTTTTACCAAAAGAGTCATGGATGCTATATTCGGCTATTGTTGTATTTTGAGGGATATAAATTTCTAAAACATCTTTGGCGGGATTTTTTTTGATTTTTATAAGATGTTTTTTTAATTCTCCTTCTGATGGGGATGAGTTTTTATTGTTTGTTTTTCCTCCGCCGCTACCTCTTGATTTGATGGTCGTGCCATTGCCATCAGATGGTTCAACACAGTTGTTGCAATTAGGATTTATTGCTTTAAAAGTTATACTAACATTTGGTTTTGGAGTAATGACAATTGCTTTATTTGCAGAAACTTCTCCGGCAACTATAGTTTCCACATCTGATGTGAAATATAAAATATCATTCCAGCATATAGCTCCCTCAGAAATTGGTTCTTTTTCTACATGATAACAGGATGTTTCTTGGCTATTGAGTCTTATTGAGATTAAAATAAAAATTATATTAGCTAAGTAAATAAGGTTTTTACCCATTTCTGTTTATTTTTACAAATATATTTTTTGGATGCCAAAAAAAATGTAACATAAAACAGTGATTTTAAGTTGTTATTCAATGAGGTTAATTTTTATATTTTTATTATTATCACTTTCCTTGAAATCTCAGAAAACAATCACGTATTTGGAGAACATGATTGATCGATCTAATTCTTTTCTTTCATCAAATATAGATTCTGCCATGTTTTATATGAAAAAGGCGTATGATTTAAATGAGAGGATAGGGAATGATTATTATAGAGCTCGATGCTTATATAATTTTGGTAATATAAACTATAAAAAAGGTTATCTGAGAAAAGCCGAATATTTTGCAAAACAGGCTCTTTTCTTCGCAAGTAAATCTAAAAATGAAAAGATATTATACAGAGCTGAAAACCTCTTGGGCTTGATCGAATATGATAATGCTGAATATGATAAATCTATTATGCATTTTCAAAATGCCCTGAAAAAAATAAATGAAACAGATTTTAATGATTATTATGCGACAATATATTTTAATTTAGGCAACCTTACCATTACAAAAGAAGATACTTTAAATGCTTTGGCCTATTATGAATTAAGCCGGAAATATGCTTTGCTCTCAAAAGACACTTTAACAGAGCTCATAACATATAATAGTATCGCATTAATAGAGATTGATAAAAATAGAAATAAGGCAGAAAAGTACTTTAATAAAGCTTTGATTCTATCGAAAAAAATAAATGAATATTCGGAGGCTTTCAATATACATATCAATCTTAGTAATTTGTACAATAAAAAAAGAAACTTTGAAAAATCTATACATCATTTGAGAGATGCAGAAGCATTGATTGATAAAATTGGAAACAAGAGCCTTTATTTTTATATCAATTTTAATTACGGAGGATTATATGAAAAACAGAATTATCAAAAAGCAATAGGGTTTTATCAAAAAGCTGAAGAAATATACAAGTTAGGAGGAATACCTATAGAACAAAAAATTTCACTTTTGAAGAGTATGTCAAACGCTTATAGCAAAAGTGAAAATTTTGAAAAAGCTAATGAATATCAAGACTATTATTACAAATTAAAAGATAGTCTTTTCACAATTGATAAAGAAAAAGACTACAATCATTTATTGGCAAAATTTGAGGTCGAGAAAAAAAATAACCAAATTTCACAATTAACAAAGCAAAAAGAAATAGAAAGGCTCAGGTCATCTATTCTTTTAATTATTGCATTATTATTAGGAGCCATTGTTATTGCTATTTGTCTTATTTTCCTTCAAAGACAAAAATCTCAAAAAAAGATAAAAGAAAAAGAAGAAAAAATCAATATCTCCAAAGGCATTTTAGAAGGTCAACACGAAGAACGGAACAGGCTTGCCAAAGAGCTTCATGATGGTGTAGCAGGAAGCTTGGTAGGTATTAATCTTATGTTGGATTATGAAAATAGCATTCAGAAAAATAAAAAAATATCCGAAATCCAGAAAAGTATAAATTCTTTATATGAAGAGATTCGGGATATCTCTCACGATTTGAGAACAGGTGTTTCTGAAAATACGGATCTACAGCAACTCATTCGGAATTTAGCATCAGGTTATGAAAGGACCAAAAGATTTAACACCAACCTTTTATTTTTTCCGGACAATATTTTTTCTGAAGTTAATTCTAATCTAAAAATGGATATGTATAGAATTTTTCAAGAGATTTTTACAAATACGTATAAACATTCAAAGGCTATGAATATAGATATAAATTGTACCCAAAATTCAGAAAATATAAATATAGTTATAGAAGATGACGGGAAGGGATTTCCGGAAAATTATACAGAAGGTATTGGTTTGGAAAATATTAGGGAAAGATTAAACAAATATCAAGGAGAAATGATAGTGGAAAATACCAGCCAAGGTTCTATAATAATTCTAAATATTCCAATGAGATGATTAGAATAGGAATTGTAGACGACCATCCTATTTTTTTGGATGGGATTACCAATGTGCTTTCTTCAAAACCGAATTTCCAAATATTGTTTTCCGTAGATAATGCAAAAAGGGTTTTGGAACATATAAAACATGAAGAAATTGATATCCTCATTACCGATATATCTATGCCGGAAATCAATGGATTAGAACTGATAAATCTTATAGGAAAAGAAAAAAAGAATATTAAGATTATCGTAATGAGCAGTTTCAAAAATGCTGAATCCAAAGATAATATAGATGCTTATTTATTAAAAAATACATCAAAAGAGAAGTTATTTGAAGTTATAGAAAATTTACATTATAAAAATCAGAAATATTTTTATTCGGAAGAAATTGACTTCGAAAAAATAAATTTTAACAAAAATATTCTCAGTCAACGGGAGAAAGAAATCGTCATATCTATTTGCGAAGGATTTACAACAATGGAGATTTCGGAAAAACTATTTATTAGCAAAAATACTGTAGAGACTCACAGAAAGAATATTTTTTTTAAACTTAATATTTCAACTACCGCACAATTGGTAACACTGGCAATGAAATTCGGAATTATTAATTGATGAAAAAAAATCTTAAATACTTAGAAATACGGTTAACGAAAGTTAAACCGTATTTTTATTTTAGCAAAGAAGTTTAATTTTGAAAAAACTATCAGCATTTGAAACAACTTTTACAAATCGTTTTACTCATTTTATCAGGATTCACTTTTTCTCAGAATATTTCCGGAAATGTAATGTCTGAGGATGAAGTTCTGATTTCCAAAGTTCTGATCGTGAATATGGCCACCAACCAAAAAACTTACAGCGATTCTTATGGAAAATTTGTAATTGATGCGAATGTGGGCGATGAAATTCGGTTTGCTAAGGAAAGTTACAGATTGGGAAAAATAGTAATTAATTCTAATCAATTTCAGTCGATTAAGCTAGAGAAAATTCCACAAGAAATAGAGGAGGTGAAAATCATCAACAAAAGACTTGCAGAATCTCAGGAAGAAAAACTCAGAAAAGATATTGGGTTACCAAAAGGACCAGATAAACCCCGGGAAAGACCAGCGGACGCTGTAGATGACATTGTAAAACCTTTGATAAGAATTCCTCCAATGGTTAATGTTCAGGCGATTTATGATGTCGTAAGTGGAAAATCCAGACGTCTGAAAAGACTTTACAGGTATGAAGATTTGCAGGAAGGATTGGCTTGGATCCAAAATAATATTGACATAGAATATTTTGCAGAAGCTGGAATAGCGCCCGAAAAATTCAATGATTTCCTGATGTTTTCTTTGAAGGACGAGAAAGTGTTGATGTATATGAAAGCCAAAAACATCGGCGGAATTACAGTGGCCCTGGATAATAATATTAATGCATATTTAGAAAGGATTAGGGAAAAGTGATTTTTTTACGGGAATATTAGTTGTAATTCAATAATTCGTTAAATTGCATCAATATTAATAGACCTTAATAAATGAAACTATACTTTAGTGTTAACTTCGGAACAAAAGTTGGCCAACGACTCGTTTTGCGCCTGTTTGAGGGCAAAACCGAGCATCGGGACTACAATTTGGACTATTCCGAAAATAACAACTGGACCACAGATTTGGATTATTTTTCTAAATCAATTCTCTACAAATATCTTCTCGTGAACGAAGATGGGGAAGTTTTGGAAGAAGAAATTCCTTTTCACAAACTGGATTTTCCGAACAGCTTCAAAGAATTTGTGATTTTTGACCAATGGAATCTTAAAAATTTCCCGGAAAATTATTTGACCAACAAAATCCTTCACAACCGTTTGCAAGGCTTCAAACCTGCAAAATCTTCGGTCGTCAAAAAACATACACATCTTTTCAGAATAGAAGCGCCACTTTATAATCCAAATTGGCAATTGGTCTTGATGGGAAATGTGGATGCTTTAGGGAATTGGAATCAAGAAAATTCTATCAACCTAAACGAAACCGATTATGGTGTTTGGGAAGTGGGCGTAGAAATCCCGACACACCAAACGGTCCTTTACAAATACGCCATAAAAGATAAGAATACAGGCCAAGTTATTTACATAGAACCGGGCGAAAATCGTTGGGTTTTTGGAAATAAGAACAAAGACATTCTCTATGTAAAAGCAGACCATTATTTCAAATTCGATAATCATACGCTTTGGCATTCTGCGGGCGTTGCAGTGCCTGTTTTCTCTTTGAGGACGGAAGACGGTTTTGGCGTTGGTGAATTTCCTGATATCAAAAAATTGGGAGATTGGGCAAACGAAACCAAACTTTCCGTAATTCAGATTTTGCCGATTAACGATACAACTGCGAATTACACTTGGACAGATTCTTATCCTTACGCCGCGATTTCTGTTTATGCACTTCATCCGCAATATCTTTCGGTTGAGAAATTAGAATATGCTTTGTCAAAAGATTTGTTTGAAGATTATCAAGCGAAAAAAGCAGAATTGAATGCTTTAAGTTTGATTGATTATGAGCAGATGATTTCCGGAAAATGGAAATATGCAACAGCTATTTTCGAGGAAAATCAAGAAGTGATCCTTAAAGATAAAAACTTCAAAAAGTTCATTAAAGATAACGAAGAATGGCTAATGCCTTATTCTGCATTTTGTGTTTTGAGAGACAAATACAAAACGCCCAACTTTAACGAATGGAAGACACATAAAAAATATGTTGCAGGAAAAGTGGCGACACTTTATTCTCCGAAACATAAAGAATATTCCCAATTGATGCTTCACGCTTGGATTCAGTATCAGTTGCATTTGCAGTTACAAGACGCTGTGGAATATCTTCATCATTTGGGAATTTCCGTAAAAGGAGATTTACCGATTGGGATTTACAGATATTCTGTAGAAGCCTGGACAGAGCCGGAATTGTTCGGAATGGATTTCCAGGCTGGCGCACCGCCGGACCAATTCTCCGATCTAGGACAAAACTGGGAATTCCCGACCTATAATTGGGAAGTGATGAAAGCCGACGGTTACCAATGGTGGAAAAAGCGTTTCAAAGTTTTGGAGCAGTATTTTGATGCGATGAGGATTGACCATATTCTTGGATTTTTCAGAATCTGGAGAATGCCGATTTCTGCGACTCAGGGATTGTTGGGGTATTTTTATCCGGCGCTTCCTGTGACTGAGAAAGAATTTGCTGACAGACAGATTCCGTTCAGCTATGACCGTTATGTGAAACCGTTTGTGAATGAACCAATACTTTGGGAGAACTTCGGAGATGCGAAAGATAAAGTTCAGAATCATTTCTTTGACAATCATCAAAATGGAACTTACACTTTCAAGCCGGAATTTGATACGCAGAGAAAATTGACTGATTATTTCAAAAAAGAATCTTGGGATTGGGCAGAAGAAAAATTGATTTCTCTGGCTGGAAACGTTTTATTCTTAACTGAGGAAACTGAGAACGGAGTTGTCTATCATCCAAGATTTAATATTGCTAAAACAACATCATACAAATACCTTCCGGATTGGGAAAAAGCAAAACTGAATGATGTTTACAATGATTATTTCTTCAAACGTCAGGACGGGCTTTGGTATCAGAAAGCAATGGAAAAATTACCGGCTTTACTGAATTCTACAACGATGTTGATTTGTGGTGAAGATTTGGGATTGGTTCCGGATTCGGTTCCTGTTGTAATGGATAAATTGGCGATCACTGCTTTGAAAGTTCAAAGAATGCCTTCTGAAAATATCCCTTGGTACGACCCGAAAAATGCGAGTTATCTGAATGTTGTTACAGCCTCTTCTCACGATAGTTCTACGCTGAGACAGTGGTGGCACGAGGACAGAAATCTGACTCAGAAATATTTCAACACACAATTAGGGCAATATGGAACAGCACCGTGGGATTTGTCTCCAGAATTGTCGGAAATGATAATGAAACAGCATCTTTATACAGATGCAATGTTGGCGATTTTTCCGATTCAGGAATTTTTGGCAACCGACCAAGAATTGATGAACCAAAATATGGATGAAGAAAGAATCAACAATCCTGCAGTTTTTCCACATTACTGGAGATACAGGATGCATTTGAAATTGGAAGATTTGAAAACCAAAGACAGATTCAATCAGAAAATTGCAAGCTGGATTGAGAGTTGTGACAGATATTAATCCGAAAAAAAATAAAAAAAAGCCTTTCAGATTTTTGAAAGGCTTTTTTGTTGAAAATTATTAGTCTGATTATCAGATGTAAATTTGATTTTTGAATTGAATTTTGATTCGAAATCTAAATTTTCGTTTAACTTTTATTATCCGCCAATATCCAAAAGATAGAAAGTTTCATTTCAAGGAAAAATGGATTTTCGAATTTAATTTTTAAAATAAAAGAAAATGAAAAAGATATTTTTAACACTCGCTATTATTTTTGCAGGATTGGTTTCTGCACAAGACTATTACGATACTTATCCAACCGAGTATAACGGATACGAATATTACGATAACTCTTACGATTATCCGGACGATTATTATTACAATTATCCAACGGACTATTACCCAGATCAATATTATCAAGGGTATTATAGTGATTACAGAAATGCGGTTTTCTCTGTAAACTGGAATCAGTTTTTTGTACAATATCGTTTGAGTCCATTCCAAATCAATCAAATCATGATGCTGAATAACCGTTTTGCTTCATACGATGCTTGGAACTCTTATTACAGATATAATCCGGACAGATGGTATTATGACAGATTCTATGCTTTGCAAAATATCCTTGGTCCAAGAGTTTTTGTAGTGTATCAAAATGTTTATTTCCGTGGAGCAAGTCCTTTTGTTTATTACAGAAACCGTTGCGTGAACTTCTATGCAAGACGTTATCCGGTAAGACCAGTTTACAGAAATGTGAATATCAATATTTACAAAGTGAACCGAGGAAATTTCCGAGAAGGATTTAGAGAAAATGTCAGAAATCAAGGAATGATTAATCCAACCAGAAATAACGGAATCAGAAATGATAATCCAAGAAGCGGTGCTAACGGAAATAATATCGGCGGCATCAGAACGCCACAAAACGGAGGTGTTAGAACTAATGAAAGTGGCGGTATTAGAAATGAAAATGGAGGTGTAAGGTCAGGACAAAATGATAATGATATCCGAAATTTTGGAGGAACCAGAAACGGAAACAATTCTGGCAATGTAAGAAATCAGCCTTCTCCAAATATTAGAAACGAAGGTGGCGTCAGACAAAATCAAAATTCTGAAAGAAAGATTGAAACCAGAAATAACAATCAAAGAAATTCTTCTCCGAAGTCTGAAAATAGCAGTAGAAATTCTGGGTCAAGATTTGCTTCAAGATAACAATCAGGATTTAACAAAAATTTATGATGTCAATCACTTAACATTATAAAGTATAACAAATCAAACAAACAGATAAAAATTTATAAATATTAAAATCGAAAAAAAATGAAAAAATTAATTTTAAGTGCGGCGTTTCTTGGACTAGGCGTTTTCGGATTTGCCCAAACTACCAATTATGGTAAAGCCAGCTTTGAACAAAGAAAAGCGGAACATCTTCAAAAAATGAAGCAGGAGCTGAATCTTACAGATGCGCAAGTTGCACAAATCAAAGCTTTGAATGAGCAAAAAAAAGCAGATAAAAAACAAGAAATGCAGGCGGTAAAGGAAGATAGGATGCAAAAAATGAAGGAGAAAGATGTAGAAATGCAGAAAATCTTGACGCCGGACCAATACAAAAAGTTTCAAGAATTGAGAGCCAAAAAGATGGCAGAGAAAAAAGCTCAATTTCAGGAAAAGAGAAAGGCTGAGACAGCGGTAGTTAAATAAGTTTTTATTTTGTGATTAATTTCAGAAAGAGTAGCTAGATAATAGCTACTCTTTTTTTTATATTTGAATTTTAAAGTTAAAATTTCATAAAATAATAAATAAAGTTATGGTTTCAGAGAAAATAGTTACATTGGTTAACGAACAAATTACCAAAGAACAGTACGCCGCACAATTATATCTTTCTATGAGCGCTTGGTTTTATGCGCAGGATTTGGAAGGGATTGGGAATTATTTCCGTGTACAATCCAAAGAAGAGTTGATGCACGCAGACAAAATGTTCGATTATGTGAACGATATCGGAGGACAAATCATCCTAAATGAAGTTCCAAAACCACCGCACGAGTTCAACAATGCTCAGGAAATCTTCGAAAAAGCACTCGACCACGAGAGATTGGTGACGAAAAGTATTTTCAATATCGTAAAAGCGGCGAATGATGAAGGTGATTTTGCTACAACCAGTTTCTTGCAATGGTTCATCAATGAGCAAGTAGAAGAAGAAGCCAGCGCATCGCTTCTGGTGACGAAAATCAAAATGGTAAAAGATAATCCGTCTGCATTGTATCTCTTTGACCAGGAATTGGCACAAAGGGTCTTTGTTCCGGCTCCGGCAAATTAATTTCTTTTAACAAATAATGAAAAAACTAATAACCCTATTGGTGTTGATGTCTCTCAAGATGTTTTCACAGAATTATGGTATCACAAACATACCACCTGAATTGGTGAAAAATGCGGACGTTGTTATAAGGAATTATCAACAGAAATCTGTTGTAAATTCAATAAGCCAAGTCGATTCCCATTTCACAAAAGTTTTGACCATTATGAACAAAGCGGGAGATGGTTATGGCGTTCTCAAGATCCCTTATGATAAAACCAATAAAGTCAGTGATATCAAGGTCAGAACTTTTGATGCCTTTGGAAAATTGTCAAAAACTTATTCTAAAAAAGATTTCTCAGATTTTTCAGCTTCAGAAGGATTCGAGTTGTACACAGAATCCAGGATGTTGTATCTCAAGATTATCTCTACAACTTATCCTTTCACAATAGAACTGAATTATGATGAAGATTCTTCCGATACGGCATTTCTAAATCCTTTCTTTACCTTTTATGGCTACAATGCTGCAATAGAGAACTCATCTTACAGTTTTGAAAATAAATCTGGAATCAAACTAAGACGTAATGTGAAAAATACCGATTTTGGTAAAATCATATTCCAGGGCGATGATAATAATTTTTCCGTTTCTTATAATAATATCCCCGCCATTGTAGAGGAGAAGTATGCTCCCAATCCGATGACCTTGATGCCAAGAGCTGAATTTGCCTTGGATAATTTTACACTCAAAGGTAAGAAAGGAGATATGACCAACTGGCAAAATTTTGGGAAATGGTACAACGAATTGCTGGAGCCGGTTTCTAAAATCACACCGGAGATACAACAAGAGGTTGACGCACTCCATCTTCAGGGAACTACGGAAGAGAAAGTCAAAACCATCTATCAATATATGCAAAACAAAACCAGGTATGTTTTTGTGGCTTTGGGAATTGGTGGTTGGCAGCCGATGTTGGCAGAAGATGTGAGAAAAAAAAGTTATGGCGATTGTAAAGCATTGACAAACTATATGAGAGTTCTTCTGAAAGCCGCAGGAATTCCTTCTTATTATTCCGTGATTTATATGGATGAAACGCCTAAGCTTTTTGATAAAGATTTCCCCAGAATGGATGGCAATCACGTGATTCTTTGTGTGCCGACGGAAAAAGGAAATATTTGGCTGGAAAATACCTCCCAAAGAATAGCATACAACCATTTGAGCTATCGGACGACAGACAGAAATGTGGTGATGATCAAGGAAAATACAGCAGAAATTGTAGATACTCCAAAATCCATTACCGAAAATAACAAGGAGGTTTTAAGGATCAAGGCTCATATTTCCGCGGATAATAATTTGGATGTTGCCTCTAATTTTTCTTATTCCGGCGGTTTGTATGATATGTCGATGCCAATTTTGTCCTTAACTCCCATTGAACAAAAAGACGCTCTGAAACACCGTTATGATAATTTGCAATTTTCTAATATCGATATTCAGAATTTGGTCAATGACAGAGATCATGCTAATATCAATTTTGATTTTAATTTCAAAGCGGCCAATTATTCCAAATCTTTGGGGTCGGATATTTATTTTAGAGCAATCCCATTTATCGATTCCGATTTTTATTTGGAAGATTCTGAGCGAAAATTGCCAATCGAAATACCTTTCGGCTTCACAGATGATTATGAAATAGAATATAGCATACCGGAAGGTTACAAATTTGCAGAAAATCCAATGCCAGCAAAAATAGATTCAGAATTCGGTAATTTTTCTATGGAGTTTGTTCCACAAGACAAAAAATTATTGATCAAAAGAAAATTCATGCTCAAAAAAGGAGTTTTCCCGGCAGACAAAATCTCAGATTATATCAAGTTCCGAAAACAGACCAATAAAATAGACCACACAAAAATACTTATAACCAAGATCTAATATCAAAAAAACCTATGAAAACTTATTTGTCAATCTTCATTCTATTGATTTCCAATTTCTATTTTTCTCAAAAGTTTCTGGATCCGCCAAAATTAGATATAGAAGATTTGAAACTAACATCTTATTCCAAAAATCCTTCGGAAGCGGCGGAAGTGCTTTATCGTTCATATCATTATTATATCACAGATGGAGAATTGCATCTGGATGTCATCAGCAGAGTAAAAATTTATAAAAAAGATGATGCGAAAAAATTCTTAGAAGAAGAGATTTCTACCTATAACGGTAAAAATAATACCAGTGAAAAAGTAACATCCCTAAAAGTCAATACTTACAATCTGGAGAATGGAAAAATTGCTGCAACATCAGTCGATAAAAATTCAAAATATCAATCCAAAGAGACAAAAAATACGACCGTTACAAAATTTGCTTTTGAGAATGTAAAAGACGGATCTGTTTTAGAGTACAAATATTCTGTTCTTTCACCGTGGATCTATGTCATACCTAGAGTTATGATAGAAGATGAGGTGCCAATCCGATATGTCGAATATATTTTTGATACACCAAAATATTTTGGTTATAATATTAATTACAAAGGCGAACTTAAACCAGCAAACCAAGAGGTGAGCGAGAAAATATTATATGGCGTAGATTGTAAAACCTATCGTTTTGCTTACAAAAACCTAGCGCCTTACAGAAATGAAAAGTATGTGAATAATATTAATAATTATAAAACCTCTGTAAGAGCAGAGCTTAACTCTACAGATTTTCCAATCACAGGAAGTGGAAGTATTTATGATAGTGGTTTGAAAGGTGGTTTCAAATCTTATGGGATGTCTTGGAATGATATCAGAAAACAACTTTATGAAGATGAAAATTTTGGGGATGAACTGAAAAGGACCAACCTCGTAAAAGAATTACTTCCACAGGAAATAAAATCCATCAAGGACCCTAAAGAAAGAGCAGCGGCAATTTTGAAATTTGTTCAAACCAAATATAGCTGGAACAAAGATTGTACGGCTTTTACCGATAAAGGGATTAAAAACCTGATCAGTACCAAAGTTGGGAATTCTGCGGAGATCAATCTTTTGTTGATCTTGTTGATGAGAAGCGCAGATATCAATGCTGAGCCAGTTTTACTTTCTACTGTCGGAAGAGGACTTTTGACCTCTTATTCTCCAAGTATAGCCATGTTGGATTATGTCATAGCATTTACAGAGATCAATGGAAAACCTGCATTGTACGATGCAACTTCCAAAATGACCTTGCCCAATATCATCCGTCCTGCTGCGCTGAACTATTTTGGATATGTCATGACAAAAACCGATGCCAAACAGATCAATGTTCTGTGTCCCGAGAAAAGTACAACATATCTAACGGTAGATGCCAAACTGAATGCAGACGGAACAGTGGCAGGTAACTTCTCCGATAGAGATACACAACTGTATGCAATGGTGAATAATGAAAGTTATGAC
>Ga0256410_1002297_pt1 | contig 12904 bp, 11 predicted proteins | sample PhyWR1_FD_185983 | JGI IMG/M metagenome (GOLD analysis project Ga0256410, IMG submission 185983) | Leaf surface microbial communities from wheat plants in UC Gill Tract Community Farm, Albany, California, United States - DLSL W.R1 | ecosystem: Host-associated > Plants > Phyllosphere >... | reverse complement strand
CCTGCATATCCACCGCGAACCGCTGCAACCGAGCGACTTTGGGTATGACATCAAGATCGATTACCAGGTCGTTCAGGATCCCAAGGAAGGCAAGTCGATGCAGTTCGACATGCACGGTCAGATCAACCAGAAGGAGTTCAAGGAGTCCTTCACGCTGCCCAAGGACATGGCCTACAACTTTGCCCATGATGCATTCCAGATTGCCGTGAAACATGGCATTCCCAAAACCGCTGACATCCGCTCGATGCACGGTTACTACGACAAGATGTTCGCCGACGTGATGGCCCAGCTCAACCACAAGCCGGGCGACCCGATCAAGCTCGACCATCTGGACTGATTCAGCCACTGGCTGATGGCTGCACTTTTGTGGGAGCGGGCTTGCCCGCGATGCAAACACCTCGATTGATCTGATGCACCGGGGTGATGCCATCGCGAGCAAGCCCGCTCCCACGGAATTTCACCTATCCCCCCCACCAAGGCATACTGGCCATCCCTGCTGGCCATAAATGTTTGCCGTTCCCATGCGTATCCATGTCAGTTTTATCGACCGTGTTGGCATCACCCAGGAAGTCCTGGCGTTGCTGGGCGGACGTAACCTCAATCTGGATGCGGTGGAGATGGTCCCGCCCAACGTCTACATCGACGCACCCACCCTCAGCCCGCAAGTACTCGACGAGCTGCGCGAGGCGCTGTTCGGCGTCCACGGCGTGCAAGCGGTAACGGTGGTCGACATCCTCCCCGGCCAGCGCCGCCACCTGCAGCTGGACGCCCTGCTCGCCGCCATGACCGACCCGGTACTGGCGCTCGACAGCGAGGGCCATGTGCTGCTGGCCAACCCGGCGCTGGTGGCGCTGTACGGCCACGAGCCGACCGGCGAAAGTATCGGCCAGTTGTTCAGCGACCCCGGCCTGCTCGACGTGCTGCTGGAAAACGGCTTTCGCCTGCCTCTGCGCGAAGTGACCCTCAACGGCCACCCGCTGATGCTCGATGCCACGCCGATCACCGATGCCGGCGCCCTGCTCACCCTGTACCAGCCAAGCCGCATCGGCGAGCGCCTGGCAGCGCTGCACCACGATCACGCAGAAGGCTTTGACGCCCTGCTGGGTGACTCCCCTGCCATTCGCACCCTAAAAGCCCGTGCGCAGCGCGTGGCGGCGCTTGATGCGCCCTTGCTGATCCAGGGCGAGACCGGCACCGGCAAAGAGCTGGTGGCCCGCGCCTGCCATGCCATCAGCGACCGCTTTGGCGCACCGTTCCTGGCCCTCAACTGCGCGGCCCTCCCGGAAAACCTGGCCGAAAGCGAACTGTTCGGCTATGCCCCCGGCGCCTTTACCGGCGCGCAACGCGGCGGCAAACCGGGGTTGATGGAACTGGCCAACAACGGCACGGTATTTCTCGACGAAATTGCCGAGATGTCGCCCTATCTGCAGGCCAAGCTGCTACGTTTTCTCAACGACGGCAGCTTTCGCCGGGTGGGCGGCGAGCGTGAGGTCAAGGTCAATGTGCGCATCCTCAGCGCCACGCACCGCAACCTCGAAAAAATGGTCAACGAAGGCACCTTTCGCGAAGACCTGTTCTACCGCCTCAACGTGCTCAATATCGAAGTGCCGCCCTTGCGCGAGCGCGGCCAGGATATTTTGCTGCTGGCCCGCGCCTTTATGCAGCAGGCCTGCACTCAGATCCAGCGCCCGGCTTGCCGCCTGGCTCCAGGCACTTACCCGGCGCTGCTGGGCAACCGCTGGCCCGGCAACGTGCGCCAGTTGCAGAACGTGATCTTTCGTGCCGCCGCCATCTGCGAGGGTTCGCTGGTGGATATTGGCGACCTGGATATCGCCGGCACCTCGGTGGCCCGGCAAAACGACGGCGAGGTCGAGACCCTGGAACACGCCGTCGAAACCTTCGAAAAGGCCCTGCTGGAGAAGCTCTACGTCAGCTACCCCTCCACCCGCCAGTTGGCCAGCCGCCTGCAGACCAGTCATACCGCCATCGCCCATCGGCTGCGCAAATACGGCATCCCGGGCAAAGCCTGACGGACACAAAACCTTGTAGCCGCTGCCGAAGGCTGAGTTCGAGCGCGAAGCGGTCGTAAAACCGGGATCTGCGGTGCATATGAAACACCGCGATTGCTGATTTTACGACTGCTGCGCAGCCGAACGCAGCCTTCGGCAGCTGCTACGGAATTTGTGCTCCCGTTCATTGGCAGCCGCAAACCTTGTATCGAATTCACTCCACCGGAACGAATTCGATACACACCCTCTACAGCCATGCTGCGCAAGGCTTTGATCCTCTTGGATTTTTTCATGCCGCAAAGACTGTAGCGATTTCGCTACACAGCCCTTTGCACAAGCGTTCCGAACACAACTTAAGCCATTGATAAATAACGATATTTATAAACTGGCAACCATCTTGCAATGAACTCCGGCATAAGCTCGATCTGCACGAGCATTTACCTGTGACCACCAGACATGTCTGGCCCTGAGGAGTTTCCATGAGCGAATTGCGTTTTACTGAAGACCACGAATGGCTGCGCACCGAAGCCGACGGCAGCGTAACCGTGGGGATTACCGCGTTTGCGCAAAACGCTCTGGGTGATGTGGTGTTTGTGCAACTGCCCGAGCTACAGGCCTACGACAAGGGCGCAGAAGCCGCCACTGTCGAATCGGTCAAGGCTGCCAGCGGCGTCTACATGCCCCTGGACGGTGAAGTGCTCGAAGTGAACCCGGCGCTCGACAGCAGCCCGGAGCTGGTCAACGAAGACCCGCTGGGTGAAGGCTGGTTCTTCCGCTTCAAGCCCGCCGATGCCAACGCTGTAGGCCAATTGCTCGATCAGGACGCCTACGACCGCCTGATCAAAGCCCAAGACGACAACTGAGAAGCCCGCCATGATCATCAATCTCAGCACTGCCAATGAATTTATCGCGCGCCACATCGGCCCGCGCCAGGCCGATGAGCAGGCGATGCTCGCCACTCTGGGCTTTGATTCCCTGGAAGGCCTCAGCGCCAGCGTGATCCCGGACAGCATCAAGGGCACCAGCGTGCTCAACCTGCCGGCCGGGCAAAGCGAAGCCGACGCCCTGGCTTCGATCAAAGCCATCGCAGCCAAAAACCAGCTGTGCAAAACCTATATCGGCCAGGGCTACTACAACTGCCACACGCCTTCGCCGATCCTGCGCAACCTCCTGGAAAACCCGGCCTGGTACACCGCCTACACGCCCTACCAGCCGGAAATTTCCCAGGGCCGTCTCGAAGCGCTGCTCAACTTCCAGACCCTGATCAGCGACCTCAGCGGCCTGCCGATCGCCAACGCCTCGCTGCTCGACGAAGCCACCGCCGCTGCCGAAGCCATGACCTTCTGCAAACGCCTGAGCAAGAACAAAACCAGCCACCGCTTTTTCGCCTCCAGCCACTGTCACCCGCAAACCCTGGACGTGCTGCGCACCCGTGCCGAGCCACTGGGCATTGAAGTAGTGGTTGCCGACGAGCGCGAAGTGAGCGACGTATCGGTCTTCTTCGGCGCCCTGCTGCAATACCCCGCAAGCAACGGTGACGTGTTCGACTATCGCGAACTGGTTGAGCGCTTCCATGCCGCCAACGCACTGGTGGCCGTAGCCGCCGACCTGCTGGCCCTGACCCTGCTGACCCCGCCGGGCGAGTTCGGCGCAGACGTGGCCATCGGCAGCGCCCAGCGTTTTGGCGTGCCACTGGGCTTCGGTGGCCCGCACGCGGCCTACTTCGCCACCCGCGATGCGTTCAAGCGCGACATGCCGGGCCGCTTGGTCGGTGTGTCGGTTGACCGTCACGGCAAGCCGGCACTGCGCCTGGCCATGCAAACCCGCGAGCAACACATCCGCCGCGAGAAGGCCACGAGCAACATCTGTACCGCCCAAGTGCTGCTGGCCAACATCGCCAGCATGTACGCCGTGTACCACGGCCCCAAAGGCCTGAGCCAAATCGCCCGACGCATTCACCAACTGACCGCGATCCTGGCCCGGGGCCTGAGCGATCTGGGGCTGAAGGTCGAACAAGAGCAGTTCTTCGACACCCTGACCCTCAACACCGGTGACAACACCGCCGCCCTGCACACCAAGGCGCACGCTCAGCGGATCAACCTGCGTATCGTCGACAACCAGCGCCTGGGCCTGTCGCTGGATGAAACCAGCAGCCAGTCCGACGTCACCGCACTGTGGGCGTTGCTCGCCGCAGACGGTCAGACCCTGCCGGACTTCGACGCACTGGCCGCCAGCGTAACGGGCACCCTGCCCGCCGCCCTGCTGCGCCAGTCGCCGATCCTCAGCCACCCGGTGTTCAACCGCTATCACTCCGAAACCGAGCTGATGCGCTACCTGCGCAAGCTGGCCGACAAGGACCTGGCGCTGGACCGCACCATGATCCCGCTGGGCTCGTGCACCATGAAGCTCAACGCTGCCAGCGAAATGATCCCGGTCACCTGGGCCGAATTCGGCAACCTGCACCCGTTCGCGCCTGCCGAGCAGAGCCAGGGCTACCAGCAACTGACCACCGAACTGGAAGCCATGCTGTGTGCGGCCACCGGTTACGACGCCATTTCCCTGCAACCGAACGCCGGTTCCCAGGGCGAGTACGCCGGCTTGCTGGCCATTCGTGCCTATCACCATAGCCGTGGCGACGAGCGTCGCGATATCTGCCTGATCCCGTCCTCGGCCCACGGCACCAACCCGGCCACCGCCAACATGGCCGGCATGCGCGTGGTGGTCACTGCCTGTGACGCTCGCGGCAACGTCGATATTGAAGACCTGCGCGCCAAGGCCATCGAGCACCGCGACCACCTTGCCGCATTGATGATCACTTACCCGTCGACCCACGGCGTGTTCGAAGAAGGCATCCGCGAAATCTGCGGCATCATTCATGACAACGGCGGCCAACATGAACGCGATGGTGGGCCTGTGCGCACCGGGCAAGTTCGGCGGCGACGTGTCCCACCTCAACCTGCACAAGACCTTCTGCATCCCCCACGGCGGTGGCGGCCCGGGCGTCGGCCCGATTGGCGTCAAGTCGCACCTCACGCCGTTCCTGCCGGGTCATGCGGCAATGGAGCGCAAGGAAGGCGCGGTCTGCGCAGCGCCGTTCGGCAGCGCCAGCATTCTGCCGATCACCTGGATGTACATCCGCATGATGGGCGGCGAAGGCCTCAAGCGTGCATCGCAGCTGGCCATCCTCAACGCCAACTACATCGCCCGCCGTCTTGAAGAGCACTACCCGGTGCTGTACTCGGGCAGCAATGGCCTGGTCGCTCACGAATGCATCCTCGACCTGCGCCCGCTCAAGGAAACCAGCGGCATCAGCGTCGATGACGTGGCCAAGCGCCTGATCGACTTTGGCTTCCACGCCCCGACCATGTCGTTCCCGGTGGCAGGCACGCTGATGATCGAGCCGACCGAAAGCGAGTCCAAGGAGGAACTGGACCGCTTCTGTGACGCCATGATCTGCATCCGCGAAGAGATCCGCGAAGTTGAGAGCGGCGGCCTGGACAAGGAAGACAACCCGCTGAAAAACGCCCCGCACACCGCTGCCGAGATGGTGGGCGAATGGACCCACCCTTACAGCCGCGAACAGGCGGTGTACCCGGTAGCGTCCTTGATCGAAGGCAAGTACTGGCCACCGGTCGGTCGCGTCGACAACGTATTTGGCGACCGCAACCTGGTGTGCGCGTGCCCGTCGATCGAAAGCTATCAGGAGGCGTAAGCAGCCGGGTCATGGAGATCTGATGTGGGAGCGGGCTTGCTCGCGATACAGGCAATGCGGTTTTGCAGCCACAGCGCGGTGATGCTATCGCAGGCAAGCCAGCTCCCACAGGGATCGAAGTTGCATTACACAATAAGAAACCGGAGAACCCCATGTCTTTAAGCGTGTTCGACCTGTTCAAGATTGGCATCGGCCCCTCCAGTTCCCATACCGTCGGCCCCATGCGTGCTGCTGCGCGTTTTGCCGAAGGTCTGCGCCGTGATGAGCTGCTGCAAGCCACAGCCTGCGTAAAAGTTGAACTCTATGGCTCCCTCGGCGCCACCGGCAAAGGCCACGGCAGCGACAAGGCCGTTTTGCTGGGGCTTGAAGGCGAGCACCCGGACACCGTCAACACCGAAACCGTGGCCGAGCGACTGGCCGCGATTCGCAGCAGCGGGCGCCTGAACCTGCTGGGCGAACACCCCATCGATTTCATCGAAAAATCGCACTTGGCGATGATTCGCAAACCCCTGCCCTACCACCCCAACGGCATGATTTTCCGTGCTCTGGATGCCGCCGGCATTCAGATCCGCAGCCGCGAGTACTACTCGATCGGCGGCGGCTTTGTGGTGGATGAAGGCGCGGCAGGCGCCGACCGCATCGTCGAAGACAGCACCGTGCTGAAGTACCCGTTCAAAACCGCCAAGGACCTGTTGCGCCAATGCGTCACCCATCACCTGTCGATCAGCGAAGTGATGATGTCCAACGAAAGCGCCTGGCGCTCCGAAGCCGAAACCCGCAACGGCCTGCTGAACATCTGGCAGGTGATGCAGGACTGCGTGAGTGCGGGCTGTCGCAATGAAGGCATTTTGCCCGGCGGCCTGAAGGTCAAGCGTCGCGCCCCGGCGCTGCACCGCCAGCTCTGTTCCAACCCCGAAGCAGCGTTGCGCGATGCGCTGTCGGTACTGGACTGGGTCAACCTGTACGCACTGGCGGTGAATGAAGAAAACGCCAACGGCGGACGCGTGGTTACCGCGCCCACCAATGGTGCGGCCGGGATCATTCCTGCCGTGCTGCATTACTACATGCGCTTTATCGGCGGCGCCAATGAGGACGGCGTGGTGCGGTTTCTGCTCACCGCCGCCGCCATCGGCATTCTGTACAAGGAAAACGCCTCGATCTCCGGCGCCGAAGTCGGCTGCCAGGGTGAGGTCGGCGTGGCCTGTTCGATGGCCGCCGGCGCGTTGTGCGAGGTGCTGGGCGGCAGCGTTCAACAGGTCGAAAACGCCGCCGAGATCGGCATGGAACACAACCTCGGCCTGACCTGCGACCCGATTGGCGGGCTGGTGCAAGTGCCCTGCATCGAGCGCAACGCAATGGGCTCGGTCAAGGCCATCAACGCCGTGCGCATGGCCCTGCGTGGCGACGGCCAGCACTTTGTCTCACTGGACAAGGTGATCCGCACCATGCGCCAGACCGGCGCCGACATGAAAAGCAAATACAAGGAGACCGCCCGCGGCGGTCTTGCTGTCAACATTATTGAGTGCTGATTTTCAAGGAGTCTCGAATGTCCACCGAACAACTGCTTAAAACCCCGCTGCACGCACTGCACCTTGAACTGGGCGCGCGCATGGTGCCGTTTGCCGGCTATGACATGCCCGTGCAGTACCCGCTGGGGGTGATGAAAGAGCACCAGCACACCCGTGAACAAGCCGGCCTGTTCGATGTATCGCACATGGGCCAGATCCGCCTGACCGGCGCCGACGCGGCCAAGGCCCTGGAAGCGCTGGTGCCGGTGGATATCATCGACCTGCCGGTGGGCATGCAGCGCTATGCCATGTTCACCAATGAGCAGGGCGGCATCCTCGATGACCTGATGGTCGCCAATCTGGGCAATGACGAGCTGTTCCTGGTGGTCAACGCCGCCTGCAAGGACCAGGACCTGGCCCACCTGCGCAAGCACCTGGGTGCCCACTGCCAGATCCAGCCGCTGTTTGAACAACGCGCCCTGCTCGCCCTGCAAGGCCCGGCAGCGGTCAACGTGCTGCAACGCCTGGCACCGCAAGTGGCCAACATGACCTTTATGCAGTTTGCCCCGGTGACCCTGCTGGGCGCGGACTGCTATGTCAGCCGCTCGGGCTACACCGGTGAAGACGGCTTTGAGATTTCAGTACCCGCCGAGCGCGCCGAAGAACTGGCCCGCCGCCTGCTGGCCGAGCCCGAAGTGCAGGCCATCGGCCTCGGCGCACGGGACTCGCTGCGCCTGGAAGCTGGTCTGTGCCTCTACGGCCACGACATGAACGACACCACCACGCCAATCGAAGCCAGCCTGCTCTGGGCCATCTCCAAGGCCCGTCGTGCTGACGGCCCGCGGGCGGGTGGTTTCCCGGGTGCCGAAAACATCTTTGCCCAACAGCAAAACGGCGTAGCGCGCAAACGCGTCGGCCTGTTGCCCCAGGAGCGCACCCCGGTGCGTGAAGGCGCAGAGATTGTCGATGCCGAAGGCACAGTGATCGGCACAGTGTGCAGCGGCGGCTTTGGTCCGACCCTGGGCGCGCCTTTGGCGATGGGTTATCTGGACCTGGCATTCACCCCTGTGGACACTGAAGTGTGGGCGATCGTGCGGGGCAAGCGCGTACCAATGAAAGTGTCGAAGATGCCATTTGTCGCACAACGTTATTACAGAGGCTAACTTCAACTGTGCAGTTGCATGTTCACGGTGCAGGCGGCCATGCAACTGCCACATAACAGGGCAAACTTTCGATAGTGAAAACTGTCTTTAATACGCGAAAATAATTGAACACTTCTATAACGTCAGGTTCTTTGCCACTGCCTTAAGCGCATTAAAAAATCGCCTGCGCACGTCGTATTTAAGGGGCTTGTTTTTTTAATTGCAGTTTCGTAGAGTTTGCCCACTGTGTTTGCATGGGTCGCTGGAATCGTGACCTGGGCAGTAGCTCTAAGTTTGCTACACCCGTTCTGCGTCTCTTACTTTCCTGCAACCCAGCACCAGTACTCTTTCCTGTGAGAGAGACTGTCATTAATTGTTAGCGTCAAGGAATTAAGAAATGTCACAACGTCAGAGCGGTACGGTCAAGTGGTTCAACGACGAGAAGGGGTTTGGTTTCATCACCCCTGAAAGCGGTCCGGACCTGTTTGTGCACTTCCGTGCCATCCAGGGCAACGGCTTCAAAAGCCTGAAGGAAGGCCAGAAAGTGACCTTCATCTCGGTACAGGGCCAAAAAGGCCTGCAGGCTGACGAAGTTCAAGCAGAAGCTTAAATCTCGTACACAAAAAGCCTCTGATGGTGACATCAGAGGCTTTTTTATGTGCTTTATTCCGTAAGATGGCGGTTTTCCTTGACGAGACCCTGCCATGTCGAAACAACCGCTTAGCCCGCAAGGCGACTTTCCCGCCGTTGGCCTGGGGCGCCGCCTGGCAGCCATGTTTTATGACTTTCTGCTGTGTACCGCCCTGCTGATCGTCACCACCTTTATCTACAAGCTGATCATGATGAGCTTTATTGGTGAGGCCAAAATGCGCGAGCTGTCAGAAGCAGGCGCACTGGATGGTGACCCGCTGTTGTCGACCATCCTGTTTTTTGTGCTGTTCGGCTTTTTTGCCAAATTCTGGACCCATTCCGGGCAAACCCTGGGCATGCAGGTGTGGGGGGTTCGCGTGCAGAACGCCGACGGTACGGCCATCAGCCTGTGGCAGGCCTTGCTACGGTTTATCGTGTCCATCGGCTCGTGGTTGTGCCTGGGGCTGGGCTTTATCTGGTCGATCTTCGACAAGCAAAACCGCACCTGGCATGACATGTATTCCAACACGCAGTTGGTGCGCATCCCCAAACAGAAGAAATAAAAAAAACCCGTATCTCGCGATACGGGTTTTTTATTGCCCTTGTGGGAGCGGGCTTGCCCGCGATGGCATCGGCGCGGTTCAACTGAAAAACCGCGCTGCCTACATCGCGAGCGAACCCCCTCCCACCCGGGTGTGCGGCTTACTCCGCCAGCTTAAAGGTAATGAAGCTGGCACGCCCCTGGCGCAGAACTCGCATCGACACCGAACGGTTCTTCGGCAATGCCTTGGCGATTTCAGTGAACTCCTTGCCATTGCTGATGGCCTGATTGTTCAGGTGAGTAATCACGTCACCAGGCTGCAGGCCGATCAGGGCCGCAGGGCCGTCCTGTACATCAGTGATGATCACGCCACCCTTGATGTCGTTGGCTTTCTTCTGCTCTTCGCTCAGGTCTGCCACAGACACGCCCAGGCGGTTGCTGCTTTGCTCAGCGCCGTTACCCGAAGCAATGTCTTTCGCGTCATCAGGGATGGCGCCAACGGTCAGGTCGAGGTTTTTGCGCTTGCCGTCACGAATCACTTCAAGGGTCGCCTTGCTGCCGGCCTTGAGTGCGCCCACCAGATGGGGCAAATCCGCCGACATGACGATCGGCTGACCATTCATGCTCAGGATCACATCGCCCACTTGCAGGCCGCCTTTGGCCGCCGGGCCGTTATCCAGTACCTGGGCCACCAGGGCACCGGCAGGTTTTTCCAGGCCGAAGGATTCGGCCAGGTCCTTGTTGACCTCCTGGATCACCACGCCCAACCAGCCACGGCTAACCTTGCCACCGGCCTTGAGCTGGTTGGCCACGTCCATCGCCACATCGATAGGGATCGCGAAGGAAACGCCCATAAAGCCGCCCGAGCGGGTGTAGATCTGCGAGTTGATCCCCACCACTTCACCCGCCAGGTTGAACAGCGGCCCACCCGAGTTGCCCGGGTTGATCGGCACGTCAGTCTGGATAAACGGCACATAGCTTTCATTGGGCAGGCTGCGGCCCATGGCGCTGATGATGCCCTGGGTCACGGTATGGTCAAAGCCAAATGGCGAACCGATGGCAACTACCCATTGGCCGGCCTTGAGGTCCTGGGACTTGCCCAGCTTCAGTACGGGCAGGTTCTTGCCGTCGATCTTGAGCAAGGCCACATCGGAGCGCGGGTCGGTGCCCACCAGCTTGGCTTTCATCTCGCTGCGATCAGACAGGCGCACGATGATTTCATCGGCATCTGCAACCACATGGTTGTTGGTCAGGATGTAACCATCGGGAGAGATGATAAAGCCCGAGCCCAGGGACTGCGCCTCGCGCTGACGGCCACCTTTGCCGGCGGGTGGCATGCTGCGTTCAAAGAACTCGCGCAGCCCCGGCGGCAGGCCTTCGAGGTCGGGCATCTGGCCCATGCTGGAGACCCGTCGTTCTGGCAATTTTTGCGTGGTACTGATGTTCACCACGGCCGGTGAGGCTTGTTCGACCAACTGGGTGAAGTCAGGTAACTGCGCTTCAGCCATGACCGGCACTGCCTGCCCGAGCATCAGCACGGCTGCAAAAATGGGTAGATAAGATTTCAATCGAGGCATCGACATACAGCTCCCGTTAATAACAGCTGAGTTAAGCGACAGGCACCAAAAAACAAGTCCAAAGCATAGACCGTTTTTCAGGCCCCGGAAAACAAACAAGGCCAGGGCCCTTGAGGGCCCTGACCTTTATAAAAAGACAAAAAAATGGCAAATCGAAAATTGTCACCCGCCATGTCGGTGCAACCCTATGGTTTGGCCTGAGCGTCGTCTTTGCCCACACGCATCGAAAGTGCAATGCGCTCTGCAGTCCCCATCGGGATTTCACCCACCACAGTGGCCATCATGTCGCCCTGAGGTGTACTCAAGTGTCGCGTAACGGCGGCGGTTGGCCCCAACTGGACACGCGCATCAGGCACCGCAGCACCCTGCAACGGCTCGATAAACACGGAGAAGCGCGTCAGCCCGTCGTCATACAGCAGGCTGGTGACTTCGGCCTTGGTGCGCGGGTCACGGTGTACCGTGCTGCTGACTTGCTCGAAGCCGGAAGGCAACCAGTCGGAATGCCAGGCCTGGGTCGCACTGCCGTGTTCAGCCTCGGCGTCAGCCCGGGCAACAGCCCGGCACTGCCCGGCTGGGCTGAGCTGGCTGTCATCAGGTGGCGTGGTGGCCAGGGTGGTGAACTGATAGCGTTCAAGCAACTGCCCCTTGTCATTGAGCAACAAGGACTTGAGAGGCAAACCGGTTTCCCGGTCCAGATACAGTTCAAACCCGTAGCGATGCTGGTCACGCGGGGCCAGCGAGATAACCGCGACCGGGCGCCCGGCAACCCTTGAGTTGCCTTCCATTGCCACGGCATACAGGTCATTGAGCTTCTGCACATCGAACTGCCGCGCCGCGACAGCGGAGACATCGCCCAGGCCCGAGGCCAGCTTGCCAGTGACGCATTCCGTGCGTCCGTCTGCTCGAATCACCTCTTGCGCCGGGCCATCGAGTTGCATCAACCGCTCACGAACCTTGCCGTCCTGCACCCGGTGCCAGATGCTGTGGGTAGAAAAACTACCGTTGCGCTCGTAAACAAAGGTGCCTTGATAGCTGTGCTGTTGCTCGGCCTGCCCAAGACGTTTGAGCCAGTCCTGGGCTTCATCGGCGTGGGCAGGTACAACAAACCAGCCACTGAGCAGAAGAGGTAGCAAGGGTAGGACGCGCATGATGGTCCTTAACGGTTATCCAGGCTCGCAGCACGAGCATAAGGCAGTGGGCTTTCAGCCCCTTTCAATGCGGCTTGCTGTGCATGCTGGCGCAGGTAGCCTGGCAAGCGCTGATCCTGCCAGCCCGGCTGACCTTGCAGGACACCGTTGGCCATCGGGCCGGTGGCCTGGTCGGCGCTTTCGCTGTAGTTGGCCAGTACTGCCGGGCCCTTGGCCATCGGCGCACTCAGGCTTTGTGCCGGGTTTTGCTGGGCCAGCTGGTTACCGACGATGTCATCCTGGTTGTACAGGCGTACACCTGCCAGAACAGCAACAGTCACCGAAGCGGCTACGGCCAGACGACCGATGCTGCGCCACGGCCCACGGGCCACCTTGGCCGGGGTTTGCTCTTCGGCCAGCGCGGCCGAAACGGCAGATGCGATGTCCAGGCGCGGAATCAACAGGTCCTTGTGCATCACAGCACGCGCCACCTGATATCGGGACCAGGTGTCACGGGTTTGTGTGTCGTCAAAGGCATTCAATACCCGACGCAGTTCCAGTTCGTCCGCTTCGTTATCCATCACTGCGGACAGCGATTCCTGCAGGGCTTCACGACTCATGGCGGTTCCTCTCTTGGCTGTCGCCGCTGTCTCAGTTT
>Ga0256410_1002296_pt1 | contig 12927 bp, 15 predicted proteins | sample PhyWR1_FD_185983 | JGI IMG/M metagenome (GOLD analysis project Ga0256410, IMG submission 185983) | Leaf surface microbial communities from wheat plants in UC Gill Tract Community Farm, Albany, California, United States - DLSL W.R1 | ecosystem: Host-associated > Plants > Phyllosphere >... | reverse complement strand
CGGAAAGCGGCCTGCACTACAACCGTCATCGCTACTACAATCCGGATGTTGGACGCTACCTGACGCCGGACCCGGTGAAGCTGGCGGGTGGGATCAATGCGTACCAGTACGTGCCGAATCCAACGGGGTGGGTCGACCCGCGAGGTCTAAGCGCTGAGTGTCCTGGTAACAAAAAAAGCAAAAAATCTTGCAATAACTCACCAGAACCTGAAGATCCCATCCATTCCCGTACCGGCGCTTTTAGACAAGCGAAGTCAGATGCAAAAGTGCCAATGAGCCAGCATCCAAACACAGTATTCAACGCCGAAATTGGGGCCTACGGTCAATTCAGGTATATAAGAATGAAAGATAAGCAAGGTCAAGAGATACGAAAAATCGATGGAAAACCGATTATCACAAGAGAGTACGAGTTTACCCGGGAGAATGGCTCGACAGTGGTTATCCAAGAGCACAGCGCAGGGCATAAATTTGGAGCACCAGGAGGCGTGGGTGATCAAGGAGCCCATTTCAACCTACGTCCCGTGGGAAACACACGTACTGGCAACGTAGCTGGAGCAAAAGATCATTATTATTTTGAGGTAAAGAAATGAAATTCTGGAATGATTTTGAAAGGAGTATTTTTTTTAACCATGTATTCACTACGCCAATCCTGATAGGAAAAATAACCCTTTTTTCCTTCAACATAGACAACAACAGATCCCATATAAACATGGAATTTGATATACCTGAAATACCAGACAGACCGCCTGAAAAATGGATTGCAGAAGGCTTTAATACTTGCCGAATAGGGCTTAGCTGCGGCGGAATCACTGACCTCATCATAAAAAACTTACCCACATTGGACACGTTCAACATGTCAGTACACAAACACGAAAATTTCTTTTCTGTAAGAGCAGAATCTGCAGGATCATTAATTGAGTTTAGAACTAAATATCCTTCTCTTAGCGGACCATCTGTATACATGAATGATCCAGACTCAGCTTGTTACTGAACAAAGGAAAAATACGAACTAAAGCACCCATCTGCGGCAACACGCCATCCAACTCACAGGGATCAATTAAACTCGATACATCGTGCACAGCTAATATTTAGAAAAACATGGAAATGTTGCATCCATGAAGCCTATGGATGTGGGGAAAATCATTGGCGAGGGATATTCGAAAGAGCTGGAACATAGTCAACAGCGCAAAGCAAGGGGAATACGTGACAACCATGGAAAACCTAAAACTGCCTATACCGAGCAATGAACATGAATAAAAAACCGAGTATATCGATCATACGTGGACTGCTATTCACTTACGACATTGAAAATACGGATGACCTAGAACGGGAAGAATTCATTTCTTCGAAGGACATAAACAACGAACAAGAGCTCATCGCGCTTTTCGAAAAACTGACAAAGCCAGAGTTTTTAGACTATACAAAACCAGAACAAGAGTGGTTCGTCAGTTCGATTGAGCACTATCTATCGATCAACGACAATTTCGATGCCGTATTTAAAAACATGGCAACCCATTTCAGCGAACCTGTTGCAGATCAACGGAAGTTCATGCAAATCCTGGTCAACTGTTTAAAACAGTACACAAGTCTTCAGAGATCAAAGTGAATACATTAACGATTGCGCCTCTATTTGCAGAGTGTAATAAACAGCACCCCAAAAAAACAGGCTCACTCAACACCGAGTGAGCCCCCACTCACCGCTTCGAAAGCTCCATAATCATCCGACTCAACAAATACACCCGCGGCACCACACTCTCCACCTCCGCATATTCCTCAGGCGTATGAATATTGCCCCCCACAATCCCGAACCCGTCCAGCGTCGGCGTGCCCACTCCGGCCGACAAACTGGCATCCGCCGCGCCGCCGCTGCCTTCAATGGTCAACTGCTTGCCCAACTCCCCATAAATGCCCTGGGCAATCGCCACCAACTTGTCGGACTCTGCCGTCTGCGGCATGGGTGGCAGACCGCGTTTGAGGCGGGTGGTCACTTCGGTGTCCGGAATCAGCTTGTTGGCTGATACGCGCACCAAGTCCTTTTCGATCCGATCAAACTCTTCCGGCAATGCTGCACGTACGTCAGCCTTGGCAGTGGCGTGGTCGGGGATAACGTTGGTGCGGTCGCCGGCGTTGATCACGGTGAAGTTGATGGTGGTTTTCTTGTCCTCGTCGCCCAGCTTGCCCAGTTGCAGGATCTGATGCGCGGCCTCCATCGCGGCGTTGCGTCCCAGTTCCGGGGCGACACCGGCGTGGGCGGCTTTGCCTTTGACGTCGACCACGGCGGTGGCGCTGCCTTTGCGCCACACCACCAGGCCATCGGCGGGTCGGCCGGGTTCCAGGTTGAGGGTGACGTCGTGGCCCTTGGCGGTTTTGCGGATCAGGTCGGACGCGATATCGGAGCCGGTCTCTTCGCTGGCATCGAGCAGAAAGGTGATTGTCGCGTAGTCCTTGAAGCCCTGGTTTTTCAGAACTTTGAGCGCGTAGATGCCGGCAACGATGCCACCCTTGTCATCCATCACGCCGGGGCCATAGGCGCGTCCGTCCTTGATGTGAAACGGGCGCTCGGCGGCCGAGCCTTCCTTGAATACCGTGTCCATATGCGCCATCAGCAGGATGTTGGCCTTGCCGCTGCCCTTGAGCGTGGCGATCACATGGCTGCTGTTGGCGGCGGCATCCGGGACGCGTTCGATGCTGAAACCAAGCTGCTTCAACTCATCGACCGCGATGTCACTGACTTGTGTCAGCCCTGGCCCGTAGCCGGAGCCCGAATCAATGTTCACCAGGCGCTCCAGCAGTTTCAGCGCTGGGCCTTTGTATTGCTCGGCATCCGCCTGAATCTGTTTATGGGGCTCGGCGCTATAGGCCGGGAGTGAGAAGGACAGCGCCAGCGTGGCGGCCAGAAGAGTACGCGGGAAGGTGAAAAGCATAAACCGATCCTTGTTAAGTGCTGGTAGGAAAAGTCACACCCTACCCCACTAAACGGACCGCAACCAACTGCCCTGTATGCAACTGACGCGGTTGCGCCCGCCGCTTTTGGCCTTGTATAGCGCGAGGTCGGCATCGTTGAGCCAACGCGTGCAATCGGCATGCTCCGCTTGATACGGCGCCAGGCCGATGCTCAAGCTGGCGCGCAAGGTCGGGTCCTGGTCATAGACCAGCGCGTTGAAACAATCACGCAGGGTATCCATCACGTCGGTGGCACGATTGAGCGGCATGCCCGGCATGATGATGCAGAACTCATCACCCCCGTAACGCCCGGCCAGATCGGTGATACGCAAGTTCTGGCGCAACACTTTGCCCAACTGACGCAGGACGATATCACCGGTGACATGGCCCTAGGTGTCGTTGATGAGTTTGAAAGGGTCGATGTCAATCAGCGCAATCACCGCGCCCTGTTGCTCGCGGCGACAGCGTTGAAATTCGATCTCCAGATGATCCTTCCACGCGCCATGGTTGAGCAAGCCGGACAGGCTGTCGGTACGGCTCAAGGCCAGCAGTTCGCGCTTATGCCGGGCCAGGGTTCGGGCCTGTCGATAGCAGATCCAGCCAAGCGCCAGCGAGTACAGCATCAGGATCGGCAGGCAGCCATAAAGCTGGGCCTGGGTCCACGCCCACACCCACGCCGATGGATCGAGGGGGTACATGCCAAACAACACGCACACAAAACCGAGCGCCAGCCCCAGCGCGCGGGATTTATACAAACGGGTAGCGAGCGGAACTCCGTTTCCTTCTGGGGCAGCCATGGTCGGGTGTGATCCTGGATGAATGACTGGAGTCTGTCAGGGCAACGGCCATTAGCCACTAATGCTTATTGGCCGGTCGCTGGCATGGGCACCGAAGGTCGAACTGGAGCCTCTGTGGCGAGCGGGCTTGCCCCGCGTTGGGGTGCGCAGCGCCCCCACTCCAGCAAAACGCGGTGTACCTGATACGGATCGGCGCCTGGTTTTGGGGCTGCTGCGCAGCCCAACGCAGGACAAGCCTGCTCGCCACAGGGAATCTGCACTTAACTGAACGGCATTAGGACAAGCCCGCTCGCCACAGGGGTAACTGGTCCATCCCCCCTGTCAGCAGCCACCCGCCAAACGCTCACGCAAAAACTCAACCAGCGCCTGCACCGGCCTGGAGCTTTGTCGATGCTGCGGGTACACCGCCGACAACGTCAGGGCCTCGGGAGCGAAATCGTCCAGCACCGTCACCAGACGGCCGTCCCGCAACGCTTCACCAACGATGAACGTCGGCAAATAGGTAACGCCCAAACCGGCGATGGCCGCGTCGCGCAGCAGGTCGCCGTTGTTCACGCGCATGCGTCCGCTGACATTCAACGCCTGCACTTTGCCTTTGAACCGCCATTGCACCTGGCGGCCATGACCATAAGGCAGGCAGTCGTGCTCGGCGAGGTCGTCGGGCTTTTGCGGCGTGCCGCGCAGGGCCAGATAGTCGGGGCTGGCGCAATACACACGGGGGATACTGGCGATGCGGCGGGCAATCAGGGTGGAGTCTTCCAGGGTGCCGATACGCAACACCAGGTCGTAGCCTTCGCCAATCAGGTCGACGGGCCGATCGCTCAAGTCGACCTCCACCGCAACGTGCGGGCAGCGCTGTAAAAACAACGGCAACAGGCAGCCCAGGTGCGCCATGGCAAACGACAATGGCGCACTCAGGCGCAGGGTGCCGCGCGGTTCGCTGTTCTGGCCGGCGATGCCCTGCTCCACTTGCTCGACATCGCTGAGCAGGCGCAGGGCCGATTCGTAGTAACTCTGGCCCAGTGGTGTGACATCCAGGCGGCGCGTGGAACGGTTGAGCAAGCGCACACCGAGGCGGTCTTCGAGCTGGATCAGGCGGCGGCTGACGAACTGCTTGGACAGGCCCAGTTGCTCGGCGGCGGCGGTGAAGCTGCCAGACTCCATCACCTGGCAGAACAGGCGCATGTCTTCAAACGGGTTCATTGTCGCTTCTCGGTAGACAGTTGGCAGGTTTATAGCGGTTAACCAGGCACACCACAAAACAAGTTGTGGGAGGGGGGCTTGTCCTCTCCCACAGGGAGCATCGGCGCGTCCAAAAACCGGTTACTTGGCAGTAAACGCCGAGTAGCTGTTCATCAGGTTGCGGTAGTTGGGGATGCGCGGCGACAGCAGGTTGGCCAGGCCTTCCATGTCGTTGCGCCAGTCAACCTGCAGCTCGCAGGCCACGCAGAACCAGTTCACCAGTTGTGCTCCGGCGGCGCTCATGCGTGCCCAGGCCGCTTGTTGCACGGTTTCGTTGAAGGTACCGGAAGCGTCAGTGACCACAAACACGTCGAAACCTTCAGCGAGAGCGCACAGCGTCGGGAACGCCACGCACACATCCGTGACCACGCCCGCGATGATGATCTGCTTGCGCCCGGTGGCCTTCACGGCGTTGACGAAATCCTCGTTGTTCCACGCGTTGATCTGGCCTGGACGCGCGATGTACGGCGCATCCGGGAACAGCGCCTTGAGCTCCGGCACCAGCGGGCCGTTGGGGCCGGCTTCGAAGCTGGTGGTGAGGATGGTCGGCAAGTTGAAGAATTTGGCGACGTCGGCCAGGGCCAGCACGTTGTTCTTGAACTCGTTGGGCGAAAAATCCTGCACCAGGGAGATCAAGCCCGTCTGGTGATCCACCAGCAGTACCACGGCATCGTCTTTGTTCAAGCGCTTGTAGGTCATGGGTTAGCTCCTTCAGGGGATTAAAAGGCAAAGCACGAGCAGCCGAACGCACCCCAGAAACCCTGGAAGTCGCTGACCGGTACGCTGGAAAGCCGCGCTGTTTCATGGCGGTGGGCATGCACGCCACAGGGGCCGCTGCACTGGTGAACCTGAGCCTGCATCGGCGCACCCGGGCGCCAATGGCCGGGCACCTTGACCACCGGCGACCAGTCCGGCAGCACCGGCACACGCGGCGGCGCGAAATCCTCGAAGTCGCCAGCGCCGTACACCACCTTGCCGCCGACCACGGTAAGCACCGACTCGATCCACTTGATGGCTTCTTCGTCGACACTGAAGAAGTCCGCCGACAAGGCGGCGACATCCGCCAACTGGCCAACCTTGATCTGGCCCTTCTTGCCCTGCTCCGACGAAAACCAGGCGCTGCCATGGGTGAACAGTTCCAGCGCAGTGAGGCGCGGCAGGCCTTCGGCGTGCAGCGCCAGGCCGCCCACGGTGCGGCCGCTGACCATCCAGTACAGCGAGGTCCATGGGTTGTAGCTCGATACGCGCGTGGCATCGGTGCCCGCCCCCACTGGCACGCCTTCGGCGAGCATGCGCTGGATCGGCGGCGTGGCTTCGGCAGCCTTGGCGCCGTAGCGCTCAACGAAGTACTCGCCCTGGAAGGCCATCCGGTCCTGGATCGCGATGCCACCGCCGAGGGCACGCACGCGCTCGATGTTTTGCGGGGTGATGGTTTCGGCGTGGTCGAAGAACCATGGCAAGCCGTTGAACGGGATGTCGCGGTTGACCTTCTCGAACACGTCGAGCATGCGCGAGATGGATTCGTCATAGGTAGCATGCAGGCGGAACGGCCAGCGCTGCTCGACCAGATGGCGCACCACTGGCTCCAGTTCCTGCTCCATGGTCAGCGGCAGGTCGGGGCGCGGTTCGAGGAAGTCTTCGAAGTCGGCCGCCGAGAACACCAGCATTTCGCCGGCGCCGTTATGGCGCAGGTAGTCATCGCCCTGGTGCAGCGTGACGCTGCCGGTCCAGTGTTTGAAGTCGCTGAGTTCTTCCTTGGGCTTCTGGGTGAACAGGTTGTAGGCGATGCGCACCGTCAGTTGCTCGTCCCTGGCCAATTGCTCGATCACCGCGTAGTCGTCGGGGTAGTTCTGGAAACCGCCGCCGGCGTCGATGGCGCTGGTGAGACCCAAGCGATTGAGTTCACGCATGAACTGGCGGGTGGAGTTGACCTGATACTCCAGGGGCAGCTTCGGGCCCTTGGCCAGGGTCGCGTACAAAATCATCGCATTGGGCCGCGCTACCAGCATGCCGGTGGGGTTGCCGTGGCTGTCGCGCACAATCTCGCCGCCCGGCGGGTTCGGCGTGTCTTTGGTGTAGCCGGCCACGCGCAGGGCCGCGCGGTTGAGCAAGGCGCGGTCGTACAGGTGCAGCACGAACACCGGCGTGTCCGGCGCGGCCTGGTTCAACTCGTCCAGGGTAGGCATGCGTTTTTCGGCGAACTGGAACTCGTTCCAGCCACCGACCACGCGCACCCACTGCGGGGTGGGCGTGCGATCGGCCTGGTCCTTGAGCATGCGCAAGGCATCGGCCAGGGACGGCACGCCTTCCCAGCGCAGTTCGAGGTTGTAGTTGAGCCCGCCGCGAATCAGGTGCAGGTGCGAGTCGTTGAGACCCGGGATCACTGTGCGACCCTTGAGGTCGATGACCTGGGTGCCGCTGCCGCGCAGGGCCATGGCCTCGCCGTCGGTGCCCACCGCGACAAAGCGGCCCTCGTGGATGGCGACGGCGGTGGCGCGTGGGTTTTCACGGTCGACGGTGTGGAACTGGCCATTGAACAGGATCAGATCAGCGTTCATAGGGTTTCCTTGACAGAGGCTTCAAGCCAGGGCGCGAACATGCGGGTGGCCGCCGGCATCAACAAGTACACCACCAGTAGCACAATGGTCAGGGTGACCAGAAAGGTGGAGACCACATAATTGGACAGGAACGGGTGCAGGCGCAGAATCGGCCCCCATATAAACGGCAGGATCAAGGTCTGCGGCAGGATCACGCACAGGCTCACCACTGCCTGCTTCCAGCGCGGCGGCTTGGCCGCGCTGTCGGCAAGGGGGGTGAACCAGAACTCGTTGGCGCCGCCGACTTCGGTGTTGTCGCCGTCGGCGAGCATCGGCGCGGCTTCGTCGATCAACAGCTTGCGCTGCGCGGAGTCGAGCCACACTTCAAGGTCGTGGGTGGAGCGGTAGCGCAATACGCAGGTGAACAACGCCTGGCCGTTCTGCGTGCCACGCACCACGTCGACGCCAAGGTGGCCGGGGCGCTCGCCGGCGATGCGCACGATGCGTCGCAGCCAGGCTTCGTAGTCGGCCTCGCGACCGCGCTTGATCAGATGTTTGACCACCAGGGTAACCACTTCGTCGGGGCCGGTGCCGGATGTTGCGTCCATGGTGTTGATTCCCCTGCAGCGTTGAGCGATGGGGGAATTCTGCCGGTATTGGCCGGGCGGGAATTGGATGTATGTGCTGTAACGAGCGCTCAGTTCATCCCGTCGTCTGCTGTCGACGTCATAAGCGAGTCGCGAGCAGCGTCCCTTCAATCAGCGTGAAAAATGACACCCAGTCATTGCTGATCAACAGGTCGACTAATTGCGCTTTTTTCCATGCCATTCAATCCATTGGGCAAAGTTGGTACGCGCCGTGCAAACGTTTGCGCTACGAACCTGCCAGGCAGGTTTACGTTTACCCGACCAATCGGGTCTCAACCGCGCAGGAATAGGGATTTTCAATGCACTTGAACACAAGGCCCCGGGCCTGCTTTGGCGTTTCCATGCTCCTGGCCGCCGTTACGGGAGTACTCAGTGCACCCAGTTTGGCGCAGGAAAAACCCACCGATGACTCAGCACAGGGCGAAACCCTGAGCCCTGAAGCCAGCCCTGCGACGAAAAAGGGCGTTTATCTGTCGCAATGGTTCAACCAGGACCTGACCCTGATCGGCAGCAAAGACATCAGCTTTGGCCCCCGGCCGCAGGATGATGTGTATCTGGAATACGAATACTTCGGCCGCAAGGGCCCGTTCGAGCTGTACGGCTATGTCGACGTGCCGAAAATTCTCACCATCGGCAACAGTAACGACAAGGGCGTGTGGGACCACGGGTCGCCGGTGTTCATGGAGCATGAACCGCGCATCTCCATTGACTACCTGGCCGGCCGTAGCCTGGCCGTCGGCCCGTTCAAGGAATGGTACGTGGCGTTCGACTGGATCTACGACCACGGCAGCAACAAGGAAAACCGTGCCAACACTCTCTACAGCGGCCTGGGCACCGATATCGACACGCACTCACGGGTCAACCTCTCGGCCAACTTCTATGGCCGTTACCAGTGGGAAAACTACGGCGCCAGCAATGAATACTCGTGGGACGGCTACCGTGCGCAGATGAAGTACATCGTGCCCATCGGAACATTCGACAACGGTGCCTCGCTGACCTACATCGGCTTTACCAATTACGACTTCGGCTCGGACCTGCACAAGGACAACCCGGCGCGAACCGCCAACTCACTGGTGGCGACCAACGTTCTGCTTTACTCGTTCACGCACCTGCGTTTCACCCTGGTCGGCCGTTACTTTCACAACGGCGGCAACTGGGAAGATGGCAGCGAGCTGAATTTCGGCGAAGGCAACTTTCGCGCACGCTCGGACGGCTGGGGTTACTACGCCGGCGTGGGCTATCAATTCTGATCAAGGAGTTTTGGATGAAAGCGTTTACCCGTGTGTCGATCGCCATGAGCCTCGCGCTGCTGCCATCTGTGGTGCTGGCACAGACCGCACCGATCAAACCCAAGGTGATGCTGATCACCATGTTCGCTCCAGAGGCGCAAACGTGGATCGATCGCCTGGCACTCAAGCAAGAAGTCCGGGTGCCCGGCCTGTCCGCCGAATACCCGGTGATTCGCTGCAACACCCAGGACGTGTGCCTGTTGGTGACCGGCATGGGCCAGACCAACGCGGCAGCGTCGACGCTGGCACTGGCGTTGTCGCCCAAGTTCGACCTGCGCCAGAGTTACTTCCTGATCGCCGGAATCGCCGGCATCAGCCCCAAACACGGCACCCTCGGCACGGCGGCCTGGGCCCATTATCTGGTGGAGTTCGGCACCCAGTGGGAGCTGGATTCGCGGGACGTGCCCAAGGACTGGCCCACCGGTTATATCGGCATTAACACCAAGGGGCCCAACGAAAAACCACCGTTGGACTACAAGACCGAAGTGTTCGAGCTGAACCCCAAGCTGCAGGCCAAGGCCTTTGCGCTGTCGCACAAGGTCACGCTTTCCGAAAGCAAGGAATCGGCGGCCTGGCGCCAGCACTACCCCGCCGCTCCCGCCAACCAGCCGCCGCAGGTGACCCGTTGCGACACCCTGGCGGGCAACACCTGGTTTTCCGGCACGCGCCTGAGCGAGCGCGCCGAGGTGTGGACCAAGCTGCTCACCGACAACAAAGGCGAGTACTGCACCACGCAACAGGAAGACAACTCCACTTACGAAGCCTTGCTGCGCGCCAGCCGTGAAGGCCTGGTAGACATCCAGCGCCTGGCCGTGGTGCGCGCGGGGTCGGACTTTGACCGCCCGTATCCGGGCTACAGCGAGGTGGACAACCTGCTCAAATACGCCGACCAGGGCGGCTTTGTGCCGGCGCTGGAAAACCTCTATCGCACCGGTAACCCGCTGGTGCAGGCGATCCTAAACAACTGGTCGGCGTGGGAAAAAGGCGTACCCGAGGCCGAGTAATCTACAACGCTTCCAGCCCCCCCGAATGCCCCTGTGGCGAGCGGGTTTACTGTGGTGAGTGGGCTTACTCTGGTGAGTGGGCTTACTGTGGCGAGCGGGCTTGCCCCGCGTTGGGGTGCGAAGCGCCCCCAATTAAGTCGCATGCGGTGTACCTGACACTGCTCAGCGCCTGGTTGTGGGGCTGCTGCGCAGCCCAACGCAGGACAAGCCTGATTGCCACAGGGAATCTGCGCTTAACTGAACGGCGTTAAGGCTAGCCCGCTCGCCACAAAATGCGCTGTCTATTGAGATTAGTGAATTTTTAACCTCCATGAAGATCACTTGCTTACATCACAAACCTGGCAATGGCGCCACTCGGATGCGCCCCCAGGCTTGATCAAGGAGAAAAATCATGGACTTATCAGCACAGGTCAACGGCAAGGCGCAGATTGACTACACCCAGGACACGTTGTTCGGGCCGCTGGCCAAACATGCGGAATGCCAGGTCAGCGTGCAGCAAGAATCCGACTGCCTGATACTCAAGGTGCTCCAACCCCTGCCCGACGACCTGCATCACGCGCAGACGGTGGTGTTCGCACTGGAGGGCAAGCGCACCAGCGCCGTGGTCAAGCACCGCAAGCGCCTGTCCGATCACAGCTTGCGTCTGGAGCTGGAAACCCAGTAGCCAAGCTGAATGCAATCGCAATTGTGGGAGGGGCCAAGCCCCTCCCACATTTTGAATAGAGCCAGCCAGGAAAACGTCGGTCGATTCAAGACCGACGCGCTCCGAAGCTGGCGAGCATTCAGCCATGGGCCGACTTGGCACACTCACAATTAGCCGACGCAGCACACGGCTCACCATGGGCGTGATGCTGGGCACAGCCCTCACAGCAGTAGCCCTTACCGTCTTTCATTACCGCATCGACACCCAACACGCACTTGCAGTGTGGGCAGGCACAGGTTTGATCTGGCATGGTCAGACTCCTTCTTCATGGTCGTCATGGCGCGGCGAACGCCGCCACCTTAAGCAGTGACTGTGGCCCGCCGCGGATGGTTCAAACCATCACTCGCTGCGCGCATTGCTGCGATACATGAACACCAGCGCCAGCGCCAGGCAGACCATCGCCACGATGCGGCTGCCCGACAATTCAATGGCCGGATTCCCCAGCCAGCCGAAGTTGTCGATCAGCATGCCCATCGCCAATTGCCCGGTGATCACCGCCACTGTGGCGACGGCCGTGCCGACCACCGGCACCGCGCCCACCATCACAATCATATAAACCACGCCGAACAGCGCGCCGGTGAGTTGCCATTTCGGAACGTCCAACAGGCTCACGGCGTGCGCCGGTTCGAAGAAGAAAATCAGCAACGCCGTTACCAGTGCGCCGATGCCAAAGGTCACCAGACTGCTGCGCAGCACGCCGACCGTCTGTCCCAGGCGTCCGTTGATCGCCGCCTGCACGCTCAAAACCGCGCCTGCGGCAACCACGACCACCAGTAATAAAATCAGATTCATCGCCTCAACCCCGCGCAATCAAAACAAGTGCCACCACAATCAACGCCAGGGCAATCCAGCGTTCACCATTGACCCGCTTGCGGGCCGTGCCGAACCAGCCAAAGTGGTCGATCAACACGCTCTTGCCCACCTGACCCGAGAGAATCGCGATCATGGTCATGGCAATCCCGATGTGCGGCGTGGCCAGGGTCAGCACCACCACGTAGATCGGCCCCAAAAAACCACCGATCAACTGCCAGCGCGGCAGCTCGCTCAACGCCGGGCCCTTGCGCGCGCCGCTGAAAAACAGCAGCAGAAAAAGCAGCGCCGAACCCACCCCGAAAATGCTCAAGGTCGCCCACAGATGCCCCACCTGCTCACCCAGCGGGCCGAGCAAACCCGCCTCCATCGACAGCCCCATGCCCGCCAGAATCACCAGCGGCAACAGCAGCAGCTTCAAAATGTTTCGTTTTGGCTTGACCTGCGCCACGCCCTCGACAGAACTTGCCTGCATACATCACCTGCGCTTCAACAAAAAGTGGATGGCGCGCATTATCCAGTGGCCGCCCTGTGCGATAAATGGGAGCATGCGGACAACACCTTTGCGCAATACGCACAACCAGGAGACCGGATGCAGGGTTTGAATGAGCTGAGCTTCAAGGCGCTGCGCCTGTTCGTCGCCGTGCTGGACCATGGCAGTTTTTCTGAAGTGGCCCGCCGCGAAGGCCTTGCGCCCTCCTCCATTTCCCGACAGGTCCAGTTGATGGAGCAGGCCCTCGGCCAGCAATTGCTCTACCGGCACACCCGCGCGGTGAGCCCCACCGAGGCCGGGCGCCTGCTCGGGCGGCATGCACGCTTGATGCTGGAACAACTGGAAGCCGCCGGCCAGGCCCTGCAGGAACAGGAAAGCGAACCCAGCGGCCTGGTGCGCATCAATGCCCCGATGGTGTTCGGCCAGCGTCACCTGTCGCCCTGGCTGGGCGAGCTGTGCCGG
>Ga0256410_1002294_pt1 | contig 12931 bp, 9 predicted proteins | sample PhyWR1_FD_185983 | JGI IMG/M metagenome (GOLD analysis project Ga0256410, IMG submission 185983) | Leaf surface microbial communities from wheat plants in UC Gill Tract Community Farm, Albany, California, United States - DLSL W.R1 | ecosystem: Host-associated > Plants > Phyllosphere >... | reverse complement strand
GTCCCCGGTGGATGTAAACGGAGAGAGCGCCTCAATGCTGATCACCGTTGCCGTTGCGGACGACCGCCCGCTGACCGTGCTGAACTACTTAAGTGACCTGCTGATTGCGCAGAAAGCTGACCGCCTGCTGAAGGCCGATGCCGCCGGGATCCTGGCGCTGCTGACCAGCGACGTGTCCGAACAGGCCGACGTGCTGACCGAAGAGTTTACTATCCGAAATGAACACGGCCTGCACGCCCGTCCGGGCACCGCGCTGGTTAGCGTGATCAAGCAGTTTAACAGCGATGTTACCGTCACCAACCTTGACGGCAGCGGTAAACCGGCCAACGGACGCAGCCTGATGAAGGTGGTGGCGCTGGGTGTGAAAAAAGGCCATCGCCTGCGCTTTACCGCCAGCGGTGAAGATGCCCGTGCCGTACTGGATGCTGTAGGCGAAGCGATTGCCTCGGGTCTGGGCGAGGGGGCAGCATGAGCAGACGCGTTGCCACTATTACCCTGAATCCGGCCTACGATCTGGTTGGCTACACGCCGGAAATCGAACGCGGCGAAGTGAACCTGGTGAGAACCACCGGACTGCACGCGGCCGGTAAAGGCATTAACGTTGCCAAAGTATTGAAAGACCTGGGTATTGACGTGACGGTTGGCGGCTTCCTTGGTAAAGAGAACCAGGACGGCTTCCAGCATCTGTTCAGCGACCTTGGCATTGCGAACCGTTTCCAGGTCGTTGAAGGGCGCACCCGCATCAACGTTAAGCTGACTGAAAAAGGCGGCGACGTAACCGACCTGAATTTCTCCGGCTTTGAGGTGACCGCGCAGGACTGGGAACGTTTTACCACCGACTCGCTCACCTGGCTGGGCCAGTTTGACATGGTTTGTGTCAGCGGCAGCCTGCCCGCAGGCGTCGATCCCGATGCGTTCACCGAGTGGATGACCGCGCTGCGTACCCACTGCCCGTGCATCATTTTTGACAGCAGCCGCGAGGCGCTGGTCGCCGGTCTTAAAGCCGCGCCGTGGCTGGTTAAGCCTAACCGCCGCGAGCTGGAAATCTGGGCCGGACGTAAGCTACCGACATTACAAGATGTGATTGAAGCAGCACATTCGCTGCGTGAGCAGGGCATTGCTCACGTGGTGATCTCACTGGGTGCTGAGGGTGCGCTGTGGGTGAATGCTTCAGGCGAATGGATTGCAAAACCCCCTGCCTGTGAAGTAGTGAGCACCGTGGGTGCCGGTGATTCGATGGTTGGCGGACTGATTTATGGTCTGCTGATGCGTGAATCCAGCGAGCACACGCTGCGTCTTGCAACCGCAGTAGCGGCGATGGCGGTAAGCCAGAGCAACGTGGGCGTAACCGATCGTACGCAGTTGGCCGCGATGATGGCGCGTGTCGATTTGCAACCTTTCCATATTTAACAGCAGGAGACGCATAATGAAAACGCTGCTGATCATAGATTCTTCGCTGGGGCTGGCAACGGGCTATCTGGCAAAAAATATCACCACCGCTGCGGCGGCGAGCGCCGGGCTGACGCTGACCGATAATCCGGCAGAAGCAGACCAGGTCATTGTCGCCGGGAAAAACATTCCCGCTGACAGTACGCTGAACGGGAAAGCGATCTACCTGGCCGACATTGAGCAGCTGCTGCGCCAGCCTGCGGAAGTGTTGGCGAAGGCACAGACCGAGGCGCAGCCTTACCAGGCCCCGGTTTCAGTCGCCAAAACCGCTGATGCGGCTCCGGTGGCAGGGAACGGGCCGAAGCGTATCGTGGCCATAACCGCCTGTCCGACCGGCGTGGCGCACACCTTTATGGCGGCGGAAGCCATCGACACCGAGGCGAAAAAGCGCGGCTGGTGGGTGAAGGTAGAAACCCGTGGCTCCGTGGGTGCCGGTAATGCGATTACCCCGGAAGAAGTCGCGGCGGCCGATCTGGTCATTGTGGCGGCGGATATCGAAGTGGATCTGGCGAAGTTCGCCGGTAAGCCGATGTACCGTACCTCTACCGGCCTGGCATTGAAGAAAACCGCCCAGGAGCTGGATAAAGCGGTAGCGGAAGCCCGGCCATATCAGCCGCAGGGCGGTTCGGCATCCTCACAAACCGAAGAGAAAAAAGAGAAGGCCGGTGCGTATCGTCACCTGCTGACCGGTGTTTCTTATATGCTGCCGATGGTAGTCGCGGGCGGGTTAAGCATCGCGCTGTCGTTCGCCTTCGGTATCAACGCCTTTAAAGAGCAGGGCACGCTGGCGGCGGCGCTGATGCAGATCGGTGGCAGCAGCGCCTTTGCGCTGATGGTGCCGGTACTGGCCGGTTTCATCGCCTTCTCGATTGCCGACCGTCCGGGTCTGACCCCGGGGCTGATTGGCGGGATGCTGGCCACCAGCATTAATGCCGGGTTCCTTGGCGGGATTATTGCCGGTTTCATCGCCGGTTATGCGGCGAAGTTCCTCAGTCAGAAGGTGAAGCTGCCGTCCAGTATGGAAGCGCTGAAGCCGATTCTGATTATTCCGCTAGTCGCCAGCCTGATCACCGGCCTGCTGATGATCTACGTGGTGGGCAAGCCGGTAGCGGATATCATGTCCGGTCTGACCTCCTGGCTGGCTAACATGGGTACGGCTAACGCGGTTGTGCTGGGTGCGATACTCGGTGGCATGATGTGTACCGATATGGGCGGCCCGGTGAACAAAGTGGCCTATGCGTTTGGCGTGGGGCTGCTCAGCTCCGCCACCTACGCGCCGATGGCGGCAATCATGGCGGCCGGTATGGTGCCACCGCTGGCGATGGGTCTGGCGACGCTGGTTGCCCGTCGCAAGTTCAATAAAGGACAGCAGGAAGGCGGTAAAGCGGCGCTGGTACTGGGTCTGTGCTTTATCTCTGAAGGGGCGATACCGTTTGCTGCCCGTGACCCGATGCGCGTTCTGCCGTGCTGCATCGTCGGCGGCGCGCTGACCGGTGCCATCTCCATGGCGATTGGTGCCAAGCTGATGGCGCCGCACGGCGGTCTGTTCGTGCTGCTGATCCCGGGTGCCATTACGCCGGTCCTGGGTTACCTTATGGCGATTATTGCCGGTACGCTGGTAGCAGGGCTGTCCTACGCCATGCTGAAACGCCCGGAAGTCGAGCAGGTTAAAGCGTAATTCTCAGGCGGTATATCCGCAGGCGCACCCGAAATGGGCCATGAAAAAAGCGGACCTGGGTTATCAGGTCCGCTTTTTTATTTCTGCTCTGACTTCAGCCAGGCAATTTCATCTTTCCAGATATCCGGATTGATGGTTTCCAGGATCATTGGAATACCGTCAAAACGCGGATCTTTCATTAGCCAGCTGAACACTGTCCTGCCGATATTGCCTTCGCCCAGGCTGTGATGGCGGTCAACGCGGCTGTTGAACGCGCTTTTGGCGTCATTCAGGTGCATACCGCGCAGGTAGCGGAAGCCGACAATACGCTCAAACTCGGCGAACGTTTTTACGCACTCCTCTTCCGTGCGCAGATCGTAGCCGCCGGCAAAGGCGTGGCAGGTATCGATACAGACGCCGACGCGGGATTTATCTTCCACGCCGTCGATAATGGCGGCAAGGTGCTCGAAGCGGAATCCCAAATTGCTGCCCTGACCGGCGGTATTTTCAATCACCGCAGTCACGCCTTCCGTCTGATCCAGTACAATATTAAGGGATTCTGCGATGCGCTTCAGGCACACCTCTTCCTCTATCTGGTGCAGGTGGCTGCCCGGATGAAAATTCAGCAGCGTAAGCCCAAGCTGCTGGCAGCGGGTCATTTCGTCCAGGAAGGCCTCGCGGGATTTATCCAGCGCCTCCTGAACCGGATGACCCAGGTTAATCAGATAGCTGTCGTGGGGCAGGATCTGTTCAGGGCCGTAGTTGTACTGTTCACAGGCACGGCGAAAAGCGGAAATTGTTTCGTCTGTCAGCGGCGCGGCGCGCCACTGGCGCTGGTTTTTGGTAAACAGCGCAAAGGCGGTTGCTTCCAGTTCATAGGCGCGTTTAACCGCCATATCCACGCCGCCCGCAGCGCTGACGTGGGCACCGATAAATTTCATGCCGTTCTCCTGTTAATGGCCGGTGTTATCAGCGGCTATGATAACCGGAAACGGCCACAGTTACTGCATGGCGAAGGTGATTGCGTCATCACGCCGCCGTCAACGACAGTCTGGGTAAAAACTGTCCGCCTGGCGCAGAGTGCTTATTTAAAGCAATATCCCCAATCGCTATTTCATCTATAAATGACGGCGAAACAATCGATGAAGTGCGTCTAAAAGTGAGATTGCTTATCCATTTATAATAAACCACCATAGATGATAACTGTTGCCGGTAGAGAGCTGAGCCGTCTCATCCGGGTGTAATGTCTTGGTAAGGAATAACAATGCATATTACGTTGCGCCAGCTGGAAGTGTTTACCGAAGTCTTAAAGAGCGGATCAACGACTCAGGCTTCTCTGGTGCTGGCTCTTTCTCAGTCGGCGGTCAGCGCGGCGCTGGCTGATTTGGAAGGGCAGCTTAGCGTTAAGCTTTTTGACCGGGTCGGTAAACGGCTGGTGGTGAATGAGCACGGTCGTCTGCTTTATCCGCGTGCTGTCGGGCTGCTGGAGCAGGCTCTGGAAATTGAACAGCTGTTCCGTGAGGATAACGGCTCGCTGCGTATTGCCGCCAGCAGCACCATCGGCAACTATTTGTTGCCGGGAATGATTGCCCGCTATCGACGCGATTATCCCACGCTGCCGCTTGAGCTGAGCGTAGGCAACAGCCAGGACGTGATTAACGCCGTAGCGGACTTTCGCGTGGACGTCGGGCTGATCGAGGGACCCTGCCATATGCCCGACATAATTACCGAGCCCTGGCTGGAAGATGAGCTGGTGGTGTTCGCCGCGCCGGGCGCGGAGATCCTCAACCAGCCGGTTTCTCTGCAAAGCCTGGCGGCCGCGCCGTGGATCCTGCGTGAGCAGGGTTCGGGAACGCGGGAAATCGTCGATTATCTGCTGCTTTCCCATCTGCCGAAGTTTGAACTGGCGCTGGAGCTGGGAAATTCGGAGGCGATTAAGAACGCGGTGCGCCACGGAATGGGGATCAGCTGCCTGTCGCGGCGCGCCATTGCGGAACAGCTACAGCTGGGCACGCTGGTGGAGTTTCCACTGCCTCTGCCGAGGCTGAAGCGAACGCTGTACCGCATCTGTCACCGGCAGAAACACGTATCAAAAGCCCTCAGCCGTTTTCTGAGCTACTGCACGGAATAATTGCATCATCTAATGATTTGCTGTGGATTATGAAGCTAACTTATAACGTGGCGTTATCGCTATGCGCCCACCGGTAGTTTGTTACAATCGCGCCTCATTTTAGTAAAGCACAGCGATTTAACATGGATCATGACACAAAAACAACACAACAGCCTGGCTTAAGGCGCGAACTGAAAGCACGTCACTTAACGATGATCGCCATTGGCGGATCGATTGGTACGGGGCTCTTTGTCGCCTCCGGCGCGACAATTTCTCAGGCCGGGCCGGGTGGAGCGTTGCTCTCCTATGCGCTGATTGGCCTGATGGTTTATTTTCTGATGACCAGCCTCGGTGAGCTGGCCGCCTTTATGCCGGTATCCGGCTCGTTCTCGACCTACGGTGCGAAGTACGTTGAAGAAGGCTTCGGCTTCGCGCTGGGCTGGAACTACTGGTACAACTGGGCGGTTACCATCGCCGTTGACCTGGTGGCCGCACAGCTGGTGATGAACTGGTGGTTCCCGGATACGCCGGGCTGGATCTGGAGCGCGCTGTTCCTCTGCCTGATCTTCCTGCTGAACTATATTTCGGTGAAGGGCTTCGGTGAGGCGGAATACTGGTTCTCGCTGATTAAGGTCGTCACCGTCATTATCTTTATCGTGGTGGGCATCGCGATGATCCTCGGTATTTTCCGCGGCGGCGAAAGCGCGGGCTGGCACAACTGGGAAATTGGCGATGCGCCGTTCGCCGGGGGCTTTGCCGCGATGATCGGCGTGGCGATGATTGTCGGCTTCTCTTTCCAGGGCACCGAGCTGATTGGTATTGCCGCCGGAGAATCAAAAGATCCGGGCAAAAACATTCCTCGCGCGGTTCGCCAGGTCTTCTGGCGTATTCTGCTGTTCTATATTTTCGCCATCCTGGTTATCAGCCTGATCATTCCGTACACCGACCCCAGCCTGCTGCGCAATGATGTCAAAGATATCAGCGTCAGTCCGTTTACCCTGGTCTTCCAGCACGCGGGCCTGCTGTCCGCGGCGGCGGTGATGAATGCGGTCATTCTGACGGCGGTACTGTCGGCGGGTAACTCCGGCATGTATGCCTCTACCCGTATGCTGTACACGCTGGCCTGCGAAGGTAAGGCGCCGCGCATTTTCAGCAAACTGTCGAAGGGCGGGGTGCCGCGCAATGCGCTGTACGCCACCACCGTGATTGCGGCACTCTGTTTCCTCAGCTCTATGTTCGGTAACCAGACGGTTTATCTGTGGCTGCTGAACACCTCGGGTATGACCGGCTTTATTGCCTGGCTGGGGATCGCCATCAGCCACTACCGTTTCCGCAAGGGCTATATGGCGCAGGGGCTGGATTTAAACGAGCTGCCTTACCGCTCCGGTTTCTTCCCGATAGGGCCGATCTTTGCCTTCGTGCTGTGCCTGACGATTACCCTGGGGCAAAACTACCAGGCGTTCCTGTCAGACACCATTGACTGGTACGGCGTAGCGGCAACCTATATCGGTATTCCGCTGTTCCTGCTGATTTGGTTCGGATTTAAGCTGACGCGCAAAACCCGTTTTGTGAAGTACAGCGAAATGGAATTCCCTAAGTTCGAAAAGTAATTCAGAAGAGTTATCAGTAAGGCGCGGATCTCCGCGCCTTTTTTGTATTTGCAAATAGAATTACAAATATCATTGATACGTATTATCATTTGCTTTATTTTGTGCGCCATGGTTTTTACAATCGGGTCTACCCCATGCCAGAGAGTCAGCATGGCGCCCCGAACAGGTATTGAAAATGAGTGTGACCGACAGCCCCGCAACGTTATCCGACGATCGCCCCGCGCATCACGCCATGGGACGCTATCACCGGGTGTTACGCCATCGCTTTTTGCTGATGGGCGTGCTGTCGCTGGCGATAATCGCTTCGCTGATCCTGGACTTTACGCTTGGCCCGTCGGGGCTGACGCTGCACACCCTCTGGCAGACGCTGCTGTCGCCTGAAACCGTTGATGCCGGTACGCGGGTGATTGTCTGGGATATCCGACTGCCGTATGCGCTGATGGCCGTTGTCGTCGGGCTGGCGCTGGGGCTGGCCGGCGCTGAGATGCAAACCATTCTGAACAACCCTCTTGCCAGCCCGTTTACCCTCGGGGTGTCTTCCGCCGCCGCCTTTGGCGCAGCGCTGGCGATTATTCTCGGTATCGGCATCCCCGGTATTCCCGACCAGTGGTTTATTTCGGCAAACGCCTTTGTCTTTGCCCTGTTTGCCGCGCTGATGCTGGATGCGGTCACCCGCTGGACGAAGGTCGCCACCTCCGGAGTGGTCCTGTTCGGTATCGCGCTGGTGTTTACCTTTAATGCCCTGGTATCGATGATGCAGTTTATTGCCAGCGAAGATACGTTGCAGGGGCTGGTCTTCTGGACGATGGGCAGCCTGGCCCGCGCTTCGTGGGACAAACTGGGCGTGCTGTGCCTGGCGCTGCTGATTCTGGTGCCGTTTTCCCTGCTCAGCGCGTGGAAGCTGACGGCGCTGCGTCTGGGCGAAGATCGGGCGGTGAGTTTTGGAATCGACGTGCGCCGCCTGCGCCTGGCCACGCTGCTGCGCATCAGCATTCTTTCCGCGCTGGCGGTCGCCTTCGTGGGCCCTATCGGTTTTATTGGCCTGGTCGCGCCGCATATCGCCCGCATGATTTTCGGTGAAGATCACCGCTTCTATCTGCCCGCCAGCGCCCTGACCGGCGCACTGGTGCTGTCGCTGGCCTCCGTAGTCTCGAAGAATATTATTCCCGGGGTCATTATTCCGGTGGGCATCGTCACCTCGCTGGTCGGCGTGCCGTTCTTCCTGAGCATTATTCTGCGCCACCGGGGGACAATCTGATGCAGGGACTGAAAATTAGCGGTTTTAACGCCGGCTATCCCAAAAAACAGATCGTAACCAATCTGAACGTCCCCCTGCTACCGCGCGGAAAAATAACCGTACTGCTGGGACCGAACGGCTGTGGAAAATCCACGCTGCTGCGTTCGATGGCGGGCCTGAATCGTGCGAAAGGGGAGATGTGGCTCAACGGCGAAGAGCTGATGGCGCAGCCTTTTTCCCGCCGCGCGGCGCGGGTGGTCTATCTGCCGCAGTCGCTGCCTGCCGGGGTGCATCTGCACGTGCTGGAGTCGATTATTGTGGCGCAGCGCGCTTCCGGTGGGCGCAGCAGCGCGGGCAGCGAGGCGGAGGTGATGGCGCTGCTGGAGCAGCTGGGTATCGCACATCTGGCGCTCAGCTACCTCGACCAGCTGTCGGGCGGACAAAAGCAGCTGGTGGGCCTGGCGCAGTCTTTAATTCGCCGTCCTGAACTGCTGTTGCTGGATGAGCCGTTAAGCGCGCTGGATTTAAATTATCAGTTTCACGTTATGGAATTGGTTCGCCGCGAAACGCACCGCCGGAATATCGTCACGATAGTGGTGGTACACGATATTAATATCGCGCTGCGCCACGGCGAACATATTCTTATGTTGCAGAACGGAGAGCTGATTGCCGATGGTTTACCGGAAGAGGTGATTACGCCGGAAAGTCTGGCGCGCGTGTACGGGGTTCGCGGTCGTATCGAACGCTGCACGCAGGGAACGCCGCAGGTATTAATTGATGGATTAGTAGAGGAACCTACTTTTTAGTTGGCGAGAGCGTGTCGGAGCCTGTCCGGCGACGGCAAATTAATACGCAGGACAAACAGATATTAACCGGAATAAAACCGGGCACAACGAGCGGAGTCACTCCGCCAGTGATATATCAGCGGTAATAACCGCGCACATTTTAAGTTTATTGCTTTGCATTCATGGAGAAATATATGTTCAAGTTAAACCCCGTTATGCGTGGGGGCCTCTGCGCGTCGGCACTTATTCTGTCTTTCCCTCTGCTGGCTGACGATCGCGACGATCGTGAACAGCAAATGGTGGTGACCGCCTCGGCCACCGAAGTTAATCTTAAAGATGCGCCGGCCAGTATTAGCGTAATCACCGCCGAAGATCTTCAGCGCCGTCCGGTGCAGAACCTGCGCGATGTACTGCGTGACGTACCCGGCGTGCAGATCACCAATGAAGGCGATAACCGTAAGGGCGTCAGTCTGCGCGGTCTTAACAGCAGCTACACGCTGATCCTGATCGACGGCAAGCGCGTGAATTCACGTAACGCCGCCTTCCGCCACAACGACTTCGACCTCAACTGGGTGCCGGCCGATGCCATCGAGCGTATCGAAGTGGTGCGCGGTCCGATGTCCTCGCTTTACGGCTCCGATGCACTGGGCGGCGTGGTTAACATCATCACCCGCAAGGTGGGGAAAGCGTGGCACGGTACGCTTAGCGCCGACACCACCATAGAGGAACACCGCGACCGCGGCGACAGCTACAACGGTAACTTCTTTACCAGCGGTCCGTTGATTGACGACCTGCTGGGCGTGAAGGTTTACGGTGCGCTGGGCAAGCGTGAAAAAGATAAGCAGCAGCACTCAGACACCACGGCAAACGGACTGACGCCGGGTATCGAAGGCTACACCAACCGCAATACCAACGTCGAATTCGCGCTGACCCCGACTGAAAACCAGGATATGGACTTCGGCTACGGCTTCGATCGCCAGGATCGTGACTCTGACTCGCTGGATAAAAACCGCATGGAGCGGCAGAACTACTCTCTCGGCCATAACGGACGCTGGGGCTGGGGCAACACCGAGCTGCGTTTCTACGGCGATCGGGTAGAGAACTACAACGAAGGCAGCAGCAACGCGGTGGCGAGGAACAACTCGCTGGACGGCAAACTGGTGCTGCCGCTGGGCGATTATAATCAGCTGCTGACCTTCGGCGGTGAAGTGCGTCACGATAAACTTCAGGATAGCGGCACCCTGAAGGGCAGCGGGAAAACCTCGGCCAGCCAGTATGCGCTGTTCCTGGAAGACGAGTGGCGGATCTTTGACGCCCTGGCGCTGACCACCGGCGTGCGTATGGACGATCACCAGGACTTCGGCGATCACTGGAGCCCGCGTGCTTACCTGGTTTATAACGCCACCGACACCGTTACCGTGAAGGGCGGCTGGGCCAATGCCTTTAAAGCGCCTTCGCTGCTGGAGCTTAGCCCGGACTGGCAGACTGGCTCTTGCCGCGGCAGCTGTACTATCGTCGGGAGTAAGGATCTGAAGCCGGAGACCAGCGAGAGCTTCGAGCTGGGGCTGTACTATGCCGGTGAAGAGGGGCTGCTGGAAGGGGTGAGCGGAAGCGTGACCGCATTCCAGAATAACATTGACGATATGATCAATATCGCCCGTACTCCTAACGCCGCGCTGGCGCCGAGCTATCCGAACTATATCGGTATCATTGATGGCCTGCCGGCGTTCCGCTACTACAACGTTAATAAGGCGCGTATTACCGGGCTGGAAACCGAGGTGGCGGTGCCGTTTAACGACAGCTGGAAGATGACGCTGAACTACACCTACTCTGACGGACGCGATCTGAGCGGCGGCGGCAATAAACCGTTGCAGGTTCTGCCGCTGCATACCGCCAACAGCACGCTGGACTGGAAGCCGCTGGAAGACTGGTCGTTCTATTTACAGGCTAACTACTCCGGCAAACGCCGTTCAATCACCGCCGATGGCCCGACGCCGGGTGGCTACGTGATGTGGAATACCGGGGCAACCTGGAAAGTGACCAAAGCCGTTAAGCTGCGCGCCGGGGTACTGAACCTGGGCGATAAAGAGCTGAACCGCGATGATTACTCCTTTAGCGAAGACGGCCGTCGTTACTTTGCTGCGGTAGATTACACCTTCTAATCCCTGCCGGGGCTAACCCTTAGCGGGTTAGCCCTGCCGCGCCGTCTGACTGGGGTGTCTATACCAGCAAATGTCTGGCGTGGAAATGCAGATGATCTTCCACAAAGCTACTGATAAAGAAGTAGCTGTGATCGTATCCCGGCTGTACGCGCACGACCAGCGGGAAATCCACCTCTTTAGCAATCTCTTCCAGACGTTCCGGCCTGAGCTGATCGGCAAGAAACTGATCGCTGTCGCCCTGATCGATAAGCACCGGCAGCTGGTTAGCGCTGTTACGCATCAGCCAGCAGCTGTCATACTCTTTCCAGCTGTCGATATCCTCGCCCAGATAGGCGCGGAAGGCTTTTTGTCCCCACGGCACCTCCAGCGGATTGACGATTGGTGCAAAGGCGGAGGCGGAGCTGAACCTGCCCGGATTACGCAGTGCAATGGTCAACGCACCGTGGCCCCCCATTGAGTGACCCATAATCGCCTGACGATCGCTGACGCTGAAGTTGCTGGCGATCAGCGCCGGCAGCTCGCTGCTGATGTAGTCATACATATGGAAATGTGCGGACCACGGTGCCTGGGTTGCGTTCAGATAGAAACCGGCGCCCTGGCCCAGATCGTAACCGTCGTCGTTTGCCACGCCTTCACCGCGCGGGCTGGTATCCGGCATCACCAGTACCAGCCCCAGCTCGGCGGCAACCCGCTGCGCGCCGGACTTCACGCTGAAGTTTTCATCGGTGCAGGTTAATCCGGCAAGGCACCAGACGACCGGCGGAGGCGTGTTGTCTTTTGGCCCGGGTAAAAAGATGCTGAACGTCATCGGACAGTTCAGGCTGGTGGACGTGTGGCGATAACGCTGCTGCCAGCCGCCAAACAAGCGGTGTTCTTCAAGTAGCTCCAGAGAGGAAGGCATTGATTCTCCTGATGAATTCTGTCTGTAATCAGGTACAGACGCAGCTGAGTGCGCCTGTACCCTGAAGAATAAGCGTAGCCGATGGCGGGCGGTTAGCGGTTGAAATGCACCACGGAGCGAATCGATTTACCGGAATGCATCAGCTCAAAGGCTTCGTTGATCTCTTCCAGTGACAGGTTGTGGGTAATAAAGTCGTCAAGCTTGAACTCACCGTTCATATAGCGATCGACGATACCCGGCAGCTCTGAACGGCCCTTCACGCCGCCGAAGGCAGATCCGCGCCACACGCGGCCGGTGACCAGCTGGAACGGACGGGTAGCGATCTCTTCGCCTGCACCGGCCACGCCGATAATAATCGACTCACCCCAACCCTTGTGGCAGCACTCCAGCGCTGAACGCATTACGTTCACGTTACCGATACATTCAAAGGAGAAATCCACGCCGCCGTCGGTCATCTCAACAATGACCTCCTGAATCGGCTTATCGAAGTCTTTCGGATTAATCAGGTCGGTCGCGCCCAGCTTGGTTGCCAGGTCGAACTTGCTGGTGTTGATATCAATAGCAATGATGCGCCCGGCTTTGGCCATTTTCGCACCAATAATTGCCGACAGACCAATACCGCCGAGGCCGAAGATGGCCACGGTGTCGCCTTCCTTCACTTTGGCGGTGTTCAGTACGGCACCCATACCGGTGGTTACGCCGCAGCCGAGCAGGCAGACTTCCTCCAGCGGCGCCTCTTTACTGATTTTCGCCAGTGAAATCTCCGGCACCACGGTGTACTCGGAGAAAGTGGAGGTACCCATATAGTGGAAGATCGGCTGGCCGTCTTTAAAGAAGCGGGTGGTGCCGTCCGGCATCAGCCCTTTACCCTGGGTGGCGCGAATGGCCTGACAGAGGTTGGTTTTACCGGAAAGACAGAATTTACACTTGCCGCACTCCGGCGTGTAAAGCGGGATCACGTGGTCGCCTACCGCGACGCTGGTGACGCCTTCACCGACGGCTTCCACCACGCCGCCGCCT
>Ga0256410_1002293_pt1 | contig 12939 bp, 11 predicted proteins | sample PhyWR1_FD_185983 | JGI IMG/M metagenome (GOLD analysis project Ga0256410, IMG submission 185983) | Leaf surface microbial communities from wheat plants in UC Gill Tract Community Farm, Albany, California, United States - DLSL W.R1 | ecosystem: Host-associated > Plants > Phyllosphere >... | reverse complement strand
CATGAAACGGCCCCGTAACCGGGGGCCTTAGCCAGCAAATCCATCTGCAGTCCCTCGCACTGTGTGATCAGGCGAAGGACTTTGCAGAGGTTGGGAGATAAAAGAAGTCGGCGTTATTCGTGGGGATAGCTAGGAAATTTCGCCAAAGCTTCAAGGTAACTGAGGCCCGGTTGTAGGAACCGGATTACGGGTTGAATAGCCTTACAGCTTCAATTGCCCAATCGCCTTGCTCAGCTCACCTGCCAGCGTCGCCAGCTCACTGCTGGTCGTGGCCGAACCCACCGTCTGCCGCACGGTGTTTTCGGTCACATCGCGAATGCTCACCACCGCGCGGTTCATTTCTTCGGCGACGTGGCTTTGCTGCTCGGCGGCGACGGCGATCTGCGTGTTGCTCTCGCGCATCTGCGCCACGGCGCGGGTGATGTCGGCCAGTGCGGCGCCCGCTTCCTGTGCTTGCTGTACGCAGTCGTCGGCCTTGAACGAGCTTTCCTGCATGAAGTCCACCGCGTCACGGGTGCCGGCTTGCAGGGCTGACACCATGCCGGTGATTTCGTCGGTGGAGCTTTGCACGCGTTTGGCCAAGTTGCGTACTTCGTCGGCGACCACGGCAAAGCCACGGCCCATTTCTCCGGCGCGGGCGGCTTCGATGGCCGCATTCAGCGCCAGCAGGTTGGTTTGTTCGGCGATGCTGTGAATGACCCCGACCACGCTGTTGATCTTGTGACTGTCTTCGGCAAGTTTCTGGATCATTTCGGCGGTTTGCTGCACGCCGGTGGACAGCCCGGCAATCGAATGCTGCACACGGGTGACCACGGCCTGGCCGCTGCCGGCGAGGGTGTCGGCGGCCTGCGACAGGTCGCGTGTGGCGCCGGCGTGCTGGGCGATATGGTGAACGGTGGCCGTCATTTCATTGATCGCGGTGGCGGCCTGGTCGGTTTCGCTCTGCTGACCGAGCATGCCGTGCTGCACTTCATTCATGCTGCTGGCCAGTCGTGCGGCGCCTTCGTCCAGTTGCCGGGCGGTGTTCGCGACGGTATTCACCACCCTTTGATAGCCAGCCTGCATGGCGTTAAAGGCACTGGCCATCTGCCCGACTTCGTCCTTGCATGCCAGCGGCACGCGCGCCGACAGGTCGCCGGTTTTCTCCACGTGCAACATGATGTCCTTGAGGGTGTTGAGCTGGCTGAGCAGGAAGCGGATCAACAGTTGCGAGGCGCCCAGCATCGCCAGCATCAGAATCGCCACCGCCGCGGCGTAGCGGGTGAAGCGTTCGCTCAGCACCTGGCTCAGGCTGGGTGCATGGGCCAGAATGGCTATGTGTTGGCCATCGACGCGGTTGATCACTTCAGCGCCGGTCAGCGGGTTTTCGCCGAACAGCGGCTCATGTTTCAGTTCGACCCAGCCGCTGGCGCCTTTCAAGGCTGACAGATCCTGTGGGATTTGATCGTCGGTAAACGTCAGCCATGACTCGCCGGAAGGCAGCGGCTTATCGGCAGGCCAGGCGCTGAGCAAGCGACCTTGCGCCTGCGCCGAAGCCTGGGACGCCTGGCTGCGCGCCTGTTGCTCCAACTGCACGGCGTACAGCACCAGCAGCAGGGTGGTGATGAAGGCGACCGCGTTGACCGCCCAGAATTTGTATTTCAGCGAGATGTTGCTAAGCCAGGCACCCATGGAAGGTTTTCTCTGATAGCGGGAACAGTATTGGCAAGGTGCCATTATTGTGCCGCTACTCAGCAACGCCTTTGTTGATATGGGTCAATGCGCTGTATCACGCCACGACGGGTAATCCAAAAAAGGCGCGGGCGCAGGCGGTGCTGTGTCGGGCCAGGTCTTCAGCGCTTTCGTTACGGTGCAGGGCGACTTCGCGCAGCACCTCCGGCAGATAAGCTGGTTCATTGCGCCCGTTTTTCGGCTTGGGCCGCAGCGTGCGTGGCAGCAGGTAGGGCGCGTCGCTTTCCAGCATCAGACGGCCACGGGGAATTTCCCTGACCAGCGGATGCAGGTGCGTCCCACGGCGTTCGTCGCAGATCCAGCCGGTGATGCCAATGTGCAAGTCGAGGTCGAGGTAGCTGAACAGCGCCGCCTGTTCGCCGGTAAAGCAATGCACCACGGCAGCGGTGAGGTGGTCGCGGTAATCCTTGAGGATCTCCAGCAGGCGCGTGTTGGCGTCACGCTCGTGCAAAAACACTGGCAGTTTCAGCTCCACGGCCAGTGCCAGGTGTTCCTCGAAGACTTTTTCCTGCTGCGGGCGAGGGGAGAAGTCCCGGTTGAAGTCCAGCCCGCATTCACCCACGGCACGCACGCGCGGTTGGCCGAGCAACCCGCGCAAACGCTGGGCGCTGTCGCCGTTCCAGTCGTTGGCGGAGTGGGGATGAAGACCTGCGGTGCTGAACAGGTGTTGCCCGCTTTCGTCGAGTGTCTCGCACAGCTCCAGCGCCTGTTCGCTGCCCTCGACGCTGGTGCCTGTCAGCACCAATTGCTGCACGCCGGAAGCATAGGCGCGCTCAAGAACGGCCTGATGCTTCCCGTCGAAACTTGGGTTGGTCAGGTTGACGCCGATATCAATGAGTTGCATGGTGCTATCTCCGCCTTTGGCCGGAAAGCATATCAGAGCTGTAGATTTATAAGAAAATCTAAGAACTACAACAGGTTATAGCTGTCTTTGAACGTCACTCGCGACATTGTGATGGGCGCGCCGCCTCTCATCCTGTCGCCATTGCGTGCAAAGCCTGCGCATAAAGCGCTCTGTTTCTGACCTCCAGCACCGCGCTTTCATACCGGCGCTGGCCAGTATTCTTTCCGGAGAGCGGATGATCCGACCCTCGGCAATGCTTGTGATGTGCTTGACGTTGCTGATGCCATTGTCGGCCGCCGCGCGTCTGGATGGGCCGGTGGAAGTGATCAAGCCCGGCAAGGTGCGAGACCTCGCGCAAATTCGTTCCAGTCGCACGCTGCGCGTGCTGGTCAACCAGAGTCGTAACAGCTCCGGCGAGGTGCAGGGGCAGGCCATTGGCGTTGAATATCATCGCCTGCGCGCCTTCGAGCAATACCTCAATGGCCACGCCCGTGATGGCCAGGAAATCAACCTCAAGATCATTCCCAAGGCCAAGGACCAACTGCTCGGCGCGCTGGCCCGTGGTGAAGGCGATCTGGTAGCGCCCGGCGAACTGCTGGACGTGAAGGCCGCGCACAAGATCAGTACCAGCGACCCGATTGTCAGCGATGTGCCGTTGTGGCTGGTCGGGGTCAAGGGTGAACGACGCTTTACCCGGCTTGAGCAGTTGTCCGGCCGCACCTTGACGCTCACCACCGGCAGCGCGGCGGCGGACGCGATCAGCCAGGTCAACCAGAAACTGGCCCTGCACAAGCAGGCGCCGATCAAGGTGGAATGGGTCGATCCGAGCCTGGCCGTGGAAGATGTACTGGAAATGGTTCAGGCCGGGATCTTCCACCTGACCGTCGTGGAAAAACCGATTGCCGAACGCTGGTCGAAAATCCTGCCCCGGTTGCGTTTCGATAAACAGGTGGTCATCAGTGAACCCGGCGACGAGTACTGGTTCGTCCGTCAGGATGCATCCATGCTGCGCGCCAGTATTGACCGCTTTCTCAAGACCTACCGAACCCCGGCCGATCAGGACGTGGCGTTCCAGCGCATCTATCGTCGTCTCTACCAGGTGCGTAATCCATTGGCGCGTGCCGACCGCCAGCGCCTGGAGAAACTGCGTCCGATCCTGCAAAAGCATGCGCAGGAACAAGGCATGGATTGGTTGAACCTTGCCGCGCTGGCGTTCAAGGAATCAGCGCTGGACCCCGGCGCGCGAAGCAGCGGTGGCCCTACCGGCCTTATGCAGATCACGCCATCGGCGGCGCAGCGGGTGGGCGTGAATAATATCGAGAGCCTGGATAGCAATGTGCAGGCGGGCGCGCGTTACCTGGCGATGATCCGCCGCAAGTTCTTCTCCAGCCCCAAGCTCAACGAGCGTGAGCGCATGGCCTTTGTGCTGGCGGCCTACAACATGGGGCCGGAGCGTGTGCAGGGCATGCGCACCGAGGCGAAACGCCGTGGGCTGAATCCTAATCAGTGGTTTTTTCAGGTAGAACGCATTGCCATGGAGCAGGTGGGGATGGGCGGCGTCAGCTATGTGAATAGCGTCAACAAATATTACCTGGCGTTTGATCGAGAACGGGAGTCACTGGAGCCGCGCGCGGCGAAAGTCGCCTCACGCAAATAATCGATTTTATAGATTATTAGAGTGGGTTTTTTCGACTTTTAACATTCTTTAAACTGATTAATATAGCGGCCAACCCCTCCTACCCATAAAAGGATTCCTCCCATGAGCCCACTGATCACACGCGTTCTGTCTACCCGCGCCGGCTACGGCCTGACGATTCTGCGCGTCTTTGTCGGCATCGTTTTTGCGGCGCATGGATCGCAGAAACTCTTCGGTTGGTTTGGCGGCGGTGGCTTGGCGGGTACGGCGCAGTTCATGGAGAGCGTCGGCCTGGCACCTGGCACGCTGATGGCCCTCCTGTCGGGTGGCACCGAGTTTTTTGGCGGCTTGGCGTTGATCATCGGTCTGCTGGCACGCCCTGCAGCATTGGGCCTGAGCGTTCTGACGCTGGTGGCGATTTTCTCGGTACACATCCATAACGGCCTGTTCATGGCCAACAACGGTTATGAGTTTGCCCTGGCCTTGCTTGGCGGCGCGCTCGCGGTGTTGTTGGAAGGGGCGGGCAAGCTGTCCGCTGACCGCGCCATCACCCGCTGAGGCCTGCTTTAGCCCTTTCAAAAGGCCCGCCATGTGCGGGCCTTTTGGTTGCTCGGGATTCTTGACACTGCCCCATCGGCTTCTCTAGGATGCTGCTCATGCGCCGATTTAAACAGCTAATTGCGGGGCGCCACTGGACTGAATGCAGTCCGACAGAACCTTGCACTCATCAGCACCAGGGTTCGAAATACCGCTAAAGCGCTGGTTCGGTGTTGCCTCTCACCTGCCCGCAGACTTTTGAGGCAGAGACACGACACGATGAATGCACCACGCCCCCTTATACGCCTGGCTCCGATTACTGCGGACCTGACCCAGCGCAATCCGAAAATTCTCCTCGGCGGCAAGCATCAGCCAACGCTCCTTCGTTACCTGGACGGCTGGCCGCGTCGTACGGGGCGGCCTTCGGCGTTCCTCATCCAGTTTGTGGAAGATGGCGATCCCCTCTCGCGGTTTGCGAACAACAGCTTTGACCTGGCGGTTATTCAAGCACCTAGTGCGGATGACGCTCCTGAAGTGATTCGCCAGTTGACACGTATTGCCAGGCAAGGATTGATTGCGCGTCGCTGACTGATCAGTAAGCGGCCGCTGCGTGGGCTGAACGGCGTCGACGCTGGTGCAGCGAAAGTGCCCAGGCAATCAGGCATAGCGGTAGCGGCACCGCCAGGACCATAAGTAATACCAGCTCTCGCTCCAATCGCACGACCTGCGCGTAGGCGTCGACCTTCAATGTGTGCATTTCAAAGGGTAGGCGCAGGCGTTCTTTATTGAGTGCTTGCAGTTGGACGGTGGTATCCACCGCTTGGGTGATAACGCCGTCAGTACGCGGATTTTGTTGTCGCCACGCCTGATCCGTGCGCGCAAACCTTCGTTCAAGTTCGCCGGCTTTCTGTAAATAGATTTGTGCGGCGGCCTCGCGCATTTGCGTCAGCAGAGGGGGCGTCGGGCTCTTCCTTGCGCGCGAACGAATGTTCGCAAGTGCAGTGGGTGCAGCCAGGCTGTCCAGCGTATTCAAGACAAACTGCAGGTTACTGTTGGGCGTTGCACTGACGACGGTGTCTGAGAGCAGATCGGTGTCCGCGACCACCGCGACCTGGATCCGCGCTGCGTCTTGCAGGCCGGCGGGCTGACCCTTGATGCCGCTGGGAAATACCGAGTAGGCGGGCCCTTCGATGCGGGCAGCGATCACTTGGGACTGCATGGGAGCATTCGCTTCATCGAGTGGTTCCAGCGCAAGCGCGGAATCAAAGCGCCGGGTATTCAGCAATATTGAGCGCTCTGAACTCTGCAGCAGCGGTGTCAACGTCGCATGGCTTTTGCGGATAAGGGACAGTGCGCCGCTGCTCGACACGGTCACTGAGCTTAGATTCCAGCTGCTTGTGTCACGGGGGTTCATGCCCTGGCGGAGCACGTTCAAGCGGGCGGCCTGTCGTACCGTGTTTGTTAAGGTGGACGAGGCATAGACGTTATCGATCAGTAACTGGTCGCTGGGCATCTGAATGCCCCAGGCAGTAAGCATTTCATCTAGCGCGGAGTTCGCCGGTGCTGGAGCCGATGCCGTCTCGCTTAACGGATCAAGAAAAATCATCAGCTTGCCGCCCCGCAGAACAAATTGTTCAATCGCATAGAGCGCGCCCTCGGGCAGCAAACGGGGGTGCGCCACCATCAGTGTCTCGATGGAGGACGGAATCTGATCGGTAGTTGGCGACAACTCCATCAGCTTGAAATGCTTGTGCATCTGCTCAAGCAACTGTCCGGCAATGGTTTGAAGTTTCAACCCTGACAGCACGCCAACGGTCGGCGGTTCGGAGCGCGTCAATGTGTGGATCAAGTGGCCGATCTCATATTCAAGCAATGCCTCGTGCTCAGGGCTGAATGTATTGATACGCTGAGTGCCGATGCCCTCGCGGGCGGCGATGAGTCCGAGAAAACCCTGTTGGTCGTCAAGGCCGTACAACCGGCTTTGTAAGCGTCTTCCGAATAAGGAGGCGGGTCAATGATGTGCAGATTGAGCATGCCTTTCGCCGCCTTTTCGTACTGCTTGAGCAGGTCTTCCACACGTTCGCCATAGCGGTTCAATACCTGGCTTCTTCTCGGGTCATTTCTTGAGTTGAAATAATACAGGTCGATCGGGCTTTCCAGTGTGGCGAGCAACTGCCGAGCGGGTAGCGATAAGGTGTGGATTTTTTGTTGAGAGGCGTCCCAGCGGATATCGGGGATGTATTTGACCCACACCAGATTAAAGGCCAGAAACAGCAATGATATGACGATAAGCGTCATACCTGTACGAAGAGCGGATCGCATACGTTACTTCGCTTCTCAACGGCTTTTATAAGTGAGCGTGACCGTAGATGCCGATACAAAGGCAAGGATCATGCTAATAAAGAATAAACTGTCACTCAGTGTCAGTTTTCCATTATCAATAGTGTCGAAGCGTGAGAGCGGATCAAGCGAGATTAAACTGTCAATGACCCAGATCGGCATTTGATGTTCAAGCGCCTCAATTGCCGAATAAATGCAGCTGACGGAAAGTAGTAATCCTAGGGTTAACAGGAAAATAACCACCTGTTGGCGGACCAGCGTACATATGAAACAGGCTGCGGATAAATAACTTCCTGCCAGCAACCAGCTCGACAGAAATTGTGAGCGGATAACGCTGTTGTCCGGCGCGCCCAGGTGATTGGCGATGAGCACGATGGGAAACATCAGCATCAGGACAATGCCGCACACGAACCAGGCGGCCAGGAATTTGCCGAACACACACTCGAATGGAGTAATGGGCAGGGTTTTTAGCAGCGTGTGAAAGCCTGGATCGTGTTCGTCCGACCATAGCTGGATCGATAGCGCTGGAGTCAGTATCAGGTACAGCCAGGGATGCAACTGGAAAAAGACCTGCAAGTCGCTGCTGTCCCGCTCAAGCCACTGGCCCACGTGCAACCCCAGTGTCGCGCACAGCACCAGAAAAACCGCAGCACTCAGGTAAGTGCTGGGCGAGCACCCATACCGGGTGAGCTGATGCATGAAAATAACCGGAATCTGTTTCAAGGACGCACCTCCTGACTCAGGTGGTGAACGACATCATTCAGGCGACCCTGCTCCAGGCTCAGCGAGGTGATATGCCAGCCGCGGCTGGCAATGAGGGCGTTGATATGGGGATAGATGGTTTGTCCCGGCAGGGCGAGCACAGTTACCGTACCGGGCGCATGCTGGTCTTCTTCGATGCCTGCAACACCGGGTAAAACGGCGAGCGCCAGTAAGTCCAGCGGTGTTTGCGCAGCCAGGGTTACCGCATGGTAGTGCCGGGAGTTGCGCTGCAACTCGGGCAGCGGTGTGTCAGCCACCAGTTGGCCGTCTGCCATAACCAGTGCGCGCGTGCAGAGTGTGGACAGTTCGTCGTAGCGGCGAGAGGCAATCATGATGGTCATCTCGTCGCTCAAGGATTTGATGAGCATTTTGAATTGGAGCAATTGCTCGGGTGACATGCCCTCAGTCGGCTCATCCAGCAGCAACAGGTGAGGTGTATGCAGGACGGCCTGGGCGATGGCAACTTTGCGCTTCCATGGCATGGGCAGTACGGCCAGTGGGGCGTCCATCACAGGAAATAATTCCAGTCGCGTGGCGGCTTTATTTATCCGCTCGCGCTTTTCCGCGCCGCTGAAACCGCGAACGGCAGCAATGAAGTTGAGGACGCTTTTGACCGACATACGGTGATGATTGAGGTCACCCTGAAGTTGATAGCCGACAGCTTCCCGGACTTGATACGGATGAGTTTGAGCATTGAAACCTGCAACGCTGATTCGCCCGCCCGACGGAGTCGACAAGCTGGCGATCAAATTCAACAGTGTCGTCTTTCCCGCACCACTTTCCCCGAACAGACCAATGCATTCCTGGCGTTGAGCGCAAAACGAAAGGTTATGAATCAGTTTTCTTTTGCCCAAGTACTTTGTAATACCGTCTATCTCGAGCATGTTCTTACCGAATAGTTTTACAGAATCTGATATAGGTGATGCCGTTCTGGCATCGTTCAGCGCCTGAAAAAGGGTACGGTTAAACCTGATGCTTGGGAACGTGGGGGTGAATCAATAAGATAAGTCCTACGTCCGGCTGCCTGGCTAACTGAAACAATAAATTGACTGTTGGCTCGTCAATGACCGGATATCTGTCTGGTGTTTACTTATATAAGGTTTGCTCTTTTTCAGTGAGGCCTGATTATCATGATGCTGTTACGTACCCTTGTTCTTGAACATGGCGAGCAGGGAGGGCCGGTCAACGGCGCACTCCTGTGTGGGTTTGCCGTGGCGCAGATTCAATCCAACTTCCTGGTCTACAGTCTCGACGAAGAGGTGGAGCCCGGAAATTCCAGAGTCTATATTGCAGCGTTGCGTAAAAAAGCCGACCGTCACTTCCTGAGTGGCGTCGAGTCCACTGACGACCTGCAAGTGGCTATGCAGGTGTTCAAACAAATTCTGATGACGGCAGCGGCCTCTGCAACCAAGGCCGCGTCTGTTGAGAGCACGGTCCCGTATCATTTCATTGATATGAAAGGTTGCAAGCTGCCTCCCGCCAGGCCCGAGGATCATCACTCGATGATCATCAAGAAGGCTCTGGTGATGAAGGTCATTACCCTGGGTATTTCTGCGCCAGTGTTGCCGGCGATAGAAAACGCTTCATTGATCGTGCCGTCCATTCGCTTCTCGTCGCAAATGGTCTCGCCTCCCAGAATTGCAAAACCGTCCAGGCAGGCAGCAGAGCCGTTGAGCGAGCCTGCCGTTAACCTGCCGTTGCAGGCTACCCCCGCACTGGCGCAAGTCTCGACCCAGGTTGAGCCCACACCGGTTGCTCAATTTGAGCCTGATGAGTCGGCGTCGCGCCAACCTCCTGTGCAGTCGGAACACGCCACGCTGGTTGAGGTGGACAATACGCTGACCAATCTGGCCAAGGTCGCTCAGGAGCTGGCGCAGAAGCAGCTCGCCGTTGTCGAGCGAGAGCAGATGCTTGAGCAGTGGGAAGCTCGACTGCAACAGGCGCAGGCCGCGCATGATGAAAAAAACCGTGATCTGGAGCAGCGCGAAACACAACTGCACCAGCGAAATCTGCAGGTTGACCAGAAGGCCGGACGACTCTCGCAGGCGACAGCACAGGTGTCGGACATGCGACAGCACCTGCAGGATGTGCTCCTTGAGTTGGACCGGTCCCTGGACAGCTAGCCCGGAGCCAGGATGTTCTCTCACGTGCTTTCCACGGTTCATTTATCATCTGCCCTTGCCGGTCGATGCCAGGGCATGAAGCTGTGGCATATCGGCACCATTGGACATTGCCTGGGGATGCAAGGGTTTGAGTACCAAGCTGATTACCAAAGAAGGCCACGAAGCGCTGAAGAAAGAGCTGGATTACCTCTGGCGGGAAAAGCGCCCGGACACCACACGCAAGGTGACCTGGGCTGCTTCCTTGGGGGATCGCAGCGAGAACGCGGATTACCAGTACAACAAGAAACTGCTGCGTGAGATTGACCGACGGGTGCGCTATTTACGCAAACGCCTGGAAGACATGCGCGTGGTCGAGTACATGCCTGAACAGGAAGGGCGGGTATTTTTCGGCGCGTGGGTCGAGATCGAGAACGAGCAGGGCGAGACCAAGCGTTTTCGTATTGTGGGCTATGACGAGATTTATGAGCGGATGGACTATATCTCCATCGACTCACCCATGGCCCGTGCATTGTTGCGCAAGCAAGTCGATGACGAGGCCATCGTGCAAACCCCGGGCGGCGAAGTCTGCTGGTGGATTACCGCGATCGAATACATGAAGTAGGCATTGATGGCCCGCCGTCTGTAAGGACGGCGGGCCATCGAGTTTTCAACCTTCGCGCAATACCGTCAATGGGCTGGCATTCAGCGCCCGGCGTGTGCCGAATACGCCGGCGCCGCCGATTAGAACCGCGCCGATCACCGGCAGCAGCAACAACCATGGGTGCGGTTGCCAGGCCAGGTCAAAGGCGTAGCGATACAGCACCCAGGTAACCAGTTCGGTGCCCAGCGCCGCCAGCACTCCACTGACCGCCCCCAGCAAACCGAACTCGATACGCCGCGCCTTCACTAGCAACTTGCGTTCCGCCCCCAGCGCACGCAGCAACGCCCCCTGGCGAATCCGCTCATCGAGGGTGGCCTGCAAGCCGGAAAACAGCACCGCCATTCCCGCCGCCAACACAAACAGCAATACGTATTCGACGGCCAGGGTGACCTGGGCGAGGATGCTGCGCAGCTGTTCCAGCAGGGCTTCGACTTGCAGGATAGAGACGGCCGGGAAGGCCCGAGACAGGTCGACGACCTGCTGGTCGTGGCCGGGCGCCAGGTAGAAGCTGGTCAGGTAGGTTGCAGGTAGGTCCTTCAGAGTGCCAGGCTGGAAAATCATGAAGAAGTTGGGCTGGAAATTATCCCAGTTGATGGTGCGCAGGCTGGTAACCCGCGCTTCACGGTTTTCCCCGGCAATGGTAAACACCAGATGGTCATCGAGCTTGAGCTTCAGGCTTTCAGCGACCTTGGCTTCCACCGATACCCCCGGCACGTCATCCGTGGGTTGCGACGACCACCAGGCGCCCGCCGTCAGGGTATTGCCCGGCGGGAGGTCGGCGGCCCAGGTCAGGCTGAGGTCACGCTGCACGGCGCGGTCGCCACTGGAGTCCTTGCTGACAATATCCTGCACCGCCTCGCCATTGATGCTGATCAAGCGGCCGGGCACCACCGGATACAATGGCGCCGATTGCGCCTGCACCTCCATAAGGCGGGCGCTGAAGGCTTCCTTGTCGGCGGGCAGAATGTTCAACGCAAAATAATTGGGCGCGTCCTTGGGCAACTGGTTTTGCCAGGTGTCGAGCAGCTCGCCGCGCAACAGGGCGATCAAGCCCATGGACAGCAGGATCAACCCGAACGCCAGCGACTGGCCCGCCGCCGCCAGCGGGTGGCGCAACAATTGGCCCAGGCCCAAGCGCCAGGGCAGGGAGGCGCGGGCCAGAAGGCGACGCAGGCTTTGCAATAACAGCAGGAGCAGACCGCCGAGGATCAGCGCAGCGACGACACCGCCGCCGAGCAGGGCGAAGGTGAGGACAAGGTCCAGGCTCAGCCGCCACATGATCAGGCCAAGGGCAAACAGGGCGGCGCCGTACACCATCCAGGTGCTGGAAGGAATCGGCAGCAGGTCGCGCCGCAATACCCGCAGCGGTGGCACGCGGCCCAGCGCCGCCAGGGGAGGCAGGGCGAAGCCAGCGAGGGCGACCAGCCCGGTGCCGATACCGGCCACGGCCGGCAGCAGCCCGCCGGGCGGCACATCGGCCGGCAGCAGGTCGTGCAGGAAGTAGAACAGGCCAAACTGCGCCAACCAGCCCAGCAAGGCGCCGGTCAGGCTGGCCAACAGGCCCAGCACGCTCAGTTGCAGGCTGAACAGCAGCATCGCTTCGCGACGTGACAGCCCGAGACAGCGCAGCAGCGCGCTGGCATCGAAACGGCGACTGGCAAAGCGGTTGGCCGACAGCGCTACCGCCACGCCCGCCAGCAGCACGGCGACCAGGCTGGCCATGTTCAGGTAGCGCTCGGCCTTACCCAGCGCGCCGCCGATCTGCTGGTTACCGTCGCGCGAATCCTGCAGACGCTGATTGGCCGCAAGGCCGGGCTTGATCAGGTCGCGATAGGTTTGCAGCGCGGTGCTGCCTTGCGGTGCGCGCCACAGCTCGCGATAGCTCACGCGGCTACCGGGCTGTACCACGCCCGTGGCGTCCAGATCGGCCAGGTTGATCATTACTCGCGGCGTGAGGCTGTAGAAATTGCCGGCGCGGTCTGGTTCGTAGGTCAGGATGCGGCTCAGGCGCAGGGTTTTCATGCCCACGTCGATGCTGTCGCCTACTTTCAGGTCCAGCGCGGTCAGCAGCCGCGCCTCCACCCAGGCTTCACCAGGCTTCGGCTCGCCCCCGGAGGTTTCATCACCGAAGGGCACGGCAGCGCTTTTGAGTTGGCCGCGCAACGGATACTGCTCGTTGACCGCCTTGATGCTGGAGAGCTGGATACCGTTGTCGGTGGCGATGACGCTGGAGAACTCCACGATGCGCGCGTGATCCAGGCCCAGTTCGGTGCCGGAACGGATTTGCTCCTCGCGTGCGGGTGAGCTGCCCTCAAGCACCAGATCG
>Ga0256410_1002290_pt1 | contig 12950 bp, 9 predicted proteins | sample PhyWR1_FD_185983 | JGI IMG/M metagenome (GOLD analysis project Ga0256410, IMG submission 185983) | Leaf surface microbial communities from wheat plants in UC Gill Tract Community Farm, Albany, California, United States - DLSL W.R1 | ecosystem: Host-associated > Plants > Phyllosphere >... | reverse complement strand
CATGCCTGTGGCTGTAGCAAATGCTGGAAGCCGGCGGGTGCAAAGTTTGCCGTCATAGCGGTCGCGCCACGTGATGCGGTAACCGTTCTGAGCAATGGTCAGAAGCTGAAAATTGTCGATGAGGCTGCGACCATTCGCCGTCATGCCTGCACCGAGTGCGGTGTTCACATGTACGGTCGAATCGAGAACAAGGGCCATCCTTTTTATGGCCTGGACTTTGTGCATACGGAGCTCTCTGAAGAACCAGGTTGGTCGGCCCCGGCATTTGCGGCGTTCGTTTCCTCGGTCATCGAGACAGGGACGCCTCCACAGCAGATGGCAGGCATTCGCCAGCAACTGCGAGGCATAGGCCTGGAGCCCTATGACTGTTTATCCCCCGAACTGATGGATGCCATCTCGACCCATGTGGCCAAGCAGAATGGGACCTATCGCGAGGCTTGAGTTACAGCTTCAGATGCCCCCACAACGCCGCCCCAGTCCTTGGGGCGGTTTCATTTTATCCTCGTACTCAGCTTCTACCCTGGTCAACATCACCGCTTTACGCGGTGAGAAGGGTGCCCTGCGGCTTATGCAGCGGCGGGCAGCGCTCTATAATCACCGGCGTCACCACGCCAACGCATTCGTTACTATCAGTAAGGTCTTCAGTGTGGACCGTTTCACGAGTATGCAGGCCTTCGTAAAGGCAGTTGAAACAGGGTCGTTCAGCGCCGCGGGGAAGGTGCTGCACATGTCTGCGCAATTGGTGGGTAAACATGTCAACTCCCTGGAGGAGCGGCTCGGCGTGCGGTTGCTCACCAGAACCACCAGGACCCACAGCCTGACGGATTTTGGCCAGTCGTTCTATGCCCGTGCCAAGTTGATTCTTCATGATGTAGAAGAGGCGGAAAACCTGGCGGCGGTCGCGCTTGCTTCGCCAAACGGGCGACTCAAGATCAATGCGCCGGTGAGTTTTGGCATGCATGCGCTGGCACCGGTCTTGCCCGAGTTCATGAAGGCTTATCCTCAAGTCAATATTGAGCTCAACCTATCAAACCGTGCAGTCGACCTTATCGACGAGGGTTACGACGTGATTTTTCGTGTCGGTCGGTTGGCCGACTCTGGGCTGATTGCGAGAGTATTGGCGCCTTATCAGTTGGTCTTGTGCGCCTCACCCGACTATCTGCAAGCACACGGCGCTCCGTCCACTCCCGATGATCTTCGCCATCATGAGTGTCTTGGTTTTTCCCATACAGAGCTGCGTACTCATTGGGTTCTGGAAGGAGATGAGGGCAGGGTAGAGGTGCCCGTGCAAAGCCGATTCGTGTCTGATCATGGAGAGCCGCTGCTATGTGCCGCTTTGGCTGGGCTTGGCGTGATGCTGCAGCCTGTCGAACTGGTGAGTGACTACCTCGAATCAGGGCGCCTGGTCGAGTTGCTACCGGATTACCGTGCCCCTACGCGGCCGTTGCACGCGCTGTATGCTCCCGACAAGCATATGCCCCCGAAGCTCCGTAGCTTCCTGGATTTTGCGATATCAAAATTTGGCAGCGTGTAGCGGGTGCTTGTCTGACGGGGTCAGGCAAGCACCCGCAATGGTCAAGGCTCAATAGCCGCAGAGGTAGCCCAACCGCCGCCTAGCGCGGTGATTAGCCTGACGGTGGCGATGGTCTGCTCGCCCTGCAGTGCCGCCAACGCTTGCTTGGTTTGCAACGTCGTTCGATCTGCGTCAATCACATTCAAATAGTCGCTTGCACCTTCCTGATATTGAGCCTGGGCTATACGGCTTGTGCCTTGAGCCGCTTCGATTGCCTGGGTCTGAGCTTGGACTTGTTGATGCAGCAACCTGATGTTGGCGAGGTTATCCTCTACCTCCCGCAAGGCGTCGAGGACGGTTTGCTGATAAGTGGCTGCTTGCTCGTCGTAAGCGGCCCGCGCGTTGGCAAGGTCTGCGTCACGCTTGCCTCCATCGAACAGCGGCAGGTTCAGCACGGTCCCGGTCAACGGCCCCAACAGAAATGCTTTGCTGGACCCTTGGAACAACTCTCCCAAGGTGTTGCTTTCGTATCCTGCCGTACCGGTCAGCGTCAATGAAGGAAAATACGCAGCCTTGGCGACGCCGATCCGTGCATTGGCAGCAGCCATGGCGCGTTCTGCCGCCGCGACGTCTGGGCGCCGCTCCAGCAGTGCTGATGGCACGCCGACGGGTATTTCCACCGTTAAGGGCTGCAGGGGCATGAATGGGAAGTCAAAGGCTGATGGCGCCTGCCCCAGGAGCACCGCGAGGTTGTGTTCTCGTGCGGCGCGGGCTCTGACCAGCGCCAATTCGCCGGCCCGCGTGGAGGCGAGCTCGGTTTGCGCACGCATCCAGTCCATTTCGCTGACCTGCCCTGAGTCCTTGCGCTTGGTTGCAAACGCCAAGGCGTCTTCCCGTAGCTTCAAGGTATCGCGGTAGATGCTTATCTGGGCATCCAGGGTTCGAAGCTGAAAGTAGTTCGCTGCTACATCGGCCTGCAGGGCTAGCAAAACAGAATGATAGAGCGCCGCACTTTGCTGTTCATCGGCGGCGGAAGCTTTGATCGCGTCACTGACGCGGCCAAACAAGTCTGCCTCGTAGGCAACGTTCAACTGTGCGCGCCAGTAGGTGTTAGCCGACTGGGCAACGTCATTCGAGGACTGCGAGGTGAGCTCACGTGACGGTCCGATGCCTGTACTCACGCTTGGCAAACGCCGCGCTTCGGTACCTTGATGATAGGCCCGGGCTTCCTGAAGCCTGGCGAATGCCTGCTTCAAACCCTGGTTGGCCGCCATCGCTCGGGCTTGCAGGTCATCCAAGGTAGAATCCGCAAAAACCTTCCACCATTGACCCCGTGGGTACTGGTCTGCGGGCTGTGCGGTTTTCCACCCAGCTTGATCGTCGACGTTCGACTCTTTGTAATGTGCCTGTGTGGGCGTGGCAGGCACCACGTATTCGGGCGCCAGTGAATGACAGGCGCTCACCATGGCAACTGCAAGGGCACCCATGGACAGCTGAGGCCACCGAATGGAAACGGCAAGATTCATGGTGTATCAAACCTCGATATGAGCGGGACGGTGATGCTCGGTCACCAGCGATTTATTGCCCGACAGTTTGCGCAGCAAGACGTAGAACAGCGGTGTGAGCAACAGGGCGAACACGGTTACGCCGAGCATGCCGAAGAACACGCTGACGCCTATGGCATGGCGCATTTCTGAACCTGGACCGGTAGCAACCACCATCGGCACGACGCCCATGATGAATGCCATCGATGTCATCAGAATCGGCCGTAGACGTAATCTGCTCGCTTGCACCGCAGCATCCACCACGCTGTGGCCCTGCATTTCGAGCTCGCGGGCGAACTCGACGATAAGGATGGCGTTTTTGGCTGACAGCCCAACCAGCACGACCAGACCTATCTGGGTGAAAATGTTGTTGTCGCCTTGCGTCAGCCAGACGCCTAACAGCGCAGACAAGATGCTCATCGGTACGATCATGATCACCGCCATCGGCAAGGCCAGGCTCTCGTATTGAGCGGCAAGCACCAGAAAAACCAACAGCACGCAGATCGGGAATACCAACAGGGCGGAGTTACCGGCCAACTGCTGCTGGTAAGCGAGATCTGTCCATTCGAACTTGATGCCTGCAGGTAAGGTTTGCTTGGCGATGCGTTCGATCGCCGCTTGAGCCTGGTTGTTGGAATACCCCGGTGCCGGTCCACCATTGAGGTCTGCGGCAGTGAAGCCGTTGTAGCGCACGACCATTTCAGGCCCATAGGTTTGCTTGACTCGAAGCAAAGCGTCGAGCGGAACCATTTCGCCAGTAGTGCTGCGGGCTTTCAACTGACCGATATCGTGGGCGAATGCTCGGAAACGCGCGTCTGCTTGCACGCGTACCTGGTAGACGCGGCCAAACAGGTTGATGTCGTTTACGTAAAGCGAGCCCAGGTAGATTTGCAGAGTGTCGAACACTTCGTTGACCGGCACGCCCAACTGCTGCGCCTTGACGCGATCCACCTCAAGGTCCAACTGCGGGATGTTGATGTCATAACTGCTGAACAGGGGGCCCAGCTCAGGTGCCTTTGCTGCTTCTGCGATGAACGCTTCCGTCGCGTCATGCAACGCCTGGTAGCCCAGCGCCCCGCGATCTTCGAGTTGCAACTTGAAGCCGCCGAGGGTGCCCAGGCCTAATACCGGCGGGGGGGTGAAGACCGATATCTTGGCTTCCTTGATCTGGGCAAACTTCTCATTCAGTGACTTGGCAATTGCGCTGTCGCTTAAATGCACGCCATGACCGTAGCGGTCTTCGAAGGCGGTCAGCGGCAGGAACATCACCACCGAACTGGACGATGAGGTAAAGCCGTTGATCGATAGCCCAGCATGGGCAACGGTGAAGCCTACTCCCGGCTCCGTCAGGGCAATACGCCCCATCTCCTGAGAGACTGCATCCGAGCGCTCAAGCGTAGCGCCACTAGGCAGTTGCGCCACTGCGATCAGGTACTGCTTGTCCTGTGCGGGTACAAAACCACCCGGTACGACGTCTCCCATGAGCACGGCCAGCGTCAACAACAAGACGTAGCAACCCATCATTACGCCCTTGTGCTTGAGCGTGCTGCGTACGCCAGCGCCGTAAGCATTGGAGCCACGCTTGAAGAGCCGGTTGAATGCGTTGAAGAACGTGCCCAAGGCCCGGTCCATGATCCGCGTCAAACGGTCCTTGGGCGCATGCGGGCTTCTAAGCAGCAAAGCGGACAATGCCGGAGACAGCGTAAGAGAGTTGAATGCCGAAATGACGGTCGAAATCGCAATGGTCATCGCGAACTGCTGATAGAACTGTCCGGTCAAGCCAGACATGAATGCCAGCGGCACGAATACCGCAACCAGGGTCAGGCCAATCGCGATAATCGGGCCACTGACCTCATCCATGGCTTTGTAGGTGGCTTCTCTGGGGCTCAGTCCATGCTCCAGGTTGCGCTCGACGTTTTCCACGACGACGATGGCATCGTCCACGACAATGCCAATTGCCAAGACCATTCCGAAGAGTGAGAGCGCATTGATCGAAAAGCCAAAAGCCAGCATCAGGGAGAACGTGCCTACGATGGCAACCGGTACTGCCAGCAGAGGTATCAACGACGCTCGCCAGTTCTGAAGGAACAGAATGACGACCAGTACGACCAACGCAATGGCTTCCAGCAAGGTATGCACAACGGCTTCGATGCTGGCGGCGACGAACCGTGTAGGGTCGTAGTTGAAGCCATAGCTGACACCTTTGGGCATTTCCTTGCCGACTTCCGCCATTTCACGGCGCACATCGTCGGCAATCTGTAGCGCATTGGCACCGGGCTGCTGGAATACCCAGATCGTCATCGAAACCTTGGTATTGAGGTGCGTGCTCTGGGTGTAATCCGAAGCGCCAAGTGTTACCCGCGCCACATCGCGAAGATAGGTCACCCCACCATCGGCATTGGTTTTCAAAACAATGGCTTCAAACTCCTGGGGCGTCTGCAAGCGGCCCTTGACGTTGAGATCAAGCTGCAACGTCACGCCTGGCGCACTGGGCGTGGCACCCACCATGCCTGCCGATACTTGAGCGTTCTGCGCTTGGATCGCACTCACCACGTCGCTTGCAGACAGATTGCGCTCGGCCAGCTTTCGCGGGTCCAGCCAAACGCGCATGGAGTAATCCCCGCCGCCTTTGAGCTGAACGTCGCCTACACCCTTGATGCGGGCCAGGCGGTCACGGATATGGATAAGGCCATAATTGTGCAAGTAGTCGACGTCGTACTGATCGTTGGGTGAGAAGAGGGTCACGGCCAGGGTCATCGTGCTAGACGCCTTGATCGTAGTGACCCCGAGTTTCTGCACGGCTTCCGGTAGTCTTGGTATTGCCTGGGAGACGCGATTCTGCACTAACTGCTGGGCAAGGTTGGGGTCCATCCCCAACTCAAAGGTGACCGTGGTAGTCATCTGCCCATCACTGTTGGCCTGGGATTGCATATACAGCATCTTTTCCACGCCATTGATCTTTTCCTCAATTGGCGCAGCCACCGTTTCAGCAATGACCTTGGGGTTGGCGCCGGGGAACTCGGCGTGCACCAGTACCTGCGGCGGCACCACCTCAGGGTACTCGGCAATGGGTAATTTGAAGAGCGAGATCACACCCAGCAGCAAGATCACCACTGACAGGACAGCGGCAAAGATGGGACGATCAATGAAGAATCGAGAGAATTTCATCGCAAGGTTTTCTTAGGCAATAGGAACCCGGCAACGCGCATTTTGCGGCGCATCGCTTTAGGTGGGTGTGCGGTTGAGGTGCTTCAGCGCTGAGCCGAGACTGCTTTGGCGGTGCTGGACATTGCGACTTGACGCGGCTTGACGGTGTCATCCGCCTGCACACGTTGCAGGCCATTGACAATGATATGGTCCTGCCCAGAGAGACCGCTTTCGACAATCCGTAAGCCGTCATAAAGCCCGCCCAGGCGCACTTCGCGGTAGTGCACTTGATCCTGCTGATCTACGACCATGACAAATTTGCGATCCTGGTCGGTGCCCACCGCGTCTTCGTTGATCAGCAGGGCTTGTCGACGTTGGCCTGCGCTGACTTTGACATGTGCGTACATGCCCGGCACCAACTGGCTACGTGGATTCTCAAAGCGCGCTCTCACTCGAATGGTGCCTGAGCTGCTGTTGAGCTGGTTGTCGACGGAGTCCACCACGCCTCGGCGGGAAAAACCCGGTTCGTTGGCCAGGCCCATTTCTACCTTGATGGCTTGATCATGGGGCTGGGCCAGAAAACGCAGATAGGTTTGTTCATCCACTTCGAAGCTAGCGTAGATGGGCGAGATCGATACGATGCGAGTCAATACCGGTGCAGATGCTCCGTTAGCCACTACGTTACCTACCGTGAGTTCTGCGCGAGACACTTTGCCACTGACCGGTGCTTTGACTGAGCAATAGTCCAGGTTGACACGCGCGGTTTGCAGCCTTGCTTTCGCGGCTTCGACTTCGGCTGCACTGGTCTGTTGCAAGCGCAAGGCGGCGTCCGCATCGCGTTGCGCAATCGCATTCTGGCCAAGCAGGCGCTTGGCGCGCTCGGCATCAGCGTGAGCGTAGGCGTAACGGGCGCTGGCGCCGGCAACTTCTGCCAAGGCTTGATCGACAGCGGCTTGATACAGGCGCGTATCAATCGTGAACAGCAGGTCGCCCCGATTGACTTGGGCGCCATCTTTGAAGTGCACGGCAGTAATAGCACCGGGCACCAATGGGCGGACATCGACGGTTTCAACGGCTTCGAGTTTCCCCGAGTAAGTCTGGTATTCGTTGAGTTGTTCGGCAATGGGCGTGGCGATGTCGACCTCTGCGTGCACGGCGTCCGGCGCTTGTTCGCTGGCTTGCGCCAGGGTCTCGTTGCCCTTGCTGAGCAACTGGTAACCGGTTCCCGCTGCGGCGGTTAGAACGAAGGCCAGGGCGAGGGGGACTTTCTTGAATGGGAGGTTCATGAGCACGGCAAATAGAGGCTATGGCTGAAAGACGCGCAATGCTAAGGTAGATCAAATGATCGATAAACACGCTGTAAATCCTTACACTGTAGCCAAAATGTCCTCAATGAGCGTTACCTATGTCGTCCAGTGATAGTTTTGCCGGCATTCATACATTCGTCACCACTGCCAAATGCGCGAGTTTCACAGAGGCGGCAGACCGCTTGGATATTTCCAAATCAGCGGTAGGCAAGGCGATTGCCCGCCTGGAGCAACGGCTGGGTGTGATGCTGTTTCACCGCACCACCAGGAGGTTGTCGTTAACGGCTGATGGGGAGGCTTATCTGGCTGCCTGCAGCGGCGCGCTGGACGAAATCCGTGATGTTGAAAATTGCCTGACCTCAAAGGCACATGAACCTTCTGGGCAACTGCGTGTGGACATGCCGGTGGCGCTGGGGCGCAAAATGATCTTGCCGATCACCTTGGAGATTGGGCAGCGCTATCCGGGGCTTACATTCACACTGACGTTCAATGACCATCTCATCGACCCCGTGGAAGAAGGGGTGGATCTGGTTATCCGCTTCGGCGACCCAGGCGACCATCAAGGCTTGATCGCCCGTCCATTGACGCGTCAACGCCTGATCATCTGCGCAGCCCCCGCTTATTTGCAGGCGCGGGGCACACCGCACTCACTGGAAGAAATTGACCGGCACGCCTGTATCGTTACATACCGTCGAGGGCAGCCCTTGGGCTGGCGGGTAATGAGGGATGGTCAGGCTGCGCGCATCGTGCCACCTGCTACACACCAGATTGGCGATGGTGCGGCAATGATCGACGTTGCCCTCGCGGGCCTGGGTTTATGCCAGATGCCGTTGTGCGTTGTACAGGAGCACCTACAGGCGGGTAGGCTGGTGAGTGTGTTGGAAGCCTTCGAACCCGCTCCGGTGACGGTCTACGCATTGTGGCCAAAAACCGCGCACCTGCGACCCAAGGTGCGCTGCCTGATCGATACGCTGCTTGAAATGGGGGAGAGCGGCAAACTTGGATGAGCCGTTGCAGAAGCGTTATCGGGGGCAATTTTGCAACATCTCAGTGTGCTAGCACCGAGCTGCGTACTTTGCGCACTAGCCATAGATTTGTCACGAGGCACAGTGCCAGCGCAGCCACGCACAAGAGCATTGATGTCGACATACCTTGCGTGAAGGCGGGACGCTCGGCATGAGCAATCAAAAGGCCGAAGATGGCCACACCCAATACCCCTCCCACTTGTCTTGCAGATGACATCAGGCCAGAGGCGATCCCGGCGTCTTGCTGGGTTACCGCCGCAAGCATGGTGTTGTTCATCGAAGGTACAGTGGCTGCGCTGCCAATCCCGACGATAATCAGTGCTGAGTCCAGCACCCAGCTAGCGCTGTCAGGGGTGATCCGTGACAGTATCAGGAACCCACATACCTGCAACCCGGTGCCCAGGGTCATGATCCGCAACGCGCTGAAGTGGCGCCCAAGCCTTGCCGAAGCCAGCGACGAGAGGGTCATGACAGCCGTAAGAGGGATGAACGCAAGGCCTGTTCGGACAGCGTCATAGCCCAATATCGTCTGGAAATAAATGCTCAGGACGAAGACGACCCCGTAAAACGTGAAGTTGACCACCGACCCCGTGAGCATCATCGCTATAAGCACGGTGTTGCGTGCAAGGTGAATGGGAATCATGGGGTCGGCCACTCGCTGTTCGATCAGCACGAATGCCAACAGCACCAGGCAAGAAAGGGCGAGCACCGACAGTGGTATCAGCGACCAGCCTCGTTCACTTGCCTCGGTCAGGCCGTAAGTCAGCAGCGCCAATGCCAGGGCTATGGTCACTTGACCATACACGTCTATGCGTTTTTCTACCTTGGGTGAAGCCGGCGTGTAGCGCAACGTCAATGCGATGGCCAACAGGCCCAATGGGATGTTGATCAAGAATACGCTGCGCCAGCCCAGATGCTCAATCATCAGTCCGCCCAGCACCGGCCCGGCCGCTAGGGCAATACCTCCGCTGGCTCCCCACAACGCCACTGCCGCTTTGCGCTGTTCGGGGTTGGTAAAGTTGAGTCGTAGAAGGGTGAGTGAAGTGGGAATCATCAATGCCGCACCTAACCCCTGTACGCAACGAAAGCTGATCAGCTGAACCATGCTGCCAGCGAGACCGCAGCCCAGAGAGCTCAAGGTGAAAACGATGAACCCGCCGACGAACACCGGTTTGGCGCCCAGCTTGTCGCCGCAACTGCCGCCAAAAATCAGCAAGGCTGAGAAGGTCAGTGCGTAGCTGTTGATTACCCACTGCAAACCAGTGAGGTTGGTGTCAAATGCTGCCTTCAAGGCGCCCAAACCCACATTGACCACACTCACATCCAGTTGCACGACGAAGAAGCCCAGGCATGCAGCCATCTGGATGGCGGAGAGTTTTGTTGCTTTGTACATGGCAAACCAGAAGGGGGATGGAGATGGATCGAGATTAAAGCTTGCCATGCCATGCGTAAATACTAGAATCTGCGTACTTGCCATGCAGGTTTGCATAGATGATGAACTGGGAAGATTTGCGCTTTTTTTTGGCCATAGGTCAGTCCGGCACACTGTCGGGCGCAGCACGCGCCCTTCAGGTGGACCAGGCAACGGTGAGCCGACGTTTGATAGCCCTGGAAGCCAGTCTGGGGGTGCGCTTGGTCAACCGCCTGCCACGGGAAGCACAATTGACGGCTGCGGGACAGCAAGTACTCAAGCAAGCCATGGAGATAGAAAAGTATGCCTATAGCGTGAAGCGCATCACGGCTGGCTTGGGGGAGCAAGAACGTACGACCGTATCCATCTCTGCTCCACCTATATGCGGATTCCACGGTCATCTGGCCACCCATTCCATAAGCATCTGACCACCGATTCCACGGTGATCCGGCCACCCATTCCACGCGTATCCGACCACTGATTCCACGGTCATCCGGCCACTCAACCGGGCAGGCAGTAACGCAGGATTTCTTCACTACCATCGACCTCTTTTTCGAAGCAGAGAGGTCGTCGTGGAGCGTTTATCCATGCGTAAGATTCGCGAAGTACTTCGTCTCAAGTTCGAGGTCGGGCTATCGGCTCGCCAGATTGCCGTCAGCGTGCAGATCGGTCGTGTCACTGTCGGCGATTACCTCAACCGCTTTGCCGCCAGCGGTCTAGCCTGGCCCTGTTCGTTGTCCGATTCCGAGCTGGAGCAGCAACTGTTCCCACCGCCCCCTGCGGTGCCCAGCGAGCAACGGCCATTGCCCGATTGGTCTTGGGTGCATGCCGAGCTACGCCGGCCGGGCGTGACCTTGGCGCTGCTCTGGCAGGAGTATCGCCTGAGCCAGCCGAAAGGCTTTCAGTACAGCTGGTTCTGCGAGCACTACCGAGCCTGGCAGGGCAAGCTGGACGTGGTGATGCGCCAGGAGCATCGCGTCGGTGAGAAGCTGTTTGTCGACTACGCCGGGCAGACGGTGCCGGTGATCGACCGCCACAGCGGCGAGATCCGCCAGGCGCAGGTGTTCGTCGCGGTGCTTGGCGCGTCCAGCTACACCTTCGCCGAAGCCACTTGGTCGCAGCAGTTACCGGACTGGCTGGGCTCCCATGTCCGCTGCTTCGCCTTTCTCGGCGGCGTGCCGGAAATCGTGGTGCCGGACAACCTGCGAAGCGCGGTGAGTAAGAGCCATCGCTACGAGCCGGACATCAACCCGAGCTACCGCGATCTGGCCGAGCACTATGGCGTGGCGGTGGTGCCGGCGCGGGCGCGTAAGCCGCGCGACAAGGCTAAGGCTGAGGTCGGCGTGCAGGTGGTCGAGCGCTGGATCCTCGCCGCGCTGAGGAACCGCCAGTTCTTCTCCCTGGACGAACTCAACAGCGCCATCGCCTTATTGCTGGAGCGGCTCAACCGACGACCGTTTCGCAAGCTGCCGGGCTCCCGGCACTCGGCCTTCGAAGCCCTGGATCGTCCAGCGCTGAGCCCACTGCCGGAGCAGCCCTACGTCTATGCCGAGTGGAAGAAGGCGCGCGTGCATATCGACTATCACGTCGAGGTCGATGGGCATTACTACTCAGTGCCCTACCAGTTGGTGAAGAAACAGCTGGAAGTACGGCTGACGGCGCGCACCGTCGAGTGCTTCCACGCCAACCAGCGGGTGGCCAGCCACCTGCGCTCGCCACACAAGGGCCGGCATAGCACACAGACCGAGCACATGCCCAAGAGCCATCGCGAGCATGCCGAGTGGACGCCGCAACGGTTGATCCGCTGGGCCGAGCAGACCGGGCCGCACACCGCCGGCGTGATCAGCCACATCCTCGAACGGCGCATCCACCCAACCCAAGGCTACCGGGCCTGCCTGGGCATCCTGCGCCTGGGCAAGACCCATGGCGAAGTGCGCTTGGAGCTGGCCTGCCGACGCGCCCTCAGCCTCGGCGCGTGCAGCTACAAGAGCCTCGAATCGATCCTGCGCCAGGGGCTGGAAAACCTGCCGCTGGCCCAGCAGCACCTGCCCCTGCTGCCGGACGACCACGCCAACCTGCGCGGCCCCGGCTACTACCACTGAACACAAGGAATCCCACCATGCTGCCCCATCCGACCTTGGACAAGCTCCAGACCCTGCGCCTGACCGGCATGCTCAAGGCACTCGCCGAGCAACTGAAAACCCCCGACATCGACAGCCTGAGCTTCGTGGAACGCCTCGGCCTGTTGGTCGACCGCGAACTGACCGAGCGCGACGACAAGCGCCTCAGCAGCCGCCTGCGTCAGGCCCGGCTCAAGCACAACGCCTGCCTCGAAGACATCGACTACCGCAGCCCGCGCGGACTCGACAAGGCGCTGATCCTCCAGCTGAGCAGCGGTCAGTGGTTACGCGACGGACTCAACCTGATTATCAACGGCCCGACTGGCGTCGGTAAGACCTGGCTGGCCTGCGCCCTGGCCCACCAGGCCTGCCGAGAGGGTTACAGCGTGCGTTACCTGCGCTTGCCGCGCCTGTTGGAAGAGTTGGGCCTAGCCCACGGCGACGGGCGCTTCGCCAAGCTGATGAGCGGCTATGCCAAGACCGACCTGCTGATCCTTGATGACTGGGGTCTGGCCCCGTTCAACGCGGAACAGCGCCGCGACATGCTGGAGCTACTGGACGACCGCTACGGCCAGCGCTCGACCATCGTGACCAGCCAAATGCCAGTGGACAACTGGCACGAACTGATCGGTGATCCGACTCTGGCCGACGCCATCCTCGACCGCCTGGTGCACAACGCTTATCGGATCAACCTCAAGGGTGAGTCGATGCGCAAACAGACGAAGAAATTGACGACACCGGGCACCTCAGACTAACAATGCCCCCCCTGCGTCGCTGCGCTCCGACTGCCCGGCCGGATGGCCGTGGAACAGGTGGCCAGATGGCCGTGGAATGCCTGGCCAGATGAGAGCGGACTGGGTGGCCGGATGGCGTGGAATCCGCA
>Ga0256410_1002286_pt1 | contig 12977 bp, 10 predicted proteins | sample PhyWR1_FD_185983 | JGI IMG/M metagenome (GOLD analysis project Ga0256410, IMG submission 185983) | Leaf surface microbial communities from wheat plants in UC Gill Tract Community Farm, Albany, California, United States - DLSL W.R1 | ecosystem: Host-associated > Plants > Phyllosphere >... | reverse complement strand
CCGCCAGGCGGTGCTCAGCGCTGAACAGGCCGGTGAACTGGCCGAACGCGTCGGCCGCGACCTGTCCAAGCTGGTGCCACAGGTGGCCGAGCTGGACCTGGTGTTCGCCGCCGCCCATTTCGATCCGGCCGAAGTCCTTCGCCCGGGCTGGCCGATCCATCGCCGTCTGGAAGAACTGCAGATGCGCGCGCCCGGTAGCAACCAGGGCCCGCGCGTGCTGGCCTTCGGCGCCGATGCCAGCGGTGATGTGCCGCTGCCGTTCCAGGCCGACGCTACCCTGGTAGGCGGTGGCCTGCGGGTGGTGCCGTTCCTGCTGACCGGTACCGACGTGGCCACCACGACTGCCGTGGCCGATGCCCTGGAAGAGGTGCTGCTGGCCAATGGCATGGCCCATGCCGATACCGCGCTGATGGCACAGAACACGTTCGGTGCACGCGTGGAGCACGCGCGCTATTTCACCGTGAACGATCTGGCCGCGATGATGTCGATGCAGTACGACAACCAGGGACTGGCCGCGCTGTGGCCGCTGATTGAAACCGCGATCATGGCCCCGGGCCAGGACGAGTGGCTGAGTGACGCACCCGAGCCGTTGCTGCGCTATACGCAGGGCGAAGCGCGCATGGCGCTGTTCGACCCGGCCGGCTGGTGCGCGCATTACAACCACGGCAAGGGCGACTGCGAGCGCCTGCAGGGCATCTACGAGCAGTTCCTGATGCGCCAGCGGCAGATGGCCGCGGTGCTGGAAGCGCACGGTGTGCCGGTGCTGTTCGTGCATTGCGAAGCCGGCCAGGACGCGCGCGAACTGCTGGCGCGCTGATCAAGCCGCACCACGCGCCGCCGACCGGTTCGGCGGCTCGATGTGTGATCATTACGGGCTTGTGCATGGACCGCTCATGCGCGGACAACGACGAACTGCATGCTGCATACGATTCAATCGGCAGGGTTGACCCTGCTTGCCACCACCATATGTGGCCTTCCCATCATGGCGCAGGCGGCAGCACCGATTGCCGCGACACCCACCTGCACACTTGCGCCGGCCTTCGCTGCTGCCGTGGCAGAGCCCGAGGTCTACGACAGCAATGTCAGCTTCAGCAACACGGTCAAGGTGCAGGTCAGCGTGGATGCGCAGGGCCGCGCCCACGATGCGCGTGTGCTGAACGGCTCCCGCAACCGGCTGCTGGATGATGCGGCCCGGAAGGCGGCCCTCAGCTGGCAGTATCTGTGCCAGGGCCAGGGCGGCATCGCGCAACCGGTCGTGCCTGTTCCGGAGCCGGCCTGCCGGCTGGACCGCCTGAGCTGGGCGGACAACGAGCCCAGGTTCTCCAGCGCACTGCGGTCCAGCGGTCTGCGCGGCTCGGTGGAGGTCTGGTTGCGCCCGATGGCCGGCGATCCGGCAATAACGGAGGTGAAGATCGGCAGGAGCAGTGGTGATGCGCGCATCGATGACACGCTGCTCACCGCCGCACGGAACTGGCGTCTGACCTGCCCGCGGGACACGCCCGTGAAGCACCCTTGGATCAGCTTCACCCAGTCGTTCAACTTCCAACCGCGGAGCCAGCTGCCGGCCCCGGCGGCGTCAGAACCGGAGCCGGATGATGTCGTGATCGCAAATGACGCACTGCTGGAGTTCGGCACCGTCGCCGGCTTCGTCAAAGAGCTGCCGAACATGAAGGGCGTAGATCTTGCGCCGGATCAGCCCAGTCAGCCCGGAGTGACGCTTTACAACACCAGTGTTGGCGCGATCATGCGGGAAATTGAGACGACCAAGGGACGGTTGAAGCCGGTGACCCTGACCCATTGGCTGGTGATGGTACCGCCCCACCACACGGGACCAGCCGTGGTGCGCACATTCAAGCGCGAAGTGATCGATGCCACGACGGGTAAGACCCACATGCAGACCGACATCTCGATCCTGTGTGAAAGCAGCCCCGCCGAATGCGCTGAACTGCGGCAGCGACGCGATGCACTGCTCCTGAGGTCCCGCTGACTGATCTTTTGTAGAGCCGAGCCCATGCTCGACTCAGGCCGCCTGAAGCGCAGCCGAGCCTAGCCCGGCTCTACAGGGGGCAGAGAAAAACGCCGGCGTTTGCCGGCGTTTTCCATTTCCAGAAGAACCGCCCTTACGGAGCCTTGCTGATCACCGCGCACGCCAGTCGCGCACCGGCGTTGCCGGTCGGCTGGGTCTTGTAGTCGTCCGCGTCGGCGTGGACGATCAGGCCGCGGCCGATGATGTCGAAATCATCACCCTTGCCGATGTTGACGTTGCTCGACACCGGACCATCAATGGTGGCTACGCCCTTGTCGTCGGCCTTGATGTTGGGCATGTCGCCACCGTGGTGCGGATCAGTGGCCACGTTGCCGTGGTCCTGCTTGCCCGGATTGAAGTGGCCGCCGGCGCTCATGCCGTCAGGCGCGCTGCAGTCACCCTTCTCGTGGATGTGGAAGCCGTGCTCGCTGCCCGGCTTCAGGCCACTGATCTGGCCGGACGCGTGCACCTTGCCGTCGACCAGCTTGAAGGTGATCGAGCCCTTGGTTTCATTGCCCTGGGTCGGTGCCAGTTCGGCAGTGGCCGAGGCATCGGTTGCCGGGGCCGCTGCGGTAGCCGGTGCAGTGGCCGGGTCGGCCGGTGCTGCCGAACCTTCGGCCGGGGTGGTGGCCGGGGCTTCGGCTGCCGGCGCTGCCGGCTGCTGGTTGCAGGCGGCAAGGCCCAGTGCAGCGATGGCCGCGAACAGCGAAGTGTGGATCAGACGCATGGAAACTCTCCTTGGGAAATGCCGGTGGTGTGATCAGCGGGTTACCCGGATCACGCCGCAGGCGATGCGGACGCCGGCATTGCCGGCGGGCTGGCTGCGATAGTCGTCGGCCCTGGCATGCACGACCAGTGCACGCCCGGCGATATCCGTGGCGGCGCCTCCGCCCAGGGTAACGCCCTTCAGATGCACATCGATGTTGGCGCGGCCCTGCGCGTCGGCCTGCAGGTTGTCGATGTCACCCAGGTGGTGCTTGCCGCTGCCGGCACGACCGTGCGCGACACCGGCGGGATTGAAGTGGTTGCCGGCGCTGCTGGCGTCCACCGCGCTGCAGTCGCCGCGCTCGTGGATGTGGAAACCGGCCTGCTGCATCGGCTGCAGGCCGCCGACCAGGCCGGTCAAGTGCACGCCACCGCTTTCGGTCTTCAACACCAGACGGCCGCTGACGATGCTGGCCGAGGCTGGCGCCAGGTTGGCTTCGGCGAGCTGGGCCACGGGCGTGGTGACCACCGGCGGCGGTGTGGGCTGCGGCTTCTTCTTCGGTGCGCTGCCACAGGCAGACAGGAGCACGGCAGCGGACAGCGGCAGAAGGGCGAAGAACAAACGCATCGAGGACTCCTTGCAGGTAACACTACGGACGGCATCGTCCATGGAGGATCAACAGTTCGGCAAGCGGTTGCGAGGATCGCGTGCAGGCACCGTTCAATGGCCGCCGCGGCGGCGACCGGCGCCCAGCTTGCGCGTAAGCGTATTGCGGCCGAGGCCCAGGCGCGCGGCGGCTTCGGCGCGACGACCGTGGGTGATCTGCAGGGCGGCCTCCAACAGGGCGTGGTCGACCCGTTCGCGCACCTGCGCGTGCAGGCCCTCGGTGCCCTCGGCCAGCTGCCGGCGTGCCCATTCGGACAGCAGCGCTTCCCATTGGCCCGGGTCACCGGCGGCCGTGCTACTGCGCCGGCTGCGGGCACGGTTGAGCGCGGTATCTACATCGGCCACGCCAATGGTGTCGGCGGCGGCCAGTGCGGCCATGCGCCAGCACACGTTTTCCAGTTCGCGGACGTTGCCCGGCCAGTCGTGCTCGCGCAGCGCCTGCAGGGCGGCGGCGGTCAGCCGCTTGGGCGGCGTATCGAGCCTGCGCGCGGCAGCCGCCAGGAACGTGGTGGCCAGTTGCGCGATGTCCTCTCGGCGCTCGCGCAGAGGCGGCAGTTGCAGGCGCACCACGTCCAGGCGGTGCAGCAGGTCGGCTCGGAATTTTCCCTGCGCGACCAGCCCTTCCAGATCCTGGTGGGTGGCGGCGACCACGCGCACATCGACGCGGATCAGTTCGCGTCCGCCCACGCGGAAGAATTCGCCCTGGGCGAGCACGCGCAGCAGGCGCGTCTGCAACGGCAACGGCATGTCACCGATTTCATCGAGGAACAGGGTACCGCCGTTGGCCTGCTCGAAGCGGCCGATGTGGCGCCGCTGCGCGCCGGTGAACGCACCCGCTTCATGACCAAACAGCTCGCTTTCCAGCAGCTCGGCGGGAATGGCGGCGGTGTTCAGCGCGACGAACGGATGCTGCGCACGCGGTGATTCGCGATGCAGCGCGTTGGCCACCAGCTCCTTGCCGGTACCGGTTTCGCCGATGATCAGCACCGCCAATGGCGCCTGCGCGAGGCGGCCGATGGCGCGGAACAGCGCGCGCATCGGTGGCGTATCGCCCACCAGTTGCGGCGGCTGGTCGCTGGCGGCTTCTGCGGCGGGAGTCGGCGCGGCCATGGCCGGCGCCACCGCAGGCAGCACGCGCTGGGCCAGTGCCACCGCGTCGTCCAGATCGAACGGCTTGGACAGGAACTCGTGCGCACCGCCGCGGAACGCACCGGCTGTACTGGCGACGTCGGTGTAGGCCGACATCACCACCACCGGCAGCTGCGGCAGCGCGGCCTTCAGCTTGTCCAGCAGCACCAGGCCATCGTCGCCGGGCATGCGCACGTCGGTGAACAGCAGCGCAGGCGGCGGGCTATCAGCCAGCGCCTGCAGTGCGGGGGCGGCGCTGTCGAAGTCGACCACCTGGTAGCCGGCCTCGCGCAGCGCGGTGCACAGCACGAAGCGCACGGCGCGGTCATCGTCGACCACCCAGATGCACGGCGGGGACGCGGAAGACTCAGACATCGCGCGGGGCCTCCTCGGCGGCGGCGGTGCCGTTGCCGATCGGCAGCAGCAGGGTGAATACGGTATGGCCCGGGCGCGACCGGTAGGTCAGCGTGCCGCGATGCTCGCGCGCGACCTGCTGGGCCAGCGCCAGGCCCAGGCCGGTGCCTTCGGCGCGACCGCTGACCAGGGGCAGGAACAGATGTTCGGCCAGTTCTTCGGGCACGCCACGGCCGTCGTCGGCGATTTCCAGCCGCAACGCCAGGGTGTGCAGCTGCTCGGCGATGCGCACACCGTGTTCAACGCGGGTGCGCAGGGTGATGTTGCCGGCACCGGCCTGGATGGCATTGCGCACCAGGTTCCATACCGCCTGGGTGAGGCGATCGGCGTCGCCATCGAATTCGGGGATGCTGGGGTCATAGTCGCGCTGCAGGCGCACCGCCCAGCCGGCCTCGTTCTCGGCCAGGCGCAGCACTCGCTCCAACGCGGCGTGGATGTTCAGCGCCGCATGTGGCGCGGCGGGTGCCGGTGATAGCAGCTGCTCGAGCAGGCCATTGAGCCGCTCGATCTCCGAGCCGATCAGGTCGATCAGTTCGCGTTCGCTGGCATCGCGCTGCGCCGCGCGGCGGGCCAGCAGCTGTGCGGCGCCCTTCAACCCGGCCAGCGGATTGCGCAGTTCGTGCGCCAGGCCCTTCAGCGCTGCGCTGAGCGCGCTGGGCAGGGCCTGGGTCGGGTCGAGCCCGGGGAACTCATCGACCGGATGCGCCTCCAGCAGCCAGCCGCCATCGTCGCGGCGGCTCATCCAGCCTTCGGCAAAACGCGCGGCTTCGCCCGGCAGCGCCAACGCCAGCCGGTTCAGGCGCAGGCTGTCGCGCTCGTCGCGGGCCAGGAAATGGGCCAGCGCCTCACCCTGCACTTCCAGCGCGGCCAAGGGTTGACCGAGCAGGCGCCGGCCGCTGACGCCCAGCCAGCGCGCGAAGGCCGGGTTGCAGCCGGCGATGCGGCCATCGGGCCCGGCCCAGGCCAGCGGCGTGCCGAGGGCATCGAGGGACGGCGGGGGCGCGGGGTCGGACATTGCACCAATGTAGTGCAAAACGTGGGTGTGGGGTCAGAGCCCTTTCCTCGCGGAAAGGGATCTGACCCCTTGCGCTGCGGGGTCCGGGGTCGGATCCCTTTCCGTCAGGAAAGGGCTCTGACCCCTGCAGGTCGAGCAAGCTCGACCACTACCGGCTTTGCGGTTACAGCTTCATGTTGAGGCCGACGAAGACCGCGCGGCCCGGGGCGGGCGAGAACATCGGCCGGGCGCTGTCCCAGAAGAAGCTGTCGTACCACGCGTAGGCATACTCGCGGCCGGTCACGTTCTTCAGCTGCAGGTCCACGCTCCAGGCCGGGGTGATCTGATACTTCGCGCTGAGGTCGAGCACGGCGAAGCCGCCGAACTTGCCAGTGGCGTTGCGCTCTTCCAGGTAGTAATCGCCCTGCGCGCGCGCCTGCAGGCCCAGTTGCAGGGCATCGCTGGCCTGGTAGTCCAGGCCGAGGTTGCTGATGTGGCGCGGGGTGGCGGCCACTTCGCGTCCCTGCAGGGTCACGCCAGCGGCGCGGTCGTCGCGGGTGATCTTCGCCTCCTGGTAGGCATGCGAGGCCCACAGCGTCCACGCGTCACCCAGCTGCGCGCTGATCTGCGCATCCACGCCTCGGCGGCGGGTCTTGCCCAGCATGACCGTGGTGCCGGTGGCCGGCATGTTGGACACTTCGTTTTCCGCGTCCTGCTGCCATACCGCCAGCCGGGCCTGGCTGCCGGCGAAGGGCTGGAATTTCAGGCCCAGCTCCATGCCGGTGTTGGTGGAAGGCTGCATCGGTGCCTGCCCCGGGGTGAGGTAGGCCGGCGCGGTGGAACCAGTCAGCACCTGGAAAGTACGGCCCCAGTTGGCGTAGATGTGCGTGTGATCACCCAGGCTGTGGATGACACTCAGCTTGGGCTGGCCGATGCTGCCGTAGTCCTGCAGGCGGCCGGTGGCGCCGTTCATCAGCCGGGTGTGGCCGCCGAAACGGTCCACGCGGTAGGCCGGCACGATCTTCCACGCTTCGACCGGCTGGTAGATGGCCTGCACGTAAGCACCCCAGTTGTCGAAGCTGTGGCGGTCGTTGTTCTGCACGCGTGCCGGTGCCTGGCTGAAATCGGTGGGCTCGGCGTAGGCGTAGCGCTCGCGACGGTAGCCATTGTCCTGCTGCTCGTAGTTCAGCCCGCCTTCCACGGTAAGCATGGGGCTGGCCTGCCAGGTGAGCATGCCGAGCAGGCCTGCCTGGCGCTCGTCCCAGACACGACGCTGGCGCGGCAGGTTGCCGCTGGGCAGGTCACTGAAGGTCACACGACGGTCGTCTTCATAGCGGTTGTAGTACAGCCGCGTGCCGAAGGTCACCGCGTCGGACAGCTTCATGTCCAGGTGCGCGGCGAACTGACGCATGTCGCGGTCATCGCCGTCATTGGCGTTGCGCAGGTCGCTGCCACGGCGGCCCGCATGCAGCTCTTCCGCGGTCATGAAACCGGGCTCGTCGGCCTGATGATGGTAGGCGCGCGCGGTCAGGCCGATGCGCAGCCCCTCCTCCAGCGAGCCGAAGAACCACTTGCCGCCCAGCGCGTATTTCTTCGAGCTGTCGTGGTCGCGGTAACCGTCACTGGCCTGGGTGCCGACGAAGTAGTTCTGCGCGAAGCCGTCGGCTTCGCGGCCCACCGCCAGCTGCACATCGCGGGTGTTGTAGCTGCCATAGGCCAGCCGCGCGTCGGTGTAGGTTCCGCCCTGGCGCGTGCCGAAGTTCACGTTGCCGCCGATGTTGTGCAGGCCGTAGCGCGGATCGTTGGTACCGCGCACCACTTCGATGTAGCTGATTTCCAGCGGAAACAGCATGTCGATGAAGCGCTGGTTGCCACTGTTGACGTTGCTGGGTATGCCGTCGATCAGCGTCTTGATGGCATTGAGGTAGCCCTCGCCGTTGAAGGCGCGGAAGCTGACCTTGCCCGACTCTGCACCCTGCCGGGTTTCGGTCAGCTGGATGCCGGGCATCTGCCCGAGCAGTTCCCAGCTGTGCGACACGTTGCGGTTTTCGATCTGGTCCGCGCCCAGCACGTCCACCGAGGTCAGCACCTGGTGTGCGCTCAGCTGCCCCTCGCTGTGCTGGTGCACATCGACCTTGCCCAGGGTGAGCGCGGCGTCGGCGGACTGGGCGAATGCTTCAGGGGCGAACGGGGCGGCCGCGAGCGCGGCCACCAGCGTGGGAGTCTTCATCAGGGGGCGGGCGGGAGGCTGGAAATGAAACTTTATAACATTTCGATTCCGCCAGCCATCCGATGACTGCAGCTCCCTCGACCTTAGACGGGGTAGCCGGTGGCTTCCCGGGCCTTCTTCCAGGCAATTTCAAACTCGCGCGCGCTGATCTCGTCGTCTTCGTCGAAGTCCATGAACGACACCGGCTGGTCGGCCAGCACGAAGCGGTCATCGCTATGGCCGGTTTCATCGGCCCACACGACCTTGGCCCCGTAGATTTCCACCTGGCGCACGATCTTCTCGCCACGGGCTTCCATCAGCACGTTGCCCTTGCCCAGGCCCGATTCGGCCCAGTGCTTGTAGTACTTCTTCGTGTTGGATTTTGCGTTGTTCTTTGCGTATTTCATTGCATGGGTCCTGGCCGCAGGTGCGACCGGAGAGATCGGAAGGGCGCCATTATCGCCCAGCCTGATACCAGCTAGCCAACCAGCTAGGCATAGCGACCTCTATTGTCTTGTGGGTCTGTAGAGGCCGTCACAATTCTCCTAGGGCGGTGTCAAAACCACGACAAAATGGACCCTACCCCATCCTTATATCGGACCACCGCCGAAATTACCGCAGCCAGAAAGATCAGTCCAAGGAGAATGGGATTATTTCTAGCAACCTCTAGAATTGCAATTGGATGAACGCCATACCGATCTGTGAAGGAAGATTTTGTCTTCAAGCTTTTGTCATGAGTGCGATCAAATATGTTTGCAAGGACATCGACCTTTCTCAACGTGGATTGCTGAAGCTTGATGAACTCGCCCTTCACAAAAGCAGATGCTTCTTCCGCTCCTTGAAGAGCATCCGTGTCGGCAATCCGATTGAGCTCAATGATGCTCATCAAGCGTCCCTTTCTACCGCTCGGCGAAGTGTGCGGCGCATACCTCTTACCGAAGAGCGTTATTAATTCTCGAGCAAGATCAAACTTCTTATTGTCCTGAAGAATGACCGGAGTTCCGCCAAGCACCCTAAAGCGATGCTCCAGCGCTGAGAACCCGTAATTATCATCCCTCATGTTCCAGTGAATATACGTACTGTCAGAGTGATCTTGAATAAAGGAAAAGTATCCTTTCAACATATCAAACTCTAGCGGACTGAGAATTTCGCTCACATCCTTTGCGGAAGAGGCACTTCCTTCAACTGGCTGCACGTCAGTGGCAAGCGGCGCGTTTGCCTCGACCATTTGCCTAAGGCTTTCAACCTCATCAAGTAGCTCTGCTGACTTATGAATTGACCAGGTTTTTGTCTGGCCAGACTTGAGGTTACGCACTGCAATTGAGGTAACTCTCGTTGAATTAGCTAGTGGCGAGTGCCCATCAGCAGCATAAAAAGATTCACACGAGTAGTGAATCAAGTATGCATTGATAGATTCATCATATATTTCATTTAGTCGCCGCCTACATTTCGACCGCTCTCTCACACGCGAAATTTCTGAAGAAGACATTTGCGCTCCAGCAAAGGTGCAACAGGAATTCGATAGCACCGCTCACCAGAGCGGGCAAGACTGCCAGCTTACTTCGTCCAACGCGGTATCAGTTGGCCTCCGCCGACGTCGGCAACGCCACACCCTTCGGCCACAGCAGCCACAGGTTGCCCTGCTGCTTCATGTCGCCGGCCAGCTTGCCGGCGGCATCGCCGCTGCCCCAGTACAGATCGGCACGTACCTCGCCGGCAATGGCGCCACCGGTGTCCTGCGCGGCCACCGGGCGTACCACCGGCGTGCCGTCCGGGCGCGTGGTCGACAGCCACAGCAGGCTGCCCAGCGGCACCACGGTGCGATCCACCGCCACGCTGTAGCCGGCGGTCAGCGGCACGTTCAACGAACCGCGCGGACCTTCCGGGCTGTCCGCGCTGCGCACGAAGAACACGTAGCTGGGATTGCTGCGCAGCAGTTCCGGTACCCGCGTCGGATGTGCCTTCGCCCACGCGCGGATCGCGTCCATGGTGACGTCTTCCTTCTTCAGCTCGCCCTGCTCCACCAGCCAGCGGCCGATCGCGCGATAGGGATGGCCGTTCTGTTCGGCATAGGCCAGCCGCACCTGCTTGCCATCGGCCAGGCGCACCCGCCCCGAACCCTGGATCTGCAGCAGCTGCAGGTCCATCGGATCGGTCAGCCAGGCCAGCACCGGCGCCTTGGCCCCCTTGCTGGCGATGCTGCCGGCATCGTCGTAGGGCTTGAGCACCTTGCCCTCCACGCGACCGCGCAGGCGCTTGCCCTTCAGTTCGGGATAGACGCTGTCCAACTGCACCACCACCAGATCATCGGGTGTGCCGTACACCGGCACGGTGGCGGTGTCGGTACTGGTGAGGCTGCCCGGATAGATGGGCTCGTAATAGCCGGTGATCAGGCCGTCGGCGCGATGGCCGCCGGCGCGCAGGGAATAGACATCGAGATCGCGCTGCAGGAATGCGCGGATCGCGCTGGCGTCCTTGTCGGACACGGTGTTGGCGGTCGCGCAGGGCTTGGCCCAGGTCGCATCGTTCTTCAGGCGGGTGCAGCTGCTGCGCCAAGCGGCGAAGCCGGCCTGCAGGTCGGTATCGGATACGGCCGGCAACGTGTTCCAGTCGACCTTGGCGTAGGTTGCGGCAGACGTTGCTGCGGCTGGGGCTTCAGGACGGGTGCCGGTGGTGGCGCAGCCGGCAAGCAGGGCAACGGCCAAGAAAGTGAGGAGCGCGCGCGGCGACGTAACAGTGATCATCGTCGCAATGTAGTGGGGCCGATGGTGGCGCGGCAACCTTGGGTAGCGCCGGGCATGGCCCGGCGAGAAGCGGATCCCGCGCGGTGCGCTCGCCGGGCATGGCCCGGCGCTACCGGCTACTGCCAGGTTGGTCACGGGGTCTGCAGCAACAGCGAATGCAGGATGCGCGCGTCTTCGGCGTCGAGGGCTTTCGGCAGGGTGTCGCTGCCACGGAAACGGCGGTGGAACGCCCGTACCGCTGCTTCGCGGTTGTCGAGCGGATAACCGAAGCGCGCCAGCGCGGCCCATGCATCGAATCCTTCCGGCGCAGCACCATCGGCAGCGCGCGGCCACACGCCGAAACCGGCTTCGGCCAACTGTTGCCACGGGAAGAAGCGGCTGGGATCTTCCTTGCGCGTCGGCGCCAGGTCGGCGTGACCGATCACCTGTCGCGGCGGGATGTTCAGCCGGTCAGTGAGGTCGCGCAGCAGCACGATCAGCGATTCGATCTGCGCGGGGCTGAAGGGCGTACGACCGTCATTGTCCAGCTCGATGCCGATGGACGCGGAGTTCAGATCGGTGATGGTGCCCCAGCGCCCGGAGCCGGCGTGCCAGGCGCGGCGCTCATCGGCCACCAGCTGGTAGCGATGGCCATCGGCGCCGATCAGGTAATGCGCACTGACCCGCCCGCCGCTGTTGGCGGTACGCAGCGTGTGCAGGCTCTGCTGCACCGATTTCTGCTCGGTGTGGTGGATGACGATGATGACCGGCGTGCGCGCGTTCTGGTTCGGCGACGGCACCCAGGTGGCAAGCGGGTTGCGGGTTTCCTGCGGCGTGGAGGCACAGGCGGCCAGCAGCAGGCAGGCCGAGAGCATCAGGGAAGTGCGGATCGGGTGCATGCCCCGATTGTGCGCGATAAGCCCGGACGATGCAGTAGAGCCACGCCATGCGTGGCTGGATCACCGACCGTGCCGACCAACGGTCGGCACCCACCAGAGCAGGAGTAGAGCCACGCCATGCGTGGCTGGATCACCGACCGTGCCGACCAACGGTCGGCACCCACCAGAGCGGGAGCAATCCAGCGCAGGAGCAGTGCCAAGCAAGCTTGGCACCTACCAGAGCCAGTGCAGTGCCGACCAACGGTCGGCACCCACCAGAGCGGGAGTAGTCCAGCGCAGGAGCAGTGCCAAGCAAGCTTGGCACCTACCAGAGCAGGTGCAGTGCCGACCAACGGTCGGCACCCACCATGTAGATGCATCAGGCCTCGTAGGCCGATTCACCATGCGAGGTCACATCCAGGCCGGTACGCTCGGCCTCCTCGGTGACCCGCAGGCCGACCACCACCTTGACCAGCAGCAGGATGGCTGCGGTCACCACGGCCGACCACAGCACGGTGAGGCCGACGCTGACCACCTGCACCCATACCTGGTGGCCGATATCCAGATCGGCCTTGGTGCCGCCCAGCGACTGCGCGCTGAATACACCGGTGAGGATCGCACCGACGATACCGCCCACGCCATGCACACCGAACACGTCGGCGGTGTCGTCCACCTTCAGCAGGCGCTTGAGGCCGGTCACGCCCCACACGCAGACCACGCCGGCAACCAGGCCGATGACGATCGCGCCGAGCGGGCCGACGGTACCGCACGCCGGGGTGATGCCGACCAGGCCTGCCACCGCACCCGAGGCCGCGCCCAGTGCCGACGGCTTGCCCTTGCTGATCGCTTCAACCAGCGTCCAGCCCAGCACCGCTGCAGCAGTCGCCAGCACAGTGTTGAGGAAGGCCAGCGAGGCGACGGTGTCGGCGGCGGCGGCGGAACCAGCATTGAAGCCGAACCAGCCGACCCACAGCAGCATCGCGCCGATATAGGTGAACGGCACGTTGTGCGGCTTCAACGCGGTCTGCCCGTAGCCCAGGCGCTTGCCGACGAACCATGCAGCCACCAGACCGGCCACGCCTGCGTTGATGTGCACCACGGTGCCACCGGCGAAATCGATCGCGCCCAGTTCGCCGAGGTAGCCGCCGCCCCAGACGATGTGCGCCATCGGGATGTAGCTGAGGGTGAACCACAGCGCCGAGAACAGCAGCACCGCGCGGAACTTGATGCGCT
>Ga0256410_1002276_pt1 | contig 13035 bp, 13 predicted proteins | sample PhyWR1_FD_185983 | JGI IMG/M metagenome (GOLD analysis project Ga0256410, IMG submission 185983) | Leaf surface microbial communities from wheat plants in UC Gill Tract Community Farm, Albany, California, United States - DLSL W.R1 | ecosystem: Host-associated > Plants > Phyllosphere >... | reverse complement strand
TGTACCTGTGTGATTATCCCCTGGGAAGGCTTGGACGAGGTATGACCCGCGTCCAGGCCTCAAATGTGTAAACGATGTCCCCGGTTTCAGATGTAAACGATGTCTACGGTTCTACACCCCTCCCACACTGATCGCGTCAATTCCCCTACCGTAGACTAGCTCTCGGACTACACGTAATCTAACGCCCTCGCCCTCCCCGGCGACCCTGGATCAGCAGACAGGGCAACACTGAGCTGGCAAACCTGAACCCATCATTCAGAGGAGCCGGCCAATGCCTGCGACCCGTATCTGGTTAAAAAACCCCCTCGCGATTTTCACTGCCAATGGCCTCGACGCCCGTGGCGGCCTGGTGCTGCAAGACGGTGTGATCACCGAAGTGCTGGGCTGGGGCCGCGAACCTGCCGTGCCCTGTGCACAGGTGTTCGATGCCCGCGAGCATGTGATCCTGCCCGGGCTGATCAACACCCACCATCACTTCTACCAAACCCTGACCCGCGCCTGGGCGCCGGTGGTCAATCAGCCGCTGTTTCCGTGGCTGAAAACCCTGTACCCGGTGTGGGCGCGACTCACCCCGGAAAAACTCGCCCTGGCGACGAAAGTCGCGCTCGCCGAGTTGCTTTTGTCGGGCTGCACCACGGCGGCCGATCACCATTACCTATTCCCCGACGGCCTGGAAAATGCTATCGACGTACAGGTTGAAAGCGTGCGCGAATTGGGCATGCGCGCCATGCTCACCCGCGGCTCCATGAGCCTTGGCGAAGCCGACGGTGGCCTGCCGCCGCAGCAGACAGTGCAAGAGGGCCAGGTGATCCTCGACGACAGCCAGCGCCTGATCCGCGCATACCACGAGCGCGGCGACGGCGCGCAGATCCAGATCGCCCTGGCGCCCTGCTCGCCGTTCTCTGTCACGCCGCAAATCATGCGCGCCAGCGCCGAACTGGCTAATCAACTCGACGTGCGCCTACACACCCACCTGGCGGAAACCCTCGACGAAGAAGACTTCTGCCTGCAACGCTTCGGCCTGCGCACCGTGGATTACCTCGACAGCGTCGGCTGGCTCGGCCCGCGCACCTGGCTGGCCCACGGCATTCACTTCAACCCGGACGAGATCGCACGCCTTGGCGCGGCCGGCACCGGCATCTGCCATTGCCCAAGCTCGAATATGCGCCTGGCCTCCGGCATCTGCCCGACCCTGGATCTGCTCGCCGCCGGCGCGCCCATCGGCCTGGGCGTAGACGGTTCGGCCTCCAACGATGCGTCGAACATGATTCTCGAAGCGCGCCAGGCCCTGTATATCCAGCGCCTGCGCTACGGCGCGGAAAAGATCACCCCAGAAGGCGTGCTGGGCTGGGCCACCAAAGGCTCGGCGCAGTTGCTGGGGCGTACGGATATCGGCGAATTGGCCGTAGGCAAACAGGCTGACCTGGCGCTGTTCAAACTCGATGAGCTGCGCTTCTCCGGCAGCCATGATCCGATTTCGGCGCTGCTGCTGTGCGGCGCAGATCGGGCGGATCGGGTGATGGTTGGCGGCGAGTGGCGGGTTATTGATGGGCAGGTGGAAGGCCTGGACCTCAAAGGCTTAATCGCTGATCACAGCCAAGCAGCAAGGCAGTTGATCGCAGGAACTTGAGCCAAACATTGATCAAAATGTGGGAGGGGGCAAGCCCCCTCCCACATTTGCCCTGCTGCGGCCTTACAACCCCAATAGCGACAACATGATAAATGTCGCAAACAACACAAAATGCGTCATCCCTTCGATGGCATTGGTTTCACCATCGTTAAGGTTGATCGCACTGACAATCAACGTGATAAACACCATCACGGTCTGCACCGGCGTCATCGCCATCTGGAACGGCTGGCCAGTGTAGAGCGCCATGGCTTCCATCACTGGCACGGTCAAAATCACTGTCGACAGCGACGCGCCCAGTGCAATGTTGACCACCGACTGCATGCGGTTGGCCAGCGCCGCGCGCAACGCGGTCAGGATCTCCGGCGCCGCCGAAATGGCCGCAACCACAATCGCGGTGATCACCGGCGGTGCGCCTGTGCCTTCCAGGCCCAGGTCGAGGGTCTTGGACATCACCTCGGCCAGCGCGCCAATCACAATCACGCCAAACACCAGGGTGCCGATGGAGAACGCCAGGTTCACCGGCGGCGCCTGCTCTTCTTCCGGCAGTTTCTTGCGGCGTTTTTCCGGGTAGCTGTAGCTGAAAAAGTAACTGTGCGGCCCCACCTGCATACGCAGGAACAAGGTGTAGAGCACCACCATCGCGCCGATGGTGAAGGCCGAGTAAATTTTCCAGTCGGCCTCGGGGATGAATTCCGGCACCACCATGGAAACGCCCATGGCGGTGAGGATCATCACGCTGTAGGTGCGCGCCGAGTCATCGTTGTAGGACTGTTCACCATGCTTGATGCCGCCCATCAGCGCGGCCAGGCCGAGGATGCCGTTGATATCGAGCATTACCGCCGAGTAGATCGTGTCGCGCACCAGGGTTGGCGACGGCTCATTGCTCATCATGATCGCCAGGATCACCACCTCCACCAGCACGGCGGCGAGGGTCAGGATCATGGTGCCGTAGGGGTCGCCGACTTTTTCCGCGAGTTGCTCGGCGTGGTGCGCCACGCGCATCGACGCCACCACGATAAAGCCGATCAGCACCACGCCGGCCAGCAGCGCCACCACTTGCCCGCTGTGGAGCATCCAGTGCTCCAGCGGGTAGGCGGCGATGGCGGCAATCAGCGCCAGTAGCATGAATTTTTCTTGCTTGAGGGATGTGAACATTCCGGGCCTTATCAAACAGCGAATCGGTCATTGATGGGGTACAGACTACGGCACGCTGCTAACGTTTCGTTACACCTTAGTTCACGCCGCCCTTGCGCGAATTAAACCAATACTCTCCTGCCGGTCAGGTTTTGCCGATTATTTCAGCCATGACCTGTAGAATGCCGCCATTGCACCTGATGAGATTTTAAAAATGTACGATTGGCTCAACGCCCTGCCCAAGGCTGAACTGCACCTGCACCTGGAAGGTTCGCTGGAGCCCGAGTTGCTGTTCGCGCTGGCCGAACGCAACAAGATTGCGCTGCCGTGGAACGACGTCGAAACCCTGCGCAAGGCCTACGCCTTCAACAACCTGCAGGAGTTTCTCGACCTGTATTACAAGGGCGCCGATGTGCTGCGCACCTCCCAGGATTTCTACGACCTGACCTGGGCGTACCTGCTGCGCTGCAAAGAGCAGAACGTGATCCACACCGAGCCGTTCTTCGACCCGCAGACCCACACCGACCGTGGCATCCCGTTCGAAGTGGTGCTCAATGGCATCGCCGCTGCACTCAAGGATGGCGAGCAGCAACTGGGCATCACCAGCGGTTTGATCCTCAGCTTCCTGCGCCACCTCAGTGAAGACGAAGCGCAGAAAACCCTCGACCAGGCGCTGCCGTTCCGTGACGCGTTCGTGGCCGTGGGCCTGGACAGTTCGGAAATGGGTCACCCGCCAAGCAAGTTCCAGCGCGTGTTCGACCGTGCTCGCCACGAAGGCTTCCTCACCGTGGCCCACGCCGGCGAAGAAGGCCCGCCCGAATACATCTGGGAAGCCATCGACCTGCTGAAAATCCAGCGTATCGACCACGGCGTGCGTGCCATCGAAGACGAGCGCCTGATGCAGCGCATCATCGACGAGCAGATCCCGTTGACCGTGTGCCCGTTGTCCAACACCAAGCTGTGTGTGTTCGACGACATGGCCCAGCACAACATCCTCGACATGCTCGAACGTGGCGTAAAGGTGACAGTGAACTCGGATGACCCGGCGTACTTCGGCGGTTATGTCACCGAAAACTTCCACGCGCTGTACACCAGCCTGGGCATGACCCAGGACCAGGCCAAACGCCTGGCGCAGAACAGCCTGGATGCGCGACTGGTGAAGCCTTAGGTCACAACAGTCTCAGGGCCGTTCGGGAGCAGCCAGCCGGTTGATTTCCGACAGCCCTGTGCTGCTGACCAGCAAGGCACGCGACTCGTTGACCGCGCTGATCCAGTTCGACTGCAAAAACAGGCGTAACAACCCCGCCCCCAACGCGCCACCCAGGTGCGGCTGCTGCTGGCTCCAGTCAAAACAATCGCACACAAGAGGCGACGTCAGCGCCTGGGTATAAATGCCCAGCGCGGCCAGGCGCTGGGTGCCCTTGAGCGTGACGTCGGTACGCTGCTCATGACGATCGATCCACCCCGCGTGCACCATGCGCTGATACAACTGCGCCGCCAACTCCCCACCCAGATGCCCATTGCACCATCGGGCACGGCGCAGCAACGGCGGGGCTGCCAGGGCCGGCGGTAAAGCATCCGGCGCGCTGCGGGCCGCGCTGGCCATGGTGCTGGTGGCCAAGGCATCGACGGCGCAACTGACATCGGCGGCTGCCACGCGAAACAGCCGGCCGCCGCGACGCATCTCCACCCGTAACAAGCCGCCTGCGGTCAAGCGTGCCAGGTGCGCATTCGCCGAAGCCGGTGACAACCCGGCGAGCGTCGCCAGTTCTTGCGATGACTTTGCCGAGCCGTCCATCAGCGCCCAGAGCATGGCGATGCGTTTGGGCTCGGCGAGCAAGCTGGCGATTTGACTGATGCAAGGTGCTGCTTCCATGTATCCACTCCCTGTTTGATCATTTTTCTGCTGCGGTTGGCGCCCAAGTATAGGGGCGCAAAGCGCCGGTTCCGCGCCGTCTGACAGCGCAGGCAGGGACAGGATCTGAGTGAAATTTCCTGCTTTTATGGAGGCAGTTACGTCACGCTTGAACGCTCCGGCAATTGAGCCGTCAATGTCTTACAGCGTGACACGAGCATTTCCCGCAGCAAGTTGATCGGTTTACTCAGTTGCGCGCGATGGGCACACAACAGATTCAGCGGCGTGCGCTCGCCCCGCAGCTCCGGCAGGATCAAGCGCAGGCGCCCGGCCAGCACGTCGGTGCTCACGTCCAGCCAGGATTTGTAGGCAATGCCCACGCCCGCCACTGCCCAGCGGCGCACCACGTCGGCGTCGTCGCTGAAGCGGTCGCCGCTGACCGTCAGGCTGACTTCGCGTTTACCGTCATGGAAACTCCAATGGTCGTGCACCCGGCTGCCGAGCATGTACAGCAGGCAATTGTGCTGCGCCAGTTGCTCCAGGTGCCGGGGCTCGCCGTGGCGCGCAAGGTAGCTCGGCGCGGCACACAGCACGCGCACATTCTGCGGCGCAACCGGCAGCGCGATCAGGCTGGAATCTTCCGGCTCGCCGTAGCGCAGGGCAATGTCCACCGGTTGGCGGAACAGGTCGGCAATCCGGTCGCCCAACAACAGGCGCACGGTGAGTTGCGGGTACTCGCGCTGGAACTCATCGAGCCACGGCAGCAACTGGTTACGGCCAAAATCCGAGGGGGCCGACAGCTGCAGCACGCCGCTGACATGGTCCTGACCGCTGGCCAACAAGCGCCGGCCCTCGTCCAGCGAACTCAACGCCGCCCGCGCGTATTCGAGGAAGCCTTCGCCCTCCGCCGTGAGGCGCAGGCTGCGGGTGGAACGGGCCAACAGGCGTGTGCCGAGCTGTTGTTCGATGCGCTTCAATGCCGCGCTGGCGACCGCCGGCGAGAGGTCCATGACCCGCGCGGCGGCCGACAGGCTGCCCAGGTCGGCCGCGCGTACAAACAACTGCAAATCATCGAAACGCAGCATTTAACCCACCCATTATCAAAATATTGTTGAAACAGACTGCTGTTTTAGCGGCTTTTATCTTCGCGGGAAATAGCCAATGATCTGCCCATCCCGTTCATCACGTGTCTGGAGTTGAATATGTCCACCGCCTTTAACGTCATCGCCACGCTGATCGCCAAACCCGGCCAACAGGCCACCCTCGAAACCCTGCTGCGCGGCCTGCTGGAACCCACCCGCCTGGAAGCCGGTTGCGAGCAATACGACCTGCACCAGGACCTGCAACACCCCGAGACCTTCTACATGCTCGAGCGCTGGGCCGATGACGCCGCCCTCGCCGACCACGACCAGAGCGCGCATATCCAGAGTTTCCGCGCCAAGGCCGCCGATGTGCTCGAACACTTCGAACTCAAGCGCCTGAAGTTTCTCGCCTGATCACCGCCCACTTTTCCGGAGCCCCCATGAAAGCCATTGCCTACTACGCCTCGCTGCCGATCACCGATCCAAACTCCCTGCAAGACATCGAACTGCCAGCGCCGGTCGCCGGCCCACGTGACCTGCTGGTGGAAGTCAAAGCCATCTCGGTCAACCCGGTGGACACCAAGGTGCGCCAGAACGTCGCCCCGGAAAACGGCGCCGCCAAAGTGCTGGGCTGGGACGTGGCCGGTGTGGTCAAGGCCGTCGGCAGCGAAGTGACGCTGTTCAAGGCCGGTGACAACGTGTTCTACGCCGGCTCCCTGGTGCGCCCCGGCGGCAACAGCGAGTTGCACACGGTGGACGAGCGCATCGTCGGCCATATGCCCAAGAGCCTGGGCTTTGCCGAAGCGGCCGCCTTGCCGCTGACCGCCATCACCGCCTGGGAATTGCTGTTCGAGCGCCTGCAAGTGCGTGAAGGTAAAGAGGATCAAGGCCAGAGCCTGCTGATCGTCGGCGCCGCCGGCGGTGTGGGGTCGATCCTGACCCAGTTGGCCAGCCAGCTCACCGCGCTGAACGTGATCGGCACCGCCTCACGCCCGGAAACCAAAGAGTGGGCCAAGGCGCTGGGCGCCGACCTGGTGATCGACCATAGCCAGCCGCTGAGTGAAGAACTCAAACGCGCCGGTATTGCCCACGTGACCCACGTCGCCAGCCTGACCCAGACCGACGTGCACTTGGATCAACTGGTGGAAGCTCTGCAACCCCAGGGCAAGCTCGCACTGATCGACGACCCCAAGTCGCTGGACGTGAGCAAGCTCAAGCGCAAGAGCCTGTCGCTGCATTGGGAGTTCATGTACACGCGCTCGATGTTCGAGACGCCGGACATGATCGAACAGCACAACCTGCTCAACCGCGTCGCCGAACTGATCGACGCCGGCACCTTGAAAACCACGGTGGGCGAGCACTTCGGTGTGATCAACGCCGAGAACCTGCGCCGCGCCCACACGCTGCTGGAAAGCGGCAAGGCCAAGGGCAAGATCGTGCTGGAAGGGTTCTAAAAGAGGTCTGTCAGCGTCGTCCATTATTCCTGTGGGTAATGGACGACACCGCTAGTCAGAGAGTTGATCTTTGTCATATTTGCGCGCGTATTCAGGTTTATATTGGCCGCCTTTGCCACGATTCTTTTACGTGAGGAAGTCAGCAATGAAGATCCTGATAAAAGCGTTAGCAAAATCCCAGTGGGAAGTTCGCCTGGATCAAAAGGCCATAACTTTCCACACTGAGGCGGAGGCCCGCGCCTTCGTCGCTACCCTTCAAGCGCGCATTCAGGCGCCGCACCGTTTTCCAGTCAGCCAGCAACACTCCGCTGCTGGCTGATCCGCTCGTCAGACCTGCGCTTGCAGGGCTCTGGCCCGTTGCAGGCGCTGGGTCGACACGGCCACCGTTACCGCCAACACGCCGCACAGGCTGATCACGATTGCCATCGGCATGGCCGTACCATCGTGCAACACCCCTACCAACGACGCCGCGCCCGCAGCCACACCGAACTGGATGCAACCCAGCAATGCTGAAGCGCTACCCGCCCGTGCGCCCTGCCCACTCATGGCGCAGGCCGATGTATTGGGCAAAATGCAGCCCAGGCTGGCGATACAGATAAACAGCGGCACCAGCAACGGCCACAGTGCGTCGGTGCGCAAGGCGGTAATGCCCAGCAGAGTCAGGCCCGCCAGCAGATACACCCAGACCGAGCGCGACAGCAGAAACGCCGGGCCGCGCTTGGCCAGCAACCGCGCGTTGACTTGCGCCACCAGGATAAAGCCGGCGGCGTTGGAGCCGAACACCCAGCCGTAATGCTCAGCCGGTACGCCATAGAGTTTGATAAACACGAAGGGTGAACCGGCGATATAGGCAAACATCCCGGCAATCGAGAGCGCGCCGGTCAGCGCGTAGCCGAGGTAGACGCGGTCCGACAGCAAGCCGAAGTAACGGCGTAGCGAGCCGGACAATGGCTGGCGCGGCTGGTGGGCCGGAAATGTTTCCGGCAAGCCGACCGCCACGGCAATGGCCGCCATCACGCTGAACAGCGACAGCGCGAGGAAAATCGATTGCCAGCCCCACAAGCCCACCATCAGCCCGCCGGCCAGCGGCGCGAGGATCGGCGCCAGGCCGGTCACCAGCATCAGTTGGGAAAATACTTTGGCCGAGCCCACCGCATCACATTTGTCGCTGACCACCGCGCGGGAAATCACCATGCCCGCGCAACCGCCCAGGGCCTGCACAAAACGCGCGCCAATCAGCCACTCCAGGGTCGGCGCAAAGGCGCAGGCAAAGGACGCCAGGGTAAACAGGGTCACGCCACTGAGCAGCGGGCCGCGCCGACCGAAGCGATCGGCCAGCGGGCCGTAGATCAATTGGCCGATGGCCAGGCCGGCGAAATACACCGCCAGGGTCAGCTGGATATGTTTTTCGTCGGTGGCAAAGGCGGTGGCCATGGCCGGAAAGCCCGGCAGGTAAAAGTCGATCGCCAGCGGCGCGAAGGCGCTCAAGGCACCCAGAATCAGGATTATGCGAAGGTTCATCAGGCACCCAAGTGTGTCGGCAGCCCGACAGTCTAGCCGCGCTTGGGAGCCTTGAACATAAAGTTAGCTCGCTAACTATTAAAATCAGGCGAGCTTGGCGCTGTAGCCTTCTTCGGTGATCAGGCTGATGACCTGCTCGGCAGACAAGCGGCTCTCGACGCCCACCTCCTTGGCCGCCAGGTCGACCTTCACACTGGCCGCCGGATCCTGGCTCTGCACGGCCTGGGTCACGGCCCGAACGCAATGGCCGCAGGTCATTCCTTCAACGCTGAATACTTGCATGACATGACTCCTTTAATGAGGTTGAAACCAGCCTGGACCTTGCCACGATGGCAAGGTCAAGTTCCAGGAATTGCTGCCGGGCTGGTATTCGGCGGCGACGTCGGCCAAGCTTCACCCATCTTTGATTCAAACCACGGAGCATTCGCCATGCGCTGGTCGTTTTTTGGCCTTGTCGGCCTCATGAGCTTGTCTGCCGTTGCGCCCTCGGCCAGTGCCGATCAAGACTATGCGGTGCTGATTATTTCCAGGGAACGCCTGGAAGTGCCCACCACCTGCGAAATCGGCCTGTACATCCAGGACCAACTCGCCGGACGCCTGTTCCAGGAGGAGTCCACTTCGTTCAACCTGCCAGCCGGTAACGTGTCGCTGCGTCTGAAGCTGCTGCCGGGCCAGTCGCCGGGCTGCCTGCCGGGCATGCTCGCGCCCCCGGCGCAGAACATCACATTGAAGGCTGGTGACGTACGCAAATTGCGTATCGCACAGGGTCCGGACGGTATGTACCTCAAAGGCGCGGCACTGGGATATTAAACGCGCTTGACCTTACCCACAGGTCAAGGTTGATCCTAGGGGCAACGTCTTCTGGAGGACTGCCCCATGAACGGATCCACCACCTTTGACCTGCCCATCAGCGGCATGACCTGCGCCAGCTGTGCCGGGCGGGTCGAGCGCGCGTTGGGCAAAGTGCCGGGGGTGCAGCGCGTCACCGTCAACTTGGCCAACGAACGCGCCCACGTTGAAGTGCTCGGCCAGATGGACCCCGGCGTCTTGATCGCCGCCGTCGACAAGGCCGGCTACACCGCCACCCTCCCCCAAAGCGAAACCGCCACCGACGCCGACCAATCCCGGCGCCTGCACCGCGAGCGCTGGGCATTGCTGCTGGCCATTGCGTTGGCCTTGCCGTTGGTGCTGCCGATGCTGGTGGAGCCCTTCGGCCTGCATTGGATGCTGCCCGCCTGGGTGCAATTCGCCCTGGCCACGCCGGTGCAATTCATCTTCGGTGCGCGCTTCTATATCGCCGCCTGGAAAGCCGTTCGCGCAGGCGCCGGCAACATGGACCTGCTGGTGGCCATCGGCACCAGCGCCGGTTACGGCTTGAGCATCTATGAATGGCTCACCGCCCACGCCGGCATGGCGCCGCATCTGTATTTCGAAGCTTCGGCGGTGGTGATCGCTCTGGTGCTGCTGGGCAAATACCTGGAAAGCCGCGCCAAGCGCCAGACCGCCAGCGCCATCCGCGCCCTTGAAGCCCTGCGCCCGGAGCGCGCGATTCGCGTGCAAGGCGGGCGTGAAGAGGACGTCGCGATCAACACGCTGAAGCTCAATGACCTGGTGCTGGTCAAACCCGGCGAGCGCTTCCCGGTGGACGGTGAAGTGGTGGAAGGCCAGAGCCACGCCGACGAAGCCTTGATCAGCGGTGAAAGCCTGCCAGTGCCCAAGCAGCCAGGCGACAGCGTCACCGGCGGCGCCATCAATGGCGAGGGCCGCCTGCTGGTGCGCACCCTGGCGTTAGGCGCCGAAAGCGTATTGGCGCGAATCATCCGCCTGGTGGAAGACGCCCAGGCCGCCAAGGCACCGATCCAGAAACTGGTGGATAAAGTCAGCCAGGTATTCGTGCCCGCCGTGCTGGTGCTGGCCCTGCTCACCCTGATCGGCTGGTGGTTGTACGGCGCGCCTCTGGAGACCGCGATCATCAATGCGGTGGCCGTGCTGGTGATCGCCTGCCCCTGCGCCTTGGGCCTGGCTACACCGACGGCGATCATGGCCGGCACCGGGGTTGCCGCGCGCTACGGCATTCTGATCAAGGACGCCGAAGCCCTGGAGCGTGCGCATGCCGTCAGCGCCGTGGTGTTCGACAAAACCGGCACCCTCACCTGCGGCGCGCCGAAAATCGCTCACTTGGCGGCGGTGGATGGCAACGAATCCCTGTTGCTGCAACAAGCCGGCGCCCTGCAGCGTGGCAGCGAACACCCATTGGCCAAGGCCGTGCTGGATGCCTGCGCCAATAAAGGCCTGGCCGTGGCGGACGTGAGCGCCAGCCAATCCCTGACCGGGCGCGGCATCGCCGGCACCCTCGACGGCCGGCAACTGGCCCTCGGCAACCGCCGCATGCTCGAAGAAAGCGGCTTGAGCGCGGGCAACCTGGCGGGCTCGGCCACCACCTGGGAGGCCGAGGGCCGCACCTTGTCGTGGCTGATCGAGCAAGGCGCGCAGCCACGTGTGCTGGGGCTGTTTGCCTTTGGCGACACCCTCAAGCCCGGCGCGCTGCAAGCCGTGCAGCAACTCACGGCGCAGCACATCAGCAGCCATTTGCTTACCGGCGACAACCGCGGCAGCGCCCGCGTGGTCGCCGAGGCGCTGGGCATCAAGGATGTGCACGCCGAAGTGCTGCCCGCCGAAAAAGCCGCCACCGTCGCCGAGCTGAAAAAAACCGGCGTGGTGGCGATGGTCGGCGACGGCATCAACGACGCCCCGGCGCTGGCCGCCGCCGATATCGGCATCGCCATGGGCGGCGGCACCGACGTGGCGATGCACGCGGCCGGTATCACCCTGATGCGCGGTGACCCGCGCCTGGTGCCGGCCGCGCTGGAGATCAGCCGCAAGACCTACGCAAAAATCCGCCAGAACCTGTTCTGGGCCTTTGTGTATAACTTGATCGGCATTCCCCTGGCGGCCTTCGGCCTGCTCAACCCGGTGCTCGCGGGCGCGGCCATGGCCTTGTCCAGCGTCAGCGTGGTGAGCAATGCGCTACTGTTGAAAACCTGGAAACCCAAGGAATTGGAGGATCAACACCCATGAACATCGGCCAAGCCGCCCGCCAGAGCGGGCTGAGCGCGAAGATGATTCGCTACTACGAATCCATCGGCCTGTTGAAAGCCGCGCACCGTACCGACAGCGGTTACCGCGTGTATGGCAGCGACGATTTGCACACGCTGGCGTTTATCAAGCGTTCGCGGGATCTGGGATTTTCATTGGAGGAGGTCGGCAAGCTGCTGACCCTGTGGCAAGACCGGCAACGGGCCAGCGCCGATGTGAAGGCTTTGGCGCGCCAGCATATTGATGAGCTGAACCAGAAGATTCTGGAGCTGGGGCAATTGCGCGACACGTTGCAGGACCTGGTGGAGCACTGCCAGGGCGATCACCGGCCGGATTGTCCGATTCTCAAGGAGCTGGCTTCGGGCAACTGCTGCTCTTAAATGTGTACGCAAAACAAATGTGGGAGGGGGCTTGCCCCCGATTGCAGTGGGTCAGCTAAAGATAAGCTGGCTGACCCGCCGCTATCGGGGGCAAGCCCCCTCCCACATTTTTGATTTTCATCTATCTGAAAATCACTGCATCCAAGGCGGCGGCGGTTCTTCTGCGGTCTTGGTGCTTGGCGCATCATCCGCCGCGCGAATCGCCTGCTTGCGCTCTTCATCCAGCCGCGCCGCTTCAATCTCGCGGATCACACCGCCCACGTCCGCTAGCTCTTCCGGCTCATCGAACTCGCCGGTCAATACGCTGGCCGGGTGCAAGGTGCCGGCTTCGTACAGCGCCCACATTTCCTTGGCGTACTTGGTCTTCTTCAACTCCGGGGCAAAACGCCCGAAGTAGGAAGCCATGTTGCCCACATCCCGCTCCAGCATGCTGAACGCGTGGTTGTTGCCCGCCGCATCCACCGCCTGCGGCAGGTCGATGATCACCGGGCCGGTTGGCGTGAGCAGTACGTTGAACTCGGACAGGTCACCGTGCACCAGGCCGGTACACAGCATCAGCACGATCTGGGAAATCAGGAAGGCGTGGTATTCGCGCGCCTGGTCCGGTTCCAGCGTCACATCGTTCAGACGCGGAGCCGCATCGCCGTACTCGTCGGCGACAAGCTCCATCAGCAGCACGCCTTCAAGGAAGTCGTAAGGCTTGGGCACGCGAACGCCCGCGCCGGCCAGGCGGAACAACGCCGCTACTTCGGCGTTCTGCCAGGCATCTTCGGTTTCTTTCTTGCCGAACTTGGAGCCCTTGGCCATGGCGCGGGCCTGGCGGCTGTTACGGACTTTACGGCCTTCCTGGTATTCGGATGCCTGACGAAAACTTCGTTTATTC
>Ga0256410_1002261_pt1 | contig 13098 bp, 13 predicted proteins | sample PhyWR1_FD_185983 | JGI IMG/M metagenome (GOLD analysis project Ga0256410, IMG submission 185983) | Leaf surface microbial communities from wheat plants in UC Gill Tract Community Farm, Albany, California, United States - DLSL W.R1 | ecosystem: Host-associated > Plants > Phyllosphere >... | reverse complement strand
TATCCAATCACCCCGAATCCACGGTTAACGTAGAGATATTTATCTCCACTTTGGTACAAATCTGCCCATTTTGGATATTTATACTTCACAGGAGACCACTTGAAGTTCTTCAAATCGATTCCAAACTGCATCCCGTGTGTGTGTCCGGAAAGTGTCAATTGGACGTCTTTTGGATGATTATTCACGATGGCATCAAAATGTGACGGGTCGTGTGACATCAGTATTTTACAGGCATCTACAGGTACATCTTGTGTTGCTTTATCCAAATCACCAAACTGCGGAAAAGGCGGAATGCCCCAATCTTCCACACCAAGAATATATAGTTTTTCACCGTTTCTTTCTATGATTCTATGTTCATTTCGCAACATTTCGAAGCCTGCTTTTTTCTGATATTGTATCAATAAGGGAATGTTCTGGGCTCTTTCTTCTTTAGATTTCCACTCGCCATAATCTCCGTAATCGTGGTTTCCTAATATCGAAAGCTTTCCATCCTTGCCTTTAATCTGAGAAAACAAATCGATAAATGGTATGAACTCATCTGCATAATTATTGACCATATCTCCAGTAAAAAGCACCAAATCTGCCTTTTGCTCATTAATCAAATCGATGGCGTGCTGTAGCTTCTTCGGATTCTGGAAACTTCCGCTGTGAACATCCGAAATCTGAACAATTTTATAACCTTTGAAACCCGCTGGTAAGTTTTTCAGTTTAAGCTTAACAATTCTCGCTCTGTGACGGTATTTTCCAAAGATAATTCCATCCAAGACCATTCCCGCCAAGATAGCTCCTGAACCTAAGCCAACCAAACTGATAAACTTCCTTCTTGATGGATAATTATGATTGTCAGTTGCAACATAATTGTAACCAAAATTCAGAAGTCTGATGATATCTTCAATCAACAGAAAAATTGCGACCAAAATCTTAGGTAAAACAAAAATAAGAATGACTGAAAAGACGATTTGGAAGTTCAGATATTTGTGAGAAGCCCTGTTGAAAGTCACGACAGAATAAATTAAAAAAGTATAAATCAGGATCGTTGGAATCCAATAGACAAATCTCGCATTCTGGCTTGTGTAAACTGTTTTAAAAGCTTGATAAACATAAGTTTCCAGCACTAAAAAAACCGCTAGAAGAAATAAAATATTCTTTTGCATACTATGATATAAAAACAACAAAAGGAATAAAAAATCATTCCTTTTGCATTATAAACGTTTAAAATTGAATTTTACTTTAATTCAAGATAATTTATTCTAAATATTCCCTTGAGGAAACTTATAAACCACACAATTGATATTCATCCCGGCTCCAACAGATGTGAACAAAATATGAGAACCTGGTGTGAATTGCTGACCTTCCATCTTTCCTTTTCTAATCAGATCAAATAAAGTCGGAACCGTCGCCACAGAGGAATTTCCTAATTCCTGAATTGTCATCGGAGAAATAGCATGGTCGTATTCTTTTTGTCCATATAATTTGAAAAGTCTGCCAATCATCGCATAATCCATCTTCGCATTAGCTTGGTGAATCAGGATTTTGCTGATATCAGAAATATCAAGATCCGCTTTTTCGATAGTTGCTTTTATAGCATCAGGAACATTTTTTAAGGCATATTCGTAGATTTTACGGCCCCTCATTCTGATATATAATTTGCTTTGGTCAGATTCCAGATTCAATGAGGGGGCGTTCTCCAAAAAGCAAATTTCTTCGCCATTGTCGCAAAGCGTATTATCCGCTATCACACCCACAGTTGTATCATCAGTTGCCTTTACAACCACCGCTCCAGCACCATCTGAGAATATCATTTTGTTTCTGTCAAAAGGGTCGGTCACTCTACTCAAAGTTTCTGCGCCAACAACCAAAACGGTTTTCGCTTTTCCAGCTTTTATCATCGTATCAGCAAGAATCAGAGATTCTACCCAGCCCGGACATCCAAAAATCATGTCATAATTGACACAATCTCTTCTTTTGATTCCCAATTTTCCTTTCAATCTTGCGGAAAGAGACGGCATAAAATTCGGGACACCATCTGTATCTACTTCTCCAAAATTGGTTGCAAAAATGATATAATCTATCTCTTCTTTATCAATACCTGCATCTTCAATCGCCGACACAGAAGCTCTGTGAGCCAAATCCGAATTAAAATCTTCAGGATCAAGATAACGCCTTCTTTCGATTTCTGTAATATCTACAAACTTCTCGATGATTTCCTCAGTTGGTTTCTCAATCAATTGATTATTATCATCATAGAAAATGGAATCCTTGAAAAAAGAACCTTCTATTACGTTTTCCGGGATATAACTTCCGGAGCCAATGATTACTGTATTAGGCATTGATATAAAAAAAATTTGAATGCAAAATTACGCAAAAATTAATTCACTGAATTTTATTTCTTTAAGATTTCTTTAAGAAATTTATATTCTTTATTTGATAATCATTATCAAACATCAATAAACACCAATGGTTCCTTATATTTTAACCGGACAATTAAATATTTACAATTTGAAATTCTTTTGAGAATGTATATTTTTGACGAATGTTTGAATTCCAAACCATACAAAAACCAATCGAAGATATTTTGCTTAAAGAAAAAGGAAGCAAATTCATCGGTTTTGCCTACCCTGTCGATTCTGAATCCGAAGTCAAAGCGAGACTCAGCCATCTTCAAAGTATCCATCCGAAAGCGACCCATCATTGTTACGCTTACCGATTAGGAATCAATGGCGAAAATTACCGTGCCAATGACGACGGAGAACCATCCGGAAGCGCGGGTTTGCCTATTTACAATCAGCTCCTAGCACATCAAATCACGAATGTACTGGTTGTCGTCATCAGATATTATGGTGGAACAAAACTTGGCATTGGCGGATTGGTAAAAGCTTACAAGGAATCTGCAAAATACACCTTAGAGCAAGCAAAAATCATTACAAAAGAATTAGAATCTAAAATCGAATTGAAATTCAAATTCTCTCAGCAAAATATCATTTTCACTTTGTTGAATAAATATGATGCAAAAATAATCTTGTTTGAAGCTGAAGATATTTGCACGATTGAAGCCCACTTCAAAACCTCAAAAAAAGAAAGCATCTCAGACGAGTTGTCTGAGATGCTTTTGGAATTTAATATTTCATAACTTTTATCTTCGACTTCCCATTAATAATGATGCGAAGTACATCAGCTGTGCCAGAGACCCTAAAGCTGCAACAACGTAAGTTCTTGCCGCCCATTTCAAGGAATCTTCCGCACCTGCATACTCCTCGCGAGAAACAGTTCCTGTAGTTTCCAGCCATTTCAAAGCACGATTACTGGCATCATATTCCACTGGTAATGTGATAAATGCGAACAAGGTTGTAATCGCAAAAAGCACAACTCCAATCGCTAACACAATTTTATTTCCGCTCATCGCCATCAACACAATTCCACCCATCAAAACAAATTGTAGTAAGTTGGAGCTAATATTCACAATTGGAACCATTTTAGACCTCAATTGTAACATAGAATAGCCAACAGCGTGTTGAACAGCGTGACCACATTCGTGAGCCGCAACCGCAGCTGCTGCCGCATTTCTTTGCATATAAACAGCTTCAGACAGATTTACTGTTTTCGTTTCCGGATTGTAATGGTCGGTCAATTGTCCTGGAACGGAAACGACCTGAACATCATTAATCCCATTATCTCTTAGCATTTTTTCGGCGATTTCTTTTCCGGAAAGTCCATTTCTGAGGTGAACTTTGGAATAATGCTCGAATTTGGATTTCAATCTTGATGAAACGATCCAACTCAGCAACATAGAAATCCCAATAATTAAATAGTAACCAGTCATTATATTTTCAATTTATATTAAAATAAATTACATCTTTTGATGTAAAAATCATACCAAAGCCTTGCTTTTTTTTCCTTAAAAACTATCTTTGTCTAATCTATAAACAAGAATATGGGAAATATCAATATAAAGCAAGTAGTTACGGAAAAAGACCAAATGGATTTCATCAAATTCCCGATGGAACTTTATAAAAATAACCCGAATTATGTTCCGCCATTGATTAATGAAGAAAGAAATATCTGGAAAAAGGAAGAAAATCCCGCCCTCAATTATTCTGAAGCAAAGCAGTTTTTAGCGTATAAAAATGATAAAATCGTTGGTAGAATTGCTGTTTTGATCAATAGAAAGGAAGAGAAAGAACTTGGCATCAAAAAAGTGAGATTCGGTTGGCTGGATTTTGTTGACGATACGGAAGTTTCTAAAGCTTTGATTGATATTGCTATTAATTTTGCGAAGGAAAATCAAATCGATAAAATCGAAGGCCCGATGGGATTCACCAATCTTGACAAGGCCGGAATGCTGACTTTTGGGTTTGACAAATTAGCGACGATGATTGGACTTTATAACAGCGATTATTATCCAAAGCACCTTGAAAATCTTGGTTTGGTTAAGGAAAAAGAATGGGTAGAATTTGAATTGCAATTCCCGGAAGTACTGCCTGAAAAAGTGGAGAAATTCAGTTCGTTGATTGCTCAGAAATACAAATTGAAAACTTTAAAATTCAATCATAAAAAAGAAATCCTGCCTTACGTAGAATCGATGTTCAAATTGCTGGATGAAACCTACAAACATCTTTCCACTTACACTCCGATTTCTGATGAGCAAATCAAAACTTACAAGGAAAAATATTTCGGATTTATAGACAAAGATTACATCACTTGCGTGGCTGACGAGAACAATCAACTGGTGGCGTTTGCGATTACAATGCCGTCATATTCTAAAGCGTTGCAGAAATCCAAGGGGAAGCTTTTCCCATTTGGTTGGTGGCATTTTTTACAAGCTGGAAAGAAAAATGAGCGCGCAAATTTCTACTTGATAGGAATTCATCCGGAATATCAAAGAAGAGGCGTGACTTCAATAATTTTTAAAGCGATTCAAATGAACCTTAAAAATAAAGGCATCAAATATCTTGAAACCAATCCGGAATTAGAAGAAAACAAAAGCGTACAAGTTCTTTGGCAAGATTATCATCCGGTACATCATAAAAGCAGAAGAACTTACTCACTTGAGATTAGCAATCACATTTAATTAAACAATCGTTTAACAAAATATAAATTTGAATAAGCTCAATAATCTTTTAAAAATCAATCCCTAGTGAAAAAGCAACTATACATTTACGTTGGTCTGATAATCCTGTTTGTGGCTTATAATTTCTATAAACCTATCAAGGATGACAGATTGGATGCAGTCATCAACATTCTGTTTGCCAGCGTGTTGTTCCTTTACATTGCTTACATTGCCTATCTGGTTCTTAGGAATATGAGTAAAAAAGACAAATAGATTCTTATTTATAACTGTTCTAAATTTACCAAAACAGACTTTTCTCTTGTTTACATAAGCCCGATAATTTACTATATTAAATCTTTATTTAGTATTTTTGCATAGTTAAATTTGACCTTATGAATTTACCCGAAAATTATATTCCAATACTAATTCAAGCCGCAGTCGGTCTTGGATTCGTAGCTATTTCTTTGTTAGGTGCTCATTTCTTGGGTCCTCAGCAGAAGAAAGGGAATTCTGTTAAAAACCAAGCCTGGGAATGTGGTATCCCGAGTGAAGGTAACGCTAGAACACCATTCTCCATCAAATATTTCCTAACTGCAGTTTTGTTCGTATTGTTCGATATCGAGATTGTTTTCTTCTACCCTTACGCGGTTAACTTTAGAGAATTTGGAATGGAAGGCTTTGTAGCCGTACTTACGTTTGTTGCAATTTTCTTTGTGGCTTTTTTCTATGTTTGGAAAAGAGGCGCTTTGGATTGGGACAAATAAATTAATTTAATTACGTTTTGGATTTAAAATTGAATCAATTAAAGTCTAAAATTTAAAATCTAGAAAAAATGTCAGATAATAAACCTGTAATAAAAACAGATGCGCCCGCTCCTCCAGGATTTGAAGGAGAAGGATTTTTCGCTACACAATTGAGCAGCGTGATTGGGATGGCAAGAAAGTTTTCACTTTGGCCTTTACCTTTCGCAACTTCTTGTTGTGGAATCGAATTTATGGCGACATTGAATCCAACTTACGATGCATCAAGATTTGGAATGGAAAGAAACTCTTTCTCTCCAAGACAGGCAGATATGTTGATGGTTTGCGGAACTATTTCTAAAAAATTAGGTCCCGTTTTGAAAGAAGTTTACACCCAGATGGCTGAGCCAAAATGGGTCGTTGCTGTTGGCGCTTGTGCATCCAGTGGTGGTATTTTTGATACTTATTCAGTTCTTCAGGGGATTGATAAAATCATTCCTGTTGACGTTTACGTTCCAGGATGTCCGCCAAGACCAGAACAAATCATCGAAGGTGTAATGCAGGTGCAGGCTTTGGCAGAAAGCGAAAGCATCAGAAGAAGAGATATGCCGGAATATCAGCATTTATTGGATTCTTACAATATTAGTAACTAAGGAAGATGACGAACGAATTTGTATTAGAAGCTATCACGAGAGAATTTCCTGAGTCAGTGGTTTCAAGTTCAGAACCTTACGGAATGCTGACGGTTGAAATCAAGAAAGACGATATCAAAAAGGTGATTCATTATTTGAAAGATTCAACTTTAGAAATCAATTTTTTGACGGATGTTTGCGGGATTCATTATCCTGAAACGCCTGAGAAAGAAATTGGTGTTGTGTATCATTTGCATAATATGATGACCAATTTCAGAATCCGCCTCAAAGCATTTATGACGAGAGAAAATTTAGAAGTTGATTCTTTGACAGAATTATATGCTGGTGCAAACTGGATGGAAAGAGAAACTTTTGATTTTTATGGAATTAAGTTCAAAGGACATCCGGATCTGAGACCAATCCTTAATATGGAAGACCTCGGCTACCATCCAATGTTGAAAGAATATCGTCTGGAAGATGGAACCAGAACAGACAAGAACGATAGTATGTTCGGAAGATAAAATTAATATAAATGATAAATGATGATAGATAAATGATTATCGATTATCACCTATCAATTATCACCATTATAAAGAATATGAAAGATAACTCATTATCTAATATACTTAACCAATACGACAGCAAGGAACAAATCGACGGGCAGTTATACACCCTGAATCTTGGACCTACGCACCCTGCAACTCACGGGATTTTCCAGAACGTTCTTACGATGGACGGCGAAAGGATTCTTCACGCTGAGCAAACTGTAGGATATATCCACAGAGCATTTGAAAAAATCTCTGAGAGAAGAAATTTTGCACAAATCACGACGCTTACCGATAGAATGAACTACTGTTCTGCACCCATCAACAATTTGGGTTGGCATATGACAGTTGAAAAATTGATTGGGATTAAAGTTCCAAAACGTGTAGATTATATGCGTGTTATTTTGATGGAATTGGCGAGAATTGGTGACCACTTGATTTGTAACGGTGTAACAGGAATGGATGCCGGAGCAATTACGGGATTGACTTATATGTTCATCGAAAGAGAACGTATTTACGATATGTACGAGCAGATTTGCGGTGCAAGGATGACAACCAATATGGGAAGAATCGGAGGTTTTGAAAGAGATTTCACACCGAAGTTCCACGAGTTGTTGAAAGACTTCCTGAAAACTTTCCCTGCAAGATTTGCAGAATTCGGTCAATTGTTAGAAAGAAACCGAATCTTTATGGACAGAACCATTGGCGCAGGAGCAATCTCAGCAGAGAGAGCTTTGAGCTACGGTTTCACTGGTCCAAACCTTCGTGCGGCTGGTGTTGATTATGACGTGAGAGTTGCGCAACCTTATTCTTCTTATGAAGATTTCGATTTCATTATTCCAGTTGGAACTGCGGGCGATACTTACGACCGTTTTATGGTTCGTCAGCAGGAGATTTGGGAATCTTTGAAAATCATTAACCAAGCTTACGACAATCTTCCAGAAGGACCATTCCACGCGGATGTTCCGGATTTCTATCTTCCTGAAAAGGCAGATGTTTACAACAAAATGGAAGCTTTGATTTACCATTTCAAAATCGTAATGGGAGAAACAGATGTCCCTAAAGGCGAAGTTTACCACGCTGTAGAAGGTGGAAACGGGGAATTAGGATTCTATCTTGTGAGCGACGGTGGAAGAACGCCTTACAGACTGCACTTTAGAAGACCTTGCTTCATTTATTACCAGGCTTACCCGGAAATGATTACCGGCGCAGTAATATCTGATGCGATTGTGACGATGTGTAGTATGAATATCATTGCGGGAGAATTAGACGCATAATTTTGTACAACGTACAAAGTAAAATGTATAAAGATTAAAAAATAGAAGTACACTGTACATTGTACATTGTACATTTTACAACAAAATAAGATGAGCGAAACAATTGCTTTTAAACCTGAAAGCTTAGCGCAGGTTCATAAAATTATCGCAAGATATCCGGAAGGCAGACAAAAATCTGCATTGATTCCTGTCTTGCACATTGCACAGAAAGAATTTGATGGTTGGCTGGCTGTTCCAGTGATGGATTATGTTGCAGAATTATTGAGCATTACGCCAATTGAAGTATATGAAGTAGCAACTTTTTATACAATGTTCAATATGAAACCTGTTGGGAAATATGTTTTGGAAGTTTGCAGAACCGGACCTTGTATGCTGAACGGAAGTGATAATATCCTCGACCACATCAGAACAAAATTAAATATCAAAGACGGCGAAACCACAGCAGACGGACTTTTCACTTTGAAACCCGGAGAATGTCTTGGCGCTTGCGGTTATGCTCCGATGATGCAATTGGGAAAATTCTACCACGAACATTTGACCATCGAAAAAGTTGACGAAATCATTGACCTTTGCAGACAAGGTGCCATCGATTTAGGTTAAAACATTATGGAAAACCAACATCTTACATATTTTAAAGTAGAAAACTTCAAGAAATTTGATTCTCTTGAAGTGAAAGATATTGGTCAATTTAATTTGATTGTTGGGGATAATAATGTTGGTAAGACTTGTTTGCTAGAGGCTTTATTATACAATCAAGATAAAATCAAATTCGTAAATAATCTTATTCAAATCTTAATTAAAAGAAAGTTAATCTCATTAGAAGTAGTTAAAAGTCTATATGAAATTAACTATAAAAATTTTGAATTAATTGCTAATACATACTATCATTTACTAGCAAAAAGATTTAGAAAAGATATAAATAAAAATAATATTTCTTTCTACATAAATGAAGATATAGTTAAAAACATTGGTGTTGATAAAGTTTCTTGGGATTATTCTAACTATGATTCATTTACTTCTTTAATACAAAGTTTATTAAATATAAACAAAGATGATTTAAACTTCCCTTTTATAGCCTTTAATTCAACTTTCGAAGATGATGTATATCATCTATACAATAATATAAAAACAAAAAGAGAAAAAGAAAATTTAATTAATACAATCAAAGTTGTAGACTCTAACATTGTTGATGTTGAACTAAGACAAAATTTTGATGATTTAGAATCTGTGTTTTTATTAAGTTTTGAAAATAAGGATGAGTTTGTTCCGATAAATTATTTAGGAGATGGTTTTAAAAGAATTTTCTATATAATTCTTAAAGTTTTATCTCTAAAAGGTGAACGAATTATGATTGATGAAATCGAAACAGGAATTCATCATTCAAGACAAAAGGATTTTTTAAAGAATATAATATTAGTTTGTAGAGAATTAGATGTTCAGCTTTTTGCAACAACACATTCCGAAGAATGTATTAAAGCATTTTATGAAGCAAGTAAAGAATTAAATGAACAAAAAGATATTCGTCTTATAAGCTTACAAGAAGGAGAACAAGAAAAAATTTATAGTACAACCTATACTTTTGAAAATATAGAAGCAGGTTTATATTCAAATATAGAATTGCGTGCTTAATGAAAAAGTATGGCGAAAATAAAATATTTGTAGAAGGAAAGTCAGATAAAACGTTTATAGATTTTCTACTTTTGCACTTCTTTCAAATCGAGGACAAAAGTATTGTTGTAGATGTTGAAGGTAAAGATAAATTAAAGAATAGTCCATTACTTGTTAATGAGAGAAGACGTTCCGAAAATTCTAAAAATCTAATAATATTTGATACAGATAGTATTGAAAAAAAAGGAGGAAGAGAAGAAAGATTAAAAGAACTTCAAGAAATTAAGACTCTTTTAGATATTGAATTTTCTATATTCTTATTACCATCTGATGATGAGAATGAAGGAATGTTAGAAGATTTAATTAATAAATGTTTTAAAGAAGAATTTAACTTTTTTGATGATTGTTGGAGTTCAATGATAGAATGTATTAAAGTTAGTGAAATGGAAAATCTTAATATTCCTGCTCAACACGGATTTTTATATTCGAAAATTGATTTGTTTAGCAAACATAAAGTTAAAGATATTGAAGAGGAAAAAAATAAAATTTCATATCACAGTTTAGATATTTGGAATTTTGATAGAGACAAAAACAAAGAACTAGATAAACTTTTAAAGTTTATAGAAGATAATTTATTTAATAATTAATAATGAGTAAAAAACTTTTACTTAAAAACGCACATATTGAGGGAATCCGTTACTTCGAAACTTACCGTAAAAATGGTGGTTATGAAGCTGCGGAAAAAGCTCTGAAAATGACTACCGATGAAGTTCTTGAAGAAGTAAAGACTTCCGGACTTCGTGGTCGTGGTGGCGCTGGTTTCCCAACTGGAATGAAGTGGAGTTTCCTTGCAAAACCGGAAGGCGTTCCAAGACACTTGGTCGTAAATGCCGATGAGTCCGAACCGGGAACTTTCAAAGACAGATATTTGATGGAGTTTCTGCCTCATCTTTTGATTGAAGGAATGTTGATTTCTTCTTATACTTTAGGTTCAAACGTTTCGTACATCTACATCAGAGGAGAATATTCATGGATTCCGGATATTTTGGAGGAAGCGATTGAAGAAGCTAAGGCTGCTGGATTTCTTGGAAAAAATATTTTAGGAACTGGTTTCGATTGTGAAATCTATGTTCAGAGAGGAGCCGGAGCTTACATTTGTGGTGAAGAAACAGCATTGCTGGAATCTCTTGAAGGTAAAAGAGGAAACCCAAGACTGAAACCACCTTTCCCCGCTATCAAAGGACTTTGGGAAAGACCAACGGTTGTAAACAATGTTGAAACAATTGCTGCAGTTGTTCCAATCATCGATATTACTGGCGCCGAATATGCTAAAATTGGTGTTGGAAGGTCAACTGGAACCAAATTGATTTCAGCTTGTGGAAACATTAACAAACCAGGTGTTTACGAAATTGACATGACCATCACCGTTGAAGAATTTATTTATTCCGACGAATATTGTGGTGGAATCCCGAATGGTAAAAAGTTGAAAGCCTGTATTCCTGGCGGAAGTTCTGTGCCAATCGTCCCTGCAAATTTATTACTGAAAACCATCAATGGCGAACCAAGATATATGAATTACGAATCCCTTGCTGACGGTGGTTTTGCTACCGGAACAATGATGGGTTCAGGTGGATTTATTGTTTTAGATGAAGACCAGTGTGTGGTAAATCATACAATGACATTAGCAAGATTTTATAATCACGAGAGTTGTGGACAATGTACGCCTTGCCGTGAAGGAACGGGTTGGATGTACAAAATCTTGAAAAAAATAGAAAAAGGAGAAGGTAAAATGGCAGACATCGATTTGCTTTGGGACATCCAGAGAAAAATCGAAGGAAATACCATTTGTCCTTTGGGAGATGCTGCTGCCTGGCCGGTTGCTGCTGCTATCAGACACTTCAGAGATGAGTTTGAATGGCATGTGAACAACCCAGAGTTGAGCCAAACCCAAAATTACGGATTGGCAAATTATGCAGACCCAATCCCGGCAGTTGCCAAATAAGAAGTAGAAGATATTATAATGAAGAAGTTCTTTGAATTAGTTTTTGTATTTTTTGTAGGAACAAATTTTGTTTTTGCACAGAATGTAAAAGAAGACACTTTAAGTAGCAGCTATAGAGAGCGTTCTCTTGAAAACGCTTTTACGTCTCCAAGCTCTAATAAACTAAAAATGGTAGATAATTCTATTTTAAAAAAAGGAACAATGTTCATTTTTTGGGGTTGGAACAGAGCGGGATTTAGTAAGTCTGATATTCGTTTCAAAGGAAATGGTTATGATTTCACATTGAACAATGTTGAGGCTCACGACAGACCATCAGAATTGAGCATGGCATATATAGATCCTACCAGATTATCTATTCCTCAGTTTAATTTTAGGTTTGCTTATTTCTTGAAAGATAATGTAGCACTTGTTGTCTCTCAAGATCATATGAAATATGTGATGGATCAAAATCAAATCGCAAATTTCAGAGGAAATATCTCAGACCCTACTTATGCAGCGATGGTTCAGAATGGCCAAGTTAATTTGGCTGATGAGCAATTCCTTACCTTTGAGCATACAGACGGACTGAATTATGTGAATGTAGGTTTAGAAAAATATAAAAATCTCTCAAGCAAAAAGAATTTCGATATCTTTTGGGCTTACGGAGGTGGCGTTGGCGCTTTGATGCCTAAGAGTAATGTAAAATTATTCGGGAATGAAAGAAGCGACAGATACCATTTAGCAGGATTCGGATTGGATGCAAGATCGAGTATTAATTTTGTTTTCTGGAACCACATTATGGCAAGAGTAGAAGGAAAATTTGGTTATATCAATATGCCTGATATCAAAACTACTCTAAATAATAAACCTGATAAAGCCAGTCAGGACTTCGTATTCTACCAGGTTAACTTTGGTGTTGGATACGTTTTTAATAGAAAATTAAAGAAGTAAAATATACTCTCAGAGATATTTTAAATTATAAATAGAATTGACAAAAGATTGAGGACAAAGGTTTAATCTAAAATCCGAAATCTAAAACCTTGAAATATGAGCGAAGAAGTCAAAAAATTTAAAGTTACCATAGACGGACAGACTACTGAAGTTTTGCCTGGTACTTCTATTTTGGAAGCTGCAAGACAAATCGGTGGAAAATCTGTTCCGCCAGCTATGTGTTATTATAGCAAACTGGAAACCAGTGGAGGACGATGCAGAACGTGTTTGGTAGAAGTTTCCAAAGGTTCCGAAGCAGACCCGAGACCAATGCCGAA
>Ga0256410_1002259_pt1 | contig 13101 bp, 12 predicted proteins | sample PhyWR1_FD_185983 | JGI IMG/M metagenome (GOLD analysis project Ga0256410, IMG submission 185983) | Leaf surface microbial communities from wheat plants in UC Gill Tract Community Farm, Albany, California, United States - DLSL W.R1 | ecosystem: Host-associated > Plants > Phyllosphere >... | reverse complement strand
TACAACAGCCCCATGGCGATGAGTGAAATGACGTCGAATATCCGATTGTTGGTGATCGCCACCATTCTCAGAAACCAGGCATCGCTGGCCAGATGTTGGTTGAAGTAGAAAAAGATTGCTGAGTCAATCTTGAACCAGAACCCGTGATCCGTGGGTAAATACCAGGAAAGAAATAGCACGATGCCCAAGACGTTGAGCATGAGGATGAAGGGTAAATTACGGCGTGTCATGGCTAACCTGTAAAAAATCAAAAAAATAATGTTAACGTTAAAAGTATTAACTTAAACGAATGTTAAACAAGGCCGCTTGCAAAGCATTCCAGTTGGCCTCGTCGCTGTGGATCAATTCGATACGGCTGTCGAGCGGAGCGGTGGGGCGCGTCTCGATACTGAGATCCTGCCCTTGGCGGTTGATCAGCAAACTGCCTTCGGCAATGCGTACCACTGCCTTGGCCCGATCGACCGGTGCTAACCTGATCCATTCCATCATACCGACGGTATCGAAGACGGTTTCCCCATCAAATATCCAGCCGCAGCTGGTGAATCCTTGGCCTTGATTAAGGGCGCGGCGCCAGCGGGAGTTTTCGGGCAAACGCAACGCTGCCAATCCTTGGGTCTTGGCGTGGCTATGATGATGCTGTGCGTCCGGCAATTCTGTGCAATTGGTGCGTGGCCGATCCAACAGCTTGATATCCATGCGCCCTTGCTCGATGGTAAAGACCGGCCGCTGCTGGCCATGCAGGGTTTGCCAGGTTTCCAGTGCCAGGGCATCTTGCGGCTGCCAGGTATCCATTTTATTGGCGATGATGACGTCGGCTGCGGCCAGCTGATCGCGGAAATTTTCATTTTCGCTATAGCGAGATTCGCCGAGTTGGCGGGGATCGAGCACACAGATCGTTGCCAGCAAATCGATCCACCCACCATAGGTTTCCTGGGTCAACAGCGCCAGGATCTGCTTAGGGTGACCTAATCCAGTGGGTTCAATCAGTAACCGATCGGGTTTGGCCTGTTGCAGCAACATATTCAATCCTACTTGCATAGGTAGCCCGTTAACGCAGCACATGCAGCCTCCGGGGATCTCTTTCAATACCGCACCGCTGTCGGCCAGCAGGGCGCCATCGATACCAATCTCGCCAAACTCGTTGACCAGCACGGCCCAACGTTCATTTTCCGGCTTATTGGCCAACAGGTGTCGAATGGTGGTGGTTTTACCGCTGCCGAGAAAGCCGGTGATCAGATTGGTTTTTGTCATTTGGATATTCCCGTTAGTGATGTTTTCAATGTTTGCAGGTTGGCAATTATTTGCTTATTTATCGCTCTTGGCCAATTAGGAGGGAAAGATCACAAATTTAAGCATAAAAATCGCCTGTTTTTCGTGCGCTCATTTTTCGCCAAGGTGATAGGATTTTTCCCATAAAAACGTGGCATTAACAAAGTCAACTGTACCGTACCGTATTGTTTCCACGACCTTAATTCAACGATTAACCGTTAAAAAAACTGCCTATCCTTACGATTATTCCTAAAAAAGTAACCTATCTTTAAAGTGGCTTAACAAAAGTGAGGTTGCCATGAATAGCTTACGGTTAATTTTGATCGCAGGAGCGTTGTTTTCATGGATGGCAGCAAGTCATGCGGGTTCCACAGGTGGCGTTATCCACTTTGTGGGTGCCATTGTCGAAGGGCCTTGTACGGTAGATGTTAGCAACTCAACGGCGAATACCCAATGTTATCGTAACGGGCGAAACTATACAGGCACGCAAAGGCTGGCAAGTTTTGATGCCAGTAGTAAAGAACTTCCGCTGAATATCGGTACCACCGAAATGCGGTGGGTCGATCAGCAGAAAAAACTCGCAATAATGACAGTGATTTATCGTTAAGTCCTCCAGTCATGCCGAGTGGGGCTCGGCATGACTTCCCCAGATCCCGCATTTTGATTCGTTTTCTCCACACCTTTCATTGCCCAACCGACTGACCAGGATTGTGCACGGCAAGCCGTATTCACAGCAGGCCGTTGTTAGATAATAAATTAAGACTTTTCCGACTTGAAATCTGTATTTTTCGGCAATAAATTATGCGCCGCCAGAGAGGTGGGGCTACATCTAACTAGATGATAAATAGATAAAACCTCTCTAACTTGCGCTTAATCCAAGAACTTTTTTTCAGGTTTATATTGGTTTAATAACAAGTGAGGTGACCATGAAAAGCTTACGGTTGTTTTTGATCGCAGGAATGTTGTTTTCATGGATGGTAGCAGGCGTGGCCAATGCTGCTACCGGCGGCGTGATCCACTTCTATGGATCCATTGTCGAAGGACCTTGCACGGTGGAAGTTGTTGACTCAGCGGCACAAACACAATGCTATCGCGACGGGCAGAACTACACCAGCAAACAGACGTTAGCGAGCCTGGAGAGCGGCAGCAAAGAGTTGCCAATCAATCTCGGTAAAAGCGAGATCAAGTGGTTGGATCAGCAGAAAAAACTCGGAATAATGACGCTGGAATACCGCTAATAGTCATTCCCGCCGTGTTTCAAACGCCAAATGGCCGTCATGCCTGATAGCTTGGCATGGCGGCCGGTAGGGATCAATTCAACTGGGTGGTTACCCAATCTTTTACCGTCTGGCGCGCCCCTCGATCGCGCAATGACAGATAGGCCCGGGTTACTTCCGCCACAAACGTACTATCTGCTGGCAACTGCTCGCCAAACACGCTTTTCAACGCCAGCAGTGCGGTCACGCGGGGTTCTCCGTCCTGTGAGCTGCTAACGGCCTGCTGCAAGGTGGCCAGCATCGGGTCGCGGATATCAATCGGTTGCCCGGCGTCATCAGTGCCACCGACATAACGCATCCAGCCCGCTACGCCAAGCGCAAGCCCCGCATGGCTGCCGCCATATTGCCGATGCCAACGGATCGACTCCAGCAGGCGCTGAGGCAGCTTCTGTGTACCATCCATGGCGATCTGCCAGGTACGGTGTTGCAGGGCCGGGTTGCTGTAACGTTCGATCAACTGTTCGGCGTAAGCGGCCAGGTCGATGCCGACGACCCTTAGCGTCGGAGCCTGCTCGTTGAGCATCAGATGGTGTGCTGCACGGCGATAATTCTCATCTGCCATGCAGTCAACAACGTATTGGTAGCCCGCCAGATAGCCGAGATAAGCCAGGAAGGAGTGGCTGCCGTTGAGCATCCGCAGTTTCATCTGTTCGAATGGCAGAACATCGTCCACCAGCTGTACACCGGCATCTTCCCAGCGTGGGCGACCAGCGACAAAGTTATCTTCCACCACCCATTGGATGAAGGGTTCACAGGCAATAGCGCATTCATCACGTACGCCCCCCAGAGCGGCGGCGATTTCATCCAGCGTTTCTGGCGTAGCGGCCGGAACGATGCGATCGACCATGGTGCTGGGGAAGGTAACATGCTGGGCGATCCACTGGGCCAACTGTGGATCGCGCGCTTCGGCCAGCCCGGTCACCGCATTGCGCACCACGTGGCCGTTCTCTGGAATGTTGTCACAGGACAGCACGCTAAAAGCGGGCAGATTACGCTCTTGCCGTCTGCGTAGTGCTTCCACCAGGATCCCCGGCACCGTGGTGGGTTGAGCCGGATTAGCCAAATCGGCTTTGATGGCGTCGTGTTGCAGGTCCAATTGGCCGCTACCCGGTTCGATGCAGTACCCTTTTTCCGTAATGGTCATGGAGACGATCGCCACCTGCGGTTCGGCCAGCTTTTCCAGCACGGCGTCGATGCCTTCCAATTTGCGATGCACGCTTTCGTGAACGGCCCCTACCACGATAGCCTGATCGCCCGCCGCGCCCTTTTCCAACACGGTGTAAAGATGATCCTGATTGCGCAGGGTCTGGAATAACTTATCGCCGCCGAACAGGCTGATCTCGCAGATCCCCCAATCGCCGCCGTTACGGTTGAGTACCCTGTCGGTCAGCAATGCCTGGTGTGCCCGGTGAAAAGCCCCAAAGCCCAGGTGAACAATTCGGCTGCGCAGGCTTAGGCGATCGTACAGGGGGAGTTGTGTCTTGGCTGGCAACGGTGAGTTGGCGATAGTTTTCATAATGGCTCCATGACGAGAGTAAGGGCCGGTTGGTAGCTGGGATAAAGCTATCAGACCAGTTAGCCGCAGGTGTATGCCCGGCTCTCGCGTAACAGTTAACAACCGCCAGTGTAGGGCGGTAGAGAGGTGAATAAAATTGGTCAGTCCAAAATATGCCAGAATCGTGAGTTGGATCAATCAATCGACGTTTCTGTTTTGACAGCATACCGCTAATCAGTAAGGTTAAAGATGAATGATATCTACTGCAATGTGGTATAACAGGATTGGTTTGATTTTGCGATCTATCTCACCACCGATGCATCTTCAACGATGAAAGAGCGACTTTTACAAGGATAAATCAATGGAACAAACATGGCGTTGGTATGGGCCGAACGATCCGGTTTCGCTGGACGATGTGCGTCAGGCTGGTGCTACCGGTGTAGTGACCGCGTTACACCATATCCCTAATGGCGAAGTGTGGCCGGTTGAAGAGATCAAGGCGCGGCAGGCTATGTTGGCGGAAAAAGGGCTGGTTTGGTCTGTGGTGGAAAGTATCCCGGTGCACGAAGAAATTAAAACCCACAGCGGCAACTATCAAAGTCATATTGCCAACTATCAACAGTCGCTGCGCAACCTGGCAGCCTGTGGCATTGATACCGTGTGCTACAACTTTATGCCGATCCTCGACTGGACGCGTACCGATCTGGAATACCTGTTGCCGGACGGTTCCAAGGCCTTACGTTTCGATCAGATTGCCTTTGCGGCCTTCGATCTGCATATCTTGTGCCGCAGTGGGGCAGAAAAAGATTACACCGACGAAGAACAGGCACAGGCACAAAGCTATTTCAAGGCGATGAGCACGGCAGATATTGCCAAACTGACCGGTAACATCATTGCTGGATTACCAGGGGCGGAGGAGGGATACACCCTCGATCAATTCCGTGCCCGGTTGGCGGAGTACGATCATATCAATAAGGCGCAACTGCGTGAAAATATGGCTGTCTTCCTGCGTGCTATCGTGCCGGTAGCGGAAGAAGTGGGTGTCAGGCTGGCAGTGCATCCCGATGATCCACCGCGCCCCATCCTCGGCTTGCCACGTATTGTTTCCACCATCGAAGATATGCAGTGGCTGAAAGAGACGGTAGATAGCATCTATAACGGTTTCACCATGTGTACCGGTTCTTACGGTGTGCGTGCGGACAACGATCTGGTGCGGATGATTGAAACCTTTGGCGACCGCATTCACTTTACTCATCTGCGTGCTACCTGCCGCGAGCAAAACCCTAAAACCTTCCACGAAGGAGCGCATTTGCAAGGAGACGTGGATATGGTGGCGGTGGTTGAGGCTATTCTGGCCGAAGAACAGCGCCGTCATAAGGCAGGCGATCTGCGGCCTATCCCAATGCGACCAGACCATGGTCACCAAATGCTGGACGATCTGAAGAAGAAAACCAATCCGGGCTATTCGGCCATTGGTCGGTTGAAAGGTTTGGCGGAGGTTCGTGGGGTCGAGCTGGCGTTGAAGCGGCGGTTTTTCCCGGAATTACTCTAGCAAAGCAGGGCGCACTCGGGTTGCGCCCCTACCGTTGACTAGTCTGCGCGGCTCATATAGCGGCGCTCTGCAATATGAATACGGATTTTATCACCGCTGCTCAGGTACTCAGGTACCAGAATGGTCAAGCCGGTCGCCATGGTGGCCGGTTTATTACGCGCACTGGCAGAAGCCCCTTTGATGCCAGGAGCGGTTTCGACAATTTCCATATCCACGGTCTGCGGCAGTTCCAACGCCAGCACCTGACCATCCAGCGTCAGTACCTGCATACCTGGCAAACCCGCTTCAGGGATGAACAACAGCTCATCTTCGATCTGATCTTTCTTGAAGATATAAGGGGTATAGTCTTCATCGTCCATGAACACATACTCTTCGCCGTCAATATAGGAGAAGTTTACCTTGCGGCGGGACAGGCTGATGGTGTCCAGAATATCATCACCTTTAAAACGTTCTTCTACCTTCAGCCCGGTACGGACGTCGGAGAAGCGCATTTTATACAGCGTGCTGGCACCACGGGCGCTTGGGCTCTGGACATCGATGTCCTTTACCAGCAGCAGTTTGCCGTTGTAATTGATCGCCATACCGCGCTTGATTTCGTTTGCTCTTGCCATGGGAATACCTTGTCAGAATAGATTTTAGGAAGTTGCGACAAGTTACTCGCGCCGTGCTTTTCAGGCAATAGCCACGCGTAAAAAGACTGGGGAAAAAGGGCAGCTATAGCCGCCCTTGAAGCTTATTTAAACACCGGCAGCAGATCTAATAGCGTTAGCACGTGAGCCACGGCGTTAATCACCCCAAACAGGATGATGAACAGGATCATGCCTTGGCCGCCGGGAGCGCGGTAGCTGGCCTGTGGGAAACGGCGGCGGCTGGCGCGCGCCATCATCGCAGGGACGATCACCGCCCAAATGGTGGCGGCCAGCCCAGCAAAGCCGATGGCGTACAGGAAACCGTTCGGGAACAGTAATGCGGCCAGGGTTGGCGGCACGAAGGTCACCAGTGCCGATTTGGTGCGGCCAGCCTGGTTATCCTTGAACTTGAAGAAGTCGGCGAGGAAATCAAACAGCCCCAGCGACACCCCCAGGAACGAACTGGCCAGCGCCATATAAGAGAAGGCATTGAGCAGTTGGCCTACCGCATAGCTACTGGAAACGTTACCCATCTGCTTGAGCAGGCTGCCGATGTTGCCCCCTTCGGCGATCACCTGCTTGAAGGCATCACGGGCGATATTGCCCTGGATCACATACTGCCACAGGATATAGATCGCCAGCGCCAGCAAGGTACCGTATACCAGGCTGCGCACCACGGCACCGCTGTCTTTCTGATAATACTTCACCAGGCCGGGCACGTTACCGTGGTAGCCGAACGAGGTCAGCAGGTAAGGCAATGCCGCCAGCGCATAGGGCAGGTAGTTGGCGTCGCTACCACCCTGGTTGAACAACACGGCGGGTTGCACGTGGGTGAACATATCACCGACGGACAACACAAAGGTGATCACCATACCGCCGATCAGAATGGTGCTCAGGCGATCCACGGCGCGGGTGGATAACCAGACGATAAAGGCCACAACGATGGCAAACACCAATCCGGACAGGGTTTGGTTGGCCCCGAAGACGCCTTCCAGCGTATGGGCGATGATCGAGCCACCCGCCGAGATATAGGCATAGGTCAGAATATAGAGTACGAAGGTGATCGACAGGCTGTTAAGGGTATTCCAGCCTTTACCGAGCAGATCTTTGACCACGGTGTGGAAGCTGGCGCCCGCCGGATAATTCAGGGTGGCTTCCAGGATCATCAGCCCGGAGATCAGCATACAGAACCAGGTATAAATCAGCAGCGCCACGGAGCCGCTGAACCACACGCCAGAAGTTACGATAGGAATGGAGAACATACCAGCACCTACGGCGGTGCCGGCAATGATCATCGCGCCACCGAGTACGGAAGGGCGGGAAAGCTTCTGGGGGGTGTCCGCAGACATTATTGCTCCTGAATGGCCGTTGGCCTTGAGTTCTTTTGTACTAGCTCAATGGTACGTGCGCGATGTGTGCATGTAAAGCGGATATTTGGGGGGACTGGTGCAATCTTCAGCGGTTAGGGCGTTATTTTGGCGGTTTTGCCCCTCACTCCAGCCTTCTCCCTGTATAGACCGGGGACATGGTGAATAGGGAGCGGGGTGTCACTTTACGTGTTGTGATGGATTTCTTTGTCTAATTGTCGTCGGGTACTGCGGGAAATACCACTCATCTACAAAGTGATAAATCTTTTACGTAAGTGGTTGGTGACATCCAGGAAATTTTATCGCATGTTAAATAACCTGCATTTCTCAGCTTATGATCAACATAAAAAGAAATAGGTAAACTGATAATAAATGAGGTAAACATTAGATAAACCAAATACTGAGTAACTCCTTTGTCGTATCTTGGACGTTTATTAAAAATAAAAAAATATATTCCGCTCAGCATAGCATATAACAACAGTGGACAGGTGAGGAGGCCTATAATAACAGATGCGGAGAAAGTTATCTCATCTTCCATGAACACTAACGATAAAGTATACTGCCAGGCTAATAATGTCGCAAATGAAAACAATATTAAAAGCACTCCTGTCAGAAATATTTTAAAGTATTTATTATTCATAATAGCCTTAATGTTGACGTCTACAATAAGTAGCCACCAGAAAATCTGCTGGCTATTCACTAAATCAATAAACTCTCTCATCCCATATACTATAGCCCGATGTACCTGAAATATTATGCTGCCAATCAATGCTGGTGTAAGATAATGAAATGACCTCATAGGGTTGGCCATCATTTTGTGTCAGCGCGTTGGGGCAATGCTGGGTGATGTCTGAGATATAAGCATCTTTAAGTTTTATAGTATAAAACACTTCTAAAGTCCCAGCCGGATTGACACGGTACATATACAATACAACTTGTAATTTTTCATTGTTGGATATTGCCATTCCCAGTAAGGGTGATGATTTGTCAATTGGCTTGGTTATTCTGACTGGCTGGTGGGATACATTTTGTATTCTGGATATATTATGATCGAAAGCAAGAATGTATACTTGATCCTCATGTCCTTTTTGGCATCTATTACCGATGGAGTCAAGGGTTGAGCAACCGGCGGAGATCAAGCCTTGCTGAATACCGCTGATACTTGCATAAATTAAATTAGCCATAAGTCCCTCTATGTTATTTGCAAAGTGATAAATCTTTTACGTAAGTGGTTGGTGACATCCAAGAAATTCTGTTGCAGGTCAAGTAGCCATCATGTTTAAGTTTGTAGTTTACATACAGAGATACAGGTAAACTAAAAATCAATGCTGCGAACGCTATTATGATTAAATACTTGCTAATTATTATGTTGTGTTTGGGCTGTCGGCCAAAAAGAAAGAAATAAACAGAGCAAGAAAAAGTATAGAGTATCAATGGTGTTGCAAAAAAGCAGACGAATACAGAGGCTGAAAATGTTATTTCATCCTTCATTAATATCAGTGAGATGATATAACTGTAAATCAATAGCGACAAGCATATAAATATAGCCAGTAATACTGTCGCTCCTAATACTTTCCAAAATCGATTGTTCACACTCATCTGCTTAATCCATTGAGAATATGCTGAAGGTTTGCTTCTGGTGTTCTTGGTTTTACCTTCATTCTTTCTTTCAATAATGCTATTAATTTATTGCTTATTCCATAGTGTTTATCGATGACATCTAAACCGGCAACGATAAAAAAGCTAACAAAGAAAACTATTGCTGCTACACCAATAATGCTGCCACCCACTGCCGCTGTTGCTGTTAGAAAAATACCTAATGCATAAGATGCAACAGTGGTAATGGCGAGTTTAGCCATATCCACAGTTATATTTCCGATAAAGTCGGCCAAAGTATATTCATCTTTGAAAATACTTTCTAAAATGCGGTATCCCACAGAGAAAAGGATGCAAAAGCGTGCGCCTCTTACTATCCCTGTATTAATGCCTTGCTGCCCGATGCCCATCGCTAACATCTGCGGATGGTTGGCGGCATACCGCGTACCAGTTATAGTTCGCCGAAGCCCGGCATAACCTGATATATGAATAAGGTTCACACCGTTTGCCCCTGTGAACAGCGTGGCCGTTATGCCTATTCTCTTGAACTCGATGATGACATCATATAACCCACGCGCATCATAGATATTGCCTGCATAAGTCGAAATAGGATCTGTCACTTTAAACACGGAGGATATGGCATTTTTCGGCTCAAAGCCTCTGGCGAAGGCATCGCCAGGGCTGGTACTGTGTTGCTCAAAGCCCCTGGCGAATGCCTCTCCACGCCCCATGCTTGGGTTTTTTGGGCGGCGAGAGTCGAGGTCTTCAAGGAGTCCTTTTGCCTCAGCGATGGTGAGAACGACGTGATATTGCGTATTATCGCTTAAGGCTTTCTCTAAGCCGATAGAATCAAGAAATTCATGCTGGGGTTTTAGCTGGTTGATCCCGACATTCCCTTTCAGGAAATCCCCCATGTAGCCTTCCCAACTGGGGTTGAAATTTTTATCTGACATGATCTCACTCCATTGATCGTTCTAAGCTTTCCACTCCATGAAAAATAAACTTTAACACCATTGGTAAGCATTGTGAATGAGTATAACTTAATGCGGTGTTCTGCTATTGTCTCAGTCACATAATCAGCCCCTATAGGATCGCAGATGGACTGCCGTGCCGACTGTGGTGCCTGCTGTATCGCACCTTCAATTTCCAGCCCGATCCCGGGGATGCCCAACGGCAAACCGGCCAATACCCGCTGTCTCCATCTGGACAAGCAACTGCGCTGTGGAATATTTCATTCGCCGCTGCGGCCCAAAGTCTGCGGCAGCCTGCAGGCCAGCCGTGAAATGTGCCACGATCGCCGTGATGAGGCACTGATCTATCTTGCCAAGTTGGAGGCGGATACTGCGCCTTGAGCGTCCTTCAGCCGCCACATGCATAGCACCGCACCCACCACCATCGCCAACGCGAAGTAAAATACTGCGTGATAACTCCACATTTCAGCTACCACCCCGGCGATCGAACCGGCGATAATCCAGCCAACGCGGGTGGTATTGGTAAATAACGTGGTGGCTGCACCGGCCTGGCCGGGCATCAAATCCTGGAAATAGAGCATACCGATCCCCGCCAGCACCCCGATAAATATTGCGTTCAGCAGTTGCAGGGCGATCAGTTGCCAGGTGCCGGTAATAAACAGTAGCCCGGCATAAAACAGCACCCCGGCAATCACCGCACAACGCATCAGGAAGCGCTTGCCAAAGCGTTGGGCCATCATGCCTGCGAGCAACATGGTCGGGATTTCCAACCCGGCTGCGGTACCCATCAATATTCCTGCCAGTTTTTCCGGTAACTGTAATTCTCGAACCATATACAGCGGCATATTAATTAAATATATGCTGTTGGCCGTCCACATCAACGTGCAGGCCATAAACAGTAACAACGTATCCCGGCGGTTCTGGCGCGGTGCTTCCAGCGTGGCCCCGCCGGGGCTCTGCACTTTTGGCATCGAGGGCAACATCTTCCAGACCATCGCTCCGCAGAGAATAAAGGCAGCAGCGGCGGCCAGATACATCACCTTAAAACCAAACCCCAACGCCAGTGCAAAGGCGATCGGTGGGCCAATCACCCAGGCCAGTGAAACCTGAGCGCGCAGGATAGAACTGAACATCACCGTTCCCCGCCCGGTGTGCTCGGCATGTTCCCGTGCCAGGGCAAACATCTGCGGGTTGGCGGTCGATCCAAAGCTGCTCAGCAGCACGCCGACGAACAACAGCAAGTAATAGTTACGGTTCCAGGCGAACAGCGCACAGGCCAAGGCGCCTAACATGCAGCAGAGAAAAATCAGTGATTTGCGATCGCCCCGCTTATCTGAGCGGCTGGCCAGAAACTGGCTGACCAAAATGCCAATCACCGCGCTGCCGGTAAAGAACAGTCCGACCATCGCAGGCCGTACGTCCACTTCGGTGGAAAGGAACAGACTCAGCGTAGGCGTCTGTAAGGCACCGGCAATGCCGGTAAGAAAAGCCACCACCAGAAATGCCAGTGAAGTTGCATCGGGCAAGCGTCGCGTTGCCGCAGTTGAAGTACGCATAAAGAGAATGAATAGCCAAAAATAAGGAGTCGCGCGCATGATACGCTCGTTTAAAAAAAACAAAAACCAGTTTCAATCAAGGAGTGGGTAACTAGATGGTATCTGTCGGCAGGAAAAGAGCAGGGCGATGTCACCATCACCCTGCGCTGGTGGCTAGCGGTTATGCGCCAGCAGGAACATCGTGCGCGGTATTCTTCAGCACTTCGCCCTGATATTTCTCAATTTCCAACTGTGCCATCTGGCCACAGTTGCCCTGTGCCAGGTTGGATGAGCCAATATCGAAAGTCAGGCAGTTGACGTTGCCGTTCTTACAGATCGACCCCGGCGTTGACGGATCGGCCGGATCGTACCAGGCACCTTCGCTGATCCGCACCGCACCTGGGCGCACATCTTCACTGACAATAGCGCCAACCAGGATCTGCCCACGGTCGTTAAACGCCCGCACCAGGTCGCCGTTGGTGATGTTGCGCGACTTGGCATCCTCTGGGTGGATCAGGATCGCTTCACGGTCGGCCACCGCATACTTCTTACGCAGCGGCGTGTTGTCGAGCTGTGAGTGCAGGCGGTTGGTCGGGTGCGCGGTATTCAGTGACAGCGGGTATTTGGCTGCCTCTGGGCCACGGTACCATTCATGCGGCGGCATCCAGGTAGGAATACCTTTGCAATCCAGATACTCCATCTTCGAGATGGCATCGGAATAGATCTCAATCTTGCCGGACGGCGTCCCCAACGGATTAAGTAGCGGATTTTCGCGGTAATCGGCAAAGCGAACCCATTGTTTATTTTCTTCCGGGATCGGGAAACGAATGTAGTTGTTCGACTCCCAGAACATGTCAAACGGCGGCAGGGCAACGCGGGCGGCGCGGGCCTGCAACTTCATGTCGTCGTACATGCCTTTCAGCCACTGGGTTTCGTCTTTGCCTTCGGTAAAGGCATCCAGTACGCCCAGCTTGGCGGCCAGAGCGGCGAAGATATCGAAGTCGTTGCGTGACTCATGCTGCGGCGGTACGCACTGATGCATCGGGAAGACGTACAGCTGTGAGTAGTCACCGCCCATCTCCAGATCGTTACGCTCATAGCTGGTGGTCGCAGGCAGCACGATATCCGCATGCTTGGCGGTGGCCGTCCAGTACGGTTCGTTAACCACGATGGTTTCCGGCCGCTGCCAGGCTTTGACCAGATTGTTGGTGTCCTGATGCTGGTGGAAGGTATTACCACCGGCCACGTACACCATCTTCACGTCTGGGTAGGTGACATCGGTCCCATTGAAGTGAATGGTCTTGCCTGGGTTGGTCAGGCATTCGGCAATACGTGCCACCGGGATCGGCGTTGGTGAGTTTTTCGGTGCATTCCCCGCCGAGATACCGGAGAGGATGCCGCCTTTGGCCG
>Ga0256410_1002252_pt1 | contig 13114 bp, 10 predicted proteins | sample PhyWR1_FD_185983 | JGI IMG/M metagenome (GOLD analysis project Ga0256410, IMG submission 185983) | Leaf surface microbial communities from wheat plants in UC Gill Tract Community Farm, Albany, California, United States - DLSL W.R1 | ecosystem: Host-associated > Plants > Phyllosphere >... | reverse complement strand
AATACCGTCAAAGGCTTTTCGGCGGTGGCAGCCAGCAGTGTGCTGGGGGTGCTGACCCTCAACCGCGAGCACTACCACTCAACCATGTTGCTCGACCGCCTGGGCAACTCGCCGCTGGTCAGCACGGGTACCGACCTGGCGCGCCGGGTTCACCAGCAAGCCGTGGTGCTGACCAGTTCCGATCTTTATCTGTACATGGCCGTCCTGGCGCTTTTCCTGATTGTGTTAATCCCTTTTGGCCCCACGCGGATCTACGCGCCGGGCACACCTGTTGGAGTTGTGAAATGAGTACAACAAGCGGGCGCAAGCCCTGGGTCCTGGCCGCAGCCGTCGCGCTGGCAGTTATCGTGCTGTACGCGCTGTGGCGGCTGGTCTTTGTCACGGGTACCGTGCAGAGCACTAATGATGCTTTTGTCAGCGCCGATTTCACCCTGATTGCGCCCAAAGTGGCGGGGTTTATCGACGAGGTGCTGGTGCAGGATAACCAGCCGGTCAAGGCCGGGCAGTTGCTGGCCCGGATCGACCCGCAGGACTACCGCGCAGCGGTGCAGGCCGCGCAAGCCAGTGTGGCGACGGCGCAGGCGCAACGGGTCAATGCCCTGGCGATGTTGGAACGCCAACGCTCGCTGATCGAACAGGCCAAGGCCACGGTGGATGCGGATGTGGCCCAGGTGGAATTTGCCAGCCATGAACTGCAGCGCTATGAGCACCTGGCGGGGCAGGGTGCAGGTACGCTGCAGAACTCCCAGCAGGCGAAAAACCGCTCGCTGATCGCTCGTGCCGAGTTGGCACAGCACAAGGCTGCCCTGGAAGCCGCCCGCCAGCAAACCCGCGTATTGGCCGCCCAGGCCACGGCCGCGCAAGCATCGGTGGAGTATGCAGAGGCCTTGCTGGCACGGGCCGGGCTGGACTTGTCGCATACGCAACTGCTGGCGCCGTTTGACGGTGTGGTAGGGCGGCGCAGCGTACGCCTGGGGGCTTACGTCAAACCCGGCGACACCGTGATGGCGGTGGTACCGCTGGCCGACGCCTATGTGGTGGCCAACTTTCTCGAGCATCAACTCACCCACATGCAGGCAGGGCAGCGCGTGACGATCAAGGTCGACAGCTTTCCGGGCCAGACCCTGCAAGGCACCGTGGACAGCATTGCCCCGGCCACGGGGGTGACCTTCGCGGCGATTGCCCCGGATAACGCCACCGGCAACTTCACCAAAGTGGCCCAGCGCATTGCGGTGAAAGTCACGCTGGATCACGGGCAGCTACTGGCCAGCCAATTGCGCCTGGGGATGTCGGTGGATGCCTCCATCGACACGGCAATGGCGCACGCTCAGCAGGTCAGCACACGATGAAAAAACATGCAGTGGCCTGGGCTGTGGCCTGTTACAGCGTACTGAGCCTGAGTGGTTGCGTGGTCGGCCCGGACTTCAAGGCGCCCGTGCCCGAGTTGCCTGCGGGCTGGGCGTCGGTGCCCACTGAGCCGGGGCACAATCGCGCAGTAGATACAGCTGTGGACCTGCATTGGTGGGACCGTTTCGGCGACCGGCAATTGTCTGCCCTGGTGCGCGAGGCGCAGCAGCGCAACTTTGATGTGCAACTGGCGGCCAGCCGCCTGCAACAGAGCCTGGCGATCCGCCGTCAGATCAATGCCGACACCTTGCCCGAGGTGGATGCAGCGGCAGCCTACAGTCGTAGCCGCAACAGCCAGAAGGGTTTGAGTGACCCTTCCGGGAACAGTGGCAGGCAGGCCTTCAACCTGTGGAGTGGCGGCCTGGGGTTCAGTTGGGAGGCTGACCTGTGGGGCCGGGTGAAGCGTTCGGTGGAAGCGGCGGATGCCTCCGTGCAGGTGGCCGCACAGGATCGCAATGCGGTGCAACTGTTGGTGATCGTGCAGACCGCGCAGCACTATATCCAGTTGCGCGGCACTCAGCAGGCACTGGCGGTGGTCGAGCAAAACCTGCAGATCGCCCGGCGCAGCCTGGAACTGACCCGGTTGCAGCTGCGGGAGGGCGTGGCCACGGATTTACAGGTGTCTGAAGCTGCGGCCCAAGTGGCCGAGATCGAAGCGCGCCAGGCACCCTTGCAGCAACGCAGCGCACAGTTGATCAATGCCCTGAGCTTGCTGCTGGCCCGCGAACCACGGGCCTTGCAGGCGCAATTGAGCGCAGCGGCCGACGTGCCTGCCTACGGCGCGGATGTGCCGGTCGGCCTGCCCAGCGAGCTGGCGCAACGGCGCCCCGACATTCGTCGTGCCGAGGCCCGCTTGCATGCAGCCACTGCGGCGATCGGCATGGCCGAGGCGGATTTCTATCCGCGGATCACCCTGTCGGGCAGTCTCGGTTTTCAAGCCCTGCAGCTGTCGGATCTGGGCAGTTGGGGGTCGCGCAATTTTGCCTTCGGCCCGGGCCTGAGCGTGCCGGTGTTCGAGGGCGGACGTTTGCAGGGGGCCTTGCAGTTGCAGGAAGGGCGCCAGCAGGAGGCGGGTATTGCCTACCAGCAAACCGTATTGCGCGCCTGGCATGAGGTGGACGATACGCTGGTGGCGTATCAGGCCAGCCAGCGTCGGCGCGACAGTCTCAAGCAGGCAGTGGTGCATAGCCAGCGGGCACTGGACAGCGTGCACCAGCAATATGCCCAGGGCACGGTGGACTTTCTCAACGTGCTGACGGTGCAAAACGCGTTGCTGGCCAACGAAGCGGCGCTGGTGGACAGCACGGCGCAGGTCTCGCTGTCGCTGGTGGATGTGTTCGCGGCGCTGGGTGGAGGGTGGCAGGGCTAGTTGCTAGCAGACTCTGGTGGGAGCGGGCTTGCCCGCGATGATATCGGCGTAGTTACCCCGGCCAACCGCAGTGCCGGTATCGCAGGCAAGCCAGCTCCCACAGATTTTGTGGTGTTCATAAAGTCGGCGGCTGGCGTGGGGCAGTGTGGGAGCGGGCTTGCCCGCGATGGCATCGACGTAGTTATCCCGGCCAACCGCAGTGCCGGCAGCGCAGGCAAGCCAGCTCCCACAGGTTTTGTGGTGTTCATAAAGTCGGCGGCTGGCGTGGGGCAGTGTGGGAGCGGGCTTGCCCGCGATGGCATCGACGTAGTTATCCCGGCCAACCGCAGTGCCGGTATCGCAGGCAAGCCAGCTCCCACAGGTTTTGTGGTGTTCATAAAGTCGGCGGCTGGCGTGGGGCAGTGTGGGAGCGGGCTTGCCCGCGATGATATCGGCGTAGTTATCCCGGCCAACCGCAGTGCCGGCATCGCAGGCAAGCCAGCTGCCACAGGTACTGAGTGATTGCCCACAGGTTTTGCTATGCTCGCGCCCTCGACCGCAAACGCCAATATAGGCGTGTCCCGTTCATATTGAGCCTATTTATGTCTGCCGATACTCAAGCCACAACGGTGCGCTTTACCCGTTCCGACTATAAAACCCTTGGCCTTGCTGCCCTGGGCGGAGCGTTGGAAATTTACGATTTCATCATTTTCGTATTCTTTGCCCTGACCCTCAGCCAGCTGTTTTTTCCGCCGGACATGCCCGAGTGGTTGCGCCTGTTGCAAAGCTTCGGGATTTTTGTGACTGGCTATCTGGCACGTCCACTGGGCGGGATCCTGATGGCTCACTTTGCCGATCACCTGGGGCGCAAGCGGGTGTTCAGCCTGAGCATCCTGATGATGGCGCTGCCCTGCCTGCTGATCGGGATCATGCCCACTTACGCCGACATCGGTTACTTCGCGCCGCTGATCCTGCTGGCCTTGCGCATCCTGCAGGGCGCAGCGGTCGGGGGCGAGGTGCCCAGTGCTTGGGTGTTCGTGGCCGAGCATGCACCGGCCGGGCGCAGAGGCTTTGCGCTGGGCTTTTTGCAGGCCGGGCTGACCTTCGGCTATTTGATAGGTGCCTTGACCGCAACGCTGCTGGCGCAACTGTTCACCCCGGCCGAGATCCTCGATTACGCCTGGCGCTTTCCGTTCCTGCTCGGCGGCGTGTTCGGCGTGATTGGCGTGTGGCTACGCCGCTGGCTGAGTGAAACACCGGTGTTTCTGGCCCTGCGTGAACGCAAGGAGGGCCGTGCCGAATTCCCCTTGCGCACCGTCCTGCGTGATCACCGGGCGTCCTTGCTGCCGGCCGCGTTGTTGACCTGTGTGCTCACCAGCGCCGTGGTGGTGTTTGTGGTCATCACCCCGACCGTGATGCAGCAACGCTTCGGCATGACCGCCAGCCATACCTTTGCGTTGAGCAGCCTGGGCATAGTGTTTTTGAATATCGGCTGTGTGCTGGCCGGGTTGATCGTTGATCGTATAGGCGTGTGGCGCAGTATTGCGCTATACAGTGTGCTGTTGCCGCTGGGTATCGGCCTGCTGTACGCCAGCCTGGTCGGGCAGTGGATTATGCCCGGCCTGGCCTATGCGTTCGCCGGCTTGACCTGCGGGATTGTCGGGGTGGTGCCGTCGGTGATGGTGGGCCTGTTTCCGGCGCCGATACGGGTTTCGGGAATTTCCTTCACCTACAATATCGCCTATGCGCTATGGGCCAGTACCACGCCGTTGCTGCTGATCGCCCTGATGCCGTGGAGCCCCTGGGTGTGCGTGGCGTTCTGCGCGATGATGGGGCTGGTCGGCTTGCTCACCGCCCGGCGCTACGGTTTGAGCGGCGCGACACAGGTCGAGCAGCGTCTATTGGCCAAGGCCGAAATGTAGCAGGTGGCAATCTTCGGTCATCACGGTGATTGCTGGCTCTAATAGGAAGCATTACTATTCGCGCCCCACCTGTGCAGTCCCGTGCGATGACTCAGAAAGTGCCCCGCAAAACGGGCTTCTTTGAACATTACGAAGAGTTGATCGGCACCTGGACCCGGCGCCTGCGCAATCGGCAGCAGGCGCAAGACCTGGCCCATGACACCTTTGTCCGCGTGCTCGAATCCAACCCGGATTCGGTCGAGCAGCCGCGGGCGTACTTGCACCAGACAGCACGCAATATCGCGGTAGACGGCTTTCGCCGCGAAGAGCTACGCGACGCCAAGGAGCTGGCAGCCGTTCCCCCAAGTTCGTCCGAAACCGGCGATCCGGAGCAGTATATGCGCGCTATCCAGTTGGCTGAGTCGGTCGAAAGGGCTTTGCAGGAACTGCCGCTCAATTGCCGCAAGGTGTTTGTCTGGCAGAAGATCGAAGGCCTGACCCAGGCCGAAATTGCCGAGCGCCTGGGGCTGTCCAGAAACATGGTGGAAAAGTATATGATCCGCACCCTGCGCCATCTGCGTGAACGCGTGGAGGCTCCGTGATGACATCGGTAAAGGATTGCAGGATGGATACACGAGACTGTACCTGTGGCAGTGCCAGTGTGCGTGACGCGGCTGCCACCTGGTTTACCCGGGTGCAAGCGCAAACCCTGAATGCTGGCGAGCAGGCCGAATTCCAGGCCTGGCGCACGCAACACGCCAGCCATGAGGCCGAATACCAGTGGCTGGCCAGTTTGTGGTCTGCCGCCGATCTGTTGCCCAAGGCCCGTTTGCAGGCGCTGTGTGAAGTGCCTGCACCGCGGCACAGCCGGCGTTCGTTTCTGGCCTACGGGCTGGCAGCCAGCCTTGTCGCGGTGGCGGCCGGGGCGGGCATATGGATGCAGCTGCAAGCCTCTGCCGGCTATCACGCAACATTTGCCACGGCGCTGGGTGAGCGTCGTACCGTGACATTGCCCGATGGTTCGGCCATTGAACTCAATGGCCGCAGCCTGATGCGCGTCAGCTACGAAGGGCAGCAGCGTATTGTCGAGCTGGAGCGCGGCGAGGGCATGTTCAACGTTGCCCATGATGCCGACCGGCCGTTTGTGGTGCAGGCCGGGGCCGGCCAGGTAACCGTCACGGGTACCCGCTTTGACGTGCTGCGCGAAGGCGACCAGGCCCGCGTTGCGGTGGAGTCGGGGCATGTGCGGGTGCAGGGGGCCAGCCCGGACGCAGTGGTCAACCTGACGGCCGGGCTGGGTACGGTAGTCGATGAGCGTGGCCGGGTGGCCGCCGCGCAGCCGGTCAACACCCGTGCGTTGACGGCGTGGCGCAAGGGCCAGTTGGTATTCGAAGACGCCAGCCTTGAAGACGTGGCGGCGCAAGTGTCGCGCTATCGCGACAAACCGTTACACGTCAGCACGCCGGCGGTGGCGCAAATGCGCCTGAGCAGCGTGTTCAAAACCAATGACACCGATGCCCTGCTCAAGGCGCTGCCGCAGATCTTGCCGGTCGCGATCATGACGCGGGCAGACGGCAGCCAGGAAATCATCGCGAAAAAATAATTGGCCACTGGATTCAGGTTTTTTTCGAGTTCTTCGTCTTCTTGAACAACTGCAACTGGTTTGCATTAACAGTCGCACTCAAGTGCGATCAACAGGGCAAGACTCGACGTGAAAAACAACAATCCTCGTGGGCGACTTTGCTCGCTTGAAACACCTTTGCGCACACCTTCCTGCCTGACTCGGGCACGCCTGCTGCCGCTGGCGTTGGCCCTGGCGGTCAGCGCCGCGATGCCGGCGGCCTTTGCTGGCGAAGCGGCGTCGAGCGCCATCCATATTCAGGCCCAACCCCTGGGCTCGGCCTTGAGCCAACTGGCACAGCAAACTTCGCTGCAGGTATTTTTCAGCCCGCAACTGGTAGCAGGCAAACAGGCCCCGGCCGTCGATGGCAATCTGTCGCCCGAGCAAGCCCTGGGCCGCCTGCTGCAAGGCAGTGGCCTGAGCTATGAGCTGAGTGGCGATGCCGTGACCCTGCGTGCCGCACCGGCGGTCAGTGCCGCCGCATCCGGCCCGCTGGAGCTGGGGCCGGTGGATGTCAAGGTGGTCGGTAACTGGCTGAGCGATGCCAACGATGCCGTGGTGCAAAACCACCCCGGCGCCCGCACGGTGATTCGCCGCGAGGCGATGGTCGAGCAGGGCACTATGAACGTCAGTGATGCCCTCAAGCGCATCCCGGGTGTGCAGGTGCAGGAATCCAACGGCACCGGCGGCAGCGATATTTCCTTGAACGTCGGCGTGCGTGGCCTGACTTCGCGCTTGTCGCCACGCTCCACTGTATTGATTGACGGTATTCCCGCGGCGTTCGCCCCTTACGGTCAGCCACAACTGTCGATGGCGCCGATTTCCTCGGGCAACCTGGACAGCATCGACGTGGTGCGCGGCGCCGGCTCGGTGCGCTACGGGCCGCAAAACGTGGGCGGGGTGATCAACTTTGTGACCCGGGCCATTCCCGAGACGTTCCAGGGCGAAGTCGGCACCACCCTGGAAACCTCCGAACGCGGCGGCTGGAAGCACATCGAATCGGCCTTCCTCGGCGGCACGGCAGACAACGGCATCGGCGCCGCACTGCTGTATTCCGGGGTCAAGGGCGATGGCTACAGGGCGCGCAACAACGACAACGATATCGATGACGTGTTGCTCAAGACCCATTGGGCACCTACCGATCAGGATGACTTCACCCTTAATTTCCACTATTACGATGCCACGGCAGACATGCCCGGCGGCCTGACCCAGAAGCAGTTCGACGCCGACCCGTACCAGTCGCTGCGCGACTACGACAACTTCACCGGGCGGCGCAAGGATGTGTCCTTCAAGTACTTGCGGCAGATCGACGACCAGACCCAGTTTGAAGTCCTGACCTATTACACCGACAGCTTCCGTGGCAGCAATATTGCCGCGCGCAACCTGCAAACCCTGGCGTCCTACCCGCGCAGCTATCACACCTTTGGTATCGAACCGCGGGTGTCCCATGTGTTCAGCCTGGGCCCAGTGACCCAGGAAGTGGGTGTGGGCTATCGCTACCTGAAGGAAGCCATGCATGAAGAGGCCAGCCAGGTATACCTGGTCAATAACGTGCCCGTACCGGGGCCCGGGGCTGACGGCCATGTGTATCAGGACCGCACTGGGGGCACCGAGGCCAACGCCTTCTATATCGATGACAAGATCGATGTGGGCAACTGGACGGTCACCCCGGGGATCCGCTTTGAGCGCATCAGCACCAACTGGCACGACCGCCCGGTGCTGGGCAACAACGGCAAGCCGGTGCAGGAGAAAAACCGCAGCATCGACAGCAGCGAAGCACTGCCGGCCCTGAGCGTGATGTATCACCTGTCGGATGCATGGAAGCTGTTTGCCAACTATGAAACTTCGTTCGGCAGCCTGCAGTACTTCCAGCTGGGCCAGGGGGGTGTAGGTGATGCCACGGCGGCAGGCTTGCGTCCTGAAAAGGCCAAGACTTACGAGCTGGGTACCCGCTACGACAATGGCGTGTGGGGCGGTGAAGTGACGCTGTTCTACATCGACTTTGCCGATGAGTTGCAATACGTGAGTAACGATGTGGGCTGGACCAACCTGGGCGCGACCAAGCACCAGGGCATCGAGACTTCGGTGCACTACGACATGTCGGCATTGGACGCGCGCCTGGACGGTCTGTCGGTCAATGCGGGCTTTACCTACACCAAGGCCACGTCCGAGGGAGACATAGCCAACTTCAAGGGCCGTGACCTGCCGCTGTATTCGCGCCAGGTAGTCAACCTGGGCGCGCGGTATGTGGTCAACCGCTGGACCTACAACCTGGACATGTTTGCCCAGTCCCAGCAACGCGCGCCGGGCACTGGCGGGGTGTACATCACTGATCCGACCCCGGACGGCCAGTACGGTGATATTCCCGGATATGCGACCTGGAGTACCCGGGTTGGCTATGACTTCGGCCCGCAAGCGTCGAACCTGAAAGTGGGAGCGGGGATCAAGAACCTGTTCAACCAGGAGTACTACACCCGCTCCAGCGACAACAACTCGGGGATTTACCTGGGCGAACCGCGTACGTTCTTTGTGCAGGCAAGTGTGGGGTTCTAAACGCATCACACAGACTGTGGGAGCGGGCTTGCCCGCGATTCAGGCAGCGCGGTGTTTCAGTTTCACCGACGTGATCCTGTCGCGAGCAAGCCCGCTCCCACAGGGCCAGGGCAGCGTCCGTCAAACCCGCAAAATCCGCCCGCTGATGGCCACGGCCAGCAGCATGGCGGTGATCAGCAAAAAGGCACTGCTCAGGCTGCTGGCATGGGCAATAAAGCCGATGGCCGCAGGCCCCGCCAGAATCCCGGCATAACCCAGTGTGGTAATGGCCGGCACGGCGATGTGTTCCGGCATCACCGTCTGTTTGCCCACGGCGGTGTACAGAACGGGCACGATATTGGAGCAACCCACGCCAACCAGTGCATAGCCCAGCAGTGCCACTTCCCAGCTCGATGCCAAGGTTGCCAGGGCCATGCCCGCGGCGGCAAACAACCCGCCCAGGACAATCACCCGGCGGGCGCCCAGGCGCCTGACGATGGTGTCGCCCATCAATCGTCCTGCGGTCATGGTCAAGGCAAACGCGGCATAACCGAGCCCGGCATAGGCTTCGTCGATACTTTTCTCACTGGTCAGGAACACGGCGCTCCAGTCGAGCATCGCGCCTTCAGCCAGGAATACGGTAAAGCACAGCAAACCGATAAACAGCACCACGCCGTGGGGCACGGCAAACGCCGGGCCACTGCTTTCACTGCCATAGGGCAGCAGATGCGGAGCGGCCTTGAGTAGGGCTGCCAGGATCAACATGATCACCACCACTATTGCCCACAGCGGCGACAGCCCCAACGCCAGCAGGGCGCTGACCCCGGCAGCGCCGGCAATCCCGCCGACACTGAACAGCCCGTGAAACCCCGACATCATGTTGCGCCCGCTGGCGCGTTCAACGATCACGGCTTGCAGGTTGACGGTGGAGTCGACGGCGCCCAGGCCCGCGCCAAACAAAAACAGTGTGGCGATCAACAAAGGTATGGCACTGACCGTTGCCAGCAAGGGCAAGGCGAGGCAGATCAACAGCGTGCCGCCCACCAGCACCCGGCGACAGCCATAGCGCGTGGCCAGGATACCGGCGACGGGCATCGCCAGGATCGAGCCCGCGCCCAGGCACAGCAACAACAGGCCCAGGGTGGCCTCGTCCAGTCCTGCCCGCGCTTTGGCGTAGGGCACCAGGGGCGCCCAGGCGGCGAGACCGAAACCTGCGATAAAAAACGCAATGCGGGTCGACATTTGTTCAAGACGCCCTGGCACAAGGGGCATTTGAGTGGTGATGGCAGTCATGGTCATCCTTGGAAAACGGGCTTTGGTGCGCTGCGGCGTAACATCCTTGCATATTTGCGGCATGGCTCGCGAGGGCGCTGGCGTACGGATTGGCGAGAGTGGTTGAATAGCGCGCTTGCTTATCCCGCTGCCACTGGTACGTATTTTATGGACAAGAACTCTGACTCCGCAGTGCTGTTGCTCAACCCCGCAGGGCTGTATGACCCTGCGCCCAATGGTTACTCCCATGTTGCCCGTGTGGCAGCGAATGTGCGGCTGGTGTACACCGCCGGCCAGGGCGGCGAGAACGCCGACAGCGAGCTGTCCAGCGACTTTGCCGAGCAGGTCCGCCAGGCCTTTGCCAACCTGCAGATCGCCCTGGCAGCGGCGGATGCGCAGATCAAGGACGTGGCCAAGATCACCGTATTGATCGTTGATCACAGCCTGGAGCGTTTGCAGATTCTGGGCGCCGAGGTGAAGCGGGTATGGGGCGAGCTGCCGGCACCGGCCTGTACCTTGATTCCGGTGCCGCGCCTGGCGCTGGATGAGATGTTGTTTGAGGTCGAGGCGGTAGCGGCGGTAGCCGTCTGAGCGGTCCAGAACCTTTCGTAGCAGCTGCCGAAGGAACGAGGCTGCGTTCGGCGGCGAAGCCGTCGTAAATACTGAGACCCGAGTCTAACTGGCACACCGCACTGCCTGGATTGACGACGACTGCGTCGCCGAACGCAGCCTCGTTCCTTCGGCAGCTGCTACAGATATCAAACCTGCAACAAGCGCTCTCGCAGTTTGCCGATTTCGTCGCGCATCTGCGCCGCGGCCTCGAACTCGAGATCGCGGGCCAGGGCGTACATTTTTTCTTCCAGTTGGCGAATGCGTTTGCTGATCTCGCTTGGCGAGCGCAGTTCGTTTTCGTACCTGGCGTTTTCTTCCGCGGCCTTGGCCATGCCTTTACGCTTCTTGCTGCGCGAGCCGGGCACCACTGCGCCTTCCATGATGTCGGCGACGTCCTTGAACACGCCTTTGGGCGTAATGCCGTTGGCCAGGTTGAAGGCGATCTGTTTTTCGCGACGGCGTTCGGTTTCTCCGATGGCACGTTCCATTGAGCCGGTGATGCGGTCAGCGTAGAGAATCGCCCGGCCATTGAGGTTACGTGCCGCCCGGCCGATTGTCTGGATCAACGAGCGCTCGGAGCGCAGGAAGCCTTCCTTGTCAGCGTCCAGGATCGCCACCAATGACACCTCGGGCATGTCCAGGCCTTCACGCAACAGGTTGATCCCCACCAGCACGTCAAACACGCCCAGGCGCAGGTCGCGGATGATTTCGACGCGCTCCACGGTGTCGATATCCGAGTGTAGGTAACGCACCCGTACGCCGTGGTCGGCCAGGTAGTCGGTGAGGTCTTCGGACATGCGCTTGGTCAGGGTGGTCACCAGCACACGCTCTTCCAGGGCCACCCGTTTGGAAATCTCGGAGAGCAAGTCGTCGACCTGGGTCAGGGCCGGGCGCACCTCGATCTGCGGATCGACCAGACCGGTTGGGCGCACCACTTGCTCGATCACCCGGCCCGAGTGCTCGGCCTCGTAATTGCCGGGGGTGGCGGAGACAAAAATGGTCTGCGGGCTGATGCGCTCCCATTCGTCAAAACGCATCGGCCGGTTGTCCAGGGCCGAGGGCATGCGAAAGCCGTATTCCACCAGGGTCTCTTTGCGCGAGCGGTCGCCTTTGTACATGGCGCCCACCTGCGGCACGCTGACGTGAGATTCGTCGATGACCAGCAGGGCGTCGGCCGGCAGGTAGTCAAACAGGGTAGGCGGTGCGGCGCCGGGCTCACGCCCCGACAAATAGCGCGAGTAGTTTTCGATGCCGTTGCAGTAACCCAGCTCCATGATCATTTCCAGATCGAAGCGGGTGCGTTGCTCCAGGCGCTGGGCCTCGACCAGCTTGTTATTGGCACGCAGGTACTCAAGCCGCTCCTTGAGCTCTTCCTTGATCCCTTCCACGGCGTCGAGCAGGGTTTCGCGTGGCGTTACATAGTGGCTCTTGGGGTAGAAGGTAAAACGCGGCATCTTGCGGATGACTTCGCCGGTCAACGGGTCAAAGGCACTGATGCTTTCGACTTCGTCATCGAACAGCTCGATGCGTACCGCCTCCAGATCCGACTCGGCAGGGTAGATGTCGATCACATCACCGCGCACGCGGAAGGTGGCGCGGGCAAAATCCATGTCGTTGCGGGTGTATTGCAGGTCGGCCAGGCGGCGCAGCAACTCGCGCTGGTCGAGTTTGTCGCCGCGGTCGACGTGCAGCACCATTTTCAGATAGGTCTCGGGGCTGCCCAGGCCATAGATGCATGACACCGTGGTGACGATGATCGCGTCCTTGCGCTCAAGCAACGCCTTGGTCGCGGACAGGCGCATCTGCTCGATATGGTCGTTGATCGAGGCGTCTTTCTCGATAAAGGTATCGGAGGAGGGCACATAGGCTTCGGGCTGGTAGTAGTCGTAGTACGAGACGAAGTACTCCACCGCGTTGTTGGGGAAGAACGACTTGAACTCTCCGTACAATTGCGCGGCCAGGGTCTTGTTGGGTGCCAGCACCAGGGTGGGGCGGTTCACATGGGCGATCACGTTGGCGATGCTGAAGGTCTTGCCCGAGCCTGTTACCCCGAGCAGGGTCTGGTGCGACAGACCGGCTTCGATGCCTTCGATCATCTGGCGAATGGCTTCGGGTTGATCGCCCGCAGGCTCAAAGCGGGTAACAAGCTGGAAATCGGGCATGAAGGACCTCTGGTTTGCGTCTGTAAGGCCGCAGGAAAAAACAGGATACGGGTAAATATGGAGGCCCTGTCCTACTGTTTCAAGGCGAAGCTCTGATACGGGCATATTGGCAAAGATTGCAATTAGACCAGTGGCCTGAAAATAAACTCAAATACTTGGCCAAAACCGGCAATAGCCTGTTGCCCGAATCCTGATCGGGCTTATACTTGCTCCCCGTTTGTGCACCGCTCTAGTGCAATCGGCTGGAGCGTTGTCACCC
>Ga0256410_1002250_pt1 | contig 13115 bp, 9 predicted proteins | sample PhyWR1_FD_185983 | JGI IMG/M metagenome (GOLD analysis project Ga0256410, IMG submission 185983) | Leaf surface microbial communities from wheat plants in UC Gill Tract Community Farm, Albany, California, United States - DLSL W.R1 | ecosystem: Host-associated > Plants > Phyllosphere >... | reverse complement strand
AATTCTTGAACTTCCTGCTGTAAACTGGTCTGCGTGAACGGTAATCTGGAAACCTAATTCTTTAGCTTTCAAAAGGAAATTTTTACTCTCTTCCGGATGAAAAGCTGATTTCTCGATGAAAATATCGACCCGATCAGCCAGATTTTCTGATTTTACTTTTGGTAAGATTTCATTAAGAATATAATTGAGATATTCCTGAGAATTGCCCTCGAAATCTCTTGGCTTCAAATGAGCCGAAAGGCAGGTTGGAATAAGGGTGGCTTTAGTTTTTGCCTGCGCTTTTTTAATGGCTCGCAGCATCTTTAGTTCGTCGTCAACATTCAATCCATAGCCGCTTTTGATTTCGATGGTTGTGATGCCTTGATTTAATAAAACATCGACGCGCTTTAGAATTCCATCAACCAATTCATCTTCTGAAGATGCTCTTGTGTGCTGCACAGAACTCCAGATTCCACCGCCGGATTCTGCAATGTCAAGATAGGTTTTTCCTGCATTCCTCATTGCAAAATCATTAGCCCGATTTCCACCAAAACAGATATGGGTGTGTGCATCTGTAAAAGCAGGTAATGCGATTTGCTCGTTTTCAATCAAATGGATTTCAGCATCGGGGAATTTTTGCTTTAAAACTTCAAAATTATCCACTTCGAGAACAACTCCGTTTTCTGTTAAAATTCCTCCATCGTTGACGATTTCTAAATCATTATCGTCCAACTTTCCTTTTAACGGAAGCATGTTCAGAGTGACGATTTGTTTGAAAGGACCTGATAATTTCATATTAAAATCTTGTGTTGTAAAAATACTGATAATCTTTAAGTTTCCCGACCATCGGTTAAAAATTGCATTATTCTCATATAAATTAATTAATACGATAGGATTTATTTTTTTATTTTGAAATTAATTGTATTTTTAATTAAATTTAATAACAAATGAAAACAATATTCATTACCGCAAGCTTATTTTTTGTAGGAGTCTTTTCGCAGGCTCAGCAGCACATTTCTCTTGGTGAAGCTGCGAGAACAGCGCGTTTCAATCAAATTATAGATGAGGTAAATAATGGGCCTAAAAAAATAAAATATTCTGATATACAGGGATCACCTTATTATTACGCAAACTTTGTTCCAGCAAAAGTCGGAGATACTTCTGGCGTTATTCCTATCCGCTATAGCCCATTTTTGGATTCTATCGAGATCTTGGATAATAATAGCGGGAATGTATATGAATTGCCAAAGGAAGAAGCTTATCCAAAATTTACTTTCCAGACGACTAATGAAAAATTGGTTTTAGTAAATACTAATAACGAATATTCAGGCTACTTTTTTGAATTGGTTGGTGGGAAAAATAGACTTTTGAAAAAGCTTTCAACTAAATTTAAAAATGAAGTTCCTGCTCCAAATACATTGGTTTCAGCAACTCCTGCAAAATTTGAAGTTCAAAGACCCATTTATTTTATTAAAACCGCTGAAAATGTAATCAAAGTAACCAAAAAAGCTGATGATTTACTAAGCGCTTTACCGGCTGATAAAAAGGACGCAGCTAAGGATTTTATAAAATCGAATAAGATAAAACTTAACGATGAGCTTGACCTTATAAAACTGGTTACATTTCTTAATAAATAGTAAAAAAGAGATGCATTTGCATCTCTTTCTATTTTTTAAAAGACTTCTCTTCCAATCTTCAAGATATTATCACTTTTTCCCATCGAATAAAAGTGAAGAACATCTACTCCGAAATCTAACAATTCTTTGCATTGGCTTATGGCCCATTCGATCCCGACTTCACGGACGTCACTGTTTGTTTTGCATTTCAGGACTTCTGAAATCAGATTCTCGGGCAAATCAATTTTGAAAACCTGAGGCAGCATTTGCAAATGGCCTTTGGTAGCAATCGGTTTGATGCCCGGAATAATGGGAACGTCAATTCCGATTTCTCTTGCCTGTTTCACAAATTCAAAATATTTCTGATTATCGAAGAACATTTGGGTGACGATATAATCTGCGCCAGCTTCTACTTTTTTCTTCAACATTTGGAGGTCGTAGTTCATAGAAGGCGCTTCGATATGTTTCTCCGGATAACCCGCAACACCAATACAAAAACTGCTGTTTTCCTCACATTGGACAATTTCTTCGTGAAGGTATTTTCCGGTTCCCAAATCGTGAATCTGTTTTACCAAATCCGAAGCATATTTGTGACCACCTTTCGACTGTTCAAAATATTTTTCACCTTTCATAGCGTCGCCCCGCAAAGCAACAATATTATTGATTCCCAGATACATACAATCTACCAAAAGATATTCGGTTTCTTCTTTGGTAAATCCTCCGCAAAGAACGTGTGGAACAGTATCTACGTTGTATTTATTTTGAATCGCTGAACAAATCCCTAAAGTTCCAGGACGCATTCTGGTGATTTTTCGCTCCATCAAACCATTTCCTCTTTCAAGGAAAATGTATTCTTCGCGGGAAGTGGTTACATCAATAAAAGGCGGATTGAACTCCATCAAAGGGTCAATATTTTTATATAAATCGGCGATTCCAACGCCTTTTTGCGGCGGCACAATCTCGAAAGAGAAAAGCGTTTTTCCGTTGGCGTTTTTTATATGGTCGGTAATTTTCATTTTTTTTAGTATTTAGTATTTGGTTTTCAGTGTTTTGATTTCTAAATACTCCACACTAAAAACCAAACACGTTTTTTTTTAATCAGCCAAATTCGGACTCAGCCATTTTCTGGCATATTCCAAATCAACATCTTTTCTCTCCGAATAATCTTTCAATTGGTCTTCATCAATTTTCCCAACACCGAAATATTTTGATTTTTCATTACCGAAATAATAACCGGAAACCGCTGCAGTTGGCCACATCGCCAAACTTTCTGTCAAAGTCACTCCGATTTTCTTGTCAACTTTAAGTAAATCCCAAATCGTCAGTTTATCCAAATGATCTGGACAGGCCGGATAACCTGGAGCCGGACGAATTCCCAGATATTTTTCTTTAATCAAATCGTCATTCGTCAAAGTTTCATTTTGTGAATAACCCCAATATTCGGTTCTGACTTTTTTGTGAAGATATTCTGCGAACGCTTCTGCAAAACGGTCTGCCAAAGCTTTGACCATAATTGCATTGTAATCGTCCATTTTGTCTTCATATTCTTTCGCCAATTCGTCCGCGCCAAAACCTGTACAAACACAGAAGACGCCGATGTAATCTTGCTTTCCAGAAGTTTCAGGCGCGATGAAATCTGACAAAGCAAAATATTCTTTCCCTTCCGATTTTTTATGTTGCTGTCTCAAAGTTCTGAAAGTTGAAATCACATTTTGATGGTCATCATAAACCAAAATATCATCACGTTCAGTCGCATTTGCTGGGAAAATTCCGAAAATTCCTTTGGCTTTAAAACTCTTTTCCTGAAGGATTTTCTTGAGCATTGCTTTGGCTTCATTAAACAAAATCGTTGCTTGCTCGCCAACTACATTGTCCGTCAAAATATCAGGGAATTTCCCAAACAATTGCCAGCTTCTGAAAAACGGCGACCAGTCGATAAATTCTACCAATTCATCTAAATTTTGGTCTTCGATAACTGTAATTCCTAATTTATTTGGGGTGTGGATCTTTTCATTTTCCCAATCGATTTTGAATTTCTGTTTTCTGGCTTCATCGATTGTCACATATTCTTTATCAACTTGTCGATTCAGGAATTTTTCGCGGAAATCGTCGTAATCTTTTTTCAATTCCAAAGAATAAACGCTGGATTTATCTTTGTTTAAAAGTGAACTTACCACACCAACAGCTCTGGAAGCATCATTCACGTGAACAACTGTATTCGCATATTTCGGAGCGATTTTCACCGCTGTATGCGCTTTGGAAGTTGTTGCGCCGCCAATCAATAAAGGAAAGCTTAGATTTCGTCTTTCTAATTCTGAGGCAAGATGAACCATTTCGTCCAGACTTGGTGTAATCAATCCGCTCAAGCCAATGATATCAACCTTTTCGTCAATTGCGGTTTGGATAATTTTATCTGCTGGAACCATCACACCGAGGTCAACGATTTCGTAATTATTACAACCCAAAACTACACTCACAATATTTTTTCCGATATCGTGAACGTCGCCTTTTACGGTTGCCATTAAGATTTTTCCGTTCGCCGGTCTGGTTCCGTCTTTTTCAGCTTCGATGAAAGGTTGCAGATAGGCAACTGCTTTTTTCATTACTCTGGCAGATTTCACCACCTGAGGCAGGAACATTTTTCCGCTTCCGAAAAGGTCGCCGACGACGCCCATTCCGGTCATTAGATTAATTTCGATGACATGAAGTGGTTTTTCAGCTTGTAGCCTTGCTTCTTCCGTATCTTCCTCAATAAAACGGTCAAGTCCTTTAACCAAAGAATGCGTGATTCTTTCCTGCAAAGGCATTTCGCGCCAAACCAAATCTTCGGCTTTTTCTTTTTTGGTAGATTTTACCCTTTCGGAATAATCGAGCAATCTTTCGGTGGCGTCGTCTTTTCTGTCGAGCATCACGTCCTCGACCAATTCCAACAATTCTTTTGGGATTTCGTCATAAACTTCGAGCATTGTCGGGTTCACAATTCCCATATTCATTCCCGCTTTTATAGCGTGGTAAAGGAAAACGGAGTGCATTGCTTCACGCACAGAATCGTTCCCTCGGAAAGAAAATGAAACATTGGAAACGCCACCGCTCACAGATGCGTAAGGAAGATTGGTGCGAACCCAACGCGTAGCCTCGATAAAATCGATGGCATTTCTGCGGTGTTCTTCCATTCCGGTGGCAACAGGGAAAATATTTAAATCGAAAATAATATCTTCTGCCGGAAAGTTGAGTTGATTGACCAAAATGTCATAAGAACGTTTGGTGATTTCCAGCCTTCTATCAAAATTATCAGCTTGCCCAGTTTCGTCAAAAGCCATCACAATCACCGCCGCCCCATAACGTTTGATCGCTTTTGCGTGATGAATGAACTCTTCTTCGCCTTCTTTTAAACTGATGGAATTAACCACAGCTTTTCCCTGAACAACTTGTAATCCAGCTTCCAAAATTTCCCATTTTGAGGAATCAATCATAATTGGAATTCTGGAAATGTCCGGTTCTGAAGCAATTAAGTTCAGGAATTTTACCATCGATGCTTTTCCGTCAATCAATCCGTCATCGAAATTGACATCCAGGATTTGTGCACCTCCATCTACCTGATGACGGGCAATATCGAGCGCTTCGGAGAACTTTTCTTCCTTAATTAATCGAAGAAATTTTTTGGAACCGGCCACATTGGTTCTTTCCCCAACATTGATGAAGTTGGATTCCGGGGTTATAATTAGAGGTTCTAGACCTGATAACTTTAGGTACCTTGGTGTTTGGTTTGTGGTATTTAGTATTTGGTCGTTGGCTTTATTTTCCATCATCTAGTCTTTTAAAATAGTTAATAAAACCATTTAGTAATTTTTTTGAAATTTGAATTTTTTCTAAAACTTCGTTGAAAATATTTTCATCAATGAAATTTTGGTCTAAACTAATATAAAGTTGTGTCTCTAACTCGAATAAGGAACCTCGCGAAATATAAAAAAACACCAATTTTCCTTTGGAGGTATTTCTTCCACAACCTTCTGCAATATTAGAGGGAACAGAAACTGCACATCTTCTCATTTGATTGGTCAAACCAAATTGTTCAGAATTTGGAAATTCTTTTGTTATAGCATAAATTGAATTGTTTAATTGTCTGGCAGAAATCCAAACATCCAATTTTGTAAAATCTTGAAAACTCATAAATTATGTTTTTAAAACAAAATACCAAAAACTAAACACTATAAACAACTCTGCGAGGTTCGTAGCTATTTGCCAAATCAGCAATCGCTTTGATATGTTCCGGTGTCGTTCCGCAACAGCCACCAATAATATTTATGAGTCCTTTTTCCATATATTCTTGTACTTGCTCAGCCATTTGACTCGCCGTTTCATCATATTGACCGAAAGCGTTCGGTAAGCCGGCGTTTGGATAAGCCGAGATTCCGAATTCTGACTGAGAAGAAATCGCTTCCAAATAAGGCGTGAGTTGTTTTGCACCCAAAGCACAATTGAATCCGACACTCAATAAGTTGAGATGAGAAACAGAAATCAGAAACGCTTCGGCGGTTTGTCCGCTCAAAGTTCTTCCGGAAGCATCGGTAATTGTTCCGGAAACCATAATTGAGATTTCGATTTTTCTTTCTTCCTGAATCTGGTCGATGGCGAAAAGGGCAGCTTTTGCGTTCAATGTGTCGAAGATAGTTTCTACTAAGAGAATGTCTGAACCGCCGTCCAGCAAAGCTTCTGCCTGTTGTTTGTAGGCAATTCTTAGTTCGTCGAAAGTGATGGCTCTGTAGCCTGGATCATTTACGTCCGGGCTTAAGCTTGCCGTTCTGTTGGTTGGTCCGATGGAGCCTGCAACAAATCTTGGTTTGTCGGGATTTTGAGCAGTAAATTCATCACAGGCTTTACGGGCGATTTTGGCTGACTCGTAATTGAGTTCATAGACCAAATCTTCCATATGGTAATCTGCCATTGCGATTGTAGTTCCTGAAAATGTATTGGTTTCGATGATGTCTGCGCCGGCTGAAAGATATTTTTTGTGAATTTCTTCAATGGCTTCCGGCTGCGTCAAAGACAGCAGATCATTGTTTCCTTTGAGTGAGGATTCCCAGTCTTTGAAACGCTCGCCGCGATAATCTTCTTCCGAGAAATTGTAGCGCTGAATCATTGTTCCCATTGCGCCATCGAGAATCAGAATTCTTTCGGAAATGGCTTTATATAATTGTTCTGAATTTTTCATTTTTCAATTTTTTTTTATCGTCGATTGGAAGAGGAAACCTCAACATAGCCCCGATGGGAGCGGCATCCTTTTTTGCTTTGACTGAACTTTTCTTTTTGATGACCAATCTTTGCAAGCAAAAAAGATATAGTGTACAGCGGGTTGGAATCTTGTTACGAAGTTGAAAACTTGTTGCTTCAAATTTTTGCGACTCTGTTAGTCTAAAGCCTGTTTCAAATCGCCCAAAATGTCGTCAATATTTTCCAATCCTACTGAGCAACGCACCAGTCCTGCGGTGATTCCGACCTCGTTTCGCTCGTCTTCGGAAAGCTTGGAATGCGTTGTGGAAGCGGGATGCGTAACAATCGTCCGCGTGTCGCCAAGGTTGGCGGAAAGTGAACACATCTTGATTCGGTTGAGGAAATTGCGACCGCCTTCGATGCCGTTTTTGACTTCGAAAGCGACGATGTTTCCACCCAATTTCATTTGTTTTTTGGCGATTTCGTAGCTCGGATGAGATTTCAGGAAAGGATATTTTACCAATTCTACGTTCGGGTGGTTTTCCAGAAACTCGGCTACTTTGAGCGCATTTTCGCAATGTTTCTCGACGCGAATCGCCAAAGTTTCCAGACTCTTGCTCAAAACCCACGCGTTGAACGGCGACATTGCAGGACCTGTGTTTCTTGCAAAAAGGTAAATTTCGCGAATCAAATCTGCTTTCCCCACGGCAACGCCACCGAGCACACGACCTTGACCGTCAATGAGTTTCGTAGCGGAATGCACGACAATATCTGCGCCATATTTAATCGGTTGTTGCAGATAAGGCGTTGCGAAACAGTTATCTACGACGAAAATTAAGTTATGCTTTTTTGCAATTTGACCAAAGAATTCTAAATCTAAAATTTCGATTGCAGGATTTGTCGGCGTTTCCAGATACAAGATTTTTGTATTTGGTTGGATGTAATTTTCAATATTCTCGGCGTCTTCTGCTTTGAAATAAGTGGTTTCAATATTCCATTTTGGGAAATATTTCGTGAACAATGTGTGTGTGGAACCGAAAACCGACTGACAGCTGACAATATGGTCGCCAGCGTTGAGCAAAGTCGCAAAAGTGGAATAAATAGCGGCCATTCCCGTCGCAAAAGCATAACCGGATTCTGCGCCTTCCATTTTTATCATTTTATCTACGAATTCGGTGACGTTCGGATTGCTGAAACGGCTGTAAAGATTCTTGTCTTTTTCCTCCGCAAAGCTCGCGCGCATATCTTCCGCATCTTCGAAAACGAAGCTCGACGTGAGATATAATGGCGTGGAATGCTCGTCAAACTGAGTTCTTTCGGTTTGGGTTCTGATGGCTAATGTCTCAAAATTAGTTGATGGTTGATAGTTGTCAGTTGACAGTTTATCTTGGCTCATAATTTTATTTTTTGTCTTGAATCTTAGGTCTTAAAAACTGACTTTTTTTTATTTTGTCTCGCTGAGTCTTAAAATATCGCCGAAGACGCCTCGGGCAGTTACTTTGGCTCCGGCTCCTGCGCCCATAATGACGATTGGATTTTCGCCGTAACTTTCGGTGTAGATTTCGAAGATGGAATCGGAACCTTTCAGTTGTCCGAGCGCGGAATTGGCTGGAACGGATATTAATTTGACATCCAATTCTCCTTTTTCTTCCTGAAGATTTCCGTGCAAATCGCCGACGTAACGTAGAACGTGGTCAGGTTTCTGATTTTCTTTGATGTTTTGATATTCTGAATCTAATTCTTGCAGTCTTGAAATGAATTCGTTTTTGTCAATGTCCAAAAGATTTTGTGGAACGAGATTTTGAATATTAATGTCCTGAAATTCATTGATTAAATCTAATTCTCTTGCCAGAATCAACAATTTTCTCGCAACATCATTTCCGGATAAATCTTCGCGCGGGTCCGGTTCTGTGAAACCTTTTTCCATCGCTTCCCGGATGATGACAGAATATTTGTCATTTCGAAGGGAGAAATTATTGAAAACGTAACTCAAAGTTCCGGAAAAGACACCTTTGATTCTGGTGATATTTTCGCCTGAAAGGTGGAGAAGTTTTATGGTGTCAATTAATGGTAAACCTGCGCCGACATTGGTTTCGTAAAGGTATTTCTTTTTATTTTTTTCTAATAATTTTCGGAAATCGCGGTATTCAGAAATTGGTAAGGTGTTGTAAATTTTATTAGAACCTACGACGTCAAAACCACTCTCAACAAAAGTTGGATAATGTTTTACGAAATCTTTACTCGCCGTATTGTCCACCATCACAAGGTTTTCCAAGTGGTGTTCTTTGGCAAATTCAACCAATCTTTCTATGCTGGAATCTGTTTGGGAGAATTTGATTTTCTGTCTCCAGTCGCTTCCGAAACCGGCTTGGTTAAGCGCTATTTTTTTCGAATTCGCAATTGCAACGATTTTCAGATCCACTCTTTTTCTTTTCAGAATGTCATAAGCGGAATCCAGAATTTGCTCTACCAAAGTTCCGCCGACATTTCCGTGACCAATCAAAGCGAGGTGGACGGTTTTTGGTTTGCCGTAAATTTCGGTTTCGATGATATTTTTGGTGATTTCGGTTTGGTTTTCGGTTACCACGATATTTACTCTTCCTGCAGACGCGATTTGACTTAATAATAAAGGATAAATCTTATTGCGCTGAAGTTCTGATAAAATCTTATTGTAATTGTCGGAAACAAACCCGATAACACTAAGACTGTCAATGCTATAAATATTATTAACGTGGCCTTCCTTCGTTTCCTGTTCGAATTCTCTTTTCAGAAATTTGACGGCATCTTCTGCATCAACTTCGTCGACAAGGACAGAAATTCCGTTTTCTATCGCTTGTTGGGAAATCACGCCAACGCTGATTCCGCCTCCATTCAAAGCCTGAAAGATGCGTGAATCCACACCAATTTGTCCCAGGAAATTTTTTCCTTCGAAGTTGACTAAAGCTTTATTTCTGTAAATATTAATTGCGTTCTTGTCTGTCATCAGTTCAAAAATAGAGGTGTTAAAATTGTGTTCAGCTGTTCGTATTCCATCAGGAAAGCATCGTGTCCGTGGATGGATTTTATTTCGTGGTAGTGAACGTTTTTGTTTTTATGTTTTAAAAAATCGTAAGTGTTTTTAATCTCAAAAGCTGGATAAAAAAGGTCTGAATCCACCGAAACCAAATGGATTTCTGCATTGATGTTTTCCAATTCATTTTCCTTTCCATGAATGTTCATCAGAAGATGATTGACAAGTTGGTAAGCTTTTAAACTAAATCTTTCGTTCAATCGGTTTCCGTGGAAGTTGAGCCAGTCGTGGGATTTTAAGATCTGCTTTTCGGAATCGGTTTCTCTTTTGAATCTGGAGTTGAGAGATTCGGGCGTTCTGTAGCATAACATTGCGTGGACTCGGGCTTTTTCTAGAGGTTTTTCTTCTGATTCCAAAAGGTATTTCTGAACCAGACATTGGGAATGCAACCAGTCCGACGTTTTGAAATCTGTTGCGATCGGAATAAATCTTTCTGTTAAATTATATTCTAAAGCGAGCATTTCCCAGCCGATAGAACCACCGACAGAACCGCCAACCAGAGCAAAAAGCTTTTCAATTTTCAAAAGCTTTAAACCTTCGATAAAAATTTTGGCGATATCACGAGCAATGAAATCTTCATAATTGTCAATGAAAAATCCGTCGAAACCATTTCCTGGAATGTTGAAACAAATTACCGTAAATCGGTTGGTGTCGATTACTTTTCCGTTGCCGACCAGGGTTTTCCACCAGCCGTTTTCGCCGGATACGTCGGAGTTTCCTGTGAGAGCGTGATTTATCAGAATAATTGGAGCAGAATACAGTTTTTTTCCAAAAAGCTGATAGCTCAATGGAATATCATAAACCTTTCCGGTTTGTGTCGTGAAATGTAATGTCTGAAGATGTTGTAACTTATTTTCCAATTTTTTTGACTGATAAAAAATTGAAAATGCTACAGGGAAATGTAGAATAAATGTTTTGGTTATCTTTTCCGTCTATGCGGATAGAATTTAGCACCTTCTTCGTCTCCGAAGGGTTGCCAAGGTTTCACAGAGTCTAATCTCTCCACCTTTCTCGATAACATTTTCAATATGTAAATGAACAATTCTGAACTGCAAATATACTTCACAAAATTCACTTATTCCAAATTTCCTTTGAATTTTTTTATTTTATAGATTTCACGAAGGCACAAAAAGATATTTAATATGAACGTATTTCATTTTTGAGGCACAAAGTTTTTGCACTGTTTCTTTGTACCTTAAAATCATTCGTAAAAAAATATTTTAACTGTGCCTTTGTGTTTAACCTAATTCTATTTTTTATAAAATAATTATTTGTTAAGAATAAATTTTCTCGGAACTTGCGTATAGAATTTGTAATTAAAAACGTCAATTTAAAATAAATTATGGAAATCAATCTAAATAAACAAGTCGCCATCGTAACCGGCTCCAGCAGCGGAATCGGGAAAGGAATTGCTATCAGTTTGGCAAAATCCGGCGCAATTACTATAGTTAATCATTCCTCAGAACATTCGCGTCCTGAGGCGGAAGATACTTTGAAAACTATTGAGGAGAATGGTGGCGAAGGATTTATCATTCAGTGCGATGTGAGTAAGGAAGATCAGGTCCAGGCCATGTTTGCAACGACGATTGAAAAGTATGGAACTGTCGACATTCTTATTAATAATGCAGGTTTGCAGCAGGACGCGGCCTTTGTGGATATGACTTTGGCGCAATGGCAAAAAGTAATTGACGTGAATCTGACAGGACAGTTTCTATGTTCAAGAGAAGCCATCAGAGAATTTTTAAAGCGCGGCATGAATGATAAATCTAAAGCTTTGGGAAAAATCATCAATATCAGCAGTGTTCACGAGACGATTCCGTGGGCCGGACACGCGAATTATGCTTCCAGCAAAGGTGCGCTTAGAATGTTGATGCAGACTTTGGCTCAGGAATATGGAAAACAGAAAATCCGTGTCAATAATATTTGTCCGGGCGCTATCCAAACGCCAATTAATAAGTCGGCTTGGGATAATGAGAAATCTCTGGATGCCCTGATGACGCTGATTCCGTACGACAGAATCGGTCAGCCGGAAGACATTGGAAATTTAGCCGTATTTTTGGCGAGCGATTATTCGGACTACATTACAGGAGCGAGTATTTATGTAGATGGCGGAATGACTTCTTTGGAGAGTTTTGCGGACAACGGATAATTTGGTTTTTGGTTGATAGTTTTTAGTTTTTGGAATTTTAAAACTTGAAAGAAATTACAAATCTTCAACATAGCCCCGATGGTAGCGGCATCCTTTTTTTTGCTGACGGCAACGTTTTCTTTGGATGACAAAGCTTGTAGGCAAAAAAAGATATAGTGGACAGCGGGTGGGGCACGCGGAAAGAAGTCCATTGCTAATGCTCCAAAAATAAACACGAATAATTGTTCTTATTATAATTAGAAAAAAATGAACGAGGAAGAGAAATTACGAAATCCGCGTTGGAAGAAATGGGGTCCTTATGTGAGCCATCGCCAATGGGGAAATGTGCGGGAAGATTACAGTACAAATGGTGATGCATGGGGTTTTACAGGCCACGACACGGCAGAATCCTGGACTTACAGATGGGCCGAAGAAGGTATTGCCGGCATTTCCGATGACAAGCAGCAGCTGTGTTTTGCGCTGTCCTTCTGGAACAAAAAAGATGTGAGAGTAAAAGAACGTTTTTTCGGACTGAGCAACTATCAGGGAAATCACGGTGAAGATATCAAGGAGATTTTTTATTATCTGGACAATACGCCGTCTCACAGCTACATGAAGATGGTTTACAAATATCCGATTAATGCATTTCCTTACGAAGAACTGATTGCTGTCAACGGCCAGCGATCCAACAAGGATCCAGAATATGAGCTGATAGATACAGGAATATTTGATAATGATGAATATTTCGATATTTTTATAGAATACGCAAAAGCTGGTGAGGATGATTTTTTAATCAGAATTGATGTTCATAACCGCAGCGATAAAGCAGCTCCAATTGTGGTTTTGCCAACGGTTTGGTATAGGAACAACTGGGTTTGGGGCTATAATGATTACAAAGCGAATCTTGGTTTTTCTAAACAGGGAGAAATTGATGTTCACCACGACAGTCTCAGCATCAGGAAGTTATACTCCAGAAATCGAAATGCGGATGCGTTGTTCTGCGAGAATGAAAGCAACAGAACAAGACTGTTCAATCATCCGAAAACGGAAGGTTTCTTCAAAGACGGGATCAATCAATATGTTACGAAAGGCCTTGATACCATCAATCCAA
>Ga0256410_1002246_pt1 | contig 13129 bp, 19 predicted proteins | sample PhyWR1_FD_185983 | JGI IMG/M metagenome (GOLD analysis project Ga0256410, IMG submission 185983) | Leaf surface microbial communities from wheat plants in UC Gill Tract Community Farm, Albany, California, United States - DLSL W.R1 | ecosystem: Host-associated > Plants > Phyllosphere >... | reverse complement strand
GCCGCGTGCTCGTGCCGATGCCAATCCTGCCATCGTGCGCTCGGAAATCAACTCCCGCTCGAACTCGGCCAGCGCAGCAAAAATACCGAACACAAGCTTGCCCGCTGCAGTCGTCGTGTCGACCGCAGCACCGTGACCGGTCAGGACTTTCAAACCCACGCTACGCGCAGTCAGATCATGCACGGTGTTGATCAGATGGCGGAGATCGCGGCCAAGCCGATCGAGCTTCCACACGAGCAGCGTGTCGCCTTCACGGAGCGCCTTCAGGCAAGCAGCCAACCCCGGTCGATCATCGCGTCGGCCTGAAGCCAGATCCTCGTAGAGATGTGAAGGACTCACCCCGGCGCCGATCAGTGCATCGCGCTGCAGATCGGTGGATTGGGATCCATCCGCTTTTGACACTCGCATATAGCCGATCAACATCTCTTCACCTGTCACATATACGTTCGATTATGTGACAGAGTGACTCAGGAAGCGCTGGTCGTCAAAATTTGTCACTTAACCCGTCACCTAGTCTAAGACATGCAAACGGTTCTTCAGGCTCTTAATGTGATAGAAATTCCAGGGGAATCTGCTCCTTGGGGACGGTAGAGAAAACGGACAAAATCGTACGCTAAGCATGCGGCCTGTCAGGTTGAGGCCATAGAGTTTGACGTTTAGGCGTCAGATAATGCAGAAAGCGGCCCTAGTCTGACGCGATGCCAGTGAGCCGACTGACGCCCAGTTGAGGTGTACTTCAACTGGACGCGACAGCGGGTTACGTTGGTTTCAGCGGTAAACTTCTCGACGGTTGCCAAGCTGTACAACCAGTATCCGTAAGGCGCCGTCCTGTATCTCGCAGATTACCCTGAAGTCTCCTACGCGATACCGCCACAGGCCACCCAATGGGCCTGTTAGCGCCTTGCCAGTAGTTCTCGGATCATCCCTGCTGGACACCCGCTCATCCATAAAGTCAAGAATGCGCTTCGCTGACTGCTTGTCGAGCTTCCGCAACTGTGTTTTGGCCGTGTCGGTGTAATCAATCGTCCAGGCCAAGGTCTTTCCTTACGTCCGCAGCAGAGTGAACGACCTCTGTATTTTTACGGACTCGCTCCAGGACTTCAGCCGCGAGGTAGTAATCCTCAAGGTCAGTCAGGCCATGATCGATGATTTCGCGCAGATAATACGCCTTGGTACGCCCGGTGCTTGTCGCCAAAAAGTCTAGGCGCTGCTCGGTTTCGGGTGCCAAGCGAATGGAAGTGGCCATGTTTAAGGCTCCTATGTGATACGTGTATTCACATTATCACAAATCTACGCGAATGGCTTAGCGTACGATTTTTTCCGAATTCTGCTGGCTCCCCTCCTTGGCAAACGTAACCCGCAACTGCTCCAGGGAGGCGGGCCAGTTCCCATGCCTCGCCGGGCAGGGTCGCTACTCCTCGCTCGGTAATTCGTGGTGTGTCTGATTCCATGCTCAGACCTCAATACGGTGCACACGAGTATTGAGCATAAACGAGCTTGGTGCGGACGACTGCTGATACTGGGCTGTCAGGAGCCGCCTGCACAACAGCCGTCAAACCCAGTCAATTGGTGCAATCGTCTTCTGAAAATGACAGCCCGCAGATCCAGGGTCTGTGAGCATGTCGCATAACTTAGGAGTTACGCGACGATTTGATAACGAAAAGGCCAGGTGCAAGGCAGAAGTCTTTTCGGACTAGGTGTATTCAAGCTTCATTGAGCAGTTGGACTAAGAACGGGAATTCCTTGCAGCAGACCTCGTCAATTTGTTCGCGAACCCGATCATGAGTGGCGCAGTCGTGGGTTGCGACTGTCAGGTAGTAGTTCTGACCTTCGTGCTTGGCAAAAACGATCCATTCACCGCTTAGGGCCTGCCTGTTGGCAAGCCGTTGTCGATTTCCGCTGATGACATCGTCAACAAGCGCGGGAACGTCTTCAGGGGTTAGATACCGTAACTCGCCTGCGTCCTTTGCTTCTTGAATTTTCTTTTCAAAAAATGGAATGCCGCACTGGTTGAGACCTTTTTCCACGTTCATTGCCAAAGACGCTAACCCATCTTGCAGGTAGTGCTTATGCCAGAGGCCCTTGAGAGGTGGATGACGGTTTTTGATCGGCGTCTTGAACTGACCCAGTTCATTTTTTTCTAGAAGCTCAATCTCACGGACTATCTGAGCAGGGTTTTGGACGCCAGAAAGCGCACCTCCAAAAAGGTTTGCAGCAAGCAGAAGGCTGTAGCGGCCAGAGGCAATTTGCTCTAGGCCAATCAGCGTTGCAAATTCACTGAGATCGACCTCAGGGACGTCGGTTGAAAACATACACGCTTCCTTGTGAAAGTCAGGGCCTGCGAGTTGCAAGATGTTGTATTTACCATAAGCGCCGTTACGCAGCGGCTATTTGCCGTAGTTGTAGGGGTTGTAGGGGTTGTATGTGGCGCTACAATCGACCTTTATCAAAGTGTCCTGGATGCTTGCCCGATGTGTGACACAATTCACACGTTCAATGCTCCAGCTCCGAAGCCACGTGCTACACACACCACCATGACCAAGGCTCAACGCTACGAAGCGGATCGGAAAGCTTCATTACCAATATACGAGGAAAAATAGAATGAAAAAGGTAATAATCACAGCATTTACAAGCAGTAACAACAAGTGATCAACGAAATGAAGAAGCTAGCCCTCGCAGCATTAATTTTGTTCAATGCTGTAAGTTTTGCAGATGAGCAAGCATTGCGAGTAAGTCCCTCAACACTGGTAAACGATTTTATCGCCTCACCAGAAGCCGCCCAACGCAAATATGATGCGGGGGCTTTTGTAGTGCAAGGTATGGCATCGTACATTATGATTGGCGAAGTAGGTGAAGATGGTCGCGGGGAGTCGATAATTACATTTAATGCATCAAAGAAAGTTCGAGTAACTGCGCTCATGCAAATGAAAAGTTACGAAGCAGTAAAGGATCTGGACAAGAGCAAGCCAGTAACAATAACGTGCCAAGACGGCGCCGCCCTAACGGGCAAGAATGCAATTACAGTTCAATTCTGCCGTGTTGAAGAACAGCAGTAACAATGCGATAAATCCGGTGTAGTGGTACACCGGAGAAGAGGCCGTCATTGTGGCCGTTCGACACCAGAAAGAAGTGGGGTACTGATGACGACGCAACCACTCGGTAGCCTTTGAGAATTATCCAGGTCTCACCCTTGGTTAGCTTCGATAATCACTTGATTCCCAAGCTTTCCAGTCTTTGAGTCCAATTTCTGTCTTAGTAAGCTTTTTTAAAGATGAGAACGTACTGCACGGAATTTCAAAATTATCCATTAGACAACCTGCTATGAACTGATGGCAATTTTTAGAAACAAGGCTGTATTTTCTTTTCTTTCCAACTTCCGTGCGTGCTCTTGAGGCCGCCAAAAAAGATCCAACTGGATAGCCTGTATTATCGCAAGATACGTATATAGTTATCGCTTGATTAAGGCCGTCTAAGCGATCAAGGAATATTTCCGGTGTTACCGATTCCACCTTTCCCGAGCCATCAAGGTGCACAATTTTTCCGCCGCCAACATAAATTCCTGAGTGCTCAACACCGGTTAAAACACAATAAACAACACTTCCTTCAATTGGCGTTACAGTTTTTCTCAAAACATTATCTTCAAAACTTTTAAAAATATTGAAGTTATCGAATGGGCTTTTGAAAAACATCTACTTAATCCTTATTTAGATGATAATTACATATTTAAAGCATGCATCAGTCATTTGAGTCGTTCTACTGCCTTTCGGTATGCGGCTTCATTCTCACGCTTATCAATTGCAACTACGAACACAACAATCTCCTGGTCTATGACCTGGTAGATCAGGCGATAGCCCGCGCTGCGTAGCTTTACTTTGTAGCAATCTGGCAGCTCGCGTAAGCGATTGGCCTCAATTCGGGGATACTCCAGGATTTCAACCAGTTTCTTCTTGAATTGCTTCTGGATGGTATCTCCCAGCTTGTGCCATTCCTTTAGCGCACGTTGGTCAAACTCAAGGCTATAGGTCATCCAACGTCACCTTAACGCGCTGCGGTGAAGCTAATCGCTCGCGTACGGTGTTTATGAGTGTTTCATCCTCTTCTGTCATGAGGACAGGCCGGAATGGGAGCTGACCGCGCTCAGCAACGTACTGCAAGGCTTGGCGCATGAGTTCGGACGGTGTGACACCCAAACGTTCCAACTCGCGGTAAGCGCGGGTTTTCAGGTCGTCGTCCACACGAATATTGATTGAGGCCATTTTGTGCACTCCTGTAAAGACACTTGTCATTACAATGGCACCCTATTGAGGATTTTTCAAGTTCTCTCGGTAATATTGCAATCCCCTTTCTTGCCAAGCTTTTTCAGGAAAAATCAAATACGACATGATAGTTTTGCGAAATTTATTTATATTTAAATCCGCACCTTGAAGAACTTCGAAGACAGTGTCATAAATAATGTCTTTTAACTCACTCCATAGCTCTGGTTGCGCCATCATGACTTCCACATACTCCGTCTTGATTAGATATGCATATCGTACGTAGAAGTATTTATTGTAAGTCTCGCTGCCTGATATCCTATTTAATGCCATATATCCTAGGATTAATATTTTTCTTAAACGCACAAGCATGCTTTTTCTTTTTCCTCCATACAATATAAATCTAGTCAAGCTATCCATATAGGCTATGTACTTTGATTCTTCCTTGTGCAAAACCTTAAATGGTCTTTTTTTGTTTATCATGGCCCAGTGGTCTGCCAGCTCTGTATAGCTACGCTCCATTAGGTCATCAAATGTTTGGCAATTCTCTCTGGAAATGATCTTATTGGCTATTTGAGCTCTTTTCGATTTCCTGACAGGAGAAACTGCAATGTAATCGGATACTATATCACCTAAAAACTCTTCAATTTTTAAAAGTACGTCGTTATTAGACATCTTGTCTGTAACAGACCATTTTTCTAATAGCTGATCATTATCTATTTTAAGACCACCTGAGTAATATTTGTTTCTAAACTTTTTATTTTGGTAAGCCCCTGCATGAAATATATTTCTGTCGTGAAGCAGACCAGTTGATCCTTTACCTTTAACTGGAGCTATGTGACATATATTAACTTTCCGGCCATACTTCGTACTTATTAATATAATAAGTTTTATGAATGAATCTAAAGTATGGCCTTCCAATATTTGAACGGTTTTAGCTTTTATACATTGACGCAATATATATATTATTGCATCATTTTGGATTAAGTTTGATCTTCTTTGAGAAATCCGAGACTGCTTAGACTTTCTCTTGCGATAGGCTGCATTCTTGCATCTGACATTACAGTATTTTTGGTTGGGCGCTTGCTTTGATGTGTTTACAATTACTATCTTGCATTCAAGGCATTGTTTTGGCATGACACTGATCCTTTGATGGTAGTCACCCCTTTACAGTTTTTTGTTTAAGCCGTCCCCATATCCTGACTAGAGGGGGCAACCCTCTTTATAAACTTTATATCTTTAAAGCTTTAGCTGCTCTACAGGCCTTTAAAATCAAGGGTTCTAAGCTCGAATGTGCGAGAGATTCCTGTCGAATGTGCGAGAGATTCCTGTCGAATGTGCGAGAGATTCCTGTCGAATGTGCGAGAGATTCCTGTCGAATGTGCGAGACGATCTGTTAACCTCGCATAATCCTTTATGGGAAGCTGCTATGAGCAAGAACCTTCAGATCAAAAAATCTAACGCCCTGGTTGAGGCTGGTTACAGGCTTACTTTGGGTGAGCACCGTGTGATTTTGGCTTGTATTGCCAAAAGCCAAACGCAAACGTTAGACGATCAAACCCTGTATGAGGTTGATGCTTTAAGCGTTTCAGACCTTGCAGGTGTTACACGTCAAACCGCTTACGAAGAGCTTAAGGATGCCGCTGAAAGGCTTTTCAATCGGCAGATCACTGTACCTTTCGATCAGGATGGGAAAACGCCAGTTATTCGCCGTTTTCGCTGGGTTCAGCAAATCGAATACGTAGAAACTTTAGGATTAGTTCGATTTCAATTCACCTCCGCGCTAATCCCTTATCTTTCTGAGCTGAAGGAACGTTTCACCGTTTACCCGATTAGCGATGTAATCAAAATGACGAGCATCCACGCGATTCGTCTGTACGAACTTTTGGTTCAGTGGCGAAGCACTGGGAAACGAGAAATCGAAGTGAAGTGGCTCAAAGAAACGTTCCAGATCGCAGATAACTACAAATCGATCAGTGATTTGAAACGTTGGGTGATTGAGCCTGCAATAGAGCAAATCAACCTGCATTCACCAATCCAGGTGAGCTGGGAGCAAAAGAAAACGGGCCGGTCAGTGACCCATTTTTCTTTTGTTTTTTCGCCTAAAAAGGCTCTGAAAACCAATAAGAAAAAAATCATAAACCGAAAGGAAGCGGAAAAGCATGCAAGGCCTGGGGAAAGCTGGGATGACGTTGCAAGGCGTCTAAACTCAGTCATTCAAGGCACCAATTAGCCAAATCTCACGCACAAAAAAGCCGCTTCCTAGAGCGGCTTTTTTGTCTCGAACACGGGGTATTGAACCGTTACGACCTCAACCTAATCAGTTTAAGGCTTTAAGAAGGTCAGAAAACGATTGGGGTTTCGTGTGAACCAATGGCTTTTCTTCTTGTTTGGGAGCCTGTGCTTTTTCCTGAATCGCTGGTTTGTGTTCGATCAGGAGCAGCTTCTTTTCTTCGATCTCAATCAGCTTTTCGAGCGCAGCTGCCAACCTTAGAGCGGTAGCTTCTGTAAGCGTCCCTGGTAGATTCTCTGGTGTGCATGGTTGTGCAATTTCCTGTGCAACAGGCTGTGCAATATTCAGTAAATTGCCATAGACGCGAATCAGTTCAGACGTTTCAAAGTAACGGCGTTCGTCATGGCCCACGCTATAGGAAAGACGGCCCTGATCACAATGGTTGTAGAGTGTTCGGCGAGATTTTCCAGTCAGTGCAATAGCTTCCTGAATGGTGTGCAACATCTGCATAGCCCCTGGTGTGCAATGTGTGCAGACACTCTACCATTAGGGGTTTGGGGAGCAATGGAACCGAAAACCAACGTAAGCACGAATTAGAGTTCGCTTTACTCGTATGTGACTGTTGATTGGAGAACTCTGATTGTCGAAACGAGTTTATCGAACCGCTTTTCGGATGTTTACGGTCCTTCCTGATGTTCGTTAAAGCGGTTTCATAAAACGGTGGTTTTATCGTACTCCCCAGACAGAGCGCTGGTTTGCGGGCAGGTACTGGGCTTAAGTGCGTTTACTGTTCCATTGCTCCCCGAACCCCCGGTACACCTCTCGCCGGTTCCCAATCTTAATCACCAGGATGCGCAACGCGCCGTCCTCGATGCTACTGATAAGGCGGTAGTCGCCTACCCGATACTTCCAAAAATCCCCTAAACGTGAGCCTTTTAAAGCTTCGCCAATGCTGCGCGGATCATCCAGATTTGATACCCGCTCATGCAGAAACAACAGGATTCGTTTAGCGATTTGCGGGTCAAGCTTGCCCAGCTCGCGCTCTGCAGCGCGGTCAAATTCAATCCGCCAAGCCATAGCGCTTCATCACATCCTCAAGGGGTACGGATTCCGAGCGACCCGCGCGGTTATCCAGCAGGCGCTGTTCCGCCAGGTACAGGTCTTCCAAGTCGTCCAAGTGCGCCACGATGGCTTCACGGGCATAGAAAGTTTTGGTTCTTCCGGTGGCTTTGGCGAGGTTTTCCAGACGGTCTTCCAGTTCCGAAGGCAGTCGAATAGCAAGCATGGCCAGACTCCATAATTAGGGATTGATATACAAGTATAGCAAATTGCAGCTAGCCCATGCGCTGGCTGCTGGGCTTGTGCTCCGGCTCGGTGGCCGTCGGGGCGGTAAGCCGTCAGGATGCCACTCTATTGCCCCCGCATGTCGATTTACTGGCAAGCGTAGCGCGCAGGGCGTAGCCAGCGCCGTGAAGGAGCGAAGCAGCCCTTGTCTAGTCTTCGGGTCTTGCGCGGTGTTTGTGGGGCGCACAGCGACTGGAGCGGCGCGTGTTCCTGCCTAGCACGGACTCAAATTCACTTAGCTCCGTTTTAAAACGACTCAAACACAGGCGGCCGTTGGCCGCCCCGGCGCTCTGCGCCGCTTACGGTGGAAAAACTCACCACTAAAGCATCTGGAATAACAACTGACGCCTCGCTCCGCTCGTTGTCCGGCCGATCTAAATCCCTGGTCGGTAAAAGCACCCGCCCAGAGATTTAGATCGACCTCACCGTGGTAAGGCACCTCGTTTCTGACTTTTCTCAAACAAACATCAACAGCACAGGCAAACACAGAACCGAGGCCGGCGGCTGCCTTCATGGCAGCCTGCAAGGCCGCAAGCGGTGCCCCCTACGGGGGCACCACCTAGCCGTTTTAGGGGAAACCCTAATAGATAAAGAGGCCGTTTCCTTCTGACAAACGCTGAAAGCCAATAACCACGTGGCTTTCAGGCCGTTTTTGCCTCTCTTGGTATGTTCACTCTAGAGCGAACATATATGTTCACTAGCTGAGTGAACATATACCGTCTGAGTGAACGTCTTGTGCGCACATAGATCTCATATATACTGAACATCATGTTCACCATACCGCACGGATATGTTCACTTGAAACAGATCAAAAAAGACCCCGCCGATTTCGCCATGCTAACTCGTGGATACATACGCGATATCCGGGAGCTTTCCCGGCGCAGCCCGAGCGCTTTCCAGGTGTTCATGCTGCTGACTGAGCGGATGAATAAGACGAATGCGATTGTCATTAGCCAATCCACTCTGTGCCAAATCCTGAGCTACGGCAGGACGGCAATACACAATGCCATCCGCCTGCTGGAGTCCGAGCGGTGGCTTCAGATCGTGAAGATCGGGACAGCCAATGGCTACGTGATCAACTCAAAGGTCGTCTGGAGAGATCACAGCGGCAAGCGCTATGCATCTTTCTACGCTGAGGTAGTGGTCAGCGAAAGCGACCAAGGCCGTCCAGTCGAGGACTGGGACAACATCGAATTACGTCATGTCCCTGTCCTGCATGCGGGAGAATCCGTTGTAGATGATGGGGCCGAGCTTCCTCCCCCTGATCAGCAGGACCTATTGCCACCCGAGCCGCACGAATTCCCCCGGACATCCGCTACGCATGAGCCTCAGGCCGTTGCAGATACCCGCGCCCCCCCAACAAGGTCCACCGGACCGCGTTAGTTTGCAGCCCTGGATACGCCTAAATGGCTGGTAGACTGTAGGGCACCCTACAGACAGAACCCGACACTTCCCTACATGGCAAAATTAACCATTGGCCGCATGGCAAATCTCTACGGTTTGCATCGCTCGACAGTGCATGAAGCCGTGGCTAAAGGCCGCGTAACTGCTGGCCTGGACGGTAAAGGGCAGAAGGTTATCGACCTGTCGGAAATGATCCGAGTGTATGGTGAACCCGAGGGTTCCGCCCTACACCGCCCTACACCTGAGCCCTACACTTCCCCTACACCTGAAATGGACGCCCTACACCCCCTCATTGAGGAGGTTCGTTTGCTGCGGGAAGAGATACGGGAACTGCGCGAGTCTCTTCGGCTCATCGAGCACAAGCCCAACCCCAAACCGCCCGTAAAAACCTCAGCACCTGAAAAACCTCAAGAGCCCGCCACCTGGTCAAGTCTGTTCAGCGCCCTGGACGACTGAGAGGCTGACCCCCAACACCCGTAGCACCTTCATCAAGCGATAAAGGTCCGGATCGCCATGGATACAGAAGAGCTGTTCCAGATCTGCCACGGTGATCCCGGTCAGACTCGCCATTTTGGCCGCCCCAAATGCGCTGATCGCCACACCGATGGAGGCCGCAATATGAGCGGCATGGCCGGTCGCTAAAGCATCCGCAATAAATACGGTCCTGGTTTCTGGATTGGTTAACGCCGCCCCTGGATCATAGATCGATGGCTTTTTTTGCACCCGTTCCGTCTCCCTTTTGCACCCGTTTTGCACCTTTCCTGCACCCACCCCGCACCTTTTTTGCACCTTACCTGCCACCGACTGGCCACGGTCTTCGACCTGAATGATTTTTACGCCCTTTGAAGAGCCAGATTTTCCCCCTTAACAGGGTCAAAATTTCAATACACAACACGCACCTCTGGCGAGGTATAAAAAACCATAATTTTCAATAGCTTATAAATATTGTTGATTCATTGACGCTATACACTTGTCATACAAAACCACGGTTTTAGCCAACAAAACCTGATCAATTTTGTATCACCAATGTAATACGGCGCCGCCCTGACCAACCGGATGGCTTTTCCTTCCCGAATACGCCGTACCGCTAATCCCCTGCAAGCGCTCGAAGTACTAGAGGTGAGAGCGTCGTCGGAGTGATCCCACGGCGTTTGGCATTGGGAGACTCAAGCCAGTCTCTCAGCAGTTTTGCCCCCTTGGAGGCATTGCAGCCCACACAGCACGCCGTTCTATCTATTGAGGCAGCACACGGTATAGCGTGGCTCGATGCACACCCAAAAGACGTGCAACCTCGGCCACTGATTGGCCCTCATCAATCAACTTCCGTGCATGGGTTATCTGCTCAGAAGTCAAAACAGGCTTTGGCCCAAATCGAACACCTTTGGCTTTGGCGGCAGCTCTTCCTGCACTGGTGCGCTCACCAATTAAGGAGCGCTCGAAGTCAGCAATCCCGGCGAAGATCGTTAAAACCATGCGCCCAGCTGGTGAGGTGGTGTCAGCCCATGGCTCAGCAAGTGAACGCAGACCTGCCCCTATGGTTTTGAGTCGTTCCGCAATATGGAGCAGGTCGGTCGTTGACCTGGCCAAGCGATCCAATCGCGTCACGGTCAGCACATCTCCTGGTCGCAAATGATCGAGCAACCGACTGAGTTCTGGACGATCTCGCTTAGCCCCGCTGACCTTCTCTTCGAAAATCCGCTGACAGCCATTTTGCCCCAAGGCAAGTCGTTGCTGCTCCAGATCCTGACCTTGCGTCGAAACCCGAGCGTAGCCAATCTGCTGTCCTGCATTGTCCATGGAGCACCTGTCGCATTATTTGTCGCAGGTAATTTATAACCTGCGACAGATTTATGCGACATCAAAAAGCCCGTGTCATTTTCAGAAGACGACTGCACCATTTATCAGGAGTCGCCTGCACTTCAGAAGAGACTCTACAGTAGGCAGAAACAGAACAGAGGAAGTCAGGTCCGGTAGGTAACGACGGGCCGTTGCCGACCCATAGCTGCCGGTGGCAACAGGCAGAAATCGGCCCAATAGCGGCCATTGGTTAGTCGTTATGATAATGGGGGGATTACACCGCCTCTGGCAGATTGTGCCTGCGCTTGTTATGCGCAGGCAACTTCACGGACATTGACTCTGCCTCTTATCTCTATCCAGTAATGCCCATCATCAAGAATGGTGTCGCCGGTTTCGAAGACCTCGTTACGGTTGAAGCTTTGTATTGCTCTTGGAGCCGCTGACGTATCAACAGCTTGGCACATTACTAAATAACAAGGATGGCCAGCCTGCACTAGCTTTAGATGATCCATTCTTTCATTCTCACCAAGATCATTACCTAAGGGATTCTCTACAGAAATCCAAATGTAACGTTTCCCATTGATTTTTTTTGTGCCGTCTTGCCAAACCCTAAGAAATACCGCACCGTCAGATTTTCTTACTCCACCCCAAGACCACCTTACATTTTTGAGTGGCGCACCAAGTGTTTCAAATAGTTCTGCCTGGCTCATATGTTACGTATCTCCATTAGTCTGATGTACCAGCCCAGATGCGCTAGGCTAGTAAATTATTACTCCTGCCCCAGCAGAACGTTTATGACCATACTCTACATAAGATCACCAAGGAGCCACTATTAAATAACGCCATCTAATAGTAACTTGACCTTTTGCCTTTCCCACCAAGTATCAATTACAGCGGACATCTCTGGCTTGAAAGCCTCAATGTAGTCGGCAGCTATACCTCGTGCACCGGTGGCATGTGGTAAAACTACAACTGTGAGCCGTTCATAGTGTAAAAATCCAAACCGGAAACGCCTGCAAAGCTTGCCATTGGAGTAAATATCTTTCTGATGCCATGAAATTTTTCCAATTTTTGCACCAAAAATAGATTCAACTTTGTCACTTAGCAATTTTGAGGAGAAGGCCCACATAAGTTCCTTTCCGAAAAAAAATACTAATCTTGGCCTCAGGATTGCGCATGTTTGTAAAAATGAATCGCTATCTTTAATGCATTCATCTTCTACATTCAGGTCATCTACATTATTTGAGCATGTTTGGAGCCAATTTGTTTGGTGTATAGATCTCTCAAGCGGGCCTGCATCTTTTGGTAGTCGTGCAAGCTGGTGACCCCAAAGCGAGAACCATGTAACGATACGATTTCTAAATTCATAGTTGTTGACATTCATATCAGAAAAAAATGATTTATGTGAGCCTGATCTATCTACGCCGGCAGCGTCCTTACGCTCATCATCTTTGCTATAACCGTGATTCAGGCCGCAAATTAGTAAGCATCCCTCCTTGTTTTCATCGGTAATCAGCGTGTGTACCGGAAGGTCTATCATTAAATTTTCTTCTTTAATTAATTTGCATGAGTGTTTTGTATGTTGGCCAATCAACGTGCGAAAGCCTAAGGAATCTAAACTTGTGACGACGCCGCTTTCTTCTAGCTGCACCATTAAGTCAAGCGCATGGCTGTAGCCAATTTTTAATCGACGCTGCAACAAAGAAATTGAGACTACTCTGCTTCCGATAAGAATAGATTTTGCGCGCAGGTACAGGTTTTCAGAAATATTTTCGCCTAATGATTCGCTCATCGAAAGGACTCACTGCTAGGGGCACGAACAGCTCATGCCGGAGGAGCTAACAGCCTTTAACGCGCCCTAACCTTTCCCTAAAGCGTCGATTGAGTCACGTTTTTAACAGAATAAATGAGGGCTTCCGCTTTTGGCACGTTTCTGCCTTTGCCCAACGTCCGCTGTGGGTCGTTTTCTGTCTGACGCGACTGGCTGCTATTGGCCGTAGTGAGCCATTCGCCTCCAGGTCAAGATCAGCCCAGTGAAAGCAACTTCAGGCCATCTGGACGCAACTCGCCCTTTGGCGAGACGTGCCGGTAGAACGTC
>Ga0256410_1002243_pt1 | contig 13133 bp, 13 predicted proteins | sample PhyWR1_FD_185983 | JGI IMG/M metagenome (GOLD analysis project Ga0256410, IMG submission 185983) | Leaf surface microbial communities from wheat plants in UC Gill Tract Community Farm, Albany, California, United States - DLSL W.R1 | ecosystem: Host-associated > Plants > Phyllosphere >... | reverse complement strand
GTTCGCCTGCTCTTTCTCTATAGGCAAAAACTCTTTCAATGAATTTGCTCAAGTCGTTGGCTGCCGTCAGCTCAATCACCATGATTTCCAGGGTTCTGGGCTTCATTCGCGACACCATTATTGCCCGAGCTTTCGGGGCCGGAATGGCCACGGATGCGTTCTTTATTGCCTTTAAACTGCCCAACCTGCTGCGCAGGATCTTCGCCGAGGGGGCTTTTTCCCAGGCCTTTGTGCCGATTCTGGCTGAATACAAAAGCCAGCAAGGCGAAGAGGCGACCCGCACTTTTGTTGCTTATGTCGCCGGGCTTTTGACTCTGGTGCTGGCCATTGTCACCGTGCTGGGCATGGTGGCGGCCCCCTGGGTTATCTGGGCAACGGCTCCGGGGTTTGCCACGACTCCGGAAAAATTCGAACTCACCAGCGACATGCTGAGGGTCACTTTCCCTTATATATTGCTGATCTCGCTGTCATCTCTGGCCGGAGCGATCCTCAATACCTGGAACCGTTTTGCAGTCCCGGCCTTTGTGCCAACCCTGCTCAACGTCAGCATGATTGTGTTTGCGTTGTTCCTGACCCCGTATTTCGATCCGCCGGTCATGGCGCTGGGCTGGGCAGTACTGGCGGGTGGTCTGGCGCAGTTATTGTTTCAACTGCCGCACCTGAAAAAGATCGGCATGCTGGTGCTGCCACGACTCAATCTGCGCGATACCGGTGTGTGGCGGGTGATGAAGCAGATGCTGCCAGCCATCCTTGGGGTCTCGGTCAGCCAGATTTCTCTGATTATCAATACGATCTTTGCCTCGTTCCTTGTAGCCGGATCGGTGTCATGGATGTACTACGCGGACCGTCTGATGGAATTGCCCTCAGGGGTGCTGGGCGTGGCGCTGGGCACCATCCTGTTGCCAACCCTGTCCAAAACCTACGCCAACAAAGACCGTCAGGAATATTCGCGGATTCTCGACTGGGGCCTGCGTCTGTGTTTTGTGCTGGTGTTGCCGTGCTCCCTGGCGCTGGCCATTTTGTCCGAGCCGCTGACCGTTTCGCTGTTTCAATACGGTCAGTTCACGGCGCTGGATGCGGCCATGACCCAGCGTGCGCTGATCGCTTATTCGCTGGGGCTGTTGGGTATCATCATTATCAAGGTGCTGGCGCCGGGTTTTTATGCACAGCAAAACATTCGCACCCCGGTCAAGATCGCGGTATTCACCCTGGTGGTGACGCAGTTGCTCAACCTGGTGTTTATTGTGCCGTTGCAGCATGCGGGTCTGGCGCTGGCCATCAGCGTGGGCGCCTGTATCAATGCCGGGCTGCTGTTCTGGCAGTTGCGCAGGCAAAAACTGTTTGTCGCCCAGCCGGGCTGGACCAAATACCTGTTCAAACTGGTGCTGGCCGTAGCCGTGATGTCTGCGGTATTGCTGGGCTTGATGCACCTGATGCCAGCCTGGGACAACGGCAATATGCTGGAACGCTTTATTCGTCTGGGCGGATTGGTTGCAGCGGGCGTGCTGGCGTATTTCGGCATGCTGCTGCTGTTGGGCCTGCGTTTGAAAGATTTCGCACGCAAGTCACTTATGTAAGGTAATTGCAGGTCAGACGTCGATTTTGTCGAATTGACCTGATTTGCCTTGCGCTGTTGCCTGTCGTACCGGGCCGGGTGTGGTTATAATCGACCACTTTATGAGCAAGAAGCGCGTTATGCAGCTGGTTCTAGGCCTTCACAATCTGCGGCCCCAGCATCGGGGCTGTGTCGCCACTATTGGCAACTTTGACGGTGTACACCGTGGTCACCAGGCTATCCTGGGCCGGCTGCGTGAGCGTGCACTGGAGTTGGGCGTGCCCAGCTGCGTGGTGATTTTCGAGCCGCAGCCGCGCGAGTTCTTTGCTCCAGATACCGCTCCGGCGCGTCTGGCCCGGTTGCGCGACAAGCTGCAACTGCTGGCTGACGCCGGGGTTGATCGGGTGCTATGCCTGGCGTTCAATCAACGCCTGTGCAAGCTCAGCGCCGCCGAATTCGTCGACACCATTCTGGTCGACGGCCTGGGTGTGCAGCATCTGGAGGTCGGTGACGACTTCCGTTTTGGCTGTGACCGCGTCGGTGACTTTGACTTTCTGCAGCAGGCTGGCCAGATGCAGGGCTTTACCGTCGAGGCGGCGCAAACAGTCGAGCTTGACGGTGTACGAATCAGCAGTACCAAGGTGCGTGATGCCCTGGCCGCAGCTGATTTCTCCCTTGCAGAGCGTTTGCTGGGGCGCCCTTTTGAAATCGCTGGGCGGGTATTGCATGGGCAAAAACTGGCGCGCCAACTGGGCACGCCGACCGCCAATATCCAGCTCAAGCGTCGTCGTGTGCCGTTGACCGGGGTATACCTGGCCAGCGTCGAGATCGATGGCAAGACCTGGCCCGGCGTCGCCAATATCGGCGTGCGGCCAACCGTAGCAGGGGATGGCAGCGCCCATCTTGAAGTACATCTGTTGGATTTCGCCGGCGATCTGTATGGTCGGCGTTTGAACGTGGCATTCCACCACAAGCTGCGTGATGAGCAGCGTTTCGCCTCCCTGGAGGCGCTCAAGACGGCGATCAATGCGGACGTCGCCGCCGCCCGAGCCTTTTGGCTGGGTCAACCGCTTAAAAAGAGCCTGAAATGACCGACTACAAAGCCACGCTAAACCTCCCGGACACCGCCTTCCCAATGAAGGCCGGCCTGCCACAGCGCGAACCGCAAATTTTGCAGCGCTGGGACAGCATTGGCCTGTACGGGAAGTTGCGCGAGATTGGCAAGGATCGTCCGAAGTTCGTACTTCACGACGGTCCTCCGTACGCCAACGGCACTATCCATATCGGTCATGCGCTGAACAAGATTCTGAAAGACATGATCATCCGCTCCAAGACCCTGTCGGGTTTTGATGCGCCGTATGTGCCGGGCTGGGATTGCCACGGGCTGCCGATCGAGCACAAGGTTGAAGTGACCCACGGCAAAAACCTGAGTGCGGATAAAACCCGTGAGCTGTGCCGTGCCTACGCCACCGAGCAGATCGAGGGGCAGAAATCCGAGTTCATCCGTCTGGGTGTGCTGGGTGATTTCGCCAACCCGTACAAGACCATGGACTTCAAGAACGAAGCCGGTGAAATTCGTGCCCTGGCCGAAATCGTCAAGGGCGGTTTCGTGTTCAAAGGCCTCAAGCCGGTGAACTGGTGCTTTGATTGCGGTTCGGCCCTGGCCGAAGCTGAAGTCGAATACCAGGACAAAAAATCCGCGGCCATCGACGTAGCCTTCCCGGTTGCCGATGAAGCCAAGCTGGCCGAGGCCTTTGGCCTGGCAGCCCTGAGCAAGCCTGCTGCAATCGTGATCTGGACCACCACCCCGTGGACCATTCCGGCCAACCAGGCGCTCAACGTACACCCGGAATTCACCTACGCGCTGGTCGACGTGGGCGACAAGCTGCTGGTGCTGGCTGAAGAACTGGTCGAGTCGTGCCTGGCGCGCTACAACCTGCAAGGTTCGGTGATTGCCACCACCACAGGTTCGGCGCTGGAGCTGATCAACTTCCGTCACCCGTTCTACGATCGCCTGTCGCCGGTTTACCTGGCCGAGTACGTTGAACTGGGCGCCGGCACGGGCGTTGTTCACTCCGCTCCGGCTTACGGCGTAGACGACTTCGTGACCTGCAAAGCCTATGGCATGGTTAACGATGACATCATCAACCCTGTGCAAAGCAACGGCGTATACGTGCCATCGCTGGAGTTCTTCGGTGGCCAGTTCATCTGGAAGGCCAACCAGAACATCATCGACAAGCTGATCGAAGTCGGCTCCTTGATGTTCACCGAAACCATCAGCCACAGCTATATGCACTGCTGGCGCCACAAGACCCCGCTGATCTACCGCGCTACCGCGCAGTGGTTCATCGGCATGGACAAGCAGCCGACGACTGGCGATACCCTGCGCGCCCGTGCGCTGCAGGCTATCGAAGACACCCAGTTCGTACCGGCCTGGGGTCAGGCTCGCCTGCACTCGATGATCGCCAACCGTCCGGACTGGTGCATCTCGCGTCAACGCAACTGGGGTGTGCCGATCCCGTTCTTCCTGAACAAGGAAAGCGGTGAGCTGCACCCACGTACCGTCGAAATGATGGAAGAAGTAGCCAAGCGCGTTGAAGTCGAAGGCATCGAGGCCTGGTTCAAGCTGGACGCTGCCGAGCTGCTGGGCGATGAAGCGCCGCTGTACGACAAGATCAGCGACACCCTGGATGTATGGTTCGATTCGGGCACCACGCACTGGCATGTTCTGCGCGGTTCGCACCCGATGGGTCACGAGACCGGCCCGCGTGCCGACCTGTACCTTGAAGGCTCCGACCAGCACCGTGGCTGGTTCCACTCGTCGCTGCTGACCGGTTGCGCGATCGACAATCACGCGCCGTACCGCGAGCTGCTGACCCACGGTTTCACCGTGGACGAAGCGGGCCGCAAGATGTCCAAGTCCCTGGGCAACGTGATTGCACCGCAAAAGGTCAACGACACCCTGGGCGCCGACATCATGCGTCTGTGGGTTGCCTCGACCGACTACTCGGGTGAAATCGCGGTTTCCGACCAGATTCTTCAGCGCAGTGCGGACGCCTATCGACGTATCCGCAACACTGCACGCTTCCTGCTGTCGAACCTGACCGGCTTCAACCCGGCCACCGACATCCTGCCTGCCGAAGAAATGCTGGCACTGGATCGTTGGGCCGTGGACCGCGCCCTGCTGCTGCAACGCGAGCTGGAACTGCACTACGGTGAATACCGCTTCTGGAACGTGTACTCCAAGGTGCACAACTTCTGCGTGCAGGAGCTGGGCGGCTTCTACCTGGACATCATCAAGGACCGTCAGTACACCACGGGTGCCAACAGCAAGGCCCGTCGTTCGTGCCAGACCGCGCTGTTCCACATCTCTGAAGCGCTGGTACGCTGGATCGCGCCGATCCTGTCGTTCACGGCTGACGAACTGTGGCAATACCTGCCGGGCGAGCGTAACGAATCCGTGATGCTCAACACCTGGTATGAAGGCCTGACCGAAATGCCGCAAGGCACCGAGCTGGACCGCGCCTACTGGGAGCGGATCATGGCGGTCAAGGTTGCGGTTAACAAAGAAATGGAAAATCTGCGCGCAGCCAAGGCTATTGGCGGCAACCTGCAGGCAGAAGTGACCTTGTTCGCCGAAGATCAACTGGCAGCTGATTTGTCCAAGTTGAGCAACGAGCTGCGTTTCGTGCTGATCACCTCCACCGCCAGCGTTGCACCTTTTGTGCAGGCTCCTGCGGATGCCGTAGTTACCGAAGTGGCCGGTCTCAAGCTCAAAGTGGTCAAGTCCACCCATGCCAAGTGCGCCCGTTGCTGGCACTGTCGTGAAGACGTCGGCGTGAACCCGGAGCACCCGGAAATCTGCGGTCGTTGCGTCGACAACATCAGCGGCGCCGGTGAGGTACGTCACTATGCCTAATACCAGCACTACCGGGCGCTTCGGGCGCCTGGGCTGGCTCTGGTTGACGGTGCTGGTCCTGGTCATCGACCTGACCAGCAAGGTCTACTTCGACAACTCGCTGCAGATGTACCAGCAGATTGTGGTGATCCCTGACCTGTTCAGCTGGACTCTGGCCTACAACACTGGCGCGGCCTTCAGCTTCCTGGCGGACAGTGCCGGCTGGCAGCGCTGGCTGTTTGCACTGATCGCGGTCGTGGTCAGTGCTGTGCTGGTGGTCTGGCTCAAGCGTCTTGGGCGCAATGACACCTGGTTGGCCATTGCCCTTGCCCTGATTCTGGGCGGCGCGCTGGGCAATCTGTATGACCGTATTGTCTATGGGCATGTAGTCGATTTCATTCTGGTGCATTGGCAAAATCGCTGGTATTTCCCTGCGTTCAACTTCGCCGACAGTGCGATTTGCGTAGGTGCCGTGATGCTGGCGCTGGATATGTTCAAAAGTAAAAAGTCCGGAGAACCCGCTCATGACTGAGCAGCGTATTGGTCAGAACACGCAGGTCACTCTGCATTTTGCTTTGCGTCTGGAAAATGGCGACACCGTCGACAGCACCTTCGACAAATCCCCGGCCACCTTCAAGGTTGGTGATGGCAGCTTGTTGCCAGGTTTTGAAGCGGCGTTGTTCGGTTTCAAGGCCGGTGACAAGCGCACACTGGAGATTCTTCCGGAAAACGCCTTCGGTCAGCCCAACCCGCAAAACGTGCAGATCATTCCGCGTTCGCAGTTCAAGGACATGGAGTTGTCGCAAGGTTTGCTGGTGATCTTCAATGACGCCGCCAACACCGAGCTGCCGGGTGTGGTCAAAGTCTTTGACGATGAGCAGGTTACTATCGATTTCAATCACCCGTTGGCAGGCAAGACCCTGACCTTCGACGTGGAAATCAAAGACGTTCAAGCGCTGTAATTCAGTGCCCGGCTGCGGCCGGGCCTGATTGGCATTATTTTTCTGCGCGTCCCACGAGGCCCAGCATGCATATCAAACTCGCCAACCCCCGTGGCTTCTGCGCCGGGGTGGACCGTGCGATTGAAATCGTCAATCGTGCTCTGGAAGTATTCGGTCCGCCTATCTATGTTCGCCACGAAGTGGTGCACAATAAATTTGTCGTTGAAGACCTGCGCTCCCGTGGCGCGATCTTTGTCGAAGAGCTGGATCAGGTGCCGGACGACGTCATTGTGATCTTCAGTGCTCACGGTGTTTCTCAGGCCGTGCGTACAGAAGCCGCCGGGCGTGGCCTCAAGGTATTTGACGCGACCTGCCCGCTGGTCACCAAGGTGCACATCGAAGTCGCGCGCTACAGCCGTGACGGCCGTGAGTGCATTTTGATTGGCCATGCCGGTCACCCGGAAGTCGAAGGCACCATGGGCCAGTACGACGCCAGCAATGGTGGCGCGATCTACCTGGTCGAAGATGAAAAGGATGTAGCGAACCTGCAGGTCAAAGACCCGGAAAAACTGGCCTTTGTAACCCAGACAACCTTGTCGATGGACGACACCAGCCGTGTGATCGACGCTTTGCGTTCGCGCTTCCCGGCCATTGGCGGGCCGCGTAAGGATGATATTTGCTACGCCACGCAAAACCGCCAGGATGCGGTCAAACAGCTGGCTGATGAGTGCGATGTGGTGTTGGTGGTGGGCAGCCCGAACAGCTCCAACTCCAATCGCCTGCGCGAACTGGCGGAGCGCATGCAGACCCCCGCCTATCTGATTGACGGCGCTGAAGACCTGCAGAAAAACTGGTTCGACGGCGTGAAGAGCATCGGTATCACTGCTGGTGCATCGGCCCCGGAGGTACTGGTACGGGGTGTGATTCAACAGCTGCATGCCTGGGGTGCAACCGGTGCCGACGAATTGGCCGGACGTGAGGAGAATGTGACGTTCTCCATGCCCAAAGAATTGCGCGTCCGCGCCATTACCTAAGCGTGTCTGCATAACGCCTGTGCGGCTTTATCGCTGCGCAGGCTGATACGCCCGCTCTTGGCCAGCACCACTTGATAGTGGCTCTGTGCAGTACTTGTCTGACAAACATGCAGTGTTCCGGCTTGAAAGGCGCCCCCAATTAGTTGTGGCTCGCCCTGCGGGTTGAACCGTACATACTGTTTAACCGGCGTATTGCCCGCAATGGGTATGCGTCCACTGCCCTGTGACTCGACCAGTATCGGGTTGCTTTTGTCCAGATGGCCTTGACCACTCAAGTCCAGAATCGTCCGCCATCCCCGGCTCCAGTCCTTTTCCCGTGGAAAAACCACCACATATTGCTGGCGCAGCAGTGCTTGGGCGCGAGCGTTGCGCAGGCTGCTGGCCAGCTGTTCGGCCGCGACCTGGCGCTGTTGATGCTCGATAAGGACGCTATAGGCCGGGCTGGCAAGTCGGGCTGTAATCGCCACGATTGTCAGCGTCAGCAACAGTTGGATCAGACTCATGCCACGCTGATGCACTGTGTCCTCCCTGGACGTTTCTGGTGTGTTTTCTTGGTATAGCGGACCCTGGTGCTACAGGTGTGCGGCAATGGTTTCATAATGTTTTCTGACTCATGACAGCTCACGAAGTCAGGCGAAAAATCGGGTTGGTTTGCTTGGCTTCGTCCTACCGTACAGGGCCGTGGGGGAGGCTAGGCTTTTGTCTGGGCGGCACAGGGCGTGCCGCCGACCCCTCTGATATGGACGATTCCGATGCCTCGATTAGATAAAAGCCGGCAAGAAGGGATGACCTTGATCGAAGTGCTTATCGCGCTGTTGATTCTGTTTATCAGCCTGTTGGGCTCAGCCGCGATGCAACTCAATGCCTTGAAACACACGGCCAGAGCGTTGATAAGCACCCAGGACAGTTTTATTGCCTACAGCAGGCTGGATCAGATACGCGCCGAGGCCATGCCCCTCTTGTCGAGCGGTCATGTTGCGGCCAGGTCATCATGAGCACCCCGCGTTCAGGTTTTGGCCTTATCGAGCTGATGGTGGCTCTGGCGCTGGGAATGCTGGTGGTGCTGGGAATGACCCAGATGTTCTCAAGCTGTCGCGAGGCTTATCTAAGCCAGCAGTCATCGGCAATGCTGCAAGAGGATGCGCGTTATGTGCTGAGCAAACTGGCTCGGGAGATACGCATGGCGGGCATGCTTGGTTGTCTTTCGATCGATCGTATTGTTGATGCGCCCCCGGTGTTCAAAACCCCGGTTTCCTGGCAGGGAGGGGTACTGCGCATGATCAGTCCGGATGTGGCGCTTCAGGCTGCCAAGCCAGACTGGACTGTGGTTTCGGACTGCGCAACCTATGCCACGGCCTATCCGGGGGCAAAGATGACCCTGGCTCCCGGCGAAATGGCGTTTCCCCTGCGTGAGTTGTTTTACCGTTTTGAACATGGGCAGTTGAAGATCGGGCCCAATAAAACGGTGCTGCTCGACAATGTGGCGGCATTTGACGTGAGTTTTGGCATAGCCGATTTGGCTGGTTCGCACTCGGGCCTGCGCTATGAAAATCGCCTGGCCAAAGGTTCCAGCCTGCGTAGCATACGTATCGGCCTGACATTGCGAGACCGCGCCGGCAGGGTCAAGGACCAGGCCTATCAGTTGGAAGTCGCTTTGCGTAATCTGCTGGCTTAGGGCTCGAATCATGCTTTTGTCACTGGGTTATCAACGGGGTATGGCACTGCTGGCCAGCCTGGTTTTCATGTTGTTGCTCAGCATGATCGGGATGGCTGCAATGGTCAGTGCGACGCTTCAGGAAAAAATGGCTGCAGGCGTTCAGCACGCCAATCGCTCGTTTCAGGCTGCAGAGGCGGCGCTTGGTAGCGGTGAGGCCTGGCTTCAGATCGAATGGGCCAGGGTGTTGCCTTGCACTTCTCCAGCAAGCTGCAGCCCGCCCATAGAAGCGCACACTCAGGTCGCGCCAGGCATCGATCCAGTATCCGGGGTGAGCTGGGAAAGCGTTGTGGATGGCTTGTATGGCGTTCAGGACCTGGGGCCAAGCATTACGCCAGCCCATTTGCCAGTGACGACCACTACTCGTTTGTATCGAATTACCGGTATTGGCTGGTACGGGCAGTCGCGCACGGTACTGGAAAGTATTTATGCGCGTTACCAGGGGGCAGATAACGCTTCGCAAGCTGCTATTACCCAGGATTTTCAGCGGGTCCTGTGGCGGCAGTTGCAATAGGAAACACGAAATGTATAGACCTGCAGCAGGTTTTACCCTGATCGAGCTGATGATCGTCGTGGTGATCATCGGTATCCTTGGTGCATTCGTTTATCCGTTGTACGGCGATTATGTGAAGAGTGCGTATCGCTCTCAAATCATCGTCCTGCTGACGGAACAAGCCCAAAGTCTTGAGCGCTTTTACACAAAAAACGCGGTATATAGCGGCATGAAAGATCTCAGTTCAGGCAATCAGCACTACGACATCAGTGCCGATCTCGCCGACCACGGCTACTTGCTGCGGGCGACGCCCAAACAGGGGTCAGCAATGGCAGGGGATCAGTGCGGGAGCTTTACGCTGGCCCACACCGGTTTGGCTGCGATAACCCAGGCAGCCCCAGGCCTGACACTGCAGCAGTGTTGGGGGCGCTAACGATTGATTTTGAATGACGGGCTGGATTAACAGATGGCTAGGCAGCAACGGGTGGTGATTGTCGGGGGTGGTGTTATTGGCCTGCTGACTGCGTTTAATCTGGCTGCTGATGTTGAGCAGGTGATTGTGCTGGAGCGGGGCGGGGCGGGGCAGGAGTCCTCCTGGGCGGGCGGTGGCATTGTTTCGCCTCTTTATCCGTGGCGCTATAACTGTGCTGTTACGGCCCTGGCGCATTGGTCCCAGGACTTTTACCCGCAATTGGCCGAGCGCCTTTTTGCTTCGACGGGTATAGATCCTGAAGTACACACCACCGGGCTGTATTGGCTGGATCTGGACGATGAAGCCCAGGCGCTGGAGTGGGCCGGGCTCGAAGGGCGACCACTGGCTGCAGTCGATATATCGGCAGTTCATGATGCTGTGCCCGTGTTGGGCGGTGGTTATGGGCACGCCATTTATATGGCCGATGTAGCCAATGTGCGTAATCCGCGGCTGGTCAAATCGCTGAAGGCGGCACTGCAGGCAATGCCGAATGTCACTGTGCATGAGCAATGCGAAGTACTCGGGTTTGTCCGTGAAGGCGAAAGGGTTTGCGGGGTCAATACGGCCCGGGGTGAGGTTCGCGGCGACGAGGTGGTGCTGTCGGCGGGGGCCTGGAGCGGCGAGTTGCTGAGCGGGCTTGGGCTGGAGTTGCCAGTGGAGCCGGTCAAGGGCCAGATGATCCTGTACAAGTGCGCATCTGATTTTTTGTCGTGCATGGTGCTGGCAAAAGGGCGTTATGCGATTCCGCGTCGCGATGGTCATATCCTGATCGGCAGCACGCTGGAGCATGAAGGCTTTGATAAAACCCCGACCCTTACGGCCCTTGAGAGCCTCAAGGCTTCGGCAGTCGAATTGATCCCGGCCCTGGCCGATGCTGAAGTGGTGGGGCACTGGGCTGGGCTACGGCCGGGTTCTCCCGAGGGTATTCCGTATATAGGCCGGGTTGCAGGGTTTGACGGCTTGTGGCTCAACTGCGGGCATTACCGCAACGGGCTGGTATTGGCACCGGCGTCCTGCCAATTATTCGCGGACTTGCTGTTGGGGCGTGAGCCGATTATCGACCCGGCGCCTTATGCGCCAGAGGGGCGGATCTGATCATTGGTAAATAAAGCATCCATGTAGCAGCTGCCGAAGGAACGAGGCTGCGTTCGACTGCGCAGCAGTCGTAAAATCAGGCACTGTGGTGTGCCAGTTGAATCCGGGGCTCTATTCTACGGTCGCTGCGCAACCGAACGCAGCCTCGTTCCTTCGGCAGCTGCTACGAAGATTTCGTATAGTTGCGAATTGGGTTTAACCCCTTGGCTTTGGCCCTTGCTCCAGATGCTGTTGGGTGCAATACCACTCCTGCTGCTGGCTCAAGGCGCGGTCACGGGGCAGGTGTACGCCACAGTGGGCGCAGCGCACCATTGGCTGAGCGCCCGGGTCGACCGGTTTTTTGCTCTCGGCCATACCGGCTTTGTATTTGCGCCACAGCCAGACACCTGCAGCAATCAGCGCAGCCCAGATCAGTAAACGAAGCATGGTTATTCGCTATTCGAGAAAAGATACACCAGTTTAGCCAAGGACCTGGCAGGCGCACAGCGGCAAATCAAACATAAAAAAAGAGCCCCGCAGGGCTCTTTTTTTCAGGCGCTGAATGATCAGTCAAACAGGCCCAGGGTCATATAGCTGAACCAGGAGCGGCTTTTACCTTCCGCTTCAGGCTCTGGTATTACGTCACCATCGGCATCTTTTGGCTTCAGCTCGGCCGGGATTGCATCCTTGGCATCCTGGTACTGCTTCTGGATATCCATGTTTGCCCGGGTTTCACCCGGTGGCAGCGGTGTGCTGGATTCGATCAGGCCCAATGTGGCCTTGCTCAGCCACGAACGGTTATCCGACTCCGAAACCTGCGGTACAAACTGGCCGTCTACCAGGCTCGGGTGGTCAGGGTAGTTGGCCTTGAGCACTTCAAGGCTGGTGTTGGCCAGCTGGTCGAGGTGCATGCGCTGGTAGGACTCAACCATCACCGCCAGGCCGTCGCCGACCGAAGGGGTTTCCTGGAAGTTTTCGACCACATAACGGCCACGGTTGGCAGCGGCTACATAAGCCTGACGAGTCAGGTAGTAATCGGCTACGTGGATTTCATACGCTGCCAGCAGGTTGCGCAGGTAGATCATGCGCTGCTTGGCATCAGGTGCGTAGCGGCTGTTGGGGAACCGGCTGGTGAGCTGGGCGAACTCGTTGTAGGAGTCGCGTGCAGCGCCCGGGTCCCGCTTGGTCATGTCCAGCGGCAGGAAGCGCGCCAGCAGGCCCACATCCTGGTCAAACGAAGTCAGGCCTTTAAGGTAATAGGCGTAATCAACGTTGGGATGCTGTGGATGCAGGCGGATAAACCGTTCGGCAGCCGACTTGGCCGCTTCGGGCTCGGAGTTCTTGTAGTAGGCGTAAATCAGTTCAAGCTGGGCCTGGTCGGCGTAGCGACCGAACGGGTAGCGTGACTCAAGTGCCTTGAGTTTGGCGGTAGCACTGGTATAGCTGTGGTTGTCCAGGTCGGCCTGTGCCTGCTGGTACAGCTCGACTTCGCTGAGGTTTTCGTCAACGACTTCTTTAGTCGACGAGCAAGCGGCGGTCAGTGCGAGGATGGCGATCAGCAGCAGGTGTCTCACTTGCATGGCGGCTTGCGTCCCTATGACGGCCGCTGTCTTGGGCGGGTCCGTCCTGTTATGATGAGTGCCCCGTGAAAAGCCTCGGGGCAAAAGACGCCGTATTTAACCACAAGCGCGCAGCCGAAACCAAAGGCTTGGCGCGGTCCTGATGAGCATGTCCGAGAAAATTCAACTTCGCGAAGAGGTGCCGTCCGAACTGGGTGGCCAACGCCTCGATCAAGTCGCCGCACAATTATTCGCTGAGCACTCGCGCTCGCGCCTTTCCGCCTGGATCAAAGACGGCCGCCTTACTGTGGACGGAGCCGTCATACGCCCCCGTGACATCGTACACGGCGGTGCCATCCTGGAGCTGACTGCAGAGCAGGAAGCCCAGGGTGA
>Ga0256410_1002236_pt1 | contig 13192 bp, 15 predicted proteins | sample PhyWR1_FD_185983 | JGI IMG/M metagenome (GOLD analysis project Ga0256410, IMG submission 185983) | Leaf surface microbial communities from wheat plants in UC Gill Tract Community Farm, Albany, California, United States - DLSL W.R1 | ecosystem: Host-associated > Plants > Phyllosphere >... | reverse complement strand
AAATTAAACGTTGCCATGTTTTTTAAACTCATTTTCAGGAAGGTGAATATGCAGATCCAGGTGCGGTTTCTCACACTGTCCGGTGCGCCAGGACTTTAGCTGCATAACGTAGGTCAGCACCTGCGCAATCGCCCGGAAAAGGGAGGCAGGGATCTGTTGGTTAACGCGCGTGCTGTAGTAGACCGAACGCGCCAGCGGGGGAAACTCCACCACTTCAATCTTGTGTTTCTGCGCCACGCTGCGGATATGCAGCGCCACGTCGTCCAGCCCTTTCGCCACGACATACGGAGCCGCGGCCTTATCCGGCGAGTACTTCAGCGCCACCGCGTAGTGGGTGGGGTTGACGATCACCACATCGGCTTCCGGCACCTGCTTGTTGATCTGTCCCATCGCCATTTGACGCTGTAGCTGGCGGATACGTCCTTTAACCTGCGGGTTTCCGTCCTGATTTTTATGCTCGTCGCGCACCTCTTTTTTGGTCATGCGCATTTTTTTGGTGAACAAAAACTTACTCAGCGGCACGTCGATAAAGGCAAACAGGGCGACGGTGATAATGAACGTCTTCATGATCCCGGCATACTGAGCCAGCCCGGTGTTGATGGCCTCGGGCAGATAGTGGCTCTGAAGCGCTATCATGTCCGGCAGCTCGCTCTGAATACTGGACCACAGCAGCGCCAGCAGAATGGCGCATTTCAGGATCATCTTCAGCACGTCGGTAAGATGCTGCTTGCCCACCAGCCGTTTAATACCGGATAGCGGATTCAGCTTCTTAAAGTCCGGTTTGATACGCCCCGGCACAAAAATCCAGCCGCCGGGAACCAGCGTGGCGAGACAGGCGGCCAGCGGGATCGGCACCAGCGAGGCCAGCATTTTTAAGATAATCAGCACCTGGGTCAGCATAAACTGGTGCAGGGCGCCGTCATCGTGAATACGGCTGGCCATCTGGCTGACCGCGGTAAATGAGGCCTGCACCAGATCCCGATAAAAGGGAAAAAAGGCGCTAACCGTAAACAGGCTGGCGACCAGACCGGCGGCCATCGTCACGTCCTTCGAACGCGGGATATCGCCCTTTTTGCGCGATTTATTCAGCTTACTGGCGGTAGGCTTTTCACTTTTATCGCCGCTGCCGGATGACATTCAGCTGCTCCTTAACTGGTCGAACTGCGCGAGGATCTGATTCGTCAGCGACAGATAGTGTTGCGGTATGCTGCCGCTCAACAGCATCAGGCAGAACAGGCCAAACAGCATGCTGATAGGAAAACCCAGGGCGAACAGATTCAGCGTGGGCGAGATACGGTTTAACAGCCCGAAAGCGCCCTGCACCAGCAGCATGATAAACACCGTCGGCAGCGCCAGCAGCAGCGCGCTGGCCAGCAGCCAGCCCACTCCGGTGGTGGCCGCGCGCAGGGTGAGGGTATTAATGGCCTGGCCAATCGGCCAGTAGGCAAACCCCTTATAAAGCACGGTAATCAGCAGCAGATGGCCGTCCATACTGAAGAACAGCAGCACCGAAAACACAAAGACGATTTGTGAAATCACCATCGTCGAGCTGCCGCTGCCTGGATCGTTCATCACTGCCATCCCCAGCCCCATGTTCATCGACAGGATCGCCCCGGCGGTTTGCAGCGCCGAAAACACCCAGTTAAGCATCTGGCCGAACAGCAGGCCCCAGAGGATCTGTTCACCGCTCAGCAGCAGGGTTTGCACGGTCATCAGATCGTGCAGAACCACGTTGTTGTCCAGGATCGGCGTAATCACAATGCTTAACAGCAGCGCCAGACCCGCTTTGGCCTTGCGCGGAAACGCCCTGTGCTCAAAGATGGGGCAGAAGTGGAAAAATGCCGCAATACGGATAAACGGCAGCCACAGCGCCAGCAGCGGATCAATCAGTTCATTAACAGGGATACCCACGATCAGCCCACTAAGGTTGACGCCTGTTCAAAAATCAACAGGGTAAAATCGATCAGTTGAGTGAGCATCCACTTACCGGCGAATACCAGTACCAGCATGGTCATCACCAGGCGGGGAAGAAAGCTCAGCGTCTGTTCATTAATCTGCGTGGTGGCCTGGAAAATACTGACCATCAGGCCGGTGACCAGGCTTGGCAAAATTGCCACGACTGAAATCATCAGCACCAGCTTCAGTCCCTGGGCGATAATGTCGCCCGCCACATCAATGGTCATCATGGTGACAGCCCCTGTACGCTCTGCGTCAGCGTGCCGACAACCAGCGACCAGCCGTCGCAAAGCACAAACAGAATCAGCTTGAACGGCAGCGAGACGATCAGCGGTGACAGCATCATCATCCCCATCGCCATCAGAATACTGGCGACGATCAGGTCAATGACCAGGAAAGGGATGTAGATCATAAAGCCGATTTTGAAGGCGGTTTTCAGCTCACTGAGCACAAAGGCCGGGGCCACAATCGTCAGATCCTGCTTCTCCGGTTCGCCGCTGGCGTTGGCAATGGTCATAATCTGCGCCAGTGAGGTGGAGCTGGTCTGCGACAGCATGAATTTTTTCAGCGGCGCTTCCCCGGTGGCCAGCGCCTGCTTCAGCGTGATTTCATTCGCCTGATAGGGGATCACCGCCTCCTGATAGACCTGCGTCCATACCGGACGCATCACCAGGATAGTCAGCACCAGCGCAATGCCGGTCAGAATTTTATTGGGTGGACTCTGTTGCAGGCCTATCGCCTGACGCAGCAGCGCCAGCACGATAATAAAGCGCGTGAAACAGGTCATCATCAGCAGCATGATCGGCAGCAGACCGAGCAGGGTCATCAGGATCAGGATCTCGACCTTCACGCTGTAATCCTGGCTGCCGTCGGGCAGGGTCGTGGAACTGAACAGCGCCAGTCCGTTCCCCTCTGCCAGCACCAGCTGTGGCATCAACAGGATCCCGCCCGCCAGCACAACCTGTGCCACTCTGCCCCAGAGTAAACGGTTCATAGCGCCAGCTCACCCAGCTCTTTGTTGTTGAACTCGATGATCCGCAGCCCGTACTTATCGTTAAGCACCACCACTTCGGCCTTGCCCAGCAGGATCCCGTTCACCTTAACATCCAGCGGTTCGCCCGCCATTTTGTCCAGCTCCAGCACCGAATCATTGTTAACGTTGATTAGCTCAGCCAGCGAAATCTCTACCGAGGCCACTTCCAGCGTCAGAGTGACCGGAATACGGCTAAACAGCGACAGATGGCGCTGCTTTTCACGCAGCACGGCGTTCTGCTCCGCGTCGCTGGCGATCTGCGCGTCCGCTGCCGGGGCATCATCCAGAGAAAAATCAAAGTCGAGTTTGTGTTCATCTTGCGGGGTTAATTCAGTCATGGGATTTCTCGTTGTTGATCTCTTTAAATTCAGAAAAGAATAATTTTCCGTGGTCTTCGGCAATCACCGCGTTGAACAGCGACTGTTTGCCAATCAGCAGCGGGATGCGGTCCCCGAGCGTCATCGGCAGCACGTCACCGTTTTTCAGCTTAAGCAGTTCGGCCACGGTCAGCGGGAGACTGACCAGCCTGCCGGTCAGACGAACGGGCAGGGTCATAAATGAGGTCTGTACGTTGGCTACCGGCTGCTCCGGGGTGGTCAGGGGACAGATCTCTATCTGCTGGCGTAGATTGGCCAGCAGGCGATCCACATGCGTATTGTCCAGCAGCAGAGAAAAACCTCCCTGATAACCCTCCAGCGTAAAGTGAATACGATAAGACCACTGTGTTATCAGCGACGCCGGATCGGGTTTAATCTGTAGCGCTTTGCCAAATAACCCGTCACCGGTAATCAGCGTCACCAGCTCCTGCGCCAGTTTATTTCTCAGGCGCTCCTCGGTTTTAGTCACCGGCGTTTCCTGAGAGGAAATACTCTCCTGGCTTTCTTTATTCAGGCCATAATAATCATGCAGCACGCTCAGCAGCAGGCTGCGGTCAATATCAAATGCCAGGCTGCCAATATCACTGGAAAGGATCTGCGTATGCTTCTGCCAGACGTCCATTTCAAAACTCATCGTTTTTAACGCAACGTTGACGCGATACTTTTTTAGAAAATAGGTATCCCGTCTATCGTGTCGTGCAGATCGTTAAATATTTTCGGTATTTTATGATAGGGGCGACCCAGTTTATTGATTTCTAACTTCATCATCTCCGGGTGTTCCCCGGTATGATAAATTTTTACATGGCTGGCGTGCTTTCGCATGATTATCTTCCGCTAAATTATCATCCCGCTCACCCTGTTTGTTTTGGGAGGAGCAAGTTTTTCTCTGTCAGTGAAAAAATATTTAATTTTTTTTGTTTTCTGTCGCTTTAGCTATTTATCAGGCTGCCGTTTGTTTTTCCCAGCCTGCGTTCGGGTGTGAATTAGAGCAACAACCCATACCGAAGGCAATTTAAAATTGATTATTAATTTTTTAAAATTCTTAATCATATTATTATCCGATATCACTTAATTGATTTTAGGTGATGTATTTTTATGATAAATAAGGATAATATTTTTTAATGGCAATTAATGTGACCTTGCTTAATATCCTCCGTATACTCTCCGTAAAATATTGAACGAAAACGTATTTACCTCATGCGTAATTAGCGTGGGCAGATGAGAGAGGATCCTTGTTGTGAAAGTATCAGATAACAATTCGGAAAAAGAGAGTGCAGGATTTATTGCCCGTGCGGATTCAAGCGTTAAACTTCTTGCTCTGGCAAGACGCGTTGCCCAACATAATGTTCCGGTGTTGATTACCGGTGAAACGGGAACGGGTAAAGAGTGCGTAGCTAAATATATTCATCATCATGCTTTTGGTGATGCCGCCCCCTATGTTGGCGTTAACTGCGCGGCCATTCCAGAAAGTATGCTGGAAGCCATTCTGTTTGGCTATGAGAAGGGTGCATTTACCGGGGCGGTCAGCAGTCAGCCCGGTAAATTCGAACAGGCAAACGGCGGGACATTATTGTTAGATGAAATTGGCGATATGCCGCTGGCGCTTCAGGCGAAACTACTGCGCGTGTTACAGGAGCAGGAAGTTGAGCGTCTGGGAAGCCATCAGCGTATTAAGCTGGATATCCGGCTGATTGCCTCTACCAATAAAGACCTTGAGGAAGAAATAGCCGAAGGACGTTTCCGTCAGGATCTGTTCTATCGTCTTTCCGTTGTTCCTATGCATATTTCTCCGCTGAGGGAACGTCAGCTGGACATTATTCCGCTGGTCGAACGCTTTATGCATAAATATCAGCAGTTCTCCCTTTCCCGCCCGGCGCTGACCGCCGAGGCGCGCGTCTGGCTGCAAAACTATCCGTGGCCCGGCAACGTACGCGAGCTGGAAAATGCGGTGCAGCGTGGGCTGATCATGTGCAGCGACGGCGTACTTGACGCCGGTTGCTTTGGGATTGGCGCGCAGTCGCCCGCCAGCGCGCCAGCGATCTCCGCGGCGGCGTCAGCAGAGCTGACCGGCGACCGGCCGATTAAACAGCACGGACGCCTGGCGGAATTCCAGTACATCATCGATTTGCTGCGGTGCAACCAGGGCAACCGATCCAAGACCGCCGAATCACTCGGCATTACACCGCGTGCGCTGCGTTACCGGCTGGCCTCTATGCGCCAGCAGGGTTTTGACGCCGGCCTGACGCCGTAATTCGTTTATCAGGAACATCACTCTTATGATCGACAAAATAGCCACCGGTGCCTTCTCCGCCGGACATACGCAGATGATTGCGCAAATGGAGCAGATGCGTGCGCAGGCTACCGGCAGCGGCATCGCGCCGGCCAGCGGCCTGCCGTCAACGGCATCGCTATCAACCCCCTCTTTTGGCTCGGTGCTCGACCGGACAATCCGGCACGTAGATAACCTTCAGCACCTTGCCGCAGACAAGCAGCAGGCGGTGGATATGGGGCTGAGCGATGACCTGACCGGGGCAATGCTGGAAAGCCAGAAAGCGAGCGTGGCGTTTTCCGCCATGATGCAGGTGCGTAACAAGCTCACCACCGCCTTCGATGAAATCATGAATATCTCACTTTAAGGTGTACCGTGGGCGAAAAAATGAAATCGCTGCTGGCAGGCTTGCCGGTAGCACAACTTAAAAAATGGTGGCTGCCCGCGGCGGGCGCGCTGGCGGCGACGGCGATCGTGGTGGCCCTGCTTTGGCAGAACAACAGCCACTACACCATGCTGTTCGGCTCTCAGCAGAATATTCCGGTGGCCCAGGTCGTGGAAGTGCTGAGCGGTGAGCAGATCCCCTACCGCGTGGAGCCACGCAGCGGCAGTCTGCTGGTGCGTGAAAGCGATCTGCCGAAGGCGCGTATGGCGCTGGCGGCGAAGGGCATCAGCGCGCAGACCCCGGCGGGCTACGAGCTGATGGATAAAGAAGAGATGCTGGGCAGCAGCCAGTTTATCCAGAACGTGCGCTTCAGGCGCAGCCTGGAAGGGGAGTTGGCGCAGAGCATTATGGCGCTGGACAGCGTTGAGTTTGCCCGTGTGCATCTGGGCATCAGTGAAACCAGCTCCTTCGTACTGAGCAACAAGCCGGACAGCAGTGCCTCGGTGATGCTCCGCCTGCGCTACGGTAAAACGCTGGCAGACGACAGCGTGGCGGCCATCGTTAACCTCGTTGCCGGGAGTATTCCGGGCATGAAGCCGCAGCAGGTCAGGGTCGTTGACCAGCACGGTACGCTGCTGTCGGCCGCGCTGGACGAACTGAACGGTCGCCAGGGCAGCAAATCCGGCAGTGAAGCCGTGCAGCGCCTGCGCCAGGAAACCGAGCACAGCCTGGCGAATGTGCTGATCCCGGTGATCGGCAGCGAGAACTTCCGCATCAGCGTGGTTCCGCGGCTGAACGTCAGCCAGGTGGAGGAGACCCAGGAGCGTTTCCTCGGCGAACCGCGCCCGGCCAGCGAAAGCTTGCTGCAGGAAAACACCACCGAGCAGCTGGCGGTCGGCATCCCCGGTTCGTTAAGCAACCGTCCGGCGAATCAGCCCGCGGCGGCGCAGGGGGCGAACGGCCAGCCGCAGCTGGCAACCCGTAATCAGGCGCAGCGCCAGTTTAACTACGATCGCGACGTGCGCCATATCCGGCATCCCGGCTTCCAGCTGGAAAAACTGTCGGTGGCCGTAGTGCTGAATCAAAACGCCCCGGCGGTGAAGGCGTGGACCGAAGAGCACCAGAAGCAGGTAAAAGAGATGCTCTCCCGGGCGGCGGGCATTGATGCGGCGCGCGGCGATGCGCTCACCCTGAGCCTGCTCAGCTTCAGTGAAGTCGAGCCCTGGGTCGAGCCGGAAACGCCGTGGTGGGAAAATCAGGTCATCATCGACTGGATCAAGCGCGGCGGTATAGCCCTGCTGGTGGCGGTGATTACGCTGTTTGGCCTGCTGCCGATGCTGCGACGCTTTGGTCAGCGCAGAGCGGTCAGCACCGCCGAGGGTGCGTCCACCCGCCCGTCGACTGACGGCGAGCGTGACGGCGACGATGACGCTGACGGCGACGGACAGGCGCCGATGCTGCCAGCCAGCTCCTTCCAGGGCGATGAGAACCTGCCGCCGCAGAGTTCAGGTCTGGAAACCAAAATCGCCTACCTACAAACCCTGGCCCAGAGCGAAACCGATCGCGTGGCTGAAGTCATTAAACAGTGGATTAGCAGCAATGAGCGAAGCAGCAGCAGTAGAAAATAAGAATACAAAAAGCAGCGGCCCCGCCGGTCAGCGCCCGCGTCTTGAGCAGGCGGCCATTGTTCTGCTGAGCATCGGTGAAGAAGCCGCTGCGACGGTGATGAGTAAGTTCTCCCGCGAGGAGGTACTGCGGCTGAGTGAAACCATGGCGCGTCTGCACGGCATCAAACTGCCGCAGGCGCGGCAGGCGATGAACAACTTCTTCCAGGACTACCGTGAACTGAGCGGGATCAACGGCGCGTCGCGCAGCTACCTGCGAAACATTCTTGAGCGGGCGCTCGGCGGGGAAATTGCCCGCAGCGTGATTAACGGCATCTACGGCGACGAGATCCGCTACCGCATGGCCCGCCTGCAGTGGGTGGATACGCCGCAGCTGGCGGCGCTGATTGACCAGGAACATTTACAGCTTCAGGCGGTGTTTCTGGCTTTCCTGCCGCCGGACGTGGCGGCGACGGTGCTGACCCACCTGGATGCCACGCGGCAGGATGAGATCCTCTACCGCATTGCCCGACTGGATGACGTCAACCGCGATGTGGTGGACGAGCTGGACAGGCTGATTGAGCGCGGCGTGGCGGTGCTCTCCGAGCACGGCTCTAAAGTGCAGGGGATCAAGCAGGCGGCGAACATTGTTAACCGAATTCCGGGTAGCCAGCAGGCGCTGCTGGAACAGCTGCACGCCCGTGACGAAAACGTGGTCGATGAGCTGAAAACCGAAATGTACGAGTTCTACATTCTCAGCCGCCAGAGTGAAGCGACGCTGCAACGCCTGATGGAAGAGATCCCGATGGATCAGTGGGCGATTGCCCTGAAGGGCACCGAACCGGTGCTGAGTCAGGCTATTTACGCCGCGATGCCCAAGCGCCAGGTTCAGCTGCTGCAAAGCACCACCTCACGCCTGGGATCGCTGCCGGTCAGCCGCGTAGAGCAGGTACGCAAGGAGATCATGAGCCGCGTACGTGAACTGGCGGAAGACGGGGATATCCAGGTACAGCTGTTCAGCGAACAGACGATGGAGTAGGCGAATGAGCAATCAGGATCCGGTATCAAAAAAAGGCGTGATGCGCCGCCATCAGTTCCCGCCGCTGCGCAAACCCTGGCAGCAGTCGGAAAATCAGGAGCCGATGAACGCGGCCGACTATCAGCAGCAGCTGATGGCGGGCTTCCAGCAGGGGGTAAGCGACGGCTTCGAGCAGGGGATGGCGCAGGGCAAAGAGCAGGGCTATCAGGACGGCGTAAGCCAGGGCCGTGAAGAGGGGATGCGCCGGGGCCGTGAAGACGGTAAGCGCATCGCCCACACCGAATTTATGCTGGCCGCCCGGCCGCTGGATGGCCTGGTCACGCAGATGCAGACGGCGCTGGATGAACACGAGCAGCGCCGCCGCAGCGAGCTGCTCCAGCTGGTGGAGAAGGTCACCCGTCAGGTGATCCGCTGTGAGCTGGCGCTTCAGCCTACCCAGCTGCTGGCGCTGGTGGAAGAAGCCCTCGGCAGCCTGCCGGAAGCGCCGAAACGGCTGCGGGTGCTGATGAACCCGAAAGAGTTTGCCCGCATCAGCGAGAGCGAAGCCGCTAAAGTCGGTGAGTGGGGGCTGGCCGCCGATGCGGAGATGGCCGAAGGCGAATGCCGGATCGTCACCGAATCGGCGGAAATGGACGTCGGCTGCGCCCATCGTCTGGATCAGTGTATGGCGGTGCTGTCGCAAAGCCTCTCTCAGCCACAGGATGAGCCAGGGGCAGAATAATGACGCTGTCGGCATTTGATAAAGCGCTGAAATCGATTGAGAACATCAGCCTTGCCCGGGTTGCCGGGCGGCTGGTGCGCGCTAACGGGCTGCTGCTGGAGTCGCTCGGCTGCCAGCTGGCGGTGGGACAGCGCTGTCAGATAGAGAGCAGTACCGGCGAGCTGATTGATGCGCAGGCGGTCGGCTTCGACCGCGAGGTGACCTACCTGATGCCGTTTAAACAGCCGCAGGGCCTGATGGCGGGCGCGCGCGTGTTCCCGGCGGAAAAGAACAGTGAGCTGCTGATCGGCGACGACTGGCTGGGCCGGGTTGTCAACGGCGTCGGGGAACCGATTGACGGGCGCGGCAGGCTGGAGGGCGACACGATCCTTCAGCAGCAGCTGCCGCAAATCCATCCGCTGACCCGTAAAGCCGTCGATAGCCCGTTAGACGTTGGCGTAAAAGCCATCAACGGGCTGCTGACCATCGGCAAGGGGCAGCGCGTGGGGCTGATGGCCGGTTCCGGGGTCGGTAAAAGCGTGCTGCTGGGCATGATCACCCGCTGCACCCGCGCCGATGTGGTGGTGGTCGGGCTGATTGGCGAGCGCGGGCGCGAGGTGAAGGAATTTATTGAACATGCTCTCCAGGCGGCGGGCATGGCGAAATCGGTGGTGGTAGCGGCCCCGGCCGATGAGTCGCCGCTGATGCGTATCAAGGCCACCGAGCTTTGCCATGCTATCGCCAGCCACTACCGCGACCAGGGAAAAGACGTGCTGCTGCTGGTGGATTCGCTGACGCGCTATGCCATGGCGCAGCGTGAAATCGCCCTGTCGCTGGGTGAACCCCCGGCAACCAAAGGCTATCCGCCTTCAGCGTTTGGCATTATTCCCCGGCTGGTGGAAACCGCCGGTAACGCGCAGGGCGGCGGCACCATGACGGCGATCTATACCGTGCTGGCCGAAGGGGACGATCAGCAGGACCCGATCGTTGACTGCGCCAGGGCGGTGCTTGACGGCCATATCGTGCTATCGCGCCATCTGGCGGAGTCGGGCCACTATCCGGCGATCGATATCGGCCAGAGCATCAGCCGCTGCATGAACCAGGTAACGGAAAAAGCGCACCAGCAGGCGGCACGCGGACTGAAACAGATGTATGCCGACTACATGGCGATCAAACCGCTGCTGCCGCTGGGAGGCTACGTCGCCGGGGTGGATGCCGAGGCCGATCGCGCCGTGCGGCTCTACCCGGCAGTAGAGAACTTTTTGCGTCAGCAGGTGGATGAGTGCTGCTCTCTGGAGGCGTGCACCGGCAGTCTGCTGACGCTGGAAAAAGCCTAACGCTGCGGCGTTGCGCCGCGGTGTTCAGTCACACACTACTCAATATAACGCGCAAGGATATCGCGAAATGAGCAACAAACCTGCCAGCCTTCAGGTACTGGAAAAACTCCAACTGATCCGCCAGCGTGCCGTGGAGGAAACCAGCGGCAAACTGTCGCAGCAAAAACAGCTGTGCCAGCGCTACAGCAACAACATCGAGGCGCTGCGTGCGCTGAGCGTCAGCAGCAGCGGTATGGCCGCCGACGCCGCGCAAATGAACAATCAGGCGCGCTTTAAGGCGACGATCCAGCGGGTGATTGACTGGCAAAAGCAGGAGGAGGCGCTGGCCTCCATTGAACAGCAGGCAATCCAGCGCGAGCTGGTGGAGCACGCCAACCGTGAAATGACCATTAACGTGGTGATGGAACAGCAGAAGGTCGCGATCAGGCAGGCGCTGGATCGCGATCAGCAAAAATTAACCGATGGCCAGGCGATGCAGAGCTGGATGCGCCGCCGCCGTTCCGGTCAATAAGACGAAACCATGAAAAACAAAAGAGACGTCGGCGAGACGGCCGATGCCGCTCTGCCCTTTGTCAGCGTGGTCACCCCCACCTGGAACCGCCGCAGCTTTCTGCCGTACCTGCTGTATATGTTCCAGTATCAGGACTATCCCGCCGCACGGCGGGAGCTGATCGTTCTGGATGATTCAGAGCACAGCAACGCAGACCTGGTAGAAGGCATGAAAAAATACGCCGCCTGCCCCGAGCTGATCCGCTATTACCATCAACCGCGGCGCATGACCCTCGGTGAAAAGCGCAATCGTCTGAATGCGCTGGCGACCGGTGAGTACATTATCTGTATGGATGATGATGACTACTATCCGGCGGATAAAATCCGCTACACCGTGACGGAAATGCGGCGTCACCGGGCGACGTTTGCCGGCTGCGACAGCATTCCTATCTGGTATAGCCATATCGATCGTATCTACCGCAGCCACGCGTTTGGTGACCGGTATGCGCTGAACGGCACCTTTGCCTACCACCGTTCGCTGCTGAAAACGCATCGCTACGATGACCGGGCGCAGCTGGCGGAAGAGAAAAGCTTCCTGCGCGACTTCAGCACCCCGGTCCTGCAACTGTCGCCGGAGCGCAGCATTCTGTGCATCTCGCACAGTGCGAATACCTTTGATAAAGATTTTGTTCTCGGCAGCGGCGTGCGCGACGCGCGGCGTCTTGAAGACTACGTTACCGACCCGCATCTCCGGCGTTTCTATCAGCGCCTGCGCCAGGCACCGGTCACCGCACGGATTGACTGGTCCTTCTTCAGCCGGGTGATCGTCAGCGCCTTCTCCACCGACGAGGCGCAGCGCGCGGCCTATATCCGCGATCTGCTGGCCGAGGGCGTGCAGCCGGAACAGCTGGAGATAATCCGCCCGCAGCCGTGGCCGCTGGCCCACACGCATCTGCAGGCGGCGGAGATGGCGCAGCGCGCCGGGTGGCAGAACTACCTGCTGCTTGACGACCGCACCTGCTTTGTCCGGCAGGAGAAGACGGTGCAAAACCTAAACCGCCTGCTGGCCGCCTGCCGTGCGCTTCGCTGGGATACGCTGCTGCTGGGCTGTGAGCTGGAGAGAGGGCAGCCGCTGAAGGCGCTGCCCGGAGCGGTCAGAGCGATCCGGGCGTCGCGCCCTGTCGCCTACGCGGTAAACCAGCCGTGCTACGCCGGGTTTATCCACATGCTGAAGGAAACGCTGGCGCAGCAGCAGGCCATGCCGGATGCCGTACACCTTCAGCAAAATTTGCAGTGGCAAACGCTGAGTGAAAGCGGGCGCTGGTTTGCGCTCTACCCCAGCTATATCTATCGGGACAGCGGCGATAACGACGAGCCGCTGGCCCACTACTTCTTCCATAAGCTGAACACCGCTAACGGGCGCTGAGTGCGCCGAGTCATAGAGGAATCAATGTGAATCCGATTTTAAGCTACACCCCTGAATACGTCCTGCGCCTGCAACAGATCGACGAAACCTGCGGCTGCCCCGGCAGCCTTCAGCGCCCGCAGCTGGTCAGCTTTAGCTGGCAGGATCAGGTGCGCCACAGCGCCTGGATCGGCTGCGACCGGGCGGCGCACGAAATACTCTGTCGTGAAGATGCTTTTGTCCTGCACAGCGAGGTCGCCGCAGAGCCGGGGACGGAGCCGCTGGATGCGCGTCAGCAGGCGGTCAATCAGGCGGCCATTAACCTGGCGATCGTCAGCGACGCCGCGCCCGGACTGATACTCTACACGCTCGGGGTGCTGCTCAGTAAAAGCCAGCAGCTGAAGGACGCGCAGCAGATTGAGGCGCTGGGCGATGAACTCGCCGGGCTGTTAGAGCAGGGCGCCATGGCTGAGGCGTTTGCACAGCTGCCGGCAGTGGACACCTACAAGCTGGACGCGCTGCGCACCCTCAGCCGCAGCGAACTGGACGCCAGCCTCGATCCGCTGACCGGGATGACGCTGGTGCTGAAGCTCAATGA
>Ga0256410_1002220_pt1 | contig 13302 bp, 12 predicted proteins | sample PhyWR1_FD_185983 | JGI IMG/M metagenome (GOLD analysis project Ga0256410, IMG submission 185983) | Leaf surface microbial communities from wheat plants in UC Gill Tract Community Farm, Albany, California, United States - DLSL W.R1 | ecosystem: Host-associated > Plants > Phyllosphere >... | reverse complement strand
CCCGTGGCCCAGGCGCCGAGCATGGCCAGGGCAATCAATTGGTCGGTGATGCCGTGCAGGCTGGGGAAGCGCAGGCTATACCAGGCCGAACGCATCACCGGCACGGCCACCAGCAGCGAGGCCACGCCCAGCAGCAATTGGCTGACACCGTTCTGGTCGGGGGCCAGCCAGCGCCAGACCAGGCCCAATACCAGCAAGCCCAGGGACAGCATCGCCAGGGTCAATTGTCGGGCGGCGCTGCGCTGCTCGGCGGATGTCAGCATGGAATCGCTCATCGTTCGGCGCCCTGAATGATCAAACGGGAGTCGTCCTTGGGGTCGACCGTGGTCACAGAACCGGCCTGGCCGAGGATCTTCGGCAAGCGTTCGCGGTACAGGCGCAGCAGCAGTCCAGGGTCTTTGACCTGGGCGAGGCTTGCGACCGTGGCCGTTTGCGCCTGGGCGCTGGCCAGTCGTTCGCTGGCCTGGGCATGGGCCACCTGCACCACGCGGTCGGCCTGCTGGTTGGCGGCCTGGGTCAGTTTCTCCGCTTCGGTGCGCGCATTGGCCACGGCCTTGTCGGCTTGCTGACTGGCGGTGAGCACGGCATTGAAGGCGTTGACCGCCGGGCCCGGCAGACTGGACTGCACATCGACACGGGTCACTTCGATGCCCAAGCCCAGGCCGCTGGCGGCCAACTCGGCCAGGCGCTTGTTGATGCCTTGCACCAGGTCGCCGCGCAGCCGTTCGCGGCGTTCGGCGGCGCCGTTATCGCTGCCCATCAGTTCCGGGCGCGCCACCAGGATGGTGTCCAGGTCTCGCGCGGCGGTCAGGGCCACGGCGCTGCGCGTCACCAGCCGATCCAGCGCGGGCAGCACATGATCGCCCTGCAACACGAATGCATAGGGTTCGCTGACCTTGTAGAACACTCGTACATCCAGCTGCACCACGCCGGCATCGCCGGTCAGCAGATAGCCGGAACCGGCCAGGGCGTCACTCAGTGACGTGGCGAAGCTGGCCACGCGGTCGGCCTGCAGCGCCGCATCCGAGCGCAGCAGGTTGTCCACCCGGCGCTCGATCACGCGGTCGGCCGCCGGCAACAACACCACTTGCTCGAAAGGTTGCGGCCACGCCAGCAGCAGACCGGCGTTCTGAATGCGGTCCAGAGCGCCAAAGTGCAGCACCACGGCGCGGTTCTGCGGGTCGATCTGGCGCACATTGGAAAATGCCCAGGCCAATGCCGCCAACACGGTCACCGCGTACAGCGCGAGGAAGGTCAGGCGCCCGGCCTGGATCCACGGACCGTCCGGGCCGTCACGCTCGATCATGGCTGGACGTCCCGGGGCCCATCGACCAGCGCGCGAAAAGGCGCCGCGTCGGTGCGCAGGATGATTTTGGTGCCCGGCGTCACCACCGTGCCCAGGGTATCCAGCGAGCGCAACAGGTTGTACAGCTGGGGATTGCCGGCGTAGGCGCGGCCGTAGATCTGCGCAGCTTCGACCCGCGATTGCGCTTCGATGTCAGCGGCTTTCACCGTGGCATCGGCCTGCATGATGCGCGCGTCGCGCTCGGCCGCCGAGCGAATCTGCGCAGCCTCGCGCTTGCCCACCGCAGTGCGCTCGGTGGCGATGGTTTCGCGCTCGGCGCGCATGCGGTCGACGGTGGCGGTGAGGGTCACCGAGGGCAACGTCAGCCGCTCGATGCCGACTTGCGCCACGCGCACGCCATAGGTGGTGAGCAATTGTTGATCGATCTGCTGGCGCAACTGCGCCTCGAATTCGGCGATGCGCACCTGACTGGCGTCGGTATTGATCAGACTGGACAGGTCAAAACTGGCCGCTGTGGTTTCCAGCGCCGAACCGACGAAGGTGCGAATCTGCCGCGCCGCTTCATCGGGCTGGTTCTGCACCGCGCGCATGAAACGCTGCACGTTGTCGGCATCGCCCTGCACCTGCCAGGCCACGTAGGCCTGCACGATGATGCGCAGGCCATCGCGGGTGCCCACGTCCTGCAGGCCGCTGGAGGTTGTGCGCAAGCGCAGGTCCACCGGAATCGCCGCCTCGAACGGCGCCGGCCAGCGCCAGCCCAGGCCGGGTTCGAGCAGCACCCGCGACGGATTGCCGAAAAGGGTAATCACCGTGGCTTCACCGGAGCGCACCTGCACCAGGCTCGCCGCTGCCACGGCAAACAGCACCAGCAGCGCGGCCCAGGCCATGCGCCGCCACGGGAACGGGCCCGCCGCCTGCTCATCGCCATGATGGTGATGGTGGTGATGGCCGTGATGATGATCGTGAGAATGAGCGCCCAACAGACAGACTCCTTATTGAACGGCTTTACGCGGCGCCACTGGATCGGCCGGCAAGGTAAAAGAACGCAGATCAATCGTCGGTGCGCTGTCGGCGCCCAGGCGGTGATCCAGAATCAGCAGGTTGGCGTGGGCCAGGCCCTGGCTGAGTTGGCCCAGGTACTGCTCCAGCACGAACGCCCGGCCAGCGCTGGCGTAGGCTTTTTGTTCGGCGTCAAAGCGCAGGTGTGCGGCCTGGGCGCCGGCATTCACTTCGCGGGCGCTGGCCACGGCCTGATCATGGGCGGTGCTGGCTTGCAGCAAGGCCTGATTGGTTTGCTCGCTGGCGGCACCGCGCTCGCGGGCAATCAGGGCCTGGGCACCGATCTGCGCGGCCTGCACGCCGTGATAGGCATTGGCTGCACCGGCCGGCGGGTGGATGGCTTCCACCACCGTGGCCAGAATCTCCACGCCGCTGTCGAGCTTGTGCAGGTCGGCCTGCACGCTGCGGCCGATCTCGTCGGCCAGGCGCGTGCGTTGTTCGCCGAGCAATTCGTCGAGGGTGCGCGAGGCGAAGTCGTGCACCAGGATGCGGCTGGCGGTGCTGCGGATCAGGGTCGGTACGTCGGCGCTGTTGTAGGTGGCGGCCAGCGCGGCCTGATCGCCAAGGCCGATGCGGTAGACGAAACGCACGTCCATGTTGACGATCTGGAAACCCTGTTTGTCGCCGCTGCTGCTGGCGATGACCTGGGATTTGTCATTCACATGGCTGGCGTCCCACAGGCGGTTGGCTATCGTGGGCGGTGGGCCTTCAGCCGCAGCGGGCTCGAGTGTTGCGCTCTGGCTGACGCTGGTGGCCAGCTCATGCACCACGCCGTTTTCCACCTTGATGACACGGCCCAACGGCCAGGGCAGCCCGGTATGCAGACCCGGGCCGAACACCTGCACCGGCTTGCCGAAGCGCTCATAAATCCCACGGCCTTGCAGGGGCACTTCATGCACGCCGGTCAGCGCCCAGCCTACGGCCAACACCACCAGCATCACCGGCAGAAACGCCCGGCGCATGTAGGTAAAGGCCCAGATCTGCCGCAGGTCGATGCCATAGCGGTTGTGCAGTTCGTGCTGCAAGGCGAGCAAGGGCTGGGGCGGCCAGCGCAGCAGGTCGGCGATGAAACTCTGCGCCATCAGGCGAGGTTCGAGGCGCGGCTGGCGCGGGCTGAACAGCGACAGCACGCCTCTTATCAAAAACTCCAGTGCCACCAGCGCGGGCAACACGCCCATCAGCACGGCCAGGCGCAACGGCCACACCGACTCGGCGTTGGCGAACAGCAGGCAGATCGAGCTCACCAGCAAACAACCGATGGCCACACGGCACAACTGTGCCAGGGATGAGGCTTCAGGCCATTGCGCGGCGCTTTCCTGGGCCAGGCGACGTTCGAACACCAGCAAGCCAAACGCCAGGGCCAGCCCCAGCGCAGCACCGATGCTGGCTGACTGGCCGATAGCTGCCGCAGGCAGGGTCAGGTTCCAGAACTCGACGATGCTGATCAGCGCCAACAACGCCCAACCGCACAGCCACAGGATCGGTGTGCCGATCTGGGCGATAAAGCGCTCCATCAGGCGCGCGTACCGGCCCGTCTCTTCAACCGGCACGTCAACCGGCGGTGCTTCCAGCGCCTGGGCGCGCCAGTCGGCCACCCACCACGCCGACTGCAAGCCGGCTACCAGCAGCAGCAAGGCCGAGGCGCAATTGATCAACACCACCGGCCAGATCGACAGGGGCGCAAACAATGCGACAAACAACGCCAACACCCAACCACTGACACCCAGGGCGGTGAGGCTGATACCGGCCTGCCTCAATCGACGGGCATGGAACAACCCTTGTTGAAAACGCGGCAGGCTCTCAGCCCGCGCGCCGTCAACGTCCAGATCCACTTGCATCCACTCAACGCCCGATAGCACACAGTTCGTTACGATATAACACGGGGCGTGAAATTTTTGTTCGCTAAACACCGATAATCACTTTGGGAGGGAGCTTGAGATTGCACTAAACCCCTATAAACAGGCGACATCACTGGTAGGGGCTACAAATAATCGGCACACTCCAGCACAGCTTTTCAAGGGCTCACGGACAAGGAAGCGTCATCCCCCATGATTTCGATCTATCAGCTCAAGCCACGCTTTCAGAACCTGCTGCGCCCATTGGTGCAGCGCCTCTACGACAATGGCACCACCGCCAACCAGATCACCGTGCTGGCCGGAGTGGTTTCCCTGCTGGTGGGCCTGCTGATCGCCGGGTTCGCCCAACACCTGTGGCTGTTTGCGCTGATCCCGCTGTGGATGATCGTGCGCATGGCCCTCAACGCCATCGACGGCATGCTCGCCCGCGAATTCGGCCAGCAATCGCGCCTGGGTGCCTACCTCAATGAACTGTGTGACGTGATCGCCGACAGCGCGCTGATCCTGCCGTTTGCACTGATCCCCGAGGTGAGCCTGGCGCCGGTGTTGCTGGTGACCCTGCTCGCGGTATTCAGCGAATACGCAGGGGTGCTGGGGCCGATGATCGGCGCCTCGCGGCGCTATGACGGGCCGATGGGCAAAAGCGATCGCGCCTTCGTCCTCGGCGTGCTGGCCACCGGCGTGGCACTGGGCTGGCTCGGCGCTGCCGGGGTGAGCGCGGTGATGTGGCTGGTCGCCGCCCTGCTCGCCTATACCCTGGTCAACCGGGTACGCCAGGGCCTCAAGGAACACTCCGCCACTTCACCGATTGCATAAGGATTTTTGCGATGCGCGAACAGCAGGCACAGACATTCCGTACCCATGATGGCGTCGAGCTTTTCTATCGGCACTGGCCGGCCACCGCTGCAACGGATGGCGAGCTGCGCAAGGCGATCCTGCTGTTCCATCGCGGCCATGAACATTCCGGGCGTATCGCCCATTTGGTGGATGAACTCGACCTGCCCGGTTTCGACTTCTTCGCCTGGGACGCCCGTGGCCACGGCCAGTCGCCTGGCGCGCGCGGTGACAGCCCAAGCTTCGCCACCAGCGCCCGCGACGTGCAGACCTTTTGCGAGCATATCGAAGCCACGTTTGGCATCGAGGCGCAGAACCTTGCGGTGATTGCCCAAAGCGTCGGCGCGGTGATTGCGGCCACCTGGGTGCATGATTACGCCCCCGACATCCGCGCCCTGGTGCTGGCCTCCCCGGCGTTCAAGGTCAAGCTGTACGTGCCCTTCGCCCGCCCGGGCCTGGCCTTGATGCGCCGGTTTCGCGGCAACTTTTTCGTCAACAGTTACGTCAAGGCCCGGTTTCTCAGCCATGACCCCGAGCGCGTGGCGTCCTACGACAGCGACCCGCTGATCACCAAGGCCATTTCGGTGAACGTGCTGCTGGGCCTGTACGAAGCGGCCGACCGCGTGGTCGCCGATGCCCAGGCAATCCAGGTGCCGACCCAACTGCTGGTCTCCGGCTCCGACTTCGTGGTGCACCGCAAGCCCCAGCAGCAGTTCTTCGACCGCCTGGGCAGCCTGAAAAAAGAGCTGCATATACTCCCCGGCTTCTTTCACGACACACTCGGCGAGCGTGATCGCGCGGTGGCAGTGAACAGCGCCAGGCGGTTTATCCTGCACAACTTCAGCCACCCGCTGGACCGCGCCTCACTGCTGGGCGCCGACAAGCTGGGCGCCACCTGCGCCGAATCCGAATCCCTGGCCGCGCCGCTGCCGCGCAATTCCCTGCGCGACCTCTATTGGCGCATGACCCGCGCCAGCATGGGCCTGGGCCAACGCCTGTCAGCCGGAGTGAAGCTGGGCTTCGACACCGGTTTCGACTCCGGCAGCACGCTGGACTATGTCTACCGCAACATGCCCACGGGCAAGGGCGGACTGGGACGGATGATCGACACCAACTACCTCAACTCCATCGGCTGGCGCGGCATTCGCCAGCGCAAAGTAAACGTCGAGGAATTACTGCGCCTGGCCATGGCCAGCTTGCGCAATGAGCAGCGCGAAGTGCGCATCGTCGACATCGCCGCCGGCCATGGCCGGTACATTCTCGAAGCCTTGCAGGGCGTGTCGCCGCTGCCGGAATCGATCCTGCTGCGCGACTACAGCGACATCAACGTGCGCGACGGTGGCACGCTGATCCGCGAGAAAGGCCTGGGGGATATCGCGCAGTTCGTCAAAGGCGATGCGTTCGACCGGGCCGACCTGGCAGCGCTTGCGCCCAAACCCACGCTGGCGGTGGTGTCCGGGCTGTATGAATTGTTCGCCGACAACGGCATGGTAAGTGGTTCGCTGGCCGGCCTGGCCGAGGCGGTGGAACCCGGTGGTTACCTGGTGTACACCGGCCAACCGTGGCACCCGCAACTGGAACTGATCGCTCGCGCGCTCACCAGCCATCGCCAGGGCCAGGCCTGGGTGATGCGCCGTCGCAGCCAGGCGGAGATGGATCAACTGGTGGCAGCGGCAGGCTTCCGCAAAATCACCCAGCGTGTGGATGAATGGGGCATTTTCACCGTGTCCCTGGCGCAGAAGCGCTGAACATGCGCGAACCCGGTTTATTCAGGCCCGCGCTGTTATGGCTGCTGCTGTTGGCACCGTTGTTCTTCAGCACTTACGGCTTCGCCACCTGGGTCACCGCCCAGCGCAGCGACGTGGGCACGCTGGTGTTCGGCTGGGAAAGCCATATACCGTTCTGGGCCTGGACCATCGTGCCCTATTGGTCCATCGACCTGCTTTACGGGTTCTCGCTGCTGCTGCCCAACACCCGCCATGAACTCAAGCAACACGCGCTGCGCCTGCTGACTGCACAGGTGATCGCCGTGAGCTGCTTTCTGATCTGGCCACTGCGGTTTACCTTCGAACGGCCCGCGCTGGATGGCGTGTTTGGCTGGCTGTTCGCGGTGCTGGCCGGGTTCGACAAACCGTTCAACCAGGCGCCCTCCCTGCACATCGCGCTGCTGGTGATTCTGTGGCTCATGTTCCAGCGTCACACCCAGGGCCTATGGCGTTGGCTGGTGCATGGCTGGTTCGGGTTGATCGGTCTGTCGGTGCTGACCACTTATCAACATCACTTTATCGACTTACCCACAGGCGTCCTCGCAGGATGGCTGTGTGTATGGCTGTGGCCTGTGGAACATCCGAGTCCCCTGCTGAATGGGCGACTGGCGCGCGATCCCGCGCGTTGGTGGTTGGGTGTGCGTTATGCCGTGGGGGCGCTGGTGCTGTTCAGCCTGGCGCTCGTGTTGGGCGGCTGGTGGCTGTGGCTGGCGTGGCCGGCGTTGTCGCTGGCATTGGTCGCGTTGAATTACGGCGTGCTTGGGGCGCAGGGTTTTCAGAAGCGCGCGGATGGCCGGTTAACTCCCGCCGCACGCTGGCTGTATGCGCCGTATCTGGCCGGTGCGTGGATCAATTCACGGATGTGGACGCGCAGGCATCCACAGGCTGATCTGATTGTGGATAACGTTTGGCTGGGGCGAATTCCCACGTCTGCTGAGCAAGCTTCGTTCAGCGCAGTGGTTGATCTGTGTGCGGAGTTGCCGATTAATCCACAGGGGCGCGCTTATCAATGCCTACCCGTATTGGACCTGATCGCCCCCACACCCGCCGAGTGCCGGCACGCCGCCGAAGCCATCGAACGCTTGCGCGCCAGCGGCCCCTTGCTGGTGTGTTGTGCGCTGGGCTATTCGCGCAGCGCTGCGGCCGTCGCCGCCTGGCTGCTGCACAGCGGGCGCGCCGCCACGGTAGATCAGGCGCTGGCTATTATTCGTACAGCACGGGCCGATGTGGTCCTGCACCCCGCTCACCGACACGCTTTGGAGGGTTTGCCCCTTGCCCGCTGATATAGAACTGCAGGTCGTCGCCAGCCTGCTGCGACGTGGTCGCTCACTGGATCAGTTATCCACAGGCCTGACGCTACTCGGCGTTCTGTTTGGTCTGGCACAAGTGCTGATGGCGAGCATCTCGCCGATCTGCCTGCTGCTCAGCCTGTGGATGGTTATCTTCGGATTGCTGCAAAAATACTGGGCACTGCGTGTGGCCTTCGACGCCGACTTGTTCGCCCTGCTGGCGCGGGATACCGGGCGCACGGCCGACCTCGACCAGGCCCTGCAAGCCCTTGGCCTGCAATCGGCGAAGCGCGCCGGACGGCCCTGGATCGAACGCCGCCGAGGCGCGCTCAAACTGCTGCGCAAACAAGCCTGGCTGTTGGGCGCGCAAGCGCTGCTGACCCTGGGCGTCATCCTCGCCAGCCCCTGGCTACCTTTCGCCGGATAAGGAATTCCCATGTTCGAACCCGTGGTCGCCACGCTGATTACATCGATGGCCCGCACCGTCACTGGCGCCCGCAGCCTGTGGCTGGGTTGCGCGCCCGTGCCGGTGCAGCGCATCTACTTCGCCAACCACAGCAGCCACGGCGACTTTGTGCTGCTGTGGGCCTCGCTGCCGCAAAACCTGCGCAAATTCACGCGCCCGGTGGCCGGCAGCGATTACTGGAGCAAAAGTGCGCTGCGCCGCTACATCATCAACCGCGTGTTCAACGGTGTGCTGATCGACCGCGAGCGCAAGGACCCTGTGGATAATCCCTTGGCGCCGATGCTCGCGGCGCTGCAAGGTGGCGACTCGCTGATCATCTTTCCGGAAGGTACGCGCAATCTTGAGGACGGCCTGCTGCCCTTCAAGAGCGGCCTGTATCACCTGGCGAAAAGTTACCCACAGGCCGAATTGATTCCGGTGTGGATCGCCAACCTCAATCGGGTCATGCCCAAGGGCCGCGTACTGCCGCTGCCCCTGCTGTGCACTACCAGCTTCGGCGCCCCGCTGCAGCTGGAAGACGGCGAAGACAAGGCGCTGTTTCTTGCGCGGACCCGCGACGCCCTGCTCGCCCTTGCCCCGGAGCATGTCTGACATGGATAGCCAAACCCTGATGTTATTCGGTGGGATCGGCGCGATCCTGGTGCTGGCCTCGCTGATCGGCCTGATCCTCAAGCTGCGCACCCGTGGCACCCCGAATGCGGTCGTGGAAAACCTCAACGCACGCATCAATGCGTGGTGGGTGATGGTGGTCGTGATCGGCATCGCCTTCTGGCTCGGCACCGCCGCCGTGATCCTGCTGTTCTATGCGGTGTCGTTCTACGCCCTGCGCGAATTTCTCACCCTCACCCCAACACGGCGCAGCGACTACCCGGCGCTGGTGGCCGCGTTCTACCTGGCACTGCCGCTGCAATACGTACTGATCTATTCCGACTGGTACGGGCTGTTCTCGATCTTCATTCCGGTGTACGTCTTCCTGCTGCTGCCGATACTCGCCTCCCTGGGCGGTGACAGCATGCACTTTCTGGAGCGCGCATCGAAAGTGCAATGGGGGCTGATGATCGCAGTGTTCTGCGTATCCTTCGTGCCCGCTCTGCTGACGCTGGATATCCCCGGCTACGAAGGTCGCAACCTGCTCTTGATCGCCTACCTGGTGATCGTGGTGCAGCTGTCGGATGTGCTTCAGTACGTCTGTGGGAAATTGTTCGGCAAACACAAGATCGCGCCGAACCTCTCACCGTCGAAAACCGTGGAAGGTTTTGTTGGCGGGATCCTGCTGTCTTCGCTGATCGGCGCGGCACTGTGGTGGACCACACCGTTCAACCCGTGGCAGTCGTTCCTGATTGCGCTGCTGATCAACCTGCTGGGGTTCGCCGGCGGAATTGTGATGTCGGCGATCAAGCGCGACCGGGGCGTGAAGGACTGGGGGCACATGATCGAAGGGCATGGCGGGATGCTGGATCGGCTGGACTCGGTATGCTTTGCCGCACCTATTTTCTTTCATTTGGTGCGGTATTGGTGGACCTGACCTCACCGTCTCCAACTCAAACGAAGATCAAAATGTGGGAGCGGGCTTGCTCGCTCCCACATTGGGGGTGTGGTGTTTTCAGGGTTTAAGCAAAGTCTGAAAAACTGTCGCAGTCAATCAGGGCGCTGCTCCGCGGATAGCTGACGGCTACGCTCACTCTCTCGCTTCTTTACGGTTGGATCAAAGTTGTCGGTGCCGATGCCGAGGTGACTCATTTGCCGAGATTTCACTGCCTTAGTCTGACTCCTCGTAAATCATTGTCTGTGCTGGATTTTTGCAGGTTTGGAGATGGGTCAGTCTTGCGTCGGCAATTGGGCCAATCTAGGGGCAGCGACAACATAAATGCCATCAGTTTTAGGTTAGGCTGGCCGGGACACGCAGACGGCCCTGGGCAGGGTGGCTTAACGACATTTTTTATCCGAGACACTACGCCAGTGAGGGGTGGTTATGATTCGTGATGCATTATCCCAGGATGCGAAGCGCATCGCTCAAGTCCATGTCAGTAGCTGGCAACACGCTTATCTTGATCTGATGCCCGCTGACTATTTAGCCTCGCTTAGCGCGACATTGCCTCAAAGAGAGGCCTATTGGGCCCGTACAATTGAAGGCAAAGACGCTGACGTTTTAGTCGCCGAAGTGGAGGGAGACGTTATTGGTTGGCTTTCGCTGGGCACTTGCCGTGATGAAGACACGCCCGAATCAGCATCGGGAGAAGTCATGGCGATCTACGTTTTGGCAGAATATTGGAGCAAGGGTATCGGCGCCCAATTGTGGCAGACGGGTTTTAAGCGTTTGCTTGACCAAGGTTATAAACGCATCACCTTATGGGTTTTATCTGGCAACGAAAGGGCCGTTCGTTTCTATAAGGGGCTAGGTGGAACAGAAGAGCCTGGCAGCCGTCGCACGCTGGTGCGTGGTGGCGTAACGCTGGATGAGGTGAGGTATGTTTGGAGCAATTGATTTTCCCTTACGAACACCTTACGGCATTCGACTCGCCAAATTTCGAGGGTTTCCCAGGATGTGTACGAGCCGTAATGTCGCAAACATCACATGGCACAGGCTGTTGCCGCTTGGACTTGCCCCAACCAAACCGGACACCTACCCCCGTTAAATTGATGCTGCCACCGAGCGCCTGAACTCCCTCGGCGAGCGATATTTCAAAGCGCTGTGCGGATGCTGCTCGTTGTAGTGTTCATCAAGGGAGCCAACAAGCGCTCCCCTGTGTTGCGACAGTTTTAATTCTCTAAAACCATGGGCCTCCAGGCCCATGCCGTATTACTCCACCGTCACCGACTTGGCCAAGTTACGCGGCTGGTCAACGTCGGTGCCTTTAAGCACTGCAACGTAGTACGACAGCAATTGCAGCGGGATGGTGTAGAGGATCGGCGACAGGGTGTCGTGGATGTGCGGCATGTTGATGACGTGGGTGCCTTCGCCGTTGGTCATGCCGGCTTTTTCGTCGGCGAACACGATCAGTTGGCCGCCACGGGCACGGACTTCCTGCAGGTTGGACTTGAGCTTTTCCAGCAGTTCGTTGTTCGGCGCGACGGTAACCACCGGCATGTCGTCGTCCACCAGGGCCAGCGGGCCGTGCTTGAGCTCACCGGCTGGGTAGGCTTCGGCGTGGATGTACGAGATTTCCTTGAGTTTCAGCGAGCCTTCCATCGCCACCGGGTACTGTGCACCACGGCCGAGGAACAGGGTGTGGTTCTTGTCGGCGAACAGTTCGGCGACTTTTTCCACGGTGCTGTCCATCGCGAGGGCTTCGCCCAGACGGGTCGGCAAGCGGCGCAGCTCTTCCACCAGCATGGCTTCGACGCCTTCGCCGAGGGTGCCGCGCACTTGGCCCAGGGACAGGGTCAGCAGCAGCAGGCCGACCAGTTGGGTGGTGAACGCCTTGGTGGAGGCCACGCCGATTTCGCGACCGGCCTGGGTCAGCAGGGTAAGGTCGGATTCACGCACCAGGGAGCTGATGCTGACGTTGCAGATGGCCAGGCTGGCGAGGAAGCCCAGCTCTTTGGCGTTGCGCAGAGCGGCCAGGGTGTCGGCTGTTTCGCCGGACTGGGAGATGGTCACGAACAGGGTATCGGGCTGCACCACCACTTTGCGGTAGCGGAACTCGCTGGCGACTTCGACCTGGCAAGGGATGCCGGCCAGTTCTTCCAGCCAGTAACGCGCGACCATGCCAGCGTGGTAGCTGGTACCGCAGGCGACGATCTGCACGTTGCGCACTTTGGCGAACAACTCGGCGGCTTGAGGGCCGAAGGCGTTGACCAGCACCTGGTTCTGGCTGAGGCGACCTTCGAGGGTGCGTTGCACCACGGAAGGCTGCTCGTGGATTTCCTTGAGCATGAAGTGGCGGAACTCGCCCTTGTCGGCAGCTTCGGCGCCGTCACGGTATTGCACGGCTTCACGCTCGACCGAGTTGCCGTCCACGTCCCAGATCGCCACGCTTTCACGGCGGATGTCGGCGATATCACCTTCTTCCAGGTACATGAAACGGTCGGTGACCTGGCGCAGGGCCAGTTGGTCGGAGGCGAGGAAATTCTCGCCCAGGCCCAGGCCGATCACCAGCGGGCTGCCACTGCGAGCGGCAACCAGGCGGTCGGGTTGTTTTGCGCTGATCACGGCCAGGCCATAGGCGCCATGCAGTTCCTTGACCGTGGCCTTGAGGGCAGTGGTCAGGTCGCTGTGGTCCTTCAGTTTGTGGTTGAGCAGGTGGGCGATGACTTCAGTGTCGGTGTCCGAGGTGAACACGTAGCCCAGGCCCTTGAGCTGGTCGCGCAGTGCTTCGTGGTTCTCGATGATGCCGTTGTGCACCACAGCCAGATCGCCGGAGAAGTGCGGGTGGGCGTTGCGCTCGCACGGCGCGCCGTGGGTGGCCCAACGGGTATGGGCGATGCCCAGGCGGCCGACCAGCGGCTCACCGGCCAGGGCCTGGTCCAACTCGCTGACTTTGCCCGGACGGCGCATGCGCTCCAGCTGGCCGGCATTGGTGAAGACCGCCACGCCAGCGCTGTCATAGCCGCGGTATTCCAGACGCTTGAGGCCTTCAATGAGGATAGCGGTAACGTTACGTTCGGCGACGGCGCCTACAATGCCACACATGGTATTTCTCCTAGATGATTGCCGCGCATATCAGCGTGATGCCGCGGGCTTGTATCTGGTCGCGGGCCTCAAGCGGCAGGCGATCATCGGTGA
>Ga0256410_1002203_pt1 | contig 13389 bp, 11 predicted proteins | sample PhyWR1_FD_185983 | JGI IMG/M metagenome (GOLD analysis project Ga0256410, IMG submission 185983) | Leaf surface microbial communities from wheat plants in UC Gill Tract Community Farm, Albany, California, United States - DLSL W.R1 | ecosystem: Host-associated > Plants > Phyllosphere >... | reverse complement strand
GCGCCAACCCGATATCGAGATTTACCTGAAAGAAGCCGTCACTTACAAAGACGTCGAAGCCTGGCTGGCAAACGTGCTGGGGCCGTGCACGGAATGGAAAAAGAAAGGCGAAACCTGGAAGTGCACCGCTGGCGAAGTACCGGTGACCTGGATGCCAAAGGCTGTGGGCAAATGGAACAGCCTGTACCTGGACAGTGATAAAACCCCGTGGGAAGACGATATTGCCTGCGCCAAGGCCGCTTTTGAGGCCCTGCACATCGAAGTGCGTTGCGCACCGGGCAGCTGGGTTGAAGAACAGGGCGAGGCAGACGCCGACCGCTGGATCCGCATCAGCGAAGACGGCCAGGAAGAAATCACCTGGAAAACCGGTTCCTGAGTAAAACCCGCTACAAATCCCTTGTGGGGCGGGCTTGCTCGCGATGGTATCGCTGCGGTCAGCCAAATGCACCGCGCCGCCCATATCGCGAGCAAGCCCGCTCCCACAGGGAGGGGCCGCAGAGCCTTACAACCCCACTACATCCTCGGCCTGCAGGCCCTTGGCGCCTGTGACCTGGGTGTATTCGACCTGCTGGCCTTCGGCCAGGCTGCGATGGCCTTCACCGCGAATGGCGCGGTAGTGCACAAACACATCGGCCCCGTTCTCGCACTGGATAAAGCCGTAGCCCTTGGCATCGTTGAACCACTTCACATTGCCTGTTACACGTGTCGTCATGGAACCTTCCCCCCTTTTTATTATTGAGCGGGCTCGTTATTGGCCCTTTAAGAGTTTTCGCTTGAACTAGACTTCCACCGATTGCGTCTTACACAAGACAGCGAAAGACCATCGAGTATAAGTCAGGCAAAAAAACACTCAATCAATATTAGTTCGCCGCTTTTTTGCCGATTTTGCGCTGATACTGCAAACTACCCGACCGAGTAAACGCTCGTTTAATTCACTAACGCAGAAGCCGTATGACCCCCTCCCCATTCCGCCGCCTTGTATTTGGCGCCCTGCGTCGCTTGCTGTACCTGTGGGTGCGCTCGGAGACCATCAATCAGTCTTCGCTGACCCTGAACCTGGATCGCAGCCGCCCGGTGTTCTATGTACTGCAATCGCCCTCGCTGACCGAACTGGCCGTGGTCGACGCCGAATGCTCCAAGGCCGGCCTGCCGCGCCCGGTGCTGCCGGTTGCCGTGGGCGAGATGATCGAGCCCGCCGCCTTCTTTTACCTGACCCCCGAGCCCGACTGGCTGGGCCGTCAGGACAAGCGTGGGGCGCCGCCGGTATTGACCCGTCTGGTCGACAGCCTGAGCCAGCACCCGGGCGAAGATGCGCAAATCATTCCGGTCAGCGTGTTCTGGGGCCAGTCTCCCGACAGCGAGTCCAGCCCCTGGAAACTGCTGTTTGCCGATAGCTGGGCCGTGACCGGACGCTTGCGGCGTCTGCTGCGGATCCTGATTCTGGGCCGCAAAACCCGCGTGCAATTCTCGGCCCCTATCCATATGCGCGAGCTGGTCGACCTCAACAAGGGCCACGAACGCACCGTGCGCATGGCCCAACGCATTTTGCGGGTACACTTTCGCAACCTGAAAATTTCGACCATTGGCCCCGATCTGTCGCACCGACGCACACTGGTCAAAGGGCTGGTCAACGAGCCTGCCGTGCGTCAGGCGATCCTTGATGAAGCCGGGCGCGAAAATATTTCGCCAGACAAGGCCCGCGCCCTGGCGCTGCGCTACGCCAATGAAATCGCCTCGGACTACACCTACACCGCGATCCGTTTTTTTGAAGTATTGCTGAGCTGGTTCTGGAACAAGATCTACGACGGGGTCAAGGTCAACCAGATCGAGAGCGTGCAAAAGGTCGCCCAGGGCCACGAGATCATTTATGTACCGTGCCACCGCAGCCATATCGACTACCTGTTGCTGTCCTATCTGCTGTTTCGCAACGGCCTGACCCCGCCGCATATTGCCGCCGGGATCAACCTCAACATGCCGGTGCTGGGCCCGCTGCTGCGGCGTGGCGGGGCGTTTTTCATGCGTCGCACCTTCAAGGGCAACCCGTTGTACACCTCGGTGTTCAACGAATACATGCACACCCTGTTCACCAAGGGTTTCCCGGTGGAGTACTTCGTCGAAGGCGGCCGCTCGCGCACCGGACGTATGCTGCAACCAAAAACCGGGATGCTGGCCATCACCGTGCGCAGTTTCTTGCGCTCATCACGTACGCCTATCGTCTTTGTACCGGTGTACATCGGTTACGAGCGCGTACTAGAAGGCCGTACCTACCTTGGCGAACTGCGCGGTGCGAGCAAGAAAAAAGAATCGATTTTCGATATTTTCAAAGTGATCGGCGCCCTTAAAAAGCAGAAGTTCGGTCAGGTCGCGGTCAACTTCGGCGAGCCGATCAAGCTTGCCGAGTTTCTCGAGCAGGAGCAGCCGGGCTGGCGCCAGCAGGAGCTTGCGCCGGCCTACCGGCCTGAATGGCTGAGCCAGACCACCAACCGTCTGGGGGAAAAAGTTGCCCGGCATCTGAATGAGGCTGCGGCCATCAACCCGGTCAACCTGGTGGCCCTGGCCCTGTTGTCCACTACCCGCCTGGCCCTGGATGAACAGGCTATGGCCCGGGTGCTGGACCTGTATCTGGCCCTGCTGCGCCGGGTTCCCTACTCGCCCTACACCACCTTGCCCGAGGGTGACGGGCCGGCACTGATCCAGCATGTCAAAGACATGAATCTGCTGGCCGAGCAAAGCGATGCGCTGGGCAAGATCCTCTATCTGGATGAACAGAACGCGGTTCTGATGACCTATTACCGCAACAACGTGATGCATATCTTTGCCTTGCCATCGTTGTTGGCCAGCTTCTTCCAGAGCACCTCGCGCATGAGCCGCGAACAGATCCTGCGCTACACCCATGCGCTGTACCCGTACCTGCAATCGGAACTGTTTATCCGCTGGTCCGCAGAGGAACTCGACGGTGTCGTCGACCAATGGCTTGAAGCCTTTGTCGAGCAAGGCTTGCTACGCTTCGAAAAAGACGTGTACCTGCGCCCGGCGCCCAGCTCGCGACACTTTGTGTTGCTGACCCTGCTGTCAAAGAGCATTGCGCAAACCCTCCAGCGCTTTTACATGGCCATCTCCTTGCTGCTCAACAGCGGCCAGAACACCTTGAGCGCCGAAGAGCTGGAAGACCTGTGCACCATGATGGCACAGCGCCTGTCGATCCTGCATGGGCTCAATGCCCCGGAATTCTTCGACAAGAGCTTGTTCCGTCACTTTATCCAGACCTTGCTCGAAGAAGACGTATTGCGCCGCGATGCCAACGGCAAATTGAGCTACCACGAACTGCTCGGTGAACTGGCCGAAGGGGCTGCCAAGCGCGTCCTGCCAGCCGAGATCCGCCTGTCTATCCGCCAGGTGGCCTTGCACCGCACTGAAGACACCCCTGAGCAGCCGCCACTTTCACTGGAAAAAACATCTTGAATGGAGACTTACATGAAAAAAATCCTTTTACTCAGCCTCACAGCCCTGCTTGGAGCCTGTAGTTCCATGACCCCTACCCAGCATGCCAGCCTCGATGGCGAAGTGTTTTACCTGCAACGCATTGCCTTGCCGCCGACGGCGACACTGGAAGTGAGCCTGCAGGACGTTTCGCTGGCCGACGCACCAGCGGTAACGCTTGCCAAGCAAAGCGGCCAGATCAAGGGCCAGGTGCCACTGCCTTTCCACCTGACCTACGACCCGGCGCAGATCAAGCCCGGCCACACCTACGCTATCAGCGCGCGGATTGAAGAAAACGGCCAGTTGCTGTTTATCAACACCGAGCGCAATAGCGTCGACCTGACGGCCAAGACCCAGCAGCCGATCCGTGTGCGCGTGGATCAAATTCGCTAATTCGCAGGCTTACCCTCACCCCAACCCTCTCCCGGAGGGAGAGGGTTGGGGTGATTGGGGAATAACGGAGAATCTCGGCAGCCGAAAGTTTTTGAGCTGAATCCAGCAGCAACGCGGTCAAGTCCCCTCTCCCTCCGGGAGAGGGTTAGGGTGAGGGGCTTTTGAACTAGACCTTCCTGACCTTGAACCACGCCGCATACAGCGCCGGCAAGAACAGCAGCGTCAGCACAGTCGCCACGATCAGCCCGCCCATAATGGCCACCGCCATAGGCCCGAAGAACACGCTGCGTGACAGCGGAATCATCGCCAGCACCGCCGCCAGCGCGGTCAGCACAATCGGCCGGAAACGCCGCACCGTCGCTTCAATCACCGCCCGCCACGGGTCCAGCCCCGCCGCCTTGTCCTGCTCGATCTGATCCACCAGGATCACCGAGTTGCGCATGATCATCCCCGACAATGCAATGGTGCCCAGCATTGCCACAAAACCAAACGGCTTGCCAAACAACAGCAGGAACAATGTCACCCCGATCAGGCCCAAAGGCGCCGTCAGGAATACCATGACCATGCGTGAGAAACTGCGCAGCTGCACCATCAGCAATGTCAGCACCACCACGATAAACAGCGGCACACCGGCTTTCACCGAGTCCTGGCCACGGGTGGAGTCTTCGACGGTGCCGCCCACTTCCAGCAAATAGCCATCCGGCAGTTCGGCACGCACGCCCTCCAGGGTCGGCAGGATCTGCTGCACCAGGGTCGCCGGTTGCTCCTTGCCGTAGATATCCGCCCGCACGGTTACGGTCGGCAGGCGATTGCGGTGCCAGATAATGCCTTCTTCAAAGCCATATTCCAGGGTCGCGATCTGCGACAGGGCAACGCTCTGGCCATTGTCGGTGGGCACCGCCAGACTCGGCAGCAGAGCAAGTTCAGTGCGTTCCTGCGGTGTGCCGCGTAGGAGAATTTCGATCAACTCGTTGTCTTCGCGGTACTGGCTGACCGTCGAGCCCAGCAGGGTGCTTTGCAAGAAGCGCGACAGGTTGGCCGTGCTGACTCCCAGGGCACGCGCGCGGTCCTGATCGATATTGAGGTTGACCACCTTGCTCGGCTCTTCCCAGTCCAGGTGCACGTTGACCACATGGGGGTTGCCCCGCACCTGGGCCGCAACCTTGCGCGCCAGCGCCCGAACCTCTTCGATATGCTCGCCGGTCACCCGGAACTGCACCGGATAGCCCACAGGCGGGCCGTTTTCCAGGCGCGTCACCCGCGAACGGATGGTCGGGAACTGCTCATTGAGGGTGTCGATCAACCAGGTGCGCAGGCTTTCCCGGTCTTCGATGGTTTTGGCCAATACCACGAACTGGGCAAAGCTTGCCGCTGGCAGTTGCTGGTCCAGAGGCAGGTAATAGCGTGGCGAACCGGTGCCCGCGTAAGCCACATAGTTCTCGATGCCCGGGTGATCCTTGAGCAGTGCTTCGAGCTGCTTGACCTGATCGGTGGTGTTGCTCAACGAAGCGCCTTCGGCCAGCTTCATGTCGACCATCAGCTCCAGCCGGCTGGACGCCGGGAAGAACTGCTGCGGTACAAACTTGAACAGCACCACCGAGCCCACAAACACCAGCGCGGTCAGGGCAATCACGGTTTTGCGCCGGGTGACGCACCACTCCACCAACCGCCGTACGCGCTGGTAAAACGGCGTCGCGTAGGGGTCAGGCACGCCAGCCCCGGTGCCGTGTTTGGCCGCATGAATCTTCGCCAGGTCCGGCAACAACAGCGCGCCCAGATAGGGCACAAACACCACTGCAGCCACCCACGACGCCAGCAGGGCAATGGTTACCACCTGGAAAATCGAGCGGGTGTATTCGCCGGTGCTCGACTGCGCCATCGCAATCGGCAAAAAGCCCGCAGCTGTAATCAACGTACCGGTAAGCATCGGGAACGCCGTGCTGGTCCAGGCAAAACTTGCGGCCTTGAGCCGGTCGTAGCCCTGCTCCATTTTGATCGCCATCATTTCCACAGCGATGATCGCGTCATCGACCAGCAGGCCCAGCGCCAGTACCAGCGCCCCCAGCGAGATCTTGTGCAGGCCGATGCCGAAGTAATGCATGGCGGCAAAGGTCATGGCCAGCACCAGCGGAATGGTCAGCGCCACCACCATGCCGGTACGCACGCCCAATGAGAAAAAACTCACCAGCAGAACGATGACCAGCGCTTCGACCAGCACCTGCACGAACTCGCCAACGCTGGTTTTCACCGCCGCGGGTTGATCAGACACCTTGCCCAGTTGCATACCCGCCGGCAGGTTTTTCTGGATGCGTTCAAACTCGGCATCCAGTGCCTTGCCCAGCACCAGAATATCGCCGCCGTCCTTCATTGCCACGGCCAGACCAATTGCGTCCTGACCCATAAAGCGCATGCGCGGCGCCGGCGGATCATTGAATCCGCGACGCACATCAGCCACATCGCTGATGCGTAAAGTGCGCTCGCCGACGCGAATGGGGAAACGCTCGATCTCTTCGACCGTTTTGAAATTACCGCTCACGCGCAGTTGCACGCGCTCGGTGGGCGTTTCAAAAAAACCTGCCGTCGATACCGCGTTCTGCTCTTCAAGGGCTTTTTGCACGGCCGCCAGCGGCAAACCAAGGGTCGCCAGCTTGAGGTTGGACAGCTCGATCCAGATTTTTTCGTCCTGCAGGCCCAGCAACTCGACCTTGCCCACATCCTTGACCCGCTGCAGCTGGATCTGGATACGGTCGGCGTAGTCCTTGAGCACTGCGTAGTCGTAACCTTCCCCGCTCAGGCTGTAGATATTGCCGAAAGTGGTGCCGAATTCATCGTTGTAAAACGGCCCCTGAGCATCCGGCGGCAACGTGTGACGTATATCACTGATCTTTTTGCGAACCTGATACCACAGCTCGGGTATCTGATCGGAATGCATCGAATCGCGGGCCATAAAGGTCACTTGCGATTCGCCGGGGCGCGAGAACGAGACAATGCGCTCGTACTCGCCGGTTTCCATCAGTTTCTTCTCGATTCGTTCGGTGACCTGACGCGAGACTTCTTCAGCCGTGGCGCCCGGCCACAGGGTACGGATCACCATCGCCTTGAAGGTAAACGGCGGATCTTCGCTCTGCCCCAGTTTTGTGTAGGAAAGCCCGCCGACAATTGCCAGCAACAGCATCAGGAACAGGACGATCTGGCGATTGCGCAACGCCCATGCGGAAAGGTTGAAACCCATGGGGATTACTCCTTCGCCGCAACATTGATCGCCCGGTTGGAGCGATCAATCGGCCGCACCTCCTGGCCTGGATGCAACACATGCACACCAGCGGCGACGATCCAGTCATCGGCCTTGAGACCTTCAAGCACCGGCACACTGTTTTCGCCAAACGGCCCTACCCGCACGGGTACTTGTTCAAGCTTGTTGTCCTGGCCCACGCGCCACACATAAGCCGCACCGTTTTCGGCGGTCAGTGCAGACAGCGGCACGGACAGAGAGCTGGCGCCTTCGCTCTGGATGAACACACGGGCACTTTGGCCAAGCTCTGCAGGCACCTTGCCCGCAGTGAAGGCGATGCGCGCAGCAAAGGTGCGCGATTTAGGATCGGCTGAAGGCGACAGTTCGCGGATGCGACCGCTGAAGCGCTGGCCGGGTTGCGACCACAACTCGACGGCCACCGGCAGACCGATCTTGAAGCGGCCAAAATCCTGTTCCGGCAAGCTGATCAGCACTTCGCGCTCGCCATCGGCAGCCAGGGTGAACACCGTTTGCCCGGCACTGACCACTTGCCCCACCTCGACCTGACGCTGAGCAATCACGCCATCTTGTGGAGCACGCAATACCGCATAGCTCGCCTGATTGCTGGCCACGTCCTGCTCGGCCTTGAGCTGCTGCAGCTTGGCTTCGCCTGAGCGATAAAGGTTTTCGGCATTATCAAACTGCGAGCGGCTGACCATCTGCCGGTCCAGCAGGGTCTTGTAGCGGTCGCGCTCGGCACGCACCAGGTTCAGGTTGGCCTGCCCGGCGGCGACCTGCGCGCGGGTTGCGTCCAATTGCAGGCGCACATCTTGCGGGTCCAGTTCGGCCAGCGGCTGGTTGGCCTTGACCCGCTCGCCCTCATCCACCAGACGCCGGGTTACCTTGCCGCCAATGCGAAACGCCAGTTGCGGGTCAAACCGCGCCCGCACTTCGCCCGGGTAGCTCTGGCTGGCCAGTGCCGAAGGCTGCGGTTGCACCACCATCGCCGGGCTGATGCTGATTTTCGCGGGCTCCTGCTGCCCACACCCAGACAATAAAAACAGCAGACACACAGGCACAGCGCGGGGCAAGGCATGGCGCAACATGGTGATGACCTTTCGCTAATGGGGCTTGGAATATTTATACTGGCCGCATGTTATTAATACTAAACTCACCAGTCCAGTAATAAACGGATATGTCTGACAATCCTTTACCCCCCAATGCCCTCGGGCGCCCCAAGGACCTGGCAAAACGCCAGTCGATCCTCGACGCCGCCAAAAGCCTGTTTTTGACCAAGGGCTATGCCAACACCAGCATGGATGCGGTTGCGGGCCTGGCCGGTGTGTCAAAACTGACGGTCTACAGCCACTTTACGGACAAGGAGACGCTGTTTTCCTCGGCCATCATGTCCAAATGCACCGAGCAGTTGCCGCTGCTGTTTTTTGAATTGCCTGCAGGCAAGCCGATCAAGGATGTGTTGCTGAACATTGCGCGTGGCTTTCAGGTGCTGATCAACAGCGAGGAGTCGCTGAACCTGCATCGCCTGATGGTCGCCCTGGGCAGCCAGGACCCGAAACTGTCGCAGATCTTCCTGGAGGCCGGGCCTGAGCGGGTGGTCCACGAGATGGAGGGCTTGCTGCGCAAGATGGATCAAAGCGGCGCGCTGCGCATCGACAACCCCCATTATGCGGCGGAGCACTTCTTCTGCATGCTCAAGGGCGCGCCGAACTTTCGCCTGCTGTTTGCCGGTGGTGAGCCGCCGGGGGCTGAGGACAGCGAGGCCCATGTGCAGGAAGTGGTGGGGATATTTATGCGGGCTTATCAGCCAGTTTGAAGCAACTCCTGTGGGAGTCGGGCTTGCCCGCGATGGCTTCACCGCGTTTTGCCTGACAGACCGCGGCGCCTGCATCGCGAGCAAGCCCGCTCCCACAGAAGGTGAGGGTGTAGTGTTTAAGGCTTCAACGCCTTCTTCGGATAAATATCGTAACGGCTCGACTTGCCATCCAGCGCATGGCTCGGCTTGGGCCCGGCAATACACGGCGCCTTGCGCGGGCGCTTGACCACCACCCGGTGGCTGGCCAATGCCAACGCCGCCTCAAGCAACGCCGGGGCATCGTTGTCGTCGCCCACCAATGGCCGGAACAGGCGCATTTCCTTTTTCACCAGGGCGGTTTTCTCACGATGGGGGAACATCGGGTCCAGGTAGATCACCTGCGGCGGTTCGCCTTCCCAATTGCGCATCACTTCGATCGAATTGCCCTTGAGCAGGTGCATGCGCGACACGATCGGCGCCACCTCAAAATCATCCAGGCCACGGGCCAGCCCGTCTTCCAGCAAGGCGCCAATCAGCGGCTGGCGCTCGATCAGACTCATTTCGCAGCCCAGGCTCGCAAGCACGAACGCATCTTTGCCCAACCCTGCCGTGGCATCCAGCACCCGTGGGCGCACGCCCTGCTGGATGCCCACGGCCTTGGCGATCATCTGCCCGGTGCCGCCGCCAAACAAACGGCGATGGGCCGCGCCGCCTTCGACAAAATCGACCCGCACCGGGCCGGGCGCATCCGGGCCCAACTGCTGCAACTGCAAACCCTGGGCGCTCAACTGCAAGGCGAACTCGGCGTCCGGTTCGTCCAGGGGCAACCCCAGACGCTCGGCCCATTGTTCGGCCAGGGCCTGATAGGCCTCGTCCAGGGCCTCGACTTTGATACGACAGCCCGCTGCTTGCTCAGTCATCTAAAAACACGCTCAAAAATTTAATGATCGGCAAAGGCTGCCGATAAATGAAATATCCGACATTTTGCCAGAGCCGGGCGTCAACCGAGAGCCATGTCAGACATTCATTCCGCATCTATCGGCTTTATTGCGCCCATTGGCGACTTTGGCCGACACAATTCGCAGATCACAGGCAGCGTCAATCACCTGTGGAAGGACTTCTATGCCCAGGCGTTGGCAGAACAGTCCGGTGCTGACGATTTTGCGGCGTTCGATATCGCACCCGCCGCCAAGGATGAAAAGACCGAGCCTCGCGGTGGTAGCGAGGTGCTGGGCACTATCGTCACCCAGCGCCATTGCGAAGTTCAGGACACCGAGCTGCGCCCGCCGCAAGCCCTGTTTCTGCCTATTGCCGAATTCGAACTGGACTTGCTGCCGCCGCCAGCAGTGCCCTACCCGCCGGGAGAAATCATCGCTCAACAGCATCAGCAGGATTTCACCGCGACCTGGGTGCGGCCGTTGGTCATGGCTCAGGGCCATCCGCTGCCTGATCCGGGACCGGGACCTGAACCCCGCCCTCTACATCTGCCAATTGCCGAGTTCGAGACGGACCTGCTGCCACCGCCCGCCGAACCCTTCGATGCCATGACCCTGATCGAGCAACAACGGGCGATGGACTTCGACCTGGGCTGGGCGCGACCGCTGGTGGTCAATAACCTGCGCCTGGCGGCTTAAAGCAAACCCAGTTGTTCACGGCTCTGCGGCGGATGCAGCTCGGGCAGCGCCGGCAGCCCCGGTAACCTTTCACTCAATTGCTGATGAAAGCGCCGCGCCAGTTCCGGTGCGCGGTGATTGTCCGGCGTGTGTAAAAACACATACGGGGTGCGCCCTTCCTCGATCCAGCCCGCGACTTTTTCTACCCAGGGCAACAAGTAAGGGTCGTTGGCTTCAAGCTCCGGGCGGCCAATAAAACGCACCTGCGGCCACTGTGTGAAGGCCGCCGGTCGCGGTGGCACTCGCGGCTTTTTCGATTGGGCGTGGCGCACCGCAGGGTCGCTCGAATCGCAGCTGAACAGTGCCCGCGGATCAAGACAGATACGCTCGACCCCGCGATCCATCAGCAAGCGGTTGAGCAAGCGCTCGGCATCGTCTTTAGCAAAGAACTCCGGGTGACGCACTTCAACGGCCAGCGGCCGCTGCAGGGCGTCCATAAAGCTCACCAGCTCAGCCAGGCGCTGTGGCCCGAAGCTGGCCGGCAGTTGTAGCCAAAACGGCGCCACACGCATGCCAAGGGGCTGCAGCAGCTGCAGGAAGTCTTCAGCTGCATGCAACTGTTCGCGCAAATCACCGCCGTGGCTGATATCCCGCGGGAACTTGGCTGTCAGGCGAAAGTGTTCGGGCAGGCTGTGCGCCCAGCGCTGCACCGTGGTTGGCGCCGGGCGGGCATAGAAAGTGGTATTGCCTTCCACGGCATTGAAGACCTGCGCATACAGGCTCAGAAAATCCGCCGGGCGGGCGTTTTGCGGATACAGGCCTTCGCGCCAGGCGTTTTCACTCCAGGACGGGCAACCGAGGTAGTAAGGAAGCTCAATCATGGGCTCAGATATACAGATCCAGCCCCAGCACTTCCTGCTCCCAGTCAACAAAGCCTGCGGTGCTCAGGTAGCTGGCAAGGGCACTGGCCGCGCTCTTGCTCATGGCTCGCTGGAAGATCATGTCTTGCGAACGCACCGGCAACTGGCTGATGCGCTCGCCAGAGGAGGTGCGGGGGGTGTGCTCGGGCGCGGCTTGCGTGTCTTCAACCGACTCATCAACCACCGCCTGACCTTTACGCGGTTTGCGCTTGATGGGGTAGGACTGGGAAGAAAAGCCGTCAATGCGCATGGCTGCATGCTCAGGGGGGATAGTTACAATTTAGCGGCGCAGGCCAGACTAAGCAAATGGGCCGGCCATTTTGTAGCCGCTGCCGAAGGAACGAGGCTGCGTTCGGCGGCGAAGCCGTCGCGAAATCAGGCACTTCGGTGTGCCAGTCGAAACCCGTTATCAGGGTTTACGACGGCTTCGCCGCCGAACGCAACCTCGCTCCGCTCGGCAGCAGCTACAAAAGCGGATCAGACGCCACGTTCGGCTTTTGTTGCCGCAACCTTGTCACGCAGGTACACCGGCTGGGCGTCATCGGCGCGGATGGCTTCGCCACGGTCCCAGGCAAAGCGGGCCAGGGTCAGCAGGTCTTCGGCGTGGGGCAACATCCCCGCATCCATCGCGTAAGGCTTGACGTTCAAGCGCTCGGCATAACCCCAGCCAGTGCCCGCGCCATACCAGTCGCCTGTGGCGCCATCGGGCAAGGCCGCAGCTTCAGGCGCCAATACCGCTTCGGCGCCTTGCAGACGCATCTCACCGGCCTCTTCGCGATAGCAACCCCAGTACACCTCGTCCATGCGCGCATCAATGGCCGCTACCACCTGGGTGGCGCCGTGCTCGCGATGGGCGCGCTGGGCCAGGACCGCCAGGTTGGAAATCGGCAACACCGGGCGCTCCAGCGCAAAGGCCAGGCCCTGCACCACGCCGATGGCGATACGCACACCGGTAAAGGCACCCGGCCCGCGACCGAAGGCAATGGCCTCGACCGCCGACAGCTCGACACCGGCCGCCGCCAGCAGGTCCTTGATCATCGGTAACAGCTTTTGCGCATGCAGGCGCGGGATCACCTCGTAGTGGCTCGTAACCTTGCCATCGTGCAACAAGGCAACTGAGCAAGCTTCAGTCGCGGTATCCAGGGCCAGCAAGGTGGTCATCGGTGTTCCCGTCAGAATCAGAATTGAAAAAAGTGCAGCAGTATAAACAACAACAGCCCGCAAGCGGGCTGTTGTCATGAGGCAAAATCGACTTCTCAGCTCAGTGCTTCAAGCACCTTGGCGGTGATCGATTCTACCGAGCCAACGCCTTCAACGTGGCTGTACTTGGGCTTGCCCTGGGCAGCAGCCAGCTTCTGGTAGAAGTCCACCAGCGGCTTGGTTTGCGAATGGTAAACAGACAGGCGGTGACGAACGGTTTCTTCGGTGTCGTCCTTGCGCTGTACCAGGTCTTCTCCGGTCACATCGTCCTTGCCTGCAACCTTTGGCGGATTGTAGACGGTGTGGTACACGCGGCCCGAGGCTTCGTGTACGCGACGGCCAGCAATACGCTGGACAATCTCTTCGTCTTCAACGGCGATTTCCAGCACGTGATCCAGCTCTACACCGGCTTTGACCAGCGCTTCAGCTTGCGGGATGGTGCGCGGGAAACCGTCGAACAGGAAACCGTTGACGCAATCCGGCTGAGCAATGCGCTCTTTCACCAGGTTGATGATCAGGTCATCGGAAACCAGACCGCCGCTGTCCATCACGCCTTTGGCGATCAGGCCCAGTTCGGTGCCGGCTTTAACGGCTGCACGCAACATGTCGCCAGTGGAGATTTGCGGGATGCCAAATTTTTCAGTGATGAACTTTGCCTGAGTACCTTTACCGGCCCCGGGAGCTCCCAGCAGAATTACGCGCATCGATGTGCTCCTCAAATTTTTTATTTAAATGACA
>Ga0256410_1002201_pt1 | contig 13392 bp, 13 predicted proteins | sample PhyWR1_FD_185983 | JGI IMG/M metagenome (GOLD analysis project Ga0256410, IMG submission 185983) | Leaf surface microbial communities from wheat plants in UC Gill Tract Community Farm, Albany, California, United States - DLSL W.R1 | ecosystem: Host-associated > Plants > Phyllosphere >... | reverse complement strand
TGTGGTATGTAGATAAAAGAGATTCTCAGCTGAGATATAGATTGCTAGGAATTGCTGCAATGGGAGAAGATCCTAATGCTGCAAAACTGAGAGCATCTACTGCGCAAGCATTAGCAGAAGCTGGACAACCAGTAGAAACTGCAAGTGGAGGTGCAGAAGATTTGATTGATCTTTTCTGGATTTATTATCCGGATGCGAGACAAGTTTTATCTAGCAATTTTATCTTTAATGCGAAAAACTCTTCTTCTGATATAACATTTGATGATGTCTTGAATGCAAGAAGGTTCTCCGCGATCATCTACAAATCAGATAATGGTTTGGGCAGAGGTGGTAGTGGTGTTATTGATGAATACATACCGAACGATGCAGACGGACAGTTAGAAGAAAGTGACAGAATCAAAGCACAGATTCTTCAAATGGAAAATGATATGTGGAATTACTAAGATTTCTCATAGTCCAAATAAAAAAACCTGAGTATCTTTACTCAGGTTTTTTATTTTATGGTACAAGTCGATTATATTATTGTTGGAGGCGGTTTTGCAGGTTTGTTTCTTGCACACCAATTGTTGAAGAACAATAAGTCGTTTGTATTATTCAGCAACAATAGAACTTCTGCTTCCCATATTTCTGCAGGTGTCTGTAATCCGGTTATTTTGAAGAGATTTAGTACTTTTTGGAAGTCGGAAGAACAAATGCGGTTTCTCCAAACTTTCTTTTCTGAAATCGAGATCTATACGTCCAAAAATTATTTGATTAATGAGCCTGTTGCCCGTATTTTTCACAACGAATCCGAGAAGATCCAATGGATCAAAAATTCAAATAAAGAAAGTTTAAAATCTTATCTCAATAGTAATTTTATCAAATTAAAGAGTGTTGAGAATGATTTCGAAACAGGACTTGTCAATAACTCTTGTCGTCTGGATGTTGAGAATTTCTTCATTGACTTCTACGATTATCTTGAAATAAACGGAAATCTGACTTCCGAAGATTTCGATTATGATAATATCGACGCTATGAATTCTCAATACAAAAACTACCAATTCAAAAAAATTGTTTTTTGCGAAGGAGTCAGCATTAAGGACAATCCATATTTTGATAATATCCCCATCCTACCAAACAAAGGACATTGTCTAGAGGTGAAAATAGACGAAACAATTGATCCATACATCATCAAGAAGAAGCATTTCCTTTTCTCGCTTTCTGATAACAGATTCTATTACGGCGGAACTTATGATCGTTTAGACGAGACTTCGGACATCAATCAAGAGTTTGTAGATGAATTGGAGAATGGTCTGAAAGAATTCTATAAAAATGATTTCACAACCACTAAGATCAAAACTGCTTTCCGAGCAACAGTTGATGATAGAAAACCAATTTTAGGAACACATCCTGATTTTCAAAACCTGCATATTTTTAACGGGCTTGGAGCGAGAGGTGTTCTAAACGGAACTTATTTCTCAAAAATAATGTTTGACTATTTAGAAAATCAAATCGAGATAGATTCCGATATCGATGTTAAAAGATTCTATTGATTTTTAATGCATTTTAAATTATACTAATTTGGTAAGATTTATATGAATTGTTACATTTGTACTTTGGAAGTTTAAAATTATGGATGAGGACTTAAAATCTGCTTTTGAAAACTTAAGCACAAACAATTTACAGGATTTTTCTAATGAAGATATTCTCCATAAACTAGTCTCTCAATTTCCCCATGAAGTTTGTTTTTCCACAAGTTTTAGCTTCGAAGATCAGGTAATTACAGATTTGGTGAAAGATTTACCAATCAAAATTTTCACGTTAGATACAGGCAGATTATTCGAGGACACCTACAATACTTGGAATCTCACAAGGTCAAAATACAAAGTCAATATCAAAGCCTATTATCCGAACCCGGAAGAATTAGAACCTTTCATTCAGGACAATGGTCCTGACTCATTTTACAGGTCAGTGGAAAACAGAAAAACCTGTTGTGACATCAGAAAAGTTCATCCGCTGAAAAGAGCTTTGAATGGCAACAAGATCTGGATTACAGGACTAAGAGCCGAGCATTCTGTTGCAAGAGAAAATCTTGCTCAATTCGAATGGGATGAGTCCAATCAAATTATAAAGTTCCATCCTCTTTTGTTTTGGACAACAGAAGAAGTCAAAAATTACATCAAACAAAATCAAATTCCCTATAATATTTTACACGAGAAAGGTTTTGTCAGCATCGGTTGCGCGCCTTGTACAAGAGCAATTCAGCCGGGAGAAGATTTTCGTGCAGGTCGTTGGTGGTGGGAAGATGCCAGCAAAAAAGAATGTGGACTCCACGTCCACAAATAATAGATCAATTATTTCAAAAAATATAAATTATATCCAATTGTGAATGTTTATAAGTATTAATTTTTGCTGAGTGGAACGCCTTTGCGAATCTTAAAATGTTTTCAATTAGATTAAATAAAACTTTGCGCTCTTTGCGTTAAAAAAATAAATTTTAAAATGTCAAAATATCATTTGGATTATCTGGAGCAGTTAGAATCCGAAGCCATTCATATTTTCAGGGAAGTTGCGGGTCAGTTTGAACGGCCGGCTTTGCTTTTCAGTGGCGGAAAGGACAGTATTACGCTGGTACATTTAGCGCTGAAAGCTTTTCGTCCGGGTAAATTTCCGTTTCCATTAGTTCACATCGACACAGGTCATAATTTTCCAGAAGTTTTGGAATTCCGTGACCAGTTGGCTGAACAAATTGGTGAAAAACTGATTGTAAGAAAAGTGGAAGATACCATCAAAGAAAAAGGATTGACCGAACCAAAGGGGAAACTGCCAAGTAGAAACGCTTTGCAGACTTTCACACTTTTGGACACGGTTGAAGAATTCGAATTCGATTGTTGTATTGGTGGCGGAAGACGCGACGAGGAAAAAGCCAGAGCCAAGGAACGTATTTTCTCAGTTCGTGATGATTTTGGCCAATGGGACCCGAAACTTCAGCGTCCTGAACTCTGGAATACTTACAACGGGAAAATCCACAAAAGAGAACAAGTGAGAGCATTTCCTATCAGTAACTGGACAGAATTGGATGTCTGGAATTACATTTTGAAAGAAAATATCCAATTACCTTCAATCTATTTTTCACACGAGAGAGAAGTTCTGAATCTGGACAACCAATTCATCGCAATGAATGAGTTTGTTAATCTGGAAGAAGGCGACATTGTGACCACAGAAAAAGTACGCTACAGAACAGTTGGCGATATGACCTGCACCGCCGCAGTTTTGTCCGAGGCTGATAATCTGGAACAAGTGATTGCGGAAATTATCACCACAAAAACCAGCGAACGTGGCGAAACCAGAATAGACGACAGAACCTCGGAAGCCGCAATGGAAGACAGGAAGAAGGCCGGATACTTTTAATTATTAATGATGAATTATAAATGATGAATGATTGTATTTCCAAAATCATTTTTCGATTATCAAATATCAATTATCAAAACAATGGATATATTAAGATTTATAACTGCAGGAAGTGTAGACGACGGAAAAAGCACACTGATAGGCAGATTATTATACGATAGCAAAAACATTCTGATAGACCAATTAGAAGCTGTCGAACGTGCAAGTAAATTCAAAAATGACGGAACTATTGATTTGGCTTTGCTGACAGACGGTTTGAGAGCAGAACGTGAACAAGGAATTACAATCGATGTGGCTTACAAATATTTCTCCACCCCGAAACGTAAGTTTATCATTGCAGATGCGCCGGGTCACGTCCAATATACTAGGAATATGATTACTGGAGCCAGTAACGCTGCTTTAATCATTATTTTAATCGATGCCAGAAACGGAATCATAGAACAGACCAAAAGACATTCAATCATTGCATCATTACTCAATATTCCGAATGTTGTTGTTGCGATTAACAAGCTGGATTTGGTTGGATATTCGGAAGAAATTTTCAATAATATCAAAGGCGACTATTCCAAAATGGCAGAACAGCTGTCTTTAAATAATGTCGTTTATATCCCGATCTCAGCTCTTGATGGAGACAATATCGTTGACAAATCCGAAAACCTGAATTGGTACGAAGGAAAAACTTTACTCGATTATTTGGAAACAGTTGAGCTGGAAAATACAATCAATCTGGATAAAGCGAGATTTCCTGTTCAATACGTGATTCGCCCTCAGACAGAAGAACTTCACGATTATCGCGGTTATGCAGGAAAAATCACCAGCGGAATTTATAAAGTTGGAGATTTGGTAACGATTTTACCTTCCGGAACTGAAAGCAAAATCTCTGCAATAGAAGTTGCTCAAAAACAAGTTGACGAAGCATTTGCTCCTCAAAGTGTGGTTTTACATTTGGAAAATGATGTGGATATCAGCCGAGGCGACTTGATTGTAAAATCCAATGATTTGCCAAAAATCGAACAGGAATTAGAAGTTCTAGTTTGCTGGATGGGCGACAAACCTTTGAAATCCGGTTCAAAATATCTGATTCAAAATAATACAACCCAAGTCAAAGGAATCGTAAAAGACATCGAATATAAATTGGATGTCAATACTTTGGAAAAACAGGATGTTGAGCAGGTTTCCCTAAACGAAATTGTAAAACTAAGACTCAAAACTGCAAAACCTTTGGCTTACGATTCTTACAAAGATTTGGCTTCCAATGGCGGAATTATCTTTATCGATGAGACGAGTTTTGTAACAGTTGGCGCAGGATTGATTCAGTAATTTTAAATAAAACAGACTTTGACATCAAAAATTTCACTTCCGGTTTTCATCAACGCATCGACTAACAAGATTTTGATTGTCGGCGGTGGAAAATTAGCTTCTGAACAGCTTAATGATATTATGCAGAATATTCCGGATGCTAATATCAGCGTTCTTGCAAAGAGACTTTCTGATGATATCAAAAACCTGTTGCTGGAAAATACGTCGGTCAAAATTATCAATGAAGATTTTGACGATTCTTACTTAGAGATTGCCGATTTGTTCATTGTGGCGACAGAAGATTCTGCTCAGGACCAGTTGATAATTAATAAAATTAAAGAAAGAAAGAACTTATATTTTGCTCCCAGTCTACCTTCGGAAAATGATTTTTTCTTTCGGGGAAATAATGATACACAAGAGAGGAAATCTCTTTTCATTATTAACGGAGAAAAAAAATGGCGCAGAATTGCGACCATATTTTTCTGGGCTTTTGTAGTTCTGTTGATTGGAAATATAGTTTCATTTTATATTGGATTAGAAGATTTTAAAGTCGCCTATCAATATCTGAATCATAATACAGATGAACGATTTTTCTGGTTATTCTTGGTTGGATTTTTAGCGCAATTGATTGATGGCGCTTTGGGAATGGGTTACGGTGTGACTTGTACGGCAGCGCTTTTGTATATAGGGATTCCGTTGCCGGCAATTAGCAGTAGTATCCACACGGCTGAAATGTTTTCCAGCGGAGCTTCTGGATTCAGTCATTACAAATTCGGGAATATCAATAAGAAATTATTCAAAAACATTCTGATTCCAGGTGTTTTAGGTGCGATTTTAGGTGCATTAATGTTATCATATCTGGGAGAAAAATACGCTGGAATCATCAAACCAATTCTCGCACTTTATACATTCATTCTTGGAATAAGAATCTTACTTAATGCCTTCAAAAAGAATAAAATCAGAAAAAAAACCAAAAGAGTAGGTTGGCTGGCAGGGGCAGGCGGATTTCTGGATTCTTTCGGTGGGGGCGGTTGGGGACCGTTGGTAACATCAACATTAATTTCTAAAGGAAAAACACCACGTTATGTGATTGGGACTGTGAGTTTGACAGAGTTCTTCGTAACCTTCGCCAGTGCTTTGACATTCTTTTCCGTAATCGGAATCAGCCATTGGCAACTCATTGCAGGATTGATTCTTGGCGGTGTTTTGGCAGCACCAATTGCCGCAAGATTAGCCGGAAAATTACCACTGAAAGCAATGTTCATCGGCGTGGGATCAATAGTAATTATCTGGAGCTTGAATGTTTTACTCAAGACTTTCCATTTGATTTAATTTACAAAAACGTCAACAGCAAAGCAATCAAAATCCCAATCGCTGTAAAAACCATTCCACGTTTAAAGGCTTTTGACTTCGGATTGAACATCCAAAAACTGGATATGACAAAGAATAAAAGACAAATTCCGAAAAAAGTGTTCAGTGGAGAAAGCGCTTGCTCGGATTTTGCTTTGTGAAGTTTTGTCATTTTGTCCCAAACAAAAGGCAATTCTTTCTTCATATAATCAGCTTTTCCAGTTAGCGAATTATAAGTTCCTTCTTTGAAATATAAAATTCCGTTTTCTGTTTTTGTGATTTCCAGATTCTTGATTTTAGTTTCCTCGCCCAGTTTTTTTGCGTCTAAATTTTTATCAAAAACTTTCTCGTAATGATTTTCCTTTTTCAAAAAATCCGTGTCACGATAAACCAGAATCACACCACTAATCGCATACACAGCCATAATGCCCGCCATCAGATATCCAAGATACCTATGAGCGATTCTCATAAAACTTCTTGTGTCCTTTATCTTATCCATAAATCCATTCAGTTATCAAATCTAACCTCTAGTTTCTAAAATCTAATATCTTCTAAAATTAATCTTGTAACTCCAACCAACGAAGTTCAAAGTTTTCTAATTTCTCAGAAATGGCTTCCAATTCCGTAGAAAATTTTGCAATCTTTTCGTAATCGGTTTCGTTATTCAGTTCGTCAAGGATTTTGCTTCTTTGTTCTTCCAGTTTCGGCATTTCCTTTTCGATGGTTTCCAGTTCGTGCTGTTCTTTGAAAGACAGTTTTTTCTTAGCGGGTTGATTGGTCACAACTGGCGCAGGCACTTCTTTCGGAGCTTCAACTTTTTCAACTTTAGGCGCTTCGGCTTTCGGATTTTTTTCTTCGTTTTTCAGATTCTCACGATATTCAGAGAAATTTCCAACAAATTCCTTTATTTTTCCTTCGCCTTCAAATGCCAGAACGTGGTCCACAATTCTATCCATAAAGTAACGGTCGTGAGAAACGATTATCAAACTACCCTGGAAATTCTGAAGAAAATTTTCGAGAACCGTCAAAGTTGGCAAATCCAAATCATTTGTAGGCTCATCAAAAATCAGGAAATTCGGATTTTGATAAAGAATATACATCAAATGCAAACGGCGTTTTTCTCCCCCCGAAAGTTTCGAGATCGGCGAATATTGCGTCTGGTCATCAAATAAAAATAATCTTAAAAACTGAGAAGCCGAGATGGTTTTTCCATTAGCCAAAGGAAAATTCTCTCCAATTTCTTTGATGAAATCAATAACTCTTTCGTCTTCTTTATACTGAAGTCCTTTCTGGGCAAAATATCCGAATTTAATCGTTTCTCCGGTTTCAATCTCCCCGGAATCTTTCGGTTCAAAACCTTGAATGATATTCAACAAAGTGGATTTTCCGGCACCATTTTTCCCAACAATCCCCACTTTTTCGCCTCTCTGAAATTGGTAAGAGAAATCTTTGAACAAGACTTTTTCACCATAACTTTTATTGATATCCCTCAGTTCAAGGATTTTATTCCCTAATCTTTTCATTTCGAAATCAAGCGCCAGCGTTTCTTTTCTCGTGTCGGTTTTCGCTATTTTCTCAGTTTCATAGAAATCATCCTGACGAGATTTTGATTTCGTAGTTCTCGCTTTCGGCTGTCTTCTCATCCATTCCAATTCCTTTCTGTAAAGGTTGTTGGCTTTATCGATTGTTGAGTTCAGATTGTCCTCACGAATCATTTTATTCTCAAGATAAGTCGCGTAACTTCCGTTGTGGAGATAGAGATTTCCGTCTTCCATTTCCCAAATCTTGTCACAAACGGCATCCAGGAAATAACGATCGTGCGTCACCAGAAGCAATGTGATTTTAGCCTTACTCAAATAATTTTCCAGCCATTCTACCATTTCCACGTCCAGGTGGTTGGTCGGCTCATCCATAATCAACAATGTGTGGCGATGTTCTGCTCTGGTTTCTGTCAAGAGTTTCGCCAATGCGATTCTTTTGATTTGTCCACCGGAAAGCGTTCCCATTTTCGCCGATAAATCTGTGATTTTTAGTTGAGAGAGTATCTGTTCCATCTCATTTTCCAAATCCCAGGCTTTATGGATTTCCATCTCTGCCAAAGCCGTTTCCATATCATCAGGATTTTCCGAGGTCAATGCGTGATGATACTTTTTCAAAGCCAAAATTGGCGCAGAATCCAAAGTCATCATAAATTCTTCCACAGACAATTTCGGGTCAAAGTCAATTTCCTGGTCAAACAAAACAACCTGAATGTCTTTGTTGATGACCACTTCTCCGCCGTCCGCAATTTCTTTTCCCATCAGGATTTTCAGAAGTGTGGATTTTCCACTTCCGTTTTTGGCAACGATGGCAATTTTGTCGCCTTCGTTCACGTGGAAGGTAATATTTTTGAACAGAACTTTGACACCGTAAGATTTGCTAAGATTTTCTGCAGAAACGTAATTCATTTTTGGTTGGATGATGGAGGTTAGATGCTGGAAGTTTTTCCAGCTGCGAAAGTACGAAAATGAAATTTTAAAATTCAGATAATCATAATTATTTGGGCAGTTTATCCGTCTTCCACTCCCAATCTTTTTGCCAAGCTTTTTCCACACAAAAAAGGATTTCCGTTCAAGCCAGGCTGTCCAATCTGTGTTTCAAAGTAGATTTTAGAAAAATTTAACGAAAACCAAAATTGATTTAACCTTTCATTGAGATAATTGAAATGGGAAATTTCAGAAGTTTGCAATCAAATTAAACCTATGAAAAAACTCAATCTTCTTTTTGCGTTCTTTGTTGGCATCCTTTATCAGGCTCAACTTATCTCAGGGACTGTTTTATCAAAAGATGACAACCAACCAATTCCTTACGCCAAAATCGGAATCGTGAATAATAATTTTGGTGTTCAGGCTGACGAAAATGGGAAATTCCAAATCCCATTGGAAAATGTTTCCAAAGAAAAAGAACTGATAGTGGCGGTTCCTGGTTACAAGCAGTTCAAAAGTTCGGTAGAAGACTTTGTGAAAAGCAATCCTCACAATATTTATTTGTACGAAAAAGTTAACAATATCCAAGAAGTTGTCATTACGCCTCAAAATTATAAAGAGAAAAATTTGGGTATCAATAGCAAATCAAGGTCTATGATGTTTACCCCTAATATGGAAAAAGGTGAGGATGTTGTTGTGGAAACTGCCGTAGAATTTAATTCAAAAAAGAAATTAAAAATCAATAAAATTAATATGAACTTTTCCAGATTCGAAGCTACGGCGCCGATCAAAGTTCGTTATACAATCTATGATGAAAAAGATGGAAAACCGAATAATCTGATTTTGGAAAATGATGTTATCGCCACAATCGGAAAAGACAATTTACAAGATTCTACATTTTCTGTAGATGTGAGCAAAGAAGGGATCTGGCTCGTGGGCAAATTCTTTGTTGGGATTCAGTTTATAGGACAATCAGACGGAAAAGTGGCTCTGAGTGGTGCTTTGTTTAAGTCAGGTTTTTACCGTTCGTTTTATGGGAATTGGGAGAAGATTGGTATTGCTGCACCGGCCATTAATATTGATGTGAAAGTGAAGAAATAATTCGATTTATTTTTAAATTTGATTAATCAATACATCAAAATGAAAAATGTTATTTCTCTCATTGCTCTGTTTATTTCTATAATTTCCCTGGCTCAAGTTTACGATTTTGGTAAAAACCCAAAAGCTGGAAAAATGCTTCATTTGAAAGATGCCGATATTTATTACGAAGTTTATGGCAAAGGTGAACCGCTCTTTTTACTTCACGGCAATGGCGGAAGCATCGATGCGTTTTCGAAAGAGATACCAGAGCTTTCCAAGCATTTCCAAGTCATTGCCATGGATACAAGAGCCCAAGGAAAAAGCACGGATACCTCGAAAGGACCTTTGACTTATATAAAATTTGCGGATGATGTGAAAGCGTTGGCTGATGAATTAAAATTGAAAAAAATCAATATTCTCGGCTGGAGTGATGGCGGCAATACTGGAATCGAATTCGCTATAAAATATCCGAAAAACACAAACAAAGTCATCACAAGTGGTGCTAATGTTTTCCCAAATGGTGTAGGGGAAAATGAAGTGGAAAATATGAAAAAAGATGCTGAAAAAATGCGTGCCGAGAAGAAACCAGAACATGATATCAGATTGCTTCAGTTGATGATAGATGAACCAAGAATTACCAAAGAACAACTCAACAAAATCAAGGCAAAAGTTTTTGTGATAGCCGGAGAAAATGATTTGATCCTCCGTTCTCATACCGAATATATCGCCAAAGAAATCCCGAATTCCAAACTGAAAATTTTTAAAGGTGCTTCACACGGCGTTCCGATTGAAAGAGCAGAAGAATTGAGTAAGGATGTGATTGAGTTTATTAAGAATTAAACTCTTCACTTGAATAAATCTGAATGTGTGCCAGTTCTTGTAAGTGAAATAAGTTTAATTTCTTCATCTTGTTTCCAGATTAGGAGCCAATCCGGTTGAATATGACATTCCCAATATCCTTTGAAGTTTCCTTTTAAAGTGTGAGGTTTGTATTTTTCTGGAAGTTTTCCGTTATTTTCCAAAATTATAACAACGTCTTTGAATAATTCGAGATCAAGACCTCTTTTTTGAGCCAGCTTAATATCTTTTTTGATTTTTCCCGTGTATTCGATTTCGTAACTCATATCCCCAGTTCTTCGAAGAGTTGTTTGGAGTTTTTGACTTTGAAAGTTTTTCCATTTTCTACATCTTCTATGGCTTTGATAGTTTCTTCATTGGGTTCATTTTCTTCTACTATTTCCACACCTTTTTTTTCAAGAATTCCGATTTTTATCAATTCAAGAAGTGCTTTTCCATAGCTTGTACGTTCGTTGATTTTTAGCTTAATTGTTTCCATTTCAATTCAATTAATACAAATATACGAGAAAAATTAATTGGTGAATAATTATTAAAAAATGGCTCGGGTTTAAATTATTTGTTGTTGAAGATTACAGGATATTCAGGATAAATAAAAGTGATTATATTTCCATCTTCATTTGTGGGATATGAATATATACTATTTCTGATTCTTCTAAAATTTTATAAGCTACCATTTTTTTGACCAGAATATTATTTGCAATTTCCTCTTTACTTCCATATTCTGAAGATATCATTAAAAGAATATGTTCGTTGTTTTTGTGCAACTAGTATATTGGTTGATAATATAATGGTTAAAATGACAATTATATTTTTCACAAGTATTGGTTTTAATTTTAACTAATGTAAAAATGTATTTTCTAAAATCAAAATTATTTTAGCCTAATCTTAATCAATCGTCAACATTTTCAAACTCCAAAGATTTCCATTATAAATATCCAAATCCACTTTTGAATTGATACCATAGACAATTCCATTTTCCGAGAATTGCCAAAACTGCCATTCATCATCTGGCGAAGGCGTTGGAACATCATTGTAATTCGCAAGCCAAAGCGGATAATCATCGAATTCGCCTTTCAAATAATCTTTGTAAAAGTGATAGTAGGTGTAGATAATGGGTTTTTCGCCATAAGTATCTTCCATTATTTTAATCCAGACTTTGAGGTCGGAAACCAATTGTTCTTTTGATTTTTTTCTGGGATTTTTTTCGATATCAAGAATGGGAGGCAAATCGCCAGATTCTAATTTTGCGACAGAAAGAAAAGAATTTGCCTGCATCACAGGGTCTTCATCTGGACGATAGAAATGATAAGCACCACGGATCAGATTGTGCTGTTTTGCGGTTTCCCAAAAATGGTCAAAATTTTTATCCAATTTTCGGTTTCCCATGCTGGCTCTCAGAACTACAAATTTCAAAGGAATTGTTCTGTTTCCAATACTCAGACTGTCCCATTGGATATCTTCTTTTCTTTGGTAATGAGAAATATCAAAACCAAAAGTCTGATTGGCATAAAGTCCAGTTATTTTTTCTATTCTTGCCGCTTCCGTTTCTGTATTCGAAAGTTTTTTGTGTTCGAAGTGTTTACCAAGATAGTAGGCAAAATAGTAATTGATTTTCTGTCTCAGATAAAATCCGGTTCCCAACAAAGAAAGACAAAGCATGATCAGTAGAATCCAACGCTTTTTCATAAAAACGCCTTTTCTTTTGTGATGAATTTTCCTCTTTATATTAGGATTTGTTTTTGCCATAACTGGTGCAAAAATATAATTTTTCCCAATCGAAAAGAACTTGGAAAATTAATTTTTAAAAATTAAAATCTCACTGAATATTTTTGGCTTATTTTATGCTAATATTGTATTATTAATTTTAAAACATTTAAAAAATGAAAAAAAGAATTTTGGCATTGTCAGCAGTTGTATTATTAGCTGTCGCAATGAACGCTCAAACGGTAAAACAAGAAGTTAAAAAAGATTCAAAAGCCGTAGGAACTGCTGTGAAAAAAGGAGCGAAAGCTACTGGAGAAGGTGTAAAAGATGGTGCAGAATGGGTTGGTGACAAAACTACCAAAGGTGCAAAAGCAACTGCCAAAGGTGTGAAAAAAGGAGCGAAATGGACCGGTAAAACAGCTAAAAAAGGCGCGGATGCAACCGTTGACGGTGTCAAAGATGGTGCAAAATGGACTGGTAAAACTGCCAAGAAAGGAGCAAATGCAGTGAGCGATACTTACAAAGATGTGAAAGCGGATATCAAGAAAAAGGATTAATCGTTTTTAAAATAATCAAAGCAACTTCAATATTTGGGGTTGTTTTTTTGTAACAAAAACATTGTATTGTAAACTAGTAACGAAAGTTAAGCGTAATATTTAACTATCTTCGTGGATATAAATTAAAAAAAATAAAATGAAAAAATTGGTTTTGGCATTTGCTCTTTCTGTTGCAACAGTAGCAAATATGTCTGCTCAAACAGCAAAGCAAGTGATTGACAATTATATAACTGCATTGGGCGGGAAACAAAAATTGGAGTCTGTAAAAACGCTTTCTATGAAAAATACCATCAGCGTGATGGGAATGGAAATGGAAGGGAAAACAGTGAAAAAAGACAACAAATTCAAATCTACCCAAAGTATGATGGGACAGGAGATGTCTCAGGTTTTTGATGGGGAAAAAGGTTTTGCAAATCAAATGGGACAAAAAATAGATTTCCCAGCTGACCAAGTGGCAAAATTGAAGGATGCAAAAATAATGGATGCACTAGGAATGAGTCCTGAAAAAATTAAGACTGTTGAGAAAAAACAAATCGACGGTAAAGATTATATCGTTTTGTCTTCTGATGACAGCAAATATTATTTTGATGCAAAAACTAATTTACTTTGGAAAACGGAAGGTGATAAAGGAACCATGGTAATTTCAAAATATGTTGACGTGGACGGAATCAAATTCGTAGAAGAGATGT
>Ga0256410_1002200_pt1 | contig 13393 bp, 13 predicted proteins | sample PhyWR1_FD_185983 | JGI IMG/M metagenome (GOLD analysis project Ga0256410, IMG submission 185983) | Leaf surface microbial communities from wheat plants in UC Gill Tract Community Farm, Albany, California, United States - DLSL W.R1 | ecosystem: Host-associated > Plants > Phyllosphere >... | reverse complement strand
TCAAGTTCATCGCCAACCGCCGCCTGTCGCAAATCGGCCTGAAAGAAGAATACCCGGGCACCACCAACCCGTTCCCATGGATGAGCGAAATCATGGACTTGAAGAAAGAGAAAAACTTCTTCGAAACGCGGGTTATTGAATACCAGACCGGCGGCGCGCTGAGCTGGGATTGATACGCGTGGCTTGAGTCAAGCCATACGCAGAACGTAAAAAAGGGCCAACTATGTTGGCTCTTTTTTTGTGCCTCTGTATGCTCAGTTGTTTTTTATAAAACTCAAGAACTCGGTATCTTCCTGCCACAGCTCAGCCAGTATTTTGCAGGACTTGTCAGCAGCCTCCAGACGCTTGAGTTCCTCCACTGCTACCGCCCACCAAAGCAACTTGCAAGTCTCAAGGTAGGGGCATCGATTGGCCCGCTTACCCAACAGATAGAATTTTGCAGCCTTGCGCGGTACAGCACCTTGCCGCATGAATTTCCATTTCAACCGCAAGCGATCGCGCAGCGGGTTTCTTGGAAGACGGTCAGGAACAGCGAATGAAGCCTCTGGCAAATCATCGCGATAGCCTTCGCCCTGCTCATGGAAAAACGCACGGTACATTGCATGGTGATAGCGCTTTACGGCGTAGTAATGATTGAGGCAATCATTGGCCTCGACGACTCTTCGACCGTAGAGCATAAACGACAAGGCGATTTGCTCAATTGTAAGGATTCTTGCACCCAGATGAGCCCATTGATCAATCAAACTGATTGCGCCTTCGACAATATGACCGTTGGCGTTTGTCATCCCGCAAACTCCACTATTGAACAGTCTCAACGCAGGTGCAGGGGCTATAAATTCAGCATCAAGAAGTGTAACAAGCGGACGATACCACGCGCGCCGAGAGGCTTGAGCCCAACTCAGCTCAAACTCATCCATTAAAAACTGGTCATCAGTGACGCGTTTGAACAGCAAAGCAGGGTCTTTGAAAAAAACCGTATCGGTATCAATAAAAATGGTTTTTCCGGCAAGCATGACTCCTGCTTGGATGGCACAAGCCTTGCGCCGATGCGAGTAACCATCTGCACCTTGCCAGGCGTCCAGCGTTTCGGCGCTCATTGGCAACACCGTAACCGGCCAGCCCTCAAACGCCTCGGGCTGATCAGTCATCAGCGTGATGGTAAAGTCTGCCGGATTTTTCCTGTGGCGCAGCGCCGATAAAATACTGAACTTGGCTTCAAGCCGATAAGCCGTCTTGTCGCCATACAGCAGATAAAGGAGTTGATGGCTAACGCTGGTGACCCCATTTGCAGATCCAGTCATTGCTTGCGATACCGTTATTTCAGATAAGGGCACAGGTTCAAACGATCATCACCCGCCCCTGAAAACTCGCGTTCAGGTCGTCCATCCAGGGTGACTTGCATAACCTGCCAATCCCGCCGAGACAGGCGTGCTTACACTCATGGGTCGCTACGCAGGCGAATGCGCCGGCATGCCCCCTGAGCGGGAACCAGTCTTAGGTTTATTTGAAATAAAAGAGTTAGGAAATTTCCGATATCCACGAGGAAAAGTCCGCGAATTGATCTTCCTGGATGGCGTGAGCAACACGGCCATTTTTCGCGCAGAACGATTGCCCCGTTCATTATCGAAATTTTCGACCTTTGCCCCCCACGCAAAAGCCCGCAAAAAAGCAGCCGCACAGCAGATTCCGCCGCTCGGCACTGATCAAAAAATGAATTTGTCCCAGAGATAAAATAACTGTATAAAAACACAGTATATTTTCAAGCACTGAATCCGCCCTGGAGAATCCCCATGCCCCATTCAGCCACGCGCAGTACGTTTGAACGCATCGTCATCAATCAATTTACCCCGCTGCATTGCGCGCAAGCGCGTGAAATGCTGGGCTGGGATCGCGAGCAGCTGAGCGAGCAATCAGGGGTTTCAGTTGCGGCAATTGAACGCTTCGAGGCACAAGCCCCCGTGCGCGACGTTACCCGGCTGGCCCTGGCCTACAGCCTTGAGGCGCAAGGCCTGGTGTTCTTCCCCGGGTTTAGCCCCGGTCGCGGGGGCAATGTTCGCGGCACAACGCCAGACCCGCTGGGCCGCGAGGATTTTGCCCTCATAGAGTGAAATACGACCCTACTGCCCTAGGGTTTCCACCTCCAGCCACCAAGCATGGCCCGGGTGAGGCGTTAGCAGATTGAACGCCTCACCCATTTGTGGCGTTGTAATGAGCACATCGCGCTGCTCTGCCAACGCCACAATGCGGTCAAATGGCTCGGACCAGGCATGGAAAGCCAGGTCAAAGGTGCCATTGTGAATCGGCAGCAACCACCGCCCGTTGAGATCAAGATGTGCCTGCAGGCTGTGCTCCGGTTGCATATGCACATGGGGCCAATCCACGTTGTATGCCCCTGTCTCCATCAGGGTCAGATCAAAGGGGCCGAACTGCTCTCCGATCTGCTTGAAACCGTCAAAATAGCCCGAGTCACCACTGAAGAAAATTCGCACATCATCAATGATCATCACCCAGGAAGCCCAAAGGGTCTGGTTGTGATCAAACAGCCCGCGCCCCGAAAAGTGCTGTGATGGGGTAGCGACAAAACGGATGCCTGCAAGCCAGGTGTCCTGCCACCAATCCAGTTGCTGAACTTTACTGGCAGGCACGCCCCATTTGACCAGCAAGTCGCCGACACCCAGCGGCGCCAGAAACTGCTCCGTTTTGGCAGCCAGTTGCACGACAGTTTTCTGGTCCAGATGGTCGTAATGATTGTGGGAAAGAATCACCGCTTCCAACGGTGGAAGCTCATCAAGGCTGATGGGGGGCGCATGAAAACGCTTTGGGCCAGCCCACTGGAACGGCGAGGCACGTTCGGCATAAACCGGATCGGTCAGCCAGTATTTGCCTTTGAGCTTGAGCAGCAAGGTTGAATGACCCAGCCGGTACACACTGAAGTCCGCGGCCTCAGCCAGTTGTTCACGGGTCAGCGGCTTGACCGCAATCACACCGGTTGGGCGAGTGCTCGCAGGTTTCTGAAATATCATCCGCCAAAAAATGCCCAAGGTTTTACCCAGACTGGAGGACGGCCTGACGCCCGTATTTTGAAATGCACCTTGATGACGCTCAGCGGGCTTGGGGCCCTCTGCACTGCTTGAGTCGAGTGCCATGGCTTGAAGGCTCCAGTCAAAAGTGATTAATGCTCTGTTTGCATTCGTCGCTGCCTGCGCCGACGCTTGCCCTTGGCTTAATAAGCTAATCTAGACCCCACGGCAGTTTCAAAATTTTCGGAATCTGTGCGATGTATTCTCGACATGACTAACCGAGCAAGCCAACAATCAGCCGCGCAGTACCGTCGTCAGAAACTCAGGCCGAACATCTTGCGCAGATAGCCATGGACAATAAAAGAGGCAAAGGGTTGTCGTTCGCCAAGCGTATTTATGCGCCGCGAGTGATTGGTTCAGGGTTTGGCAGTATCGGGCTAATGGCCGCCCTCTACCCCCTCGACAGATCCATATGGGTGTGGCTACTGCTGCTGATTAATGCGTTCGCATGGCCTCATCTGGCCTATCAATTGTCATCACGCGCAACCTATCCCTACCTTGCAGAACGTCGCAATATTTTGCTTGATTCCCTGTGCGGAGGATTTTGGGCAGCAGCTATCGAGTTCAACCCGCTGCCGACCGTCATCATTGTGTCGATGATGACGATGCACAACGTGGCCGCAGGTGGGCCAAAGCTGCTGGCCCGGGGTGCGCTGGCGCAGTTGGCGGGTGCCCTGGTGGCCGTGCTGCTGTTCGGCTTTGCGTTTACGCCCCATACCACCAGCCTGCAAGTTTATGCCTGCGTGCCGGTGCTGATCCTTTACCCTTTCGCTGTAGGCATGGTCAGTTATGGGTTGGCAATCACCCTGGCCGAGCATAAACGCGCCCTGAGCACCCTCAGCCGTACCGACAGCCTGACCGGCCTGCTTAATCACGGCTCATGGAAAGACCTGCTGCAGCTCAGTTTCCAGCAAAGCCTGGAGCGGCATTCTCCAGCGACTCTGGCGCTGATTGATATCGACCACTTCAAGCAGATCAACGACACCTACGGCCATATTGTCGGCGACAGTGTGTTGCGCCAGCTCAGCAAGGAACTCAAGGACAATTTGCGCACTGAAGATCTCGCTGGCAGGTACGGCGGTGATGAGTTCTGCGTCATCCTGCCCAATCGCACCCTGGAGCAGGCCCAGGAAATCATGGAGCGCCTGCGCCATGTATTTGCCAATTATCAACACACCGACGAACCCGGGCTGTGCGTTAGCCTGAGCATCGGCCTGGCCACTTGCCGCCCCGAATTCCTCCACGCCAGCATGTGGCTGAACGAGGCCGATAAAGCGCTGTATATCGCAAAGAATACGGGGCGCAACAAAATCAGCGTTGGCGCAGCAGACACCCTGCCTGAGTCAGTCCTGGGCAATGGCCCGGTTTAGCAACAGGGCCAGGCAGTTCGACTCAACGGATACAGCGACGCTCGGCCGAAATCTCGGGCACGTCCTGGCGCTGCATGTAGACCCGCAGGGGTTCGGTGATATTCAGGCGATCATCGATATTTTGATCCAGCAGCAGCTGAATCAGCTCGCGTTTGAGGGTCATGGTCTCGGCGCCATTGGCCTGCCAGACAAATTCGCTGGTCGGAGTAATGTTGTCGTCGGCGACATCCATGCCGAAAGAATCCTCGCTAAAACGGACAATGTGCTGGCCTGTCTTACGATTGAAACCAACAAAGCCGTTAAGTAGGTCGGCGGCCTGGCAGATGAGTTGCGAAGTGATACGCATGGTAAACCTCACTGATGAGCCCAAAGGCTCTGGAACGATGGTTTACACGCAAGATTCAAGGCTTGCCCCTCTACCGGGGACGTTGATAGGGCCAAGAGTACTGCACATCAGCCTGAAAAATCGCTAAAAAACACACTCCGTTTTTCTGATGGAAAGGATTTCAACCAATGTCCGACACTTTTGGCAAAAGCGCCCTGCTGCTGAGCCTGATCCTGGGTATGGACCAGGCTCAGGCCAACAGCGTACCAAGCTCCACCGAGGCAGCACTGGCCAATGCGCACGGTATCCCCCACCCCGCCGTCATCGCCCATCGCGGTGCATCCTTCGATGCCCCGGAGTCAACCGCGCCAGCCTATACCCTCGCCCGCGACCTGGGCGCCGATTACCTGGAAATGGACCTGCAGCGCAGCAAGGACGGCGTGCTGCTTGCACTGCATGACAACAGCTTGCTGCGCACCACCGATGTGGCGAAAAAATTCCCGGAGCGCAAGGACAGCCCCGCCAGTGCCTTCACCCTGGCGGAACTTAAAACCCTGGATGCTGGCAGCTGGTTCAACCAGGCCTACCCGGATCGGGCACGCGCATCCTACGTTGGCCTGCCCATTTTGACCCTGGATGAAATCATCGATATTGCCCAGGGCAACCCCGAGCACACACCGGGCCTGTATATCGAAACCAAGCAACCCCAGCTGTTCCCGGGCATTGAGCACGATCTGCACCACACACTGAGCAAGCGCGGCTGGCTTGCGCCTGTGACAGGGGCAACAGCAGGATCGCAGGTGGGTTTGGGCAAGGGCCGAATCATTTTGCAGACGTTCGATAAAAACAGCCTCGAACTGCTGCAAAAAGAAATGCCCGACACCCCGAAGATCCTGCTGCTATGGGTGGGTGAAGGCGGCATGACACCCGACAACAGCGTCAGTTTCGCCGACTCGGGGGCAAAGGATAAAGCCGCGTACTACGCCAAGCAGCAGCCCAAGGACCAGGCCGAATTCACCCAGTGGCTCGACTTTGCCAAGGCTAACGGCGCCATCGGCACTGGCCCTTCGGCAGCCTTGACCCACGGCGGCGACCAGAGCTATTTCGACCTGATCCAGCCCTGGATGAACAAGGCCACTCATGACCGGGGCATGCTGGTACATGTATACACCCTCGACGCCCCCATCGACTTCAAGAAGGCAATGGACGCAGGTGTCGATGGCATTTTCACCAACCGCGCCAGCGAGTTGCTCAAGTACTACCAGCGCCCGGCGCCACACAGCGTCAATCAGTTGCTGGAGAACAATGGCTTCTAAACCTGAGCGCCGGTAGCAGGGCGAAAATTAAGGGTGAGTTAAGTTGTGCCGGTTAATCTGATCCCACTTAAACAGATCAACCCAAAGGGACTCAACATGAAAACACTTAACCTGGTATTTGCCACTGTTGCCCTGGCGCTGACCGCCGGTATTGCCCAGGCCGATGTTCGCCCTGACCTTATTCCAGGGCTGCTCAAATCGGGTGAAATCACCTCGTTTGAAAAGTTGAATCAAGCCGCGCTGGATAAACACCCGGGGGCGACCATTGTTGATACCGAGCTTGATCACTCTTACGGCAAGCTGGTGTATGAGGTTGAATTGCGCGATACCAAAGGTATCAAGTGGGACGTGGACCTCGACGCCAAAACGGGCGAAGTACTGCAAGACAAACAAGACACCTGAGTTGATTTGAATAAAAACCGCGCCACTCTTTATGAGTCGCGCGGTTTTTTTATTGACTGCCTGCTGATCAATGAGTGCCGTGTACAAGTGTTCTGGCTAGAATCAGCTTTTTAAGCACGAGCATTTTCCATGGCGCCAGGCGTGGTCGACGATATCGCAACGATTAACCGGATCAGCGCAGTGCCGGCGATGCTTCAGGTGATCGCGGAAATGACCGGCATGCGCTTTGCCGCCGTTGCCCGTGTGACCCAGACAACCTGGACTGCCTGCGCCGTGCTCGACAACCTGGGTTTCGGGTTGCAGCCCGGGGGCGAGCTGGAGCTGGTCAGTACCCTGTGCTTTGAAAGCATGCACTCGCACCAGCCCATCATCATCGACCATGCCAGCGCTGACCCGCTGTACCAGCATCATCACACCCCCAGGATGTACCGCTTTGAAAGCTATATCACGATCCCGGTATGGCGCACTGACGGCCGCTTCTTCGGCACCTTGTGCGCTCTGGACCCGGAGCCTGCCAGCCTGAAAGACAGCACCATCCAATCCACAATGGAGTCTTTTGCCCGGCTGCTCTCGCTGCAGATTGACGCTGAAGAGAACCAGCAACGCACCGAGACTGCCTTGCTGCAAGAGCGTGAAAATGCAGAATTGCGCGAGCAGTTTATCGCCGTGATCGGTCATGACTTGCGCAACCCGCTCTTCGCCATTACCACGGCAGCCGAGCGCCTGTTGCGCAAGTATCCCAACCCACCGAGCGATGTGCTCGCGCAGCATATCCTCAGCTGTGGACATCGCGCTTCGCAGTTGGTGGAGGACGTCCTGGACTTTGCCCGGGGCCGCCTGGGCAGCGGTATCCCCCTGACCTTGAGCGAGTGCGGCAATCTCGACCAGGTGTTGCGCCACGTTGTTTCAGAAATTCAAAGCGTACACCCCGACCGCTTGATCCAGTCAGATATCGAGCCACTCACAGGCATCCAATGTGACAGTGGCCGTTTGGCGCAACTGCTCTCCAACCTGCTGATCAATGCCATTACCCACGGTGGCCCAAGCGGTGCCGTGCGCGTCAGCGCCCTGACGCTCGATGGGATGTTCAGCCTCAAGGTGTTCAACCAGGGCACGCCCATAGCCCCCGAGTTACTGCCGCACTTGTTCAAGCCCTACTCACGACCGGCCAATCACACCCCCCAGGCCGGTCTCGGCCTTGGCTTGTACATTGCCAGCCAGATCGCCCTGTCCCATGGTGGCCATCTCGAAGTCGCTTCCAATCAAGCACAGGGCACGGTCTTCACCTTCAGCCTGGCGTTAGCGCAAGCCTGAGCCCGCCTTTTCTTGCCTCGCTTGGTATGTTAGATGACATCTTTGGCAGGTCACCCATAAAGATGGCCATTTGCTGTATCAGAGCTAAGGTACTCATTACAAACGTTTGCATCGCTGTTCTGCCATGTACGAAAGGAGTCGTTCATGCACACTGCAACTGATCTGAAAACGCGCGCACTGCGTCGTATCGGCCAATTCGCTGCGCTGCTCTACAGCCTGTTGAGCTACCTGTTTTTCCTGCTGACATTCCTCTACTTCATGGGCTTTGTGGGCAATGTCGGGGTCCCGAAAAGCATTGATTCGGGAACAGGCCTGGCATCGCCTTGGGCGCTGGTGAGCGATATTTTGCTGATCAGCCTGTTTGCCCTGCAGCACAGCCTCATGGCGCGCAAAAGCTTCAAGGACCGCTGGCGCTTTATCATCCCGGCACCCATCGAACGTGCCACCTATGTCTTGGTCTCCAGCGCGGTTCTGGCGCTGCTGTGCGGGTTATGGCAACCGATCACCAGCGTTGTCTGGAAAGTTGAGTCGCCAGTGGCCACAGGCTTGCTTGTCGCCCTGTACTGGCTCGGATGGGCGATCGTGCTGGTGGCAACGTTCCTGTTCAGCCACTTTGAACTGTTCGGCATCAAGCAGGCCCTGGCGCCATTGCTGCGGCCCGCCTCGGTAAACCCCGTATTTCGCACACCTACACTGTACAAAGTTGTACGCCACCCGATGTACCTGGGGTTTTTGATCGCATTCTGGGCCACACCCCAGATGACTGTCGGGCACCTGGTGTTTGCGCTGACCAGCACGTTGTACATCCTGATCGGCACACATCTGGAAGAGAAAGATCTGGTTACCCTGTTTGGTGACAACTACCGCCGTTATCAAAAAAACGTCGCCATGTTGCTGCCCTTTGTACGCCGCAATTCAGGTTCTGAAGACTGACGTGGGAATAAATCTGTATTTGGCTCGATGATCGGTAGAAACTGTAGCGCTGTTCAGCGGTAACTGATCTCAACCATCAGCTACCTCCTATTGCGCCTCAACAGAACTCTGATATGAACACCCGCCTCTGCGCTTACGAAGACCTGACGCTGCGCCAGCGCGAATTACTGCGCGAGATTGAGGTAAGACCTGAGCAAGTGCCATTCTGCGGCACTGTCGAATCGGCCCTGCACGCTTTGCCCACCAAGCCGCACGCGGGTATCAAAGGGTTGGCGTTACTGCGCGATGAACGGCCGGTGGCCTTCTTGCTGCTCAAGCGCGAGCCGTTACTGGCGCATTGGGCCGAAGCCGGCAGTGCCACCCTGCATGCCTTGCAAGTCGACAGCCGGGTCCAGGCTCAGGGGCTGGGCAAGGCCTGCTTGCGCGAACTGCCCCGGGCCATTGATCAGTTCTGGCCCGAGATCCGTCAGTTGATGCTTTCTGTCAGCCCGTTCAACACCAGCGCGCTGGCCTTTTACCTGGGCCAGGGCTGGGTCGAGCGCGGCGAGGCCTATCGTGGCGAAAGGCGCCTGGTGCTTTCACTGCCGGCCTCACCACTGCCACAACTGCAAGCAGGCTAGGCCGCCTTTTTGATCGGCAACCAGATCTCTACCCGACCCGTGCCGGCGTCCGGATTGAAGTCGGCGCTGTAACGCTCGAACTCGGGCGCATCGACGGCGGCGTACCCAGACTGCGGCAACCACTGCTTCCAGATAGCCTGAAAGGTCTGGGCCAGGGTATCCAGTGGCCCGTGATGCTCGAACACCGCGTAGGACTGTTCTTGCAGCTCAATCCAGCGATAGCGCTCGGGCAGGTCGTCCAGCTTGCTGATGGCCACACCGGCAATGTATTCGAAACCGCCTTCGCCATCTGGATTACAACAAACACCGTAGGTTTCTTCCCCTATCTGGCTAGGTACCTTACCCAACTCAGGAAGGAATGTGTCCCACAGCTGAGGAATTCGACCTGCGGTCTCTTGAGTGAAACGGCCACCAAAACCCGCAATCAGTTGAAAGGGACCTTTGGTGAATCGCGGCGCTGACAGCTCGAACTTTTTTAGTTGATCCATGGGGCATACTCGATGGAGTAAGTAGGAAACCTAGCAACTTAGTATAGGAACAAAAACACAAGCGAGTCGGATCAGCAAAAAATAGCGCCTGTTGCCATCTAGACAAAAGTACCTCAGCGCCCTTATTGTCTGGCCCAGACCACCGCAGTGGTCAACGTCGCTCGGACGGTTCCGGGCGCTTACGTACCAGAGGCACACATGGCAGACCAAGGTTCGCCGCGACGCTTTGCGCGCATAGATCGACTCCCCCCCTACGTTTTCAACATCACTGCTGAACTGAAGATGGCCGCCCGACGCCGTGGCGAAGACATCATCGACTTCAGTATGGGCAACCCTGACGGCCCGACACCGCCGCATATCGTTGAAAAGCTCTGCACCGTCGCACAGCGTGAAGACACTCACGGCTACTCGACTTCGCGTGGCATTCCGCGCCTGCGCCGGGCCATTTCTCGCTGGTATGCCGACCGTTACAACGTTGAAATCGATCCTGAGCACGAAGCCATTGTCACCATTGGCTCCAAGGAAGGCCTGGCGCACTTGATGCTAGCCACCCTGGACCAGGGCGACACAGTTCTGGTGCCCAACCCCAGCTACCCGATTCACATCTACGGTGCCGTGATTGCCGGTGCCCAGGTGCGTTCGGTGCCGCTGATCCCCGGCGTGGACTTTTTTGCCGAGCTGGAAAAAGCCATCCGCGGCTCGATCCCCAAGCCGAAAATGATGATCCTGGGCTTCCCGTCCAACCCCACGGCGCAATGTGTCGAGCTGGATTTCTTTGAACGTGTGGTGGCCCTGGCCAAACAATACGATGTGCTTGTGGTCCACGACCTGGCCTACGCCGATATCGTCTATGACGGCTGGAAAGCGCCTTCGATCATGCAGGTACCCGGCGCCAAGGACATTGCGGTGGAGTTCTTCACCCTGTCCAAAAGCTACAACATGGCCGGCTGGCGTATCGGTTTTATGGTCGGCAACCCGGAGCTGGTCAATGCCCTGGCGCGGATCAAGAGCTACCACGACTATGGCACCTTCACCCCGCTGCAAGTGGCGGCGATTGCGGCGCTTGAGGGTGACCAGCAGTGCGTCAAGGATATTGCCGAGCAGTACCGCCAACGCCGCAACGTGATCGTCAAAGGGCTGCACGAACTGGGCTGGATGGTCGAAAACCCGAAGGCTTCGATGTATATCTGGGCCAAGATTCCCGAACACTACGCCCACCTGGGCTCACTGGAGTTCGCCAAGAAGCTGCTGGCGGATGCCAAGGTCTGTGTGTCGCCTGGGGTAGGATTTGGTGAGTATGGTGACGACCATGTGCGCTTTGCCCTGATTGAAAACCAGGATCGCATTCGTCAGGCGCTGCGTGGGATTCGCGCCATGTTCCGGGCTGACGGCTTTAACCCGGGCTAAGCCATAAACCCGTGTGGGAGCGGGCTTGCTCGCGATTGGATCGCTGCGGTGCAATAGATACACCGCATTACGCCCATCGCGAGCAAGCCCGCTCCCACAGGTTTGGTGGCGCTTAAACCACCAACGACAGCAGCAGAATAAAGATCAAGCCGACAATCGACAGAATGGTTTCCATCGCGGTCCAGGTCTTGAAGGTTTCAGCCACGGTCATGTTGAAGTACTGCTTCACCAGCCAGAAACCCGCATCGTTGACGTGAGACAGGATCAACGAACCCGCGCCGGTCGCCAGTACCAGCAACTCGCGGTTCACACCCGGAATCAAGTCCACCACCGGCAACACAATCCCCGCCCCGGTAATGGTCGCCACGGTCGCAGAACCCGTCGCGATACGAATCACCGCCGCCACCAGCCAGGCCAGCAGGATCGGCGAGATTTGCGCGTTCACGGCCATATGGCCGATCACGTCACCCACACCGCTGGCTACCAGCATCTGCTTGAAACCGCCGCCCGCACCAATGATCAGAATGATCGCTGCGGTAGGGGCCAGGCTTGCGTCCAGCAGCTTGAGGATACGCTTGGAGTCGATCCCCTGACGGGCGCCAAAGGTGTACAGCGCCAGCAACAATGCCAGCAACAGCGCACTGATCGGGTGACCGATCATGTCCATCCACACGCGGAAGAAGTTGCCGTCAGGCAGCGCAACGTCTGCAAACGTCTTGAGCAACATCAGGAACACCGGCAACAGCACGGTCACCAGGGTGATGGAGAAGCTTGGCAGGGTGCTGGATTCCGGCTCGCTGGCCAGTTGGTCCATCAGGTCCTGGGAAGCATGCCCCGGGATGTACTTGGCGATAAACGTGCCGTAAATCGGCCCGGCAATGATCGCGGTCGGCAGCGCTACGATCAGACCGTACAAGATGGTCTTGCCGATATCGGCACCAAACACGCCAATGGCCAGCAGCGGACCCGGGTGCGGTGGTACCAGCCCGTGTACGGCGGACAAGCCGGCGAGCAGCGGGATGCCGATCTTGATGATCGACACGCCGGTACGACGCGCAACGATAAACACCAACGGGATCAACAGCACAAAGCCGATTTCGAAAAACAACGGAATACCGACCAGGAAGGCGGCAAACATCATTGCCCACTGCACCTTGTCCTTGCCGAAGGCACGGATCAGGGTGCGGGCGATCTGGTCTGCCCCCCCGGAGTCGGCCATCATTTTGCCAAGCATGGTGCCCAGTGCCAGGATGATCCCGACAAAGCCCAGCACGCCACCAAAACCGTCCTGGAACGACTTGATGATCAGGTTGGCAGGCATGCCGGCAGTCAGGCCCAGGAACGCCGAGGCAATAATCAGGGCGATAAAGGGGTGCAACTTGAACCGGGTGATCAAAACGATCAGGCCGATAATGGTCACTACTGCATCAAGCAGCAGAAACGTATTGTGGGACATGCCTAGCATGGGGCTTCTCCTGCCTTTTTGTTGTTATCAAGTACGGGGGTGCCGCTACGGCCGAGGCAGATAGCGCTATCTGTTTGAAACAACATCATGAAGTTGCCATTACCGTCTGCTCGCTCCACCAGTCTCGGGCGGCGCTTGCTAATTGTTTAACGTTCATCTGAGCTGCGTTGAGGGTCAGCACCAAAGACTCATTGGTCGGTGATTCAAGTGCAGCGAACTGGCTGTCGATCAGGGTCTTGGGCATGAAATGCCCCGGACGATCGGCCACTCGGGCAGCCGCAACCTCGGGGGTCAGCTCCAGGAACACAAAGCCCAGACCGTCTACCGAACTGCGCAGGCGCTCGCGGTAACGCAGTTTCAGTGCCGAACAGGTCAGCACCGGGCGCTGACCATTGGCAACCGCACGACGCAATTCATCGCACAGGCTGTCAAGCCAGCCGGCGCGATCTTCATCGGTCAGGGGGATGCCGGCACTCATCTTGGCAATGTTGGCCGCCGGGTGAAAAGCATCGCCTTCAATCGGGGTCGCGCCATTGAGCTGGCACAGTGCCTGGCTAACGCTGGATTTGCCGCAGCCGGCAACACCCATGATGACCAGAGCAGTGATAGGTTGACTCATGAAACACCTCAGTCCGTAGACAGCGCTGTCTTTGTTCATGCGTTCAATACTTGA